>Ga0134126_10002455_pt1 | contig 23360 bp, 24 predicted proteins | sample KB31752_FD_96881 | JGI IMG/M metagenome (GOLD analysis project Ga0134126, IMG submission 96881) | Terrestrial soil microbial communities with excess Nitrogen fertilizer from Kellogg Biological Station, Michigan, USA - KB3-175-2 | ecosystem: Environmental > Terrestrial > Soil > Unclassified ... | reverse complement strand
CTCCGGATGCGGCATCAGGCCCAGCACGTTGCCTTCAGCGCTCACGATGCCCGCGATGCCCCGCATGGATCCATTGGGATTCGCCGCCTCCGTGACGGCACCGGCCGCATCGACATACCGGAACACCACTCGGCCTTCCTGGTCGAGCCGATCCAAAGTTTCCGCACTGGCGGTGAAGCGGCCCTCACCGTGCGCTACCGGCAGGCGCAGCATCTGTCCAGCCGCGTACGCGTGCGTGAACATCGTGTCCGCATTCTCCACTTTGAGCCGAACCATGTCCGACACGAACTGGAGATTCGCGTTGCGCAGCAGTGCGCCAGGCAGCAGACCGGCCTCGCAGGCGATCTGGAATCCGTTGCAGATCCCGATCACGGGGCCGCCCCGGCGCGCGTGATCCACCACCGCGGTCATGATGGGACTGAACCGTGCGATGGCGCCCGCGCGAAGATAGTCCCCGTAGCTGAAGCCGCCCGGCAGAATGACGACGTCGATGCCATCGAGGGACGTCTCCTTGTGCCACACGTACGCCGGCGACGCACCCGCCAACTGCACCGCGTGCCAGGCGTCGTAGTCGCAGTTGGATCCCGGGAACGTGACAATGCCGACCTTCATGCTGCCTCGACCGTTGCGATTTCGAAGTCTTCCGTGACAGGATTGGCCAGCAGCCGGCCGCACATGTCGCGCACGGACGTCGTGGCGGCTGCCGCGTCCGCGGCCGCGACCTCGAGAACGACGTGCCGCCCAATGCGCGCGCCAGCTACGTCATGAAACCCCAGCGCGTGCAGGGCGTCGGCCACGGCCTGGCCCTGTGGATCGAGAATGCCGCGTCGCGGCACGATGTGGACGGACACTGTGAATCGGCTCATTCGTCGCTCGGTGCGGAGTGGCGGCCAGCAGAGGGAAATGATGAACCGCGCCGGCGGCCGCGCCGGCGGCGGTGTGAGTCGCCCCCGGGTCGTTCCGCCATTTCGATGGGGCGTTCGAGCAGGGTCTCCTCGTCCTCATCGGACAGCGGATCCGTGGTCGGCAGCCGGTCCACCAGGCCAAAGAGAAATGTCTTGAGCAACCCGTAGGCCACGTACGCGACGAGCACCGGGAACGCGAAGCGCAGGGGGTGGATCAACACGCCCACGACGATTGCCAGGAACGCGATGCTGCCCGCAATGCCCTTGGGACTGCGCAGACTGATGGTGGGCGGTGCAGGGTAGAGGACGTGGCTGATCATGAGCAGACTGAGGACCAGCATCACGCCCGGCAGCACGGTGTGCCACGGCCAGCCGCTCACCATGGTCTGTGTGTACAGATCCGTCTGGCTGAACCAGTAGTAGGTGGCGAGGGTCATGCCCGCCGCCGGGCTGGGCAGCCCGTGAAACTGCGTCTTGGCGCGGCCGCCCTGTTCGATGTTGAATCGCGCCAGCCGCATGACGGCACAGGCAATGAAGATGAAGCAGAACAGCCAGGCCCATCCATCGCGATTCAGGACGGCGAAATACATGATGAAGGCCGGCGCGACACCGAAGCTCACCGCGTCCACGAGCGAGTCGAGTTCCACGCCGAAGCGGCTGCCCGTGCGGGTCATGCGAGCCACGCGGCCGTCCAGCGCATCCATGACGCCGCCGAACACCACGCACCAGCCGGCCCACAGAAAGTCGCCGCGCGTGGCGGAGACAATGGCGAACACCCCGAAAAACAGATTGCCCAGGGTGAAGCCGTTGGGCAGCAGCACGACCGCGCGCCGCATGTCGGGGCGCGTGAGATTGGGACTCATGCCGGCAGCTCCGCGAGCACGGATGTTCCGGCCACCGAGTGGTCGCCGACGTTCGCGCGCACGTGCGAATCGGGCGGCAGAAACACGTCCACGCGCGAACCGAACCGGATGATCCCCATCCGCTCGCCCTGCGCTGCCGGCGCGTCCATGCTCGCGTAGTTGGCGATGCGCCGCGCAATCAGTCCCGCGATCTGGCGCACGAGTACGCGCGAGGCGCCCGCCTGGATGCCGACGGACATCTGTTCGTTCTCGAGGCTCGCCTTGTCACTCGCCGCGTTGATGAACTTGCCGGGATTGTAGTGCAGATAGCGTATGACGCCGTCCACGGGATAGCGGTTCACGTGCACGTTGAACACGTTCATGAAAATCGAGATCCGGAGCGCCGTCCCGCCCAGGAATGCCGGTTCCTCGACGTTCGTGATCATGACCACGCGACCGTCCGCGGGCGCAATGACCAGCGCCGCGCCGCGCGGCCCGTTCCGCACCGGGTCGCGAAAGAAGTACACGACCCAGAGCGAGAGCACGAGCGCGAGCACGGCCAGTAGCCAGAGTCCCCACGAGCGCACCGCCAGCGCGAGCACGAACAGTCCGGCGGTGACAATGGCGGCAATCACAATGAAGGGCACGCCCTCGCGCGCGACGTTCATGCGAGTTGGCGCGTGTCGAGTTCGCTCCCCGTCAGGCGGCGATAGGCCTCCCGGTAGCGGGCGCTGGTGGCCTGCACGACCTCGTCCGGGAGTGGCGGTGGCGGCGCATCGCCATTCCAGCGGCCGGCGGCGCGCAGGCCGTCCAGGTAGTCCCGCAGCGGCTGCTTGTCGAAGCTGGGCTGCGGACCGCCTGGCTGATACGATTCGGCCGGCCAGAAGCGCGAGCTGTCCGGCGTGAGCACCTCATCCACGAGCAGGATGGTGCCATCACTCCGTCGCCCGAATTCGAACTTGGTGTCGGCGACGATGATTCCGCGCCGCGCGGCCAGGTCGGCGCCGCGCGCATAGACGGCGCGGGTCAGCCGTTCCAGCTCCGCCGTATCCTGCGCACCCACAATATCGCGCATTCGGTTGATCGTAATGTTCTCGTCATGGCCCGCCTCCGCCTTCGTGGCGGGGCTGAAAATGGCGTGGGGCAGCCGCTCGCTCTGTCGCAATCCTGCGGGCAACGGCTCGCCAGCGAGCGTGCCGCTCGCCGCATACTCCTTCCACGCCGAGCCGGAAATATAACCCCGCGCCACGCATTCAACGGGAAACACCCGCACGCGAGCGCACAGCATGGCGCGGCCGGCGATGTCGGCGCGGGCATTCGCCAGTGCCGGGACTTCGCGCACGATCTCGCTCGCGTCGGCCGAGATGAGGTGGTTCGGCACGATGTCCGCAAGCTGCCTGAACCACCAGGCGCTCATCTGCGTGAGCACGGCACCCTTGAACGGAATGGCCTCGGCCATCACCACGTCAAACGCGCTCACGCGATCGGTGGCCACCAACAGCAGCCGCTCGTCGTCCACCTCGTACACATCACGCACCTTGCCACGCGCGACCCGGCGCAGCGGGAGCGCGCTGGCGCGCATGGGCGATGCGGGACTCATACGCGCAGGACCTCTCGTGGCGGTCTCGCGGCGCCACCCTGCGCCAGCAGCGGCGCCGCCACATCGCGCAGGAAGTCATCCACCTGTTCAGGCGCCCGTCCCACGAAGTCGCGCGGGTCCGCGATGCCGCGCATGGCGTCGAGCGACAGGCCGAAGGCGCGGTCACGCGAGAGTCGTTCCAAGAGATCGTTGTGGTCCGCGCCGTCCTTGAGCGCGCGCGCGGCGTCCAGACTGTGACGCCGGATCACCTCGTGCGTGGCCTGCCGGTCAGCGCCCGACTCCACCGCCCGCACCAGCAGCTTCTCCGTCGCCATGAAGGGGAGTTCGTCCATGATTCTTCGGTGAATGCGCGCGGGGTGCACCTCGAGGCCGCCCGCGACGTTCGTCATGAGCAGCAGGATCGCATCGGTCGCCAGAAAGGACTCCGGAATCACGAGTCGTCGATTGGCGCTGTCGTCGAGCGTCCGCTCGAAGTACTGGACGCTGTGCGTATGGTTGGCGTTCTCCTCGAGCGTGATCACGAAGCGCGCCAGCGAGGCGATGCGTTCCGATCGCATCGGGTTGCGCTTATACGCCATGGCAGAGGAGCCGATCTGCTCCGGCTCGAAGGGTTCCTCGATTTCGCCGAACGACTGCAACAACCGGATGTCGCCCGCGAACTTCGCGGCGCTGGCCGCCACACCCGCCACGACGCCCAGCACCTGCGCGTCCAGCTTGCGGGAATACGTCTGTCCGGTGACGGGCAGCACACGATCAAAGCCCATGCGCTGCACGACGAGTTCTTCGAGGCGCCGCACCTTCGCATGGTCGCCGTGGAACAGTTCGAGGAAGCTGGCCTGCGTGCCAGTCGTTCCCTTCACGCCGCGCAACGGCAGCGTCGTGATGCGGAAGTCGAGATCCGCCAGATCGAGCGCGAGATCCTGCATCCAGAGCGTGGCGCGTTTGCCCACGGTGGTGAGCTGGGCCGGTTGGAGGTGCGTGTACGCCAGCGCGGCTTCATCGCGCCAGCGCTCGGCGAAGGCGGCCAGCTCGCGGAACACATCCAGCACCGCGTCGCGCAGGAGCTCCAGGCCGCGCCGCATGAGGATCACATCGGCGTTGTCGGTGACGAACGCGCTCGTGGCGCCAAGGTGCAGAAACGGCCGCGCCAGCGGCGCGACATCCCCGAACGCGTGCACGTGCGCCATCACATCATGACGGAAGCGGCGCTCGAACGCCGCCGCCTTGTCGAAGTCGATGTCATCGAGATGCGCCCGCATCTGCGCCAGCCCCTCTTCGGAGATACCCGACACGCCCAATTCGCGCTCCGCCTCCGCGAGCGCGAGCCACAGTCGCCGCCAGAGGGCATGACGCTGATGGGGAGACCAGAGCTCGAGCATCGCGGCGGATGCGTAGCGCGACGCAAGCGGAGAAGCATAGCGCGAAGAGGCCGTCGTCATCGAATGCTGAAGTCCGTGGAGTAGATGGCGCCGCCGCGCTCGAAGTACATGCGGATGTAGCCGCGTCCGGAGAACGCTTCCAGCGCCTTCTGCACATCCTGCGCGTTCGTGACGGGCACCCGATTGATCTGCACAATCACGTCGCCCTTCTGAATGCCCAGTTCGTCCGCCACGCTCTGGCTCACGTTGTAGATCACGGCGCCGTGCGCGCTGCGGATGCCGCGCTCGGCGCGAATCGTGGGCGTGAGCGTGACCAGTTCGAGTTCCTTGAGCACCTGCACCTTGGGCGCGCTCACTTCCGGCAGGTCCGCCACGGTGACAGTAGCCGTGAAGATGCGTCCGGTGCGACGTACCTGGAGCTGCACTGGCTGTCCCACGCGCAGCTCGAGCATCTCCGCTTCCCAGTCGAACGGGTTGCGCAGGGTGCGCTCGCCGGCCTTGAGCAACTGGTCGCCGGCGCGCAGCCCGGCCTTGTCCGCGGGCGAACCCGGCACGACCGAATGAATGATCACGCCGGCGCTCAGGACCTGCCGGGCATTGTCGCCGGTGGGCAGCACTTCCTTGATGCCGAGCCACGGGCGGCGGATGGTACCGTGTTCCAGCAAATCTTCGGCGACGCGTTTGACGCGGTTGATCGGGATGGCGAAGCCGATGCCGACCGAGCCACCCGAGGGCGTGTAGATGGAGCTGTTCACGCCGATCACCTCTCCCACGGCGTCCACGAGCGGTCCACCGGAATTGCCCGGATTGATCGCGGCATCGGTCTGGATCATGTCCACGTATGTGGCGCCGCCCTGCGCCTGCGCCGCGAGGTTGCGGCCGGTGCCACTGATCACACCCGTCGTGACGCTGGGTTCGGAATTGCCCAGCACGAACCCGTACGGATTTCCGATGGCGATGGCCCATTCGCCGATCAGCAGATTGTCCGAGTCACCGAGCCTGGCCACCGGGAGATTGCTGGCGTTGATCTTGAGCACGGCGAGGTCATTGATGTCGTCCTTGCCAAGCAGCTTCGCCGGATACGTCGTGCCGTCGCGCAGCGCAACGGAGATGGAGCTGGCTTCGTTGATCACGTGCGCATTCGTCACGATCACGCCGTCGGCACGGAGGATGAAGCCCGAGCCCAGTCCCGGGAGTGTGCGATCGCCGCTCTGGCGCCCGAAAAAGGCGGCGAACGGATCGACAGGGGCGTGCTCCACGATCTGCGTCTGCACCGTGACGACTGTGGGCGACACCTCGCTGACGGCCTGGGTGATCAGCGTGCGCCGGCGTGGATCGATGGTCGTATCGCGGGCGTGCTCCGCCGCGGCAGCCACGGCGACTGTGAGACCACTCCCGCTCTCCCGGTCCTGCGATCCACCACCGCACGCCAGCGCCGCCACCACAACAAGCATCCAGATCCGGGACATCACGCGTGTCCCGTGCGGGCCTTGACGATTTGACGACTCCATTCGTGGAGAAAATGATCGAGGCCGAGGTCAGTCAATGGGTGCACCAGCGCGGCGCGGAGCACGGCCGGCGGCACGGCGACGACATCCGCGCCCGTGCGGGCCGCGTCGACAAACCGGCGCGGCGTGCGAATCGAAGAGGCGAGCACTTCGCACTCCACACCGGCATGATCGAAGATGCGGCGGATGTCCGCGACGACCGCAATGCCATCCGTGCCCGCATCGTCCAGCCGGCCAACGAAGGGGCTCACGTAGCTCGCGCCCGTCCGTGCGGCGAGAAGGGCCTGCGACGCACTGAATACCAGCGTGACATTGATCGCGACGCCATCGCTCACGAGGCGTCGCGCCGCCACCAGACCCTCCTCGATCATGGGCACTTCCACGACCACCCGATCCGAGAGGCGGGCCAGGTCCTTCCCCTCGCGGTACATCCCCTCGACGTCCACCGAAATGACCTGCACCGTCACGGGCCCGGGCAGCATGCGGCAGAGTTCCGCGACATGCTCGTGGTGATCGCGCTCCACGCATTCACGCGCGAGCAGCGCCGGGTTCGTCGTCACGCCGTCAATGAGTCCCGTGCTCAGCGCCCAGCGGATTTCATCGAGATTCGCCGTGTCCAGAAAGATTTTCATTCGGATGCCAGATAGAGGTCAGCCGGATAACGAACGACATCGAGACAGAGCGCGTGAGCCGGCGCGGGCGCCGAGGTGCTCCGATTGTCCGCTGCGTCGAGCAACCGGGCGACGCTGTCCGGATCCCGGCGCCCCGCGGCGGCATCGAGCATGGTGCCCACGAGAAAGCGAACCATGTGATGCAGGAAGCGATTGGCCTCGACCTCGAACACGAGCCCGCCCGGCCGCTCACTCCATCGGGCGTCGAGCACGCGACATGTGTGCGTGTCGTGCGCCGGCGCCGTTCCGTGAACCGCGAAGGCCAGAAAGCGATGCTCGCCCTGCAGGGCCCGGGCAGCCGCATCGAGAATGGCCCGATCGAGCGACTGGCGCACGCTCAGCTCCCAGCGGCGGCGAAAGGGCGATTGTGCACCTGCATCCGTACCAACCTGATAGCTGTACCGACGGGAGACGGCGCTGTACCGCGCATGGAAGGCCGGCACCATCTCATGTGCCGCGGCGATCCACAGATCGTGCGCGACGAGCGCATTCAGGGCGCGGCGCAACGCGCATGGTGTCCACTTGTCCGGTACGCGTACACCAACGGCCTGTCCTCGCGCGTGCACGCCCGCATCTGTCCGTCCCGATCCGATGGCTGCTACCGGTGTCCCGCAGAGCCGCGCCAGCACGGTTTCGAGCTCGCCCTGCACGGTGCGCTGTCCTGGTTGCTGCTGCCACCCCGCGAACCCCGCCCCATCGTAGTGCATCACCAGCTGCACAATGCGCTCCGGCATGTGAGAGAACATATCCGTACACCATTCCGTGTCAAGCAAGCTTGCATGGTGGAACCGATTGACAGCTCAACACCTACGACTCTACATTGCGCTTCCCACTCCACCCGCCGTACCCGCCCCGACTCGGCGACGATGCCCCCTCGCACACTTGCCTCGCTTGCGCACGCGCTCGGCGCGGCATCCGATCTGGACGCCGCGCTGGTGTCGCTGGGTGAGGCACTCGCGGAGGTCGACCGCTCCGCCCGGCTGGCGCTGCTCACGTTCGATGCGCGACGCCAGCTTTTCCGCGACCGCCTCACCCCGGCCGATGACAAGGTCGTGCGCGAGCGCATTGACACCACGTTCGATCATCTTCCGGCGCGCGTGCGCCAGCAGGTCGCCAAGGGGGGACAGTTCGCCGATCTCGGCGACGACTCGGATGAATACCTGCGGCTGTTCGGCCTCTCGCTGACATCGGGCGAGGACGGACTGCTGGCGATCTGTGGCATCACGCATGACGGACCGCTCGCCGCCGCGCTGCTGCTGGTCGAGTCGCGCCGATTCTTCGGCACGCGCGTGGTCGAGCGCTTCGCGCCGTCGGCGGCCCTGTTCGAGCTGGCGCACGCGCGCTTCGCCGAGCGCGACGCGCGCGACGAGGCCGTGCATACGCTCGAGGACGTCACGCAGCGCGTGCACGGCGAGTACGTGAAGCGGCTTGCCGCGCTCGAGCAGGAATTGGCGGCGGCGCGCAACACGCCGCAGGCGACGGCGGCCGTGGCACCGGAGCGCCTGATTGCGCTGGAGCGTGACGCCGCGCGGGCACGAGAAGATGCCCGGCGCGCCACGCGTCGCGCGGAGGCCGTGGAGGGGCAGGTCACGGCGGCGGTGAGCCAGCTGGAGCAGGCGCACATCGAGCTGCATCGTCGCAGCGAGATGCTCCGCCAGAAGACGCGCACGCTGTACCTGATTGATCGCGTGCTCACGCTCGATGCCACCACCGCCGATCCGAGGCAACTGGCCGACGGGCTGCTGGCGCTCGTGGGAGATGACATGCAGGCGCAGCGCTGCTCACTCGTGCTGCGTGTGCCCGGCGCCAACGAGCTCTACATCGCCGCGGCCACCGGCCTGGCGCCGGAAATCGCCGAGGGCAAGCGGATCCGGATCGGCGAGGGAGTCTCCGGCAAGGTGGCCGCGACTCGCGAACCGCTGCTCGTGACCGACGTCACGCAGACGCAGGGGCATCCGCTGCTGCACGATGAATACTTCACGACGGGATCCTTCATCAGCTTCCCCCTGGTGTATCACGACGAGCTGGTGGGTGTTCTCAATCTCACGAACCGCGCCCTTCGTGGGGTGTACGTGGAAGAGGACGTGGAGCGCGTGCGCATTCTGGCACTGCTCATCTCGCTCATCGCGTGGCGCGCGGTGCTCCCCGAACGGCTGCTCGAGTCCATCGGTGTCCGCTGATCCGCTGCGCCTGGCGATTCGCCGACTGGCAGCGGGTGATTCGCTCTCCATGCAGGACACGGCCGACGCATTCGACGTCATCATGCGCGGCGAAGCATCGCAGGCGCAGGTTGCGGCGATTCTCATGGCGCTCCGCGTCAAGGGCGAGACGGCGGCAGAAGTGGCCGGAGGAGCACGCGCGCTGCGGCGCGCCATGCTGGCGCTGCCCGCTCACGACCCGGCGTCGCTCGTGGACACCTGCGGCACCGGCGGCGGCTCGATCTCGACGTTCAACATCTCCACCGCGGCCGCGCTGCTGGCAGCTGGCGCCGGCGTGCGCATCGCGAAGCACGGCAACCGCTCCTTCACCTCGCAGTGCGGCAGCGCGGATGTGCTCGAAGCACTCGGTGTGCGGATCGAGATGCCGGTGGACGCCATGCGCCGGGTGCTGGACGACACCGGCATCGTGTTCATGTACGCGCCGATCATGCACCCCGCCATGCGCCACGTCGGGCCCGTTCGGCGTGACCTCGCCATTGGCACGGTCATGAACATTCTCGGTCCCCTCGCGAATCCTGCCGGCGCGGGGCGGCAGGTGGTGGGCGTGTCCGACCACACGCGACTGCCACTGCTTGCCGGCGCGCTGGCGGCGCTGGAAGCGCGGCACGCCATGGTGGTGTACGGCGAGCCCGGGCTGGACGAGATCTCCCCGCTGGGCTGCACGCATGTGCACGAAGTTCGCGATGGGGCGGTCCAGAGCTGGACGCTCGACCCGGAGCAATTCGGGATGGGCAACGCAACAGCGGAGGAACTCGCCGGCGGAACGCCGGCAGACAATGCGAGCGCCATCGTTGATGTATTGCGCGGACGACGCCACGGCGGCGCCAGGTGGGCGGTGCTGTTGAATGCGGCAGCCGCCATTTACGTGGCCGGTTCGCGTGCCAGCTACGCGGACGCGCTCACCCTGGCGCAGGAGGCCCTGGATGACGGGCGCGGGCTGGACGCGCTGGAGCGGCTACGCCGTGCCACCCAGGCGCACGACACCCATCAGTAACGGCGCAGCACTCCGACCACCACGCCCTGAATGGTGACGTCGTTCTCATGGACGTAGATGGGGCGCATCGTCTCATTGGCCGGCTGCAGCCGAATGCGGCCATCGCGCTCGCGATAGAACTTCTTGACGGTTGCCGCGGTGTTGTCGATAAGCGCGATGACCGTTTCGCCATTGTCCGCGGCCGGGCGCTCGTTGATGACCACGAAGTCACCGTCGCGAATCTGCTCGTCGATCATGGAATTCCCGCGCACGCGCAGGACGTAGTGGTTTCCGCCCCGATGAATGAAACTCTCAGGCACGACCACGGTTTCATTCACTTCGAGCGCCTCGATCGGCACGCCGGCGGCAACGCTGCCCAGCAGGGGCAGCTCCACGCCGCGGGGGTAGACATCGGATGGCAGGATCTCGATGGCGCGACTCTCGTTGTAGGAGCGCTTGATGTATCCTTTTCGTTCGAGGTTGCTCAGGTGCTCATGGACTGTGGCCAGCGAGGTATAGTTGAACCGTCGGGCGATTTCCTCGAAACTGGGCGCGTAGCCGTTTCCGTCCACGTACCCGGTGAGGAAATCCAGGATTTCGCGCTGTCGCCGTGTGAGCGTCATCTCCAGCTCCATGCCGGGGGAAGGATCGGGCGGGCACATCAGTCGCCCGGTACCGAACGGAAGCCGAATGCACTCTAGCCGAAGATTACCCGAAGTGCAAGTATCCAGGCAGCAATGGGCACCGCCGGCGGGAACGCTCGGCCGCATCATCGCGGAGTCCCGCTCGCGCGCCACCGCGCTGCTGCGGAACCCTCAGGCGGTGCGGCAACTCGAGCGCGCGGCAGGTGCGGCGGCGGCCGCGCCGTCGTTCGCCGCGGCGCTCCGGCGCTCGGACGTCGCACTGATTGCCGAGGTCAAGCGACGATCCCCATCGCGCGGCGAGATCAACGCGGCGCTGTCGGCGCGGGATCAGGCCGCGGCGTATGCCGCCGGAGGAGCCGCAGCGCTGTCCGTGCTCACCGAGTCCGAGCACTTTGGGGGTTCGCTGGATGACCTGCTGAGTGCCACCGGCGCGGTGTCCGTGCCGGTGCTGCGCAAGGATTTCATCGTGGACGAAGTGCAACTGCTCGAGGCGCGCGCCAACGGTGCCGCGGCGGCGTTGCTCATCGTCCGTGCGCTCGCCCCTGAAGAGCTGGAGAAGCTGGTGCGAAGCGCGCGCGCCGCCGGTCTCGAGCCGCTCGTCGAAGTGCACAGCGACGCCGAACTGGATCGTGCGCTGGCAGCCGGCGCGCACGTCATTGGTGTCAACAACCGCGATCTCGAGACGCTGCACATTGACGCGGCGACGGGCGACCGCTTGTTACCGCGCGTGCCCGGTGCCTGCATTGCGATCTCCGAGAGCGGCATGATGGCCCGTGCTGACGTCGAGCGGGCGGCCAGTGGGGGAGCCGACGCGGTGCTGATCGGATCGGTGTTGTCGGCGTCACCGGAGCCGCAGCAGGCGCTGCGCGCCTTCATCGGCGTGCCCCGGAGCAGCCGTGCGCGTTGACATCAAGTTCTGCGGGATGACGCGCGAGGAGGACGTCGCGCTGGCCGTCGCGCTGGGTGCCGCGTATGTCGGGGTCATTTTCGCGGCTGGGGCGAGGCAGGTGAGCCCAGCGCGCGCGGCCTCCGTGCTGGCGGCCGCGCGCGGGGCCGCCGCCCGCGTCGGCGTGTTCGTGGAGCACACGGACGATGAGATCGCTCGGGCCGCGCACGATGCAGCCCTGGACATCGTGCAGTTGCATGGCGGAGTGACCGCCGGGCGCGTCCGCGCGCTGCGCCAGCGGCTCGCGCTCCCCGTGTGGGCCGTGGTGCGCGTGCGGGACGCGACATCGCTCGCCGCCGTCGCGACGCTGGACGGCGTCGCAGATGGCGTGCTGCTCGACAGTTTCACGGAGGGCAGAGGCGGTGGGACCGGGACGCCATTCGACTGGCGCCTGGCCGCCGGGGCGCAGCGGCCGCGCCATGCCCTGTTCATTGCCGCGGGCGGTCTGGATCCGGACTCGGTCGCCACGGCGGTGCGCGTCTTGTCGCCCGGCGTGGTGGACGTCTCGTCCGGCGTGGAGCGCGCCCCGGGCATCAAGGATCACGATCGCATGCGCGCCTTCGCGGCGGCCGTGCGACAGGCGACTGGAGAGCCATGAGCAGCAGTCTGATCACGCCGCCGGAGCGCTTCGGGGCATTCGGCGGCAAGTACGTTCCCGAAACGCTCATCCCGGCGCTGGCCGCGCTGGAGGAAGCGTTCAGCGACGCGACGCGCGATCCGGCCTTTCGGGCCGAGTTCGAAGGATTGCTCTCCACCTATGTGGGTCGTCCTTCTCCAGTGAGCCACGCGGGCCGGTTGTCGGCTCTCGTGGGTGCGAGCGTGTATCTCAAGCGCGAGGACCTGAATCACACGGGCGCGCACAAGATCAACAACACGCTTGGGCAGGTACTCCTGGCCCGGCGCATGGGCAAGCGCCGCATCATTGCGGAGACCGGCGCCGGCCAGCACGGCGTGGCCACCGCCACGGTTTGCGCGAAGTTCGACCTGCAGTGCGTGGTGTACATGGGTGAGGAAGACATGCGGCGCCAGGCGCTCAACGTCTTCCGCATGCAGTTGATGGGGGCGGAGGTGCGGCCGGTATCGTCCGGCACGCGTACGCTCAAGGATGCCACGAATGAAGCCATCCGCGACTGGGTAACGAACGTGACGGACAGCCATTACATCATCGGCTCCGTGGTGGGGCCGGCGCCGTATCCGTACATGGTGCGCGAGTTCCAGGCCGTGATCGGCCGCGAATCGCGCGCACAGATGCTGGCGCTGGCCGGACGGCTGCCGCGGACCGTCGTCGCCTGCGTCGGTGGCGGATCCAACGCGATCGGAATCTTTCACGACTTCATTCCCGAGACGGATGTGGAGCTCGTCGGCGTCGAAGCGGCCGGCGAGGGACTGGCGAGCGATCGCCATTCCGCATCGCTCGCACGCGGCACGCCGGGCGTGCTGCATGGGTCGCTCAGCTACCTGCTGCAGGATGCGCATGGCCAGGTACACCCCGCACATTCGATCTCCGCCGGACTGGATTATCCGGGCGTCGGTCCCGAGCACAGTTTTCTCAAGGACAGCGGCCGCGCAACGTATGTGTCTGTGACCGATCGGGAGGCGCTCGACGGCTTTGCCCTGCTCAGTCGGCTGGAAGGGATCATTCCCGCGCTGGAGAGCGCCCACGCCGTGGCATGGGTCGCGTCACAGCGCGGTCGGTGGGCCGCATCCGATCCGGTGCTGGTGTGCATCAGCGGGCGCGGGGACAAGGACGTCGTGCAGGTGAGCGAGATGCAGGAGCGCGTGCGGTGACGCTGCCCGCCACGGCGCCTGCTCCGCAGCTCGAAGACACGATCCCGGAACCACCGTTCCCGGTCGCGCTCGTGGAGGAATTCCTGCGCTGCACGGCGCGTGCGGTCAAGACGCACCAGCTCTATCTGCCCAACAACCCCATTTACCAGCGCGCGATCGAACAGTTCCAGGCATCCTTCGTCCCCATCTGGGCGCACACATCGGAGCTCGTGCTCGGCATTGGCGAATCGGAATTCACGTGGATGGGGCGCGTGGTGCTGCACGACACGTCGCGCACCGAGAGCCTGCCCTGGGTGTTCTTCAAGGACGGGCTGCGGGAGCTGACGGTGCAGCAGGGATTCGAGGGAGCGGAGAGCGCGGCCCTGCTCGACATCCTGCAGCGCGTGCGCAAGGCTGCGCCAGACGAGGACGATCTGCTCACGCTCCTCTGGGAGCAGGAATTCACGTTCCTGCGCTATCGGTATGTCGATGTCGGACTGGATGGTGTCGTTCCCATCCAGGCGGACGATGCCGCATCCCAGACCAGGCAGCTGCCGCTGGTGGACATTCGCGCCGAAACGGAGGAGGTCGCGCAGCGCGCGGGCATCGTCCGCATGGAGGACCTCGATGCCGCCCTCTACTTCCTGGACGAAGCGGAAATCGAGTATCTCCACACGGCGATTCAGCGTGATCAGCATGAGAATCCGCGGCCCAACGTCCTGGCGATCGTGCTCGATATTTTCGAGACGCAGTCCGATCCGCACGTTCGCCGCGAGGTGTGCGAGATCCTCGAGAGCTTCCTGCCGATCATGCTCTCGGCCGCCGACTACGCGTCGGTGGCCTACATGCTGCGCGAGGCGGAGGCGCTTCCCAGGCGGCATGCCGACCTGCCGCCCGACGTGGTCGACCGACTGGGCCGGCTTCCCGAGGCCATCAGCGCGGCGGGGGTGCTGCCCCAGCTGCTGCAGTCGCTGGACGACGCCGCCGTGCTCCCGGCACACGAGGATCTCGATGCGCTCTTTGCGCAACTCCTGCCGTCCACGCTCGGGCTGGTGCTGGGATGGCTGAAGCAGGTGCGCCGCCGCGAGCTGCGTGAAGTGCTCGAGAGCGCCGCGACGCGACTCGCGGCCTCGCACACCGGCGAGCTGCTCAAGCTGATGCTTTCCGATGACGTGGCCGTGGCGATCGAGGCCATGCGGCGTGCCGCTGAACTCAAGACGCCGGCGGCGGTCGGCCAGCTCGCGAAGGTCATGGGATCGGGCGCCCTCGAAGTGCGACAGGCGGCCGCCGCGGCGCTCGCGGGGATCGGATCCCCGGGCGCCATGCGCATTCTCGAGAATGCGCTCGATGATGAGGATCGGGACATCCGCGTTACGGCGGTGCGGGCGGTCGGGCAGGCGGGGCATCGCAGCGCGCTGGGCAGAATCGAGAGCGTGGTGAAAGGCACGACCGCGCGCGCGGCCGATCTCACGGAGAAGATGGCCCGGTTCGAAGCGTACGCGCTCCTGGCGGGCGACGCCGGCGTGGATCCCCTGGATGCACTGCTCAATGCACGCGGCTCGCTGCTGCGACGCAAAGTGGAGCCGGACATCAGGGCCTGCGCGGCCATGGCGCTCGGCCGCATCGGCAGCGAGAGTGCCCTCGAGGTGTTGCGCCGCGCCGCCGGCGACAAGGATCCGCGCGTGCGAAGCGCCGTCAATCGCGCGCTGCGCGAGGGCGACGCATGACGAATGCGACGATACCGGCGCCACCCGGTCCGCCCGCGCAGGAGGTGGGCGAGCGCAGCAGCGATGGGTATCTGCGCAAGGTCGGGCGCGATCTGCTCTTCGCGGCGCACGGTGCGCTGCGCTCCGTCAAACTGTATCCGCCGGACAACCCGGTGGTGCAGAAGACGATCGAGGAAGTGCTGCGCCAGGCCACGGCGCTCATTCGCCGCGAGGGAGAACTCGACATTCGGGTGGCGGGCGAATTCATCTTCGTCAACGGCACGCGCCTGCGACTCGAACTGGACACGTACGCAAGCTTCACGCGCATCATCTCGGTGTTCCGGGAGAGCGGCGTCGGATTGTGCCGGGTCGCGGATGGCTCGACGACGCGCGACTGGGTCGTGTTTCTCACGCTGCTGCAGGCCCCTGCCTCCGGCTCCGATGACGAGCGCCTCGAGTCGCTGGCCACCAGACTCGCCGACGCGTCGGTGTCGGTATTCGATCTCGGTCCGCCGCCCGCGACCGATGAGGACGAGCTCGAGCGGGCCCGCGCGGCGGCCAAGCGTACCTACGCGCAGTCGGTGTCGGTCACCAAGGAAGTCATCAATTCGGTGCGCATGGGGCGCAGTACGAGCATCAAGCGGATCAAGCGCGTGGTGCAGGGCATCGTGGACCAGATTCTCAATGAGGAAACGTCGCTGCTGGGGCTCACGACGCTGCGCGACTATGACGAATACACGTTCGTCCACAGCGTGAACGTGTGCATCTTCTCCGTGGCGCTGGGTCGCAAGCTGGGACTCACGCGGCTGCAGCTCTACGACCTTGGCGTGGCGGCGCTCATGCACGACCTGGGCAAGGCACGCGTGCCGATCGAGGTCCTCAACAAGCCGGCGGATCTGTCCGAGGAGGATTGGCGCGCCATCGCGGCGCATCCGTGGCTGGGTGCGCTGCAGCTGTTCAAGTTGCGCAGCCATACCGAGGTGCCGTATCGCGCGATCATCGTGGCGTTTGAACACCACATGAAGACGGATTTGAGTGGTTATCCCCATCATGTGCGGCCCCGCGAGATGGCCATCTTCAGCAAGATCGTCGCCGTCGCGGACGCCTTCGATGCGGCAACCTCGCGGCGCATCTATCAGTCGCCAGCATCGCCGGCCGATGCGCTGCAGGAGCTGCGTGGCAACCCGCGGCGCGGGATGGATCCGGTCATCGTCAAGGCCTTCATGAGTCTCGTGGGCCACTATCCCGTGGGTACATTCCTCGTGCTCGATACCCTGGAACTCGCCATCGTCTACGCCACGAACGGATCGGGCGATGCGGTGGCGCGACCCGTCGTCAAGATCGTCAGCGACGAGCGCGGCAACACGTTGTTTCCCGGAACGCTGGTGGATCTCATGGAACGCGACGACTCGGGAACATTCAAGCGAACGATCATCAAGGTGACCGACCCTGAGCGCTACGGCATTCGTGTCAGCGACTACTTCGCCTGACCTGTTCGTGCGGCGATTCGCCGCGCTGCATGCCGACCGTCGCACGGCGCTCGTCGTCTATGCGACGGCCGGCCATCCGGACCGCGCGCGATCGCTCGCGCTGCTGCGCGGGGCGGCCGCCGCCGGCGCGGACATCATCGAGGTCGGCATTCCGTTTTCCGACCCGCTGGCGGACGGGCCGGTGATCCAGGCGAGTTCACAGCGCGCGCTTGCGCTCGGCATGACGTTCGACGGTGCGCTGGAACTTCTGGCGGAGGCGCAGCTGTCGGTGCCCGTCGTGCTCTTCACCTATCTCAATCCGCTGCTCGCGGCAGGTCCCAATGCCCTGGAGCGCGGGGCTCGCGCCGGAGCAGCCGGCATTCTCGTCACCGACCTCCCGGTGGGCGCCGACGCGGCGCTGGAGCGTCGCATTGGTGACGGCCCGCTCGCATTCATCCGGCTGGTGGCGCCGACCACACCCGTGACACGCATGGAGGCGATCGCCCGCCACGGCAGTGGTTTCGTCTATCTGATCAGCCGCCTGGGCGTCACGGGGGAGCGCGACGACGTGCCTCCCGATCTCCCCGCGACGATTCAACGGCTGCGCACCGTGACCGCGCTGCCCATCTGCGTAGGCTTCGGCATCTCGCGCCCCGATCAGGCCGCGGCCGTCGCGCGACTGGCGGACGGTGTGGTGGTGGGCAGCGCAGTCGTGCACGCGGCAGACACGGATGTCGAGCGCGCGATCGACCTCGTCGGTTCGTTGCGTACAGCCATGGACAACGCGCGCGACTGAATCAGCGACCGCGGCTCACTCGCATATCAGTTCGCAGCGCCCGCTCCAGTTGGGCATCCGGGCGCGCGAAGACGGTGCGACATCGTTGTACCACCACGAGTCCAGGCGCCGCGCCACGCGGTTTGCGCACGTACTTGCGCCGCGTCCAATCCACAGGCACGACCGCCGAACCGCGTGACCTGCTGTGCCAGGCCGCGAGCATGGCCGCCTCGCCCAGGTCGCGTTCAGGCGGTGCGTCGTCATGCAGCCAACGCAGCACGACATGCGCGCCGGCATTGTCGCGAGCGTGCAGCCAGACATCCTCGGGCGCGGCCGCATGGAACGTGAGCTCATCATTGGACGCGGCGCCGCGTCCCACCCAGATGTCCAGTCCACCCGACGAGCGATAGGTACGAAAGACGCTCGGTCCGGGATGAGAGGATCGTACGGAGCGGCCGGCGGATGCCGATGCTGGTGGCGTATCGGCGCCGGTGTCGACGGTGGGCCGGGCACTCGCCGCCAGGCGTTCGGGCAGTTGCGCGAGTGCGCGTTCCATTGAGCGCGCGGTGGCGTAGAGGCGCGTCGCCGCTTCCAGTCCCGTTTCTCCGCGCCGCGGTGCGACGTCGACGCGCGTGCCTTCCCCAATCACGAGGGAGTCGGGAGCAGGCGCGCTGCCCAGCGCCAGGAGCACATCCGCCGCCGCGCGGTAGTACGGTGCGGCGGTCGCGCGCTCCAGTTCCGCGCGCATGCGCCGCCGCGCGCGCTCGACGCGGTCGGTGCCAGCGCCGCGGTCGCTGCGGTTTGCGCCGGCATGCGCCACCCCTGGTTCCGCCGGATTCCCGTCGCGCACAATGAGCGACTCCGCCGCGCGTCCGTTCTCGCACAGGGGAAAGGGAAGCAGTTGATCGTCGCACCAGGTGGGTTGTGGCTCCGGCAACGAGCAGATGAACGTGTACCGTTCCCAGGCGCGCCCTGGCTCATGCATCAGCCAGCGCGCCAGGCGCACACTCAACCAGCGCCCCGAGAGCAACGCCTGCGTGTCGAGCGCTGCCACCGCCGACTCGAGCGTGGCGCGATCCAGCACCGGCCGCGGCGCGGCGTGCGGCGGCAGCCGTCCCCCGATCGCGGCGGTGATCCTGCCGCCTGACTCACGGAGTACCGCAGCGCGCGCTGATGGTATGGCACTGACTTCGAGCGTGGCGCTGCGCGACCTGGAGCCGCGAAAGCGGCCTTCATGGGACAGCGCGATGATCACGCGACGATCATCCTCCGGCGCGAGGACATTCCTCACGACCCAGCGCTGGAGCAACGCGCCAACCGCACTCCCCGTATACTGCCGCACCGGCACGTCCGAGGACGTGAGATCGAACGCCACGGCCTCGCCCGCTGCCGGATGAACGACGACCAGGCGGTCAGCCTGATCCACGAGCACGCCGCGCAACACCTGGCCGTTCCAGCGGTCAGCGAGCTCGCGCGCCAGGTAATGGGCGGTCAGGCTATCCACGAAACCGACTCGTTTGACATGGCCGGACAATGGACCTATCTTCGTACGCTGTCAACAGATGCGTGATATCGCTTACATTGCGCTTGGTTCCAATCTGGGCGACCGTGCCGCCTACCTTGCGCGCGCTCGCACCGCGCTCGCGGCGCTTCCGTTGAGCCGCCTCCTTGGCGCATCTTCCATCGAGGAAACCGCGCCCCTGGGGAATCTCCCCCAGCACATGTATCTCAATCAGATGGTCGCACTGGAAACGGAGCTCCCGCCTCGCGCGCTGCTCGACGCACTGCATGCGATCGAGCGCGCCGAAGGTCGGGTGCGAACCGAACAGTGGGGACCACGTACCCTGGATCTCGATATCGTGATGTTCGCTGTCCAGACAGTAGACGAGCCGGGCCTGACGGTCCCCCATCCTGGGGCGCACACGCGCGACTTCTGGAAGCGGGAACTGGCCGAGCTGACGGAGGGAAGTCGCGGTGAGTAGCGCGCCGGAGCCGCCGCGCCAGCGTTCCGTGACGACGCACGACTTCGTGGCGCGCAAGGGCAGCGCGCAGAAGCTCGTCGTCGTCACCGCATACGATGCGCTCTTCGGCCGCCTGGTGGACGAGAGCGGCGTGGACGCCGTCCTCGTGGGCGATTCGCTGGCCAGCGTGGTGGCGGGCCAGGAGTCCACGCTCGCGGTGACGCTGGATCAGATGATCTATCACGCGCGCATCACGCGACGCGGTGTGACGCGAGCCCTGCTGATCATCGACATGCCGTTTCTCACCTATCAGGTGAGCACGGAACAGGCGCTACTGAACTGCGGTCACGCCATGCAGAAGACCGGCGCGCAGGCGGTGAAGCTCGAGGGTGGCAGCGCGGACATCGCGCGCACGGTGCACGCCCTTACCGCAATCGGAATTCCGGTCATGGGCCACCTGGGATTCACGCCACAGTCCGTTCACGCGCTGGGCGGATTTCGCGTGCAGGGGCGTGACGACGGCGGCGCACAGCGCCTCCTGGAGGAAGCCCGGCGGCTGGAAGATGCCGGTGCCTTCGCCGTCGTTCTCGAACTCGTGCCGGCGGCCGTCGCCGCAGCCATCACCCACTCGGTCTCCATCCCCACGATCGGCATTGGCGCCGGGCCGTCGTGCGATGGGCAGGTTCTGGTGCTGCACGACCTGCTGGGTCTCAACGATCGTTTCACTCCGAAATTTCTCAAGCGCTACGCGACACTCGCGACCGATGTGCGAAATGCCATTGGACGGTTCCGCGATGACGTGCGGGAAGGGCGGTATCCTGATGACGAGCACAGCTTCTAGTATCCGGGTGATCACCTCGGTGTGCGGCATGCGCAGCGCGCTCGCGGAGGCGCGGCGCGCGCGCACCCCCATTGCGCTGGTGCCAACGATGGGCGCGCTGCACGAAGGGCATCTCCAGCTCGTGGATGAGGCGCGGCGGCATGGCGGCATCGTGGTCATGAGCGTCTTCGTCAATCCGCTGCAGTTCGGGCCGCACGACGACTTCCTCCGCTATCCCCGCGATCTCGACGGAGATGCCGCGAAGGCGGAGCGGCGCGGCGTCGATCTGCTGTTCGCGCCCGGAGTGGAGGAAGTGTACTCGCCGGAACGCAGTGTGGTTGTCACGCCGCTCTCGCTCGCCGATCGCTGGGAGGGGGCTGCGCGGCCGGGGCATTTCACCGGCGTCCTCACGATCGTGGCCAAGCTGTTCAACATCGTACAACCCAACGTCGCGGTCTTCGGGCAGAAGGACATCCAGCAGGCGACGCTGATCCGGACCATGACGCGCGATCTCGACTTTCCGGTGCGGATCATTGTCGCTCGCACGGTCCGCGAAGCGGATGGACTTGCCCTCTCGAGTCGCAACGCCTACCTCACCAACGATGAGCGGCGCCGCGCGCTGGTGCTTTCCCGCACGCTCACGCATATCGCTCGCGCCTTCGAGGGCGGAGAGTACGACGCCGTGGAGCTCGAGCAGCTCGGTTGGGAGACGCTGGCCACGGAGCCGGAGGTGCACGTGGATTATCTCGCGATTGTGGACCCGCAGCGACTCGAGCCCGTGGCGGTGGCCGAACAGGGAACGGTGGTGGCCGTCGCGGCCCGCGTCGGCGCCACGCGCCTCATCGACAACGTCATCCTGGGCGAGACGTGACCTGGAGCGCGGTCGTCGCCGCGCTGGACGACGGTGACACCTTTCGCTCCCGGGTGAGCGTGTACCTGCACCCCCTGGCAGGCCGGCCCATCGTGTGGCATGTCGCCATGGCGCTCGCCAATGTCGCGCCGCCTCCCCGGGAAATCCGGCTGCTGCACCGTGCATCGTCGGTGCTGGCGCTGCCGGAAGGGCTCGACGTTCCGCTGCATGCGGAGGCCGTGTCCGACGGCTCGGAACTCGTCGCGCTGCGCGCGGCGGTCACCGCGCCCGGACTGCGTGTACTCGTGGACGGCGCATCGCCGCTGGTCGCATCACCCACCTTCGCGCGTCTGCTGCGCGCGGGCGAGGGCGGTATCGCCGCGCTACCCAATCCGCATGCGGAGGGCTCGTATCTCGCCGTTGGCGGCGAAGGTCCCGCACTCGCATCGGCCGACGATCCGCGGCTCCCGGTGGGCGCGGTGCGCATCACGCCGACGTCCGCCGACGAGCTCATTCGCGTGGTGGATCGTCACACGTTGTCAGACGCGTCCATGGCGATGCGCGACCGCCTCGTCCGGCGACACGAGGCTGCGGGGGTCACCTTCGTACTTCCGGACACGACCTGGATTGACGCCGATGTCCGCATCGGCGCCGACACCGTCATCTATCCCGGCGCGGTGCTCGAGGGTCACACGGAAATCGGAACCGAGTGCGTGATCGGTCCATACAGCCGCCTGGTGGACGCCATGATCGGGCGCGGGGTGGAGCTGAAGGGGTGGAACTACGTCGCCCGGACCAACATCCGGAACCATGCCGTGCTCGAACCGTATGTGCGTCGTGGATTCGACTGAGCTCGCGTTACCGGACTGGGCGCGGGTGAGCGAGCGGCGGCGCGCGCATATCGCGCGCGTCACCACGCTGCTGTTGGAGTGGTGCGACGCGCTCGAGGTCGCCCCGGAGGAACAGGCCGAATGGCGCGATGCCGGGTTGTTGCACGACGCAATGCGCGACGCCAGCGAGTCGGAACTCCGCGCGTTTTCCGCGGATGCCAGTCTCCCCGCGGAACTGCTCCACGGGCCGGCGGTGGCCCAGCGGCTTGCCCGTATGGGAGAGACGCGAGACGCCTTGCTCGACGCCATCCGGTTTCACACGGTGGGATGCGCCGGCTGGGCCCGCACCGGGCAGGCCCTGTACATGGCAGACTACCTGGAGCCGGGCCGCCCGTTCGCGCGCGCCGATCGCGCGTTCCTGGCGATGCATGTCCCTCGGGACTTTGATGGGGCCTTCCGACAGGTGGTGCGGCATCGTGTGGAATGGTGCCTGCGCGAGGGATTCGAGTTGTATCCCTCGACCGTGGCGCTCTGGAACAGCGTACGGTGAAGCGCTGGCATCTGTGGCTGCTTGCCAGTTTGTTTCTTGCCGGCGGCGCAGTGACGGTCGTGAGGCTGTCCGGGCGCAATGCCTCGCACATCAGCGCCAGACCACCGGCGCCCGGCCGGGCTGATGCTCGCGCACCCGCGGACGTGCGCATTCGCGTGGAAGTGCTCAATGCCACCCGCACACAGGGGCTGGCGCGGCGCGCGACATTCTACCTGCGCGATCGCGGATTCGACGTCGTGGCGTCCGGCAACGCGCGTGAGATTCGCGACAGCACGCTCATCATTGACCGCACCCGGCATCCCGCGTGGGCAACACTGGTCGCGAACGCCATGGACGGGGCGCCCGTGCTGTCGCGCCCCGACAGCTCACACTATCTCGACGTGAGTGTCCTCATTGGCCGCGACTGGCGTCCGCCTGCCGAGCCGTTCTACCCGTAGCTGGCCGCACGCCGCGGCGATGTCCGTGCCCCGGCTCTTGCGAATCGCGACCTCGACACCGCGCCGCCGCACCTCGCGCGCGAAGTGCGCGATGCCTTCCGGTGAAGTGGGCTGGAATGCCTGCGTCCCACCCGTGTGCAGCGGAATGAGGTTCACGAACGCGCCGCACTGGCGCGCGAGCGCCGCCAGTTGCGCCGCTTGCTCCGCGGAGTCGTTTACGCCGCCCAGCATGACGTACTCGAATGTGACGCGACGGCTGAACGCGCTGGCGGCGGACACCAGCTCGGCGAGCGGATACTTGAGGTTGATCGGCATGAGCTGACGCCGGAGCGTATCGTCGGGGGCGTGCACGGACAGCGCGAGGCGGAACTGCTCCGGCCGCGCCGCCAGCGCGGCAATGCCCGGCAGCACGCCAACAGTCGAGATCGTGATGTGCCGGGCCCCGATGCCCAGTCCGGCCGGCTGGTTCAGAATCGTGAGGGCAGGGTCCACCGCGCGCCAGTTCATG
>Ga0134126_10002454_pt1 | contig 23364 bp, 20 predicted proteins | sample KB31752_FD_96881 | JGI IMG/M metagenome (GOLD analysis project Ga0134126, IMG submission 96881) | Terrestrial soil microbial communities with excess Nitrogen fertilizer from Kellogg Biological Station, Michigan, USA - KB3-175-2 | ecosystem: Environmental > Terrestrial > Soil > Unclassified ... | reverse complement strand
CGACCTCTATGTAACCGTGGCAGTTGATCAGAACGATATCGGCCAGTACACGCAAGCGGCCGCGACGATCCAGCAGTTGATCGACAAGCAGCCCAAGCCCGACGAACAATATCTCGCGTTCCAATTGAATGCCTACAGCCACGCCAGCGACCAATCCGACCAGAGCAAAGTGCTCGACGAGCTGGTGACCTACTATCCAAAGCCCGACTACTGGCTCGCCGTATTGCAGCCGCTGTTGAAGATGAGCAGCAACAATTCGCACCTGCAGCTGGACATCTACCGGCTCATGAATGAAGTAGGGGCGCTTAAGATGAGCAGCGACTACGCCCAACTGGCGGAGCTGTCCTTCAGCGCGGGCTACCCGGCCGAGACCGTCGCGGTTCTGCAGAAAGCACTTGCAATCAATGTGTTCACGGATCCTCGTGACCTCATGCGCTACCAGCACATGCTGACGGCTGCGATGCAGAAGGCAGCCGCGGATCAGGCTTCTTTGCCGTCACAGGAGGCCAAGGCCCAGGCCGCGCCGACGGGCGATCCGCTGGTAGCGGTCGGCGAGGCGTATCTGAGCTACGGCCAGGCTGACAAGGCCGCCGGCATCATCTCCCAGGGGATCGCGAAGGGGGGACTGAAGTATGAGGAAGAGGCGAATCTGCTGCTTGGTATGGCGCAGCTGAAAAGCCATAGCGCTACCGAGGCAAGTGGCACTTTCGATAAAGTGGGCAAGTCCGATGATCAGAGCTATGCACAGCTAGGCAGGCTCTGGATACTGCATTCGAAATCGGCCGCCCCCGCCACCTGATCAGTGATCCCCGGGCGCGCGCCCGAACACGCCTATCGCACCGCCCTCATCATGCTGCAGCACGCTGGTGCCTCTTTCAGCGTCGTCCCTACCGCGAGTGTCCTCCGAGGCGCGAAAGAGCAGAAGACCGGGGACATAATCTCCGCTACTCTTGTTGGCCCCAGGGCCGGCACACCTGACCGAGGGCCCGATGACGCAAGCTCAAACGGCGCAAGCCCAAATCCAATTGCACGCGTTGGCGACGCATCTGCACGCCAGGCGGGAGAGGATTTTGCAGGCGTGGCGTGACTGCGAAGTCCAGGACGTCGAAATTGCGACGGCCGCGGCAATCTCGCGCGTCCAATTCAGAGATCACATCCCGCAGATATTGAATGCCTATGAGCGCAAGCTCTCGGCACAAACGGCACATGAAGCGCAGCAGGCGAGTACCACGCAGCGTGAAAACGCCGCCGAGCATGGCCTGCAGCGCTGGCAACAAGGATTCGCGTTGCGCGAGACCATGCGCGAATGGGGTCACCTGCAACGCTGCCTGCTGCGAGAGCTGGATAGCTACGCGCTGGCGCATCGCGATCTTGAAGATGCCGTGATGACGACGGCACGTGCCGAGCTCGCCACGCTTTGTTCCGATGGAGTATGCGAAAGCGTCGCGCGCTATACGAACCTGCAACAGACGGAGGCGGCCGGTCGCGTCCGCGGTCTCGAATTGGCGATGCAGGAACTGCAGGCTTTGGAGCGACAGCGCGCGGAGTCCTGGCGCGAAGCCGCGCACGATCTGCGGGGCGCCGTCTCGGTCATCAGCAATGCCACCGCACTCGTCGGCCAGGAAGTGCTGCCCGAACCCGTCCGCATGCGCTCGGCGGAGCTGCTGCAGCGCAATGTGACGCTGCTGCGACAGATGCTTGCCGATCTGTTGGACCTGGCACGTTTGGAGGCGGGCCGCGAAGAACGCAAAATCGCTCCCTTTGACGCAGCCCAGCTCCTCAGAGAGCTTTGCGACTCGCTGCGTGAAAGCGCGGCGGCACGCAATCTTTTCCTGAAGGTCGAAGGTCCCACGACACTGCCCGTCGAAGGCGATGCGATGAAAGTTCGCCGCATCGTGCAGAACCTGGTACTCAATGCTCTGAAGGCGACGCTGCAGGGCGGGATCGAAGTCCTTTGGGGTCAATCCCATGGCTCGCCGCGACAGTGGACAGCATCGATACGCGATACCGGTCCGGGGCTTGAACGGTCCACTGCTGTACCGCTTCAACAGGCGTTGAAGGACGCAACCACGGCCTCACAGGCACTGGCCCGGTGTGGCGCACCCGGCGAGCCCCCCGTCGAGGATGAGATCCTCGTATCCCAGTCGACCCTGTCACCCGCACCCTCCATGGCTGGCGAAGGGATCGGACTGTCCATTGTGAAGCGCTTGTGCGAGCTGCTGGATGCCACCATCGAGCTGGAGACCGCGCCCGGCCGCGGGACGACGTTTCGAATCAACTTTCCGCGGCACTATGGCCCGCCGGGAATCGCGTAGGACTAACGCACCCCCGCCTCCTCGTCGAGCGCAGAGCACGCATCGCCTCCATGGTAGCGGATAAGGCAGCATTGTCCGGCTGACCGGCCCTGGGCAAGCCGGACATTGTGGGGAACTCACCAACCTAAGCCAGGAGGACTCCCATGCGACGCAGCTTCGGCTTTCTGTGCACCTTAGCCTTGGCAGCCGCAACATTGGCCGGGTGCGCGGCCACGTCATCTCACGAAGCCACCGGTCAGGCGTTTGATGATGCGACCATCACCGGCAAGGTGAAGGCGGACTTCATCGAAGATCCGCTGACCAAGGGGCGCGACATATCGGTGACGACCAAGCTCGGCGTAGTGCAACTTTCCGGTCTGGTCGACTCGACAGAGCAGCGGGCCGAAGCCGTGAGGGTGGCCAAGGCTGTACCAGGGGTGCGCCGTGTCGATGACGAGCTGCAAATCAAGCAGCCATAGCACCCCGCGGAGCGACTACCCGCAAGGAAACAGGCAGCCACGGCGCGGCCGAAGAGCAGCTCGGCCGCGTCGTGGGCTGACTTCAGATCACCCCCGCGGTATCTTGGCAGCGTTCTTGGCCAACCACTGATCGAACGTCTGCAGCGAGGGTGCCAGCGTACGGGCAACCTGCAAATCGCGCGCTCCCGTGAATTCCCGCTCAAAGTCCCGGTAGTACTGGAACATGTTGCCGAGATCTTCTGCGCCCGGGAACCCGAGCTTGCGATACGCATCCGGAGAGATGTCCTGGAAGCGCACCTCCGCCCCCAGCGCCTTGGAAAGGGAGGCGGCCATCTGTGCTCCCGTGAGGTGCTCTCCGGCAATGCTCACCGTCTTGCCAATGTATTGGCTGCCGCCCTTGAAGATGCCGTAAGCAACCTTGCCGATGTCTTCTGCTGCGATTCCTGACAGGCGCTTGTCGCCTATCGGGAATGTCAGGGTAAGCTTGCCGTCGGCGCCCTTCTTCGGCCCCATGCCGAAGAGAATCATGTTGTCCCAGTAAAACGTCGTTTGCAGGAAGGTGACCGGCAAGCCCAGATCCGTAAAGAAGTGATCGGATTCCCCTTTCGCATCGAAGTGCGGGCACTTGTACTTGCCCTGTAGTGTCGGCATCCGGTTGTCACTCAGAGGCACGAGCTTGCGGGTATCCTCGAGCGTCGACCAAATGACGTGCTTCAGATGCGCGCGCTTGGCAGCCTGAGCCATGGACTTCGCGTTGTTCTGCTCCCGCTCGGGCGAGAAGTGATTCCAGAAGAACGTGACGCAGAACGCGCCATACGCGCCTTCGAACGCCCGGGCGATACTTGCTTCATCATCGATGTCCCCGGCGACGACTTCGACACCCTGACTTTTCAGAGCCTTCGCCTTGGCACTGTCCAGATCTCGTGTGATTGCACGTGCCGTGAACTCTCCACGGGGATCGTCAAGGATGGCGCGAATCAAACCGCCCCCCTGCGACCCCGTGGCACCTACCACCGCGATAACCTTCTTGTCCGCCATGAGTTCCCCTACGAACTGAAATTTCCGGGCAAATGCTGTCAGTGCGCGAACGCAAACCGCTCAGCGTGTCAGCTCCTTACGCACGATCTTTGCACCGTCCACGAGCGCCTTGAGCTTCATCTTCGCGACCAGTCGCGGCAGCGGTTTCATACCGCAGTCCGTTGAAAGGTAGACGCGTTCGGCTGGTACGACCTTCAGAACTTTCCTGATCCGCTCCGCAACCTTTTCTGGCGATTCGACCATCATGGTCCTGATATCGAGCACGCCTACGGCAACTTCCTTGTTCTTCGGCAGCGATTTGAGGCAATCGATGTCGGCCATGTCACGATTGGCAAAATCAAGCACAAACTGATCGATCGGCAAATCATAGAAGTAAGGAAGCACGGTCTCGTAGCCCTTGGGGAAGATGCCGCTGAGCGCGTTGCCCCAGGCATTGCCGAAACAGAAATGCCAGGCGATCTTGGCATTCACGCCCTCGACTGACTTCGCAATCACTTCCGCGACCCATTTGTAGTCGTCCGGATTATTGGTGAAGAGCGGCAGCCAGGCGCCCAGATCCTCGAGCTGCAGGAAGTCTGCGCCCGCATCCACGAGCTCCTTCATCTCCGCGTTGAAGATGGGAGCCAGAGCCATGCTCAGGTCCCGGGGATTTTTGTAGTGCTTGAAGTGTACGTGCCAGGCCAGATTGACGGGGCCGGCACCGACAGACACTTTGAGAGGCTTCTTGGTATAGCGCTTGGCGATCTTGTAGAGGTCGGTCAACCGCAGGTTGCCCTTCTTTACAGGACCGCTGTTGATCACGCCGCCCCAATCGGCCAGCAACTCAATTTCCTTGGTTCTGATTGCCGCGCCAACCTCGGAAGGGTGTTCTTCCTTGGCAGCCTCGAAGCCCGGAATACGCTCGTACATGTACCAGCAGAACGAGCCGATGACGCCGACATAGTCGTCATAGCTCATCTGTCCATCGGTCACGATGTCCAGGCCGGCATCTTCCTGATCAAGAATGACCACGCGCGTGGCATCGTCATAGGCTTCCGCATGGCCTACGTGCTTGAAAGCCACCCGGGTATCCTTTCCAAGTAGTTGATATTGGAACCATGCAGGCCGCGGATACGAGCCGACCATGGTGGTGGGAAGAAGCGTCTCGGTGATTTTGCGTATCATTTATTTCCTCACAAGTCGCGGGCTCGGAGTACTGCTGGTCACAGCGCCGAATTTATCAGAGATGCAGAGCGCCGCCGATCCCCGCAAATTTAGTTGTTGGACGGCGACGGACGATTTCTCCGCGACAAATTCTAACACTAACGGTCACCCGTCATTCCAGCGGCGAGCCGTTCGACAGTGCGGACCCGTCTACGACCAATTGACTGCCCCGTGGTGCATCCCTGCGCCCCCACCCTGCTTGCCCCCAGGTGCCCAGTAAAGCCCCAGGCAGGCACAGATCTCGGTCTGGCCAGCGATGCTGTGCCCCAGCGTGACTGGGACGGCAGGATGATCTGCACCAGACGGTTTTGATACCTTGCAAGCTGAAGATTTGGCCACCTCCAGCCGGAAGGGCTCAGCATGGCGGGCACGCATTTGCGGTACGCTGCGGCATTCGCCACGGGGGCAGCGGAGCACCGATGAACACGCTCTCTCCTTTGAGCTTGGAATCGCGCCCAGTACCATCGCGACGTCGCGCCCGGACAGGGATTTGCTTCGTATCGCTGACGGTGTGCCTGGTTGCAATGTCGGCGTTTTCGAGCAGTACCGCTGCCGCCATGCTGAGCGGGCCTGCTCTTGTAAGGCAGCTGCTGCATGGCGGCTTCGTGCTCGTGATGCGTCACGCCCAGTCGCCCGATGCACCTCCGGCAGCGACAGAGGCGGCGCCGGGTAATCCAGCACACGAGCGTCAGCTCGACTCGAAGGGGATGGCAGAGGCCAGGGAGCTGGGCCAGGCGATGCGCAAACTCGGCATCCCGATTGGGAAAAGCTATTCCAGCCCGACGTACCGCGCCCGCGAGACCATTCGTCTTGCCGGTCTGGGCGTCCCGCAAATCGTGATGGCGCTGGCCGAGGGCCCCCGCGGCATGCTCGGAAGCGCCGGCAGAGCGCAGACGCAGTGGCTGCGAATGGCCACAACCAGAGCCCCTTTGAAGGGCACGAACACCCTGATCGTGACGCATACGCCAAACATCGTGGGCGCTTTTGGCCCGGCAGTAGCTGACATCCAGGCGGGGGAGATGATTGTCTTCAACCCGGCAGCTGGCGCAGGCAGCGCAATTGTAGGTCGAATCACCGTTGCCCAGTGGCGGCGGCTCGCGATGGCATCAAGACCATGAAGTATGGGACGTTCAGGAAGACCATTGGACTGACGGCTCTGGTCGTCCTGGGATTGATCGCCGCTGCGGCCGCTGCGCTGGTGATCCGTGGCTTCCGCTCGACAGCAGCGCCGTCGAAGGCCTAGTGCGTCGTCGCCCGGACGCTTCGCGACCTCGCTATTCCCACCAGTCTCACGGACGGGGAGATTCACTTCGTCATTGAAAACGGCGTGCAGCTGACGGGAATGCCGGCTTCATTACGTTGGCTCCATGGACCGCGTACCGCGACGATTGAGGAGCACACACATCACGCCGCTGGCAGCGCCGGTAGCCAGCGTGGCCTGTCACATGCCGGCGACTGAGACGGAAGGCGTGCCCAACAGCTAGGTGCACCCGCCATGACAATGAAGTACGCCATTCCCAATCCCTGCACCTCCTGTCATACCGACAAATAGCTGCAGTGGGCAACCGACACAATGCGGCAATGGAAGGAGCGCTCGCCGTGGCGACCCGCTTAGGCCTGAGCTTGCCCGCTCGTGCCTGGCCCTATACCATGAGGGGCAGTCGCTAATCTTCATCGCATGTCTTCCCGGAGCGTCGGCGCATTCGCGTCATGTTGGCGTTCCCCAGTGGGCCAGCCTTCAAAGCGCCTGCGAACACATCCACCGAAGGGGACGCTCGATGAATACTGTTCCGTTGGACTTGGCATTCTCGCGCTTTGGAGCAAGCGTCTCAGCTGGGCAGCGCCCGCTGTGTGCCACGGCACAGGACGGCAGCCTGGTGCTGGTTTGTCTGTCTTCCGGCTTCAGCCGGCCAGGCCCGAGCGTGCTGCGCTACTCGGGAAAGCTGTCGCTGATTTTGGCCCGGGCTTCCCAGATCGAAGCGTTGCGCCTTAGCCTCGACGCAGCTTTGGCAGGTCCCACTGCGGTGCGACTGATCATCCGGACGCCGCGTACAAATGGAGCCCCCGCCGCAGTTCACATGCGCGAGGATCTAGTCGGCAGCGTCACCGCATTTGATGGCGATGACTACAAAGTGGATTTCGTGCGACTCCCGGTGGACGACCCAGCCCCCCCGTCGCGCGGCCGGCACAAGCGCCGATGAGGTCGCTGCGCGCGATGAGTTCGAGTACCGGACCGGATTGCTCTGTGTTGGTCTGGACCGCTTGGGGCATATGAGCCTGCGCGCCTTTTCGCCGACCATCGAATCGGCGTCATGGCGCACCATCGTCGCGCGACATCGGAAGCCGGATGCCTGGAAAGCTTCATGGCAGCTGGTGAACAGCCTCGGCGCGTACGTCCTAGTGTGGGTGCTATACCACTACAGCCTATCGATCTCCTGGTTGCTGGCCGCTCCGCTGGCTGTACTCGGCGCTGGCTTGCTGGTTCGCACCTTCATTGTTTTCCATGACTGCGGGCACGGCTCCTTCTTCGCATCGCGCTTCGCCAATGACTTCTGGGGCTGCATTTGCGGGGTCCTGACCGTCACGCCCTACTACCAGTGGCGCCATGAGCACGCAATCCATCATGGAACGGCGGGCGATCTGGGCAAGCGCGGCACGGGCGACGTGTGGACGATGACGGTGAGGGAATACCTGACCGCGTCACGCTACCGGCGGTTAACTTATCGTCTGGCACGCAACCCCTTCGTGCTCCTCGTGGTGAGTCCGCTGGTGCTGTTCCTGATCCTGCAGCGGTTCCCGGGTGCGAAGGCTGGCGTACGCGGGCGCCATTCGGTGTGGTGGACAAATTTGGCCATCCTGCTCATAGGGGCGGCCTTGTCGCTGGCGATCGGCTTGCGTGCGTACCTGCTGTTCCAGCTCGCCATTCTGACGGTGGCTGGCAGCGCCGGTGTGTGGCTGTTTTACGTTCAGCACCAGTTCAACGAGACGTACTGGGAGCGTGGCGAGAAATGGGACTACCGGCTTGTAGCCCTCGAGGGCAGCTGCTACTTCAAGTTGCCCAAGATCCTGCAATGGTTCTCCGGGAACATCGGCTTTCATCACATCCATCATCTGGAACCGCGGATTCCGAACTACAACCTGGAGCACTGCCACCGCACGGAAGCGATATTTCGGGATATCAAGCCGCTGACACTCGCCGAGAGCCTCGGAACATTTAGTCTGCGACTATGGGACGAATCCTCGAGGCGACTGGTCGGGTTTCGTAGCCTAAAGCCAGGGACAGCGAAGATCAGCTGAATACCATTAGTGGACCGTGGTAGACTGCCGCTTGATCGTTGACGTCCAGTGCTAGCCTGCTGCTCAATATTTGGACAGTTCATGGCTGGACCGAGCCACCTGCGATCAGGTGACAGGATCTTCGGTTCGATGGCCTGCGAGACGATCTCTCCCTGACCTGACTTCCGTTCCTGCCGATTAGTATGGCCCAGGGAACCCACTGATAGCCTGCGGCCCGGAGTCATTCAGGAGATATTCATGGCTAAGATTTATGTCGGTAATCTACCGTTTACGGCCACCGATACCGAAATCCGTACCCTTTTTTCGCAGCATGGCACGGTCGAGTCGGTCAGTCTGCCGACGGATCGCGAAACCGGTCGCCCGCGCGGCTTCGGCTTCGTCGAGATGAATCAGGCCGATGCGGCGCGCGCTATCCAGAATCTGAATGGTCAGGATTTGGGTGGACGTACGCTGCGAGTCAACGAAGCGCAGGACAAGCCGCGTGGCGGTAGACCGGGTGGTGGTGGCGGCCAGCGCGGTGGCGCCCCTGGTCGTTGGTAACCGGCAGCGGGGCGTGGGTCATCCCGGATCGCTCCGGGCTGGCTTTCTTGCGTTCGGAAGGGAGACCGTCTGATGGACTATGACAAGCCGAGCGGAGACCTTACGCGCGCTCCCCTGCTGTACGCCGGCGAACGCAATGAAGATTATCGGGCCCGCATTGCCGCGTATCAGGCGGAAGCCGCCGAGCGGCGCCAGCAGGAGCTCCTCGAGCAGCGCTCAGCGATGAACACGCCAGCCAGCCGCATTCGCCTCTGGGAGCAGCTGCACCAAATTGATCTACCGCGCAGCCCCTCGCATCGCCTGATTGATGTGATTGCGGCACACACGGGTCTCACTTCCGAGGATGTTCGCGATGAGCAGCGTCTGCGCGCGGCGCCGCTCATGCCCACCGCGTCGTGAGAATTGCTCAGCTCCGAGGAACCAGAACGCGTCGCGTCGAGCACTTCACTGCGCCGCCCAGCGCCGACCGGGGCCGTCGTTGGCGCGGCATTACTCGCTGTTGGTCGATATCGCCTTGTGCGGCGCCGAGCCCGCGAGTGTCGTCACTACGCCCGCTGGCGTGATCTTGCGGATCGCGTTATTGAACTCATCCCCTACGTATACGTTGCCCGCCGAATCCACTGCAACTCCTTCGGGATTGTCGAATGATGCCGCTCTCCCGGTGCCGTCGGCGTTGCCCTCTGCCCCAGATCCCGCCAGCGTAGTCACGACGCCGGCTGGCGTGATTTTGCGGATCTCGTTATTGCCGTAGTCCGCCACGTACACGTTACCCGCTGAATCCACCGCGACGCCTTCTGGACCGTTGAACGATGCGGCTTTCCCGGTACCGTCGGCATTGCCTTCTTTGCCAGATCCGGCAATCGTGGTCACCACGCCCGCTGGTGTGATCCTGCGGACCTCGTTATTGCCGTAATCGGCCACGTATACGTTACCCGCCGAGTCCGCCGCAACGCCTTCAGGACCGTTGAATGACGCTGCTCTCCCGGCGCCGTCGGTATCGCCTGGCGCGCCTAATCCCGCCAGCGTCGTTACAACTCCCGCCTGCGTGATCTTGCGGATCCCGTTATTACCGTAATCGGCCACATACACGTTGCCAGCCGAGTCCACCGTAACGCTTTCCGGAGCGTTGAAAGATGCAGCTTTGCCGGCGCCGTCGGCGTCGCCTTGCTCCCCGGAGCCCGCCAACGTGGTCACCACTCCCGCTGGTGTAATCTTGCGGATCTGATTATTACCGTAATCGGCTACGTACACGTTGCCCGCGGAATCCAGCGCGACGCCTTCTGGAAAATGGAACGAGGCAGTCGTCCCAGTGCCGTCGGCGTCGCCGGCCTTGCGCGATCCAGCGACGGTCGTCACCACGCCAGTTGGTGTGATCCTGCGGACCTGGTCGTTGCCGTAATCGGCCACATAAACATTTCCCAGCGTGTCCACAGCTACGCCTACCGGAGAGACAAACGGCTCGGGGCCGGCAGTGCCGCTGGGGCCAACCGGAGAGCTCGATCCAACAGAAGTTGTGGGAGCGGCGGTAGGCGCGCTGCTGATGCTGTGACTGCTTGCGCCGCCTCCACGTCCGCAGGCGGTTAGCGCCAAGCCCGAAAGCGCACAGATGGTCCAGCCTCCTGGAAAGCGGGACCGTTTGGCTATTCGCATTGCTGTACCCCTCTTTGTACTTTCTGAGTAACCGGATCCGAGGCAGAGCGCGCCTCACGCGTGCTCCATTCAATCTCCACTGGACGGCCTGCGCCGGTCCATAGGGTCAGGAAGGAGGAAATTCAAGGGCCGGTCGACGCCTCGGAACCGCGGGATCGTCCTCTTCAAGAGCGTGACTGCTGCATTGCAGCATCGGCACAACGCCCTGCAAGGACATGCCACCGAAGTACGTTGGTTGTCTCTCTCCATGGGTGCTCGGATTGCACACGCCCAAAGCGCTGCGGCGCGCGTGGCCTGGGTGGCCGGAGCCGCGCTCTTTCTGTTTGGCAGAGGCTACGCGATATCCAAGAGCAGCTGCGCGAGCGCCTCCGCGAGCTGACACGTCGCTCGCACCTCGGCCAAGCTTTTGGCCGTATCGACCCTGGCCGGGAACTCCCCTGCCAGGGTCGATACATTACCTCATTGCGATTATTTGCTCGGAGTATGAAATCCGCCCCTGGAACTTGCACGCGTGAGCGTCCCGCCGCAGGCTGTGCGCTGATCTACACACAACGGAGGATAGGCGCTGGCTTCAGAACACGATCGACAGCGCACAGCCTGCGGTTAGCCCTCGAAAAGCTGCATCCCCTGATGCAGCTCCTCACATCGCTCGAAGTCACAACTCCTTCAATCGCTGTGACCCGACACCAAAGCTCAAAGTTCCGACAGTGTTCTGCTCTGCCTTACGACTTACCCAATTAAAGAGCGGCCCCGGACGGCCACTTGCCGCCCGAGGCCACCTGGCGCTCACGGCACGTTGATAGGGATCCGCTTGGTCTGCTGCGCGGCCTCGTCGGCCTTGGGCAGCACGACGCTCAGCACGCCATTCTTGAAGTGGGCGCTGATGCGGTCCTGCTTCACTTCGACCGGAAGAGCGATGTGGCGCTCAAAGCGCCCATAAAAGCGCTCGCTGATGTGACGGCGCTTGTCGGATTCGCCCTTCCGCTCGCCACGGATCGTAAGCATGCCGTCATTGAGCAGCAGCTCAATGTCCTGCGCACGACCGGCATATTGCGTGAGCGCAGGCGCGGTATCAGATTGCACACGGCCATACGTCTCACCTCCAGTTCGTGTTCAGATGCTTGCTTGCCCGATAGCCCCTCCAACACCACGGCCACCACCGGTGCGGCCCGGCCCCGGTATTGCGTTAGATAGGCGCTAGCTGGATGAGTTCAAGGGACGGACAACCCCAAAAAAAGCTCTGCTACTTAGCCGTAAGCTTCTGCAGGCAGGACCCGATCACTTGCAGCCATTGCCACCATAGGCAACCAGACATCCGGCAGGTTGTCGTTGGCATTGTACTTCAGCACGTCCAGCTTCTCGTTGTCCCCTGGATTCAGAGCCAAAATCCGGATGCGCGGATACTCTCTGCTTAACCAATGCGCCATTTGAAGTCTCACCTGCTCGGGCGCAGCGGGGCTGATGATAAAGAGATCATATTCACGACTGCTCGCTGCCAGAACCACCTTCGCGGCCTCATTCCCGACGACCGACGTAACGCCGTAGCCGCTCGCACGAAGGATCGCGGCACGCTTGACCATCAGCTCATAGCTGTACGCGATCAAAAACACCCTTTTGTTTGAGCCATCGGCGCCGATGGCGGTCGGCTTGGCTTCCGCCAGCGCTCGCTGAATCCAAACTACCGTGTTTGCCCAAGCGTTGTAGCAATTCAGATGCATCGCGAGCGACTGTGTGTCGTTCGGCTCGACGTCGTACTGAATCTGCCGTGCGGTAATCAGCTCATCGCAACAGACACAGCGAATCCCATCGCCTTTGCCCCCGAAGATCCTATGCCCCGTACCATTCGGTAAGGACCCGGAAAGCAAACGCTCGAGGATCAGCTGTTCAATTTCTGCTTCTGTTTTGTTGGCCACATTGCGCCCTCTGTCGTACAAAGGGCAACGACGGTCTGCCATCAGACGCTCATTAGGCGAATAGCGTCAACCCCTGCACAATAAACTCTCGTCGCAACCGACAGTTATGCCGTATCTCTAATCTAAGATCGATATAGATTTCCACCCCTCAGCCATCGCCTACTGTTTCGCCGAGCTGACGGGCCTGCCCCGGACACATTGGCCACCATCAACGCCAAGGCGTCCTCGGGATCAAAAGGAATTACGGATACGGCCGCGCGATGGCTCACTCATTTGGCTTCTTCAAGCCCCTGGAGACGAGTTCGGCAAGGACAGCGACCAGTCGATCCGGATCCACTGGCTTGGGCAGATGCTCATCGAATCCAGCCGCCAACGCACTCTGCCGATCCTCGCCGCGCGCGAATGCCGTCACTGCGATCGCAGGCACACGTGCAGTTTGTTGCTCCTGCTCTGTGTGGCGCAGCCCGCGCAGCAGTGCATACCCGTCCTCGCCCGGCATGCCTATATCTGCGACGATCACATCCGGGCGCCGGATCGCGAAGGCTTCATGCGCGCTCGCGGCAGAATTCACCGAACGCACCTGCGCGCCGTGTCGCTCGAGCAGGCGGCGTGTCGTCTCCCTCGTCATGGTCTCGTCCTCGACGAGGAGCACCTCGATGTCGTTTAGGTTCTGGGGTTCTACGGCTTTGCGTGCCGCCTCATCCGTTGCCATGAAATCACGGCGCTCGAGCGGCAAATAAACAGTAAAGGTTGCCCCTCGCCCCTCCCCTTCGCTGCGAGCGCTGATCGTGCCGCCGTGAAGCTCAACGAGCTGCTTGGCGATCGCCAGCCCCAATCCGAGCCCGCCATAAGGTCGAGTGGCACCCGCTTCAGCCTGTCGAAACCGCTCGAACACGTGGGGAAGAAAATCGGCGCGGATGCCCCGGCCGGTGTCGGCGACTTCGATTTCTACCGTCTCTTGCATGCGACGCAGGCACACCTTGATACGTCCGCCTTCCGCGGTGAACTTGATGGCATTGGAGAGTAGGTTCCACACAACCTGCTGGATGCGATCGGGATCTGCATGCACGTGACCGATTGCCGCGCCGAGCTCGACCTCCAGGGTAACTCTGCGACTCTCTACTAGCGGGCGCACGGCGTCGATTGCCGCTGCGACCGCAGACGTTAGGGACGTGTCGCGCATCGCCAACCGCAGGGTCCCAGCCGACATGCGCGATACATCCAGTAGATCATCGATCAGATGCTGCTGGGCGAGCGCGGCCCGATCCACCATCTGTCCGCCTTCGATCACCTCCGGGCCCTGTACCTTGCCGCTGGCGAACATGCGCGACCACAGACGGATGGTGTTGAGCGGGGTGCGCAGCTCGTGGCTGACGGTGGAGATGAATTCATCCTTGGCTCGATTAGCACCCTCGGCCTTCACACGCAGTTGCTGAGCGGATTGAAGGGCCTGCTGTAATTGCACGTCGATGGTCTTGCGGTCGGTCTGATCGCGCATGATCTTGACGAAGCCTCGCAGCGCCCCTGTCGGATTGCGCGCCGCGGTCATCACTCCGCTGGCCCAGAACCGCGTGCCGTCGCGGCGTTGATGCCAGCGCTCATCAGAGGAGCTGCCGAGCTCCGCTGCGGCCTTGAGCTCCTGCTCCGGGGCGCCGGCGGCGCGGTCCTCGGGGGTGAACAGGATTGCGACGGGCTGACCTAGGATATCCGCGTCGCCGAAGCCCGTTACGCGCTCGGCGCCCGGGTTCCAACTGGCCACCCGACCTTCGGCGTCCAACAGAAAGATGGCAAAATCCCGGGCGCTCTCGACGAGCAACCGAAAACGCTCTTCACTCTCGCGCAGCGCCTGCTCCGAGCGCTTGCGCTCGCTGATATCCCAGAACGCCGCGACGACCGCGACCGTCTGGCCCGACGCATCGTGCACCACCGAGGTACTCATCGAAACGGTGCCAGGGGTGCCATCCGGACGCAGAAAGCCCAATTCTTCATCGTGCGCGACCTCTCCCGTCGCGAGCGCCTGCGCCAGCGGCCACTCCTGCGGCTCGTAGGGTCGCCCATCCGCGTGCAAGCCTCGAAAGGCGGCGTAGCTGGAGGTCCAGCTCTGCCCGATGAAGGGCAGCGGAAAGGGTTGATTGAAGAGCGACGCGGCCTGGCGGTTGGCGTACAGGAGCGTTCCCGTGGGCGCTTCGACCATCAACATCGCTGCCGGCATCTGCTCGATCACGGCCTGCAGACGCTGCTGCGCGTGGCGATGGCTTGCTCTGCGTGTTTGCGGGCGGTGATGTCGATGAAGGTAATGACCACCCCCGCAATGCGATTGTCATCGGTGCGGAACGGCAGCGCACGTCGCAGGTACCAGCGCCCGCTCTGGCTGTGGGCTTCGGATTCGAGCGGCACGAGCTTCGCGAGCACCCGGCGCGCATCGGCGATGAGATCGCCATCGCTGAACTTCTGCGCGAAATCCGCCAGCGGCCGACCTATATCCGCAGGAATGAGCGTCAACAGGTCATTGATAGCCGGCGTGAAGCGGCGCACGCGCAGCTGCGCATCGAGGAATACGACGGCGATGTCCGTGCTGCTGAGGAGATTGTCCAGGTCATCGGTCAGAGCCTCCAGTTCGAACACTTTGCTCTGTAATTGCGAGTTGACGGTCGTCAGCTCCTCATTGAGCGATTGCAGTTCTTCTTTGCTGGTCTGCAGCTCCTCGTTCGTGCTCTGCAGCTCCTCATTGATCGAGGTCACCTCCTCGTTAGAGGCCTTGAGCTCTTCAGTGGTAGCCTCGAAGGCCTCCACGCTCATCTGCAGCTCGCGTCGCAAAGCCCGAGCCTCATCCTCGAGCGCGTCGTCTCCGTCGCGTGAGACATGGCGCGCTGCGACGCGGACGGGTACTTTCCCGATGGGCTGCTCGAAGCTCACATAGAAGTGCTCGGGGGTGTGAGTCGGCCGCAGCGGTCCGGCAACGACACGGATGGGGCCGCCCTGATCGTCCGAGGCGACTTGCTCGACCGCCTGCCGCTCGCTCGCCGCCTGACGCAGCGCATTGCGCACCGCGGCCCGCACGTGCGGCCGGACTACCTCCAGCAGTCTCTGGGTGTTTTCTCCCGAGGGATGGGTCAGATAGGGCTCAGGATCACCATGAAAGTAGACGATGCGCTCGTTGGCATCGACCACGACAGTCGGTGGCCCGAACTTCTCCAACAGCGCCGCTTGGATCGCCATCGTGGCGGAGGGCCTGGCGATCGAGATCACCGGGGAGATCGGTAGCACGCGCGCCTGGGGTGCGCGCAGGGTCGTGAGATCGGCAAAGCGATTTGGAACGCTGGTACGCCGATAGATGCGCCAGCGCTTGCTAACCACCTCGAAGAGCTCCTCAGCTTGACCGAGCGTCTCCGCGTTCCCGAGGAACAGGTAGCCACCTTCGCGCAGCGCGAAGTGCATGAGGGAAAGTGCCCGACGCTGGGCTTCGGGTTCAAGGTAGATCAGAAGGTTGCGACAGGTGACGAGGTCCACGCGGGAGAACGGCGGATCGCGCAGCATGTCCTGAGGGGCGAACACCACCTGGTCGCGCAACTGCTTCTTGATGCGGTAGGTGTGTTCCTCCTTGTCAAAATATCGATCGAGGCGCTCGGGAGGAATGTCTGCTTCGATCCCGTCCGGGTAAACGCCGGCGCGGGCAAGGGCGAGGGACTTGTCTGCCGTGTCAGTGGCGAAAATCTTCACATCGAGTTTCTTGTGGGCTCGTTCGCTCTCCTCCGCGATGAGCATGGCAAGCGAGTACGCTTCCTCGCCGCTCGCACAGGCCGCCACCCAGACGCGAATCGGGTCGGCGGGCGAGCGCTTTGCGACCAGGGGCCGCAGCACCGACACCCGCAGCGCCTCCCAAGCCTCCGGGTCGCGAAAGAACCCGGTGACATTGATCATCATGTCATTGGCGAGAGCCTGGGCCTCGATCGCGTGCGCCTTGAGATAGTCAAGATAAGCGTGCAGCTCGGTAACACCGATGAGTCCCATGCGTCGCTGTACCCGCCGCAGTACAGTCGGGATCTTGTAAAACGCGAAGTCGTGGCCAGTGCGGCTGTGCACCACCGAGAGCAGTTCCGTTAGCGTTTGGCGGTGGCGCTCGAGTTCCTGCGCTGCCCGGCTATGGCCTTTCGAATCAAGCTTGCGATAGGGATGCTGCACGAAGCGCAGCAACAAGGGTGGGATCTCCTCGGCGCCGAGTACCTGATCCGCATAGCCGGCATGGATGAGGCTTCTGGGCATGCCGGGAAATTCGGACTGCTCGGGATCCTGCGCAACGCACAGGCCGCCGACCGCTTTGATGGCCTGCGCGCCTGCAGTCCCATTGGTGCCCGTGCCGGAGAGCACCACGGCAATCGACGTTTCCTTTTGCTCGCGCGCCAGCGACCGAAAAAAATCGTCCACGGGATGGCGGTGGCCGCGTTTCTCCAGTGGCTCGCCCAATCTGAGCTGTCCCTCTTCGAGCGTCACCGTGCGGCCCGGCCGGATCACATAGATGTGATTTGCCTCGATGCGCATGCCGTCTTCCATTTGATGGACAGGAATGTGCGCATGCCGGGCGAGGATCTCGGCCATCAGACTCTCGCGGTCGGGGGGAAGATGCTGAATCACCACAAATGCCATGCCGCTGGTGGCCGAGACCGCAGCGAAGAATTTGCTGAGTGCTTCCACGCCTCCGGCGGAGGCACCGATGCCTACAACCGGGAATGCGAGCTTGGCGCGATCGTCAAAATTAGGGGGCGCAGACAGATCGGCGGGATCACCGGAGGGAGTGGGGTCCGCTGATTGTAAGAATTACCGTCGCAGGGTTCGCCCGCCCCGTCACCGCAGCATAGGCCCCTCATTCAATTCCCGTGACTGTAAATGGCGCGCTTAGCTCCTACGCCGCATCCGCCCCCACCCAGTCGACCGAGGTTCGCGGCGTCGCAATGGTGTGTTGCATACCCAAACACGTGCCATCCGGGCACCGCGCTAACTGGCTGTCGAGCTTGGCCTAGCAGAAGAATTCATGGGGTGCGGCATCGATTGCGCTGCCGGCGGCGGTGGGTCGCCTTGCCGTCGCACCGACCAATGCTCTTCACTGCACTTCGCTCAATCAGCGTGCCATCGATACTGAAGCGCTCACTCGAGAGCAGTCGCGCTCGGCGTGCCTTGGTTCCCACCCGGCCGGCACTGTCGCCCGATTCATGCCGTTTGCAAGAACCAACAAACAATCCGACCAAGTATTTATTATTGCTGCCGGCCGCACTAAGACGATCTAAAGCGCATACTTCGCGCGCCTCGGCTTCATTGCTGAGTCGGCCTGCGAAGGGTTCGTCTGCACCTTACAGCGACGTTCGACTCAGCGTGCAAGACGCGCCCGCCCGCAAGGAGTTTCTGTGATTAAAAAATCAAGGCCACCGCACGTTGCATTATCGTGCCTGTGTATTGCCGCAGTGTTGCTCGTGACCTCTGCTACCGCGCTGGCACAGGCGGCGACCAAAGCCATACCGAGCAATGCTCGAGCAAGCGCGTACGCGGACGGTTGGCAGTGCGTGAGAGGATTTACGAAGGCGGAACAGCGCTGCGTCAAGATGAAGGTGCCGGCAAATGCCTATATTGATGCCTCTGGCAATGACTGGGCTTGCAGTCGGGGGTACTTGAAAATTAATCAAGGCTGTACGGTCGTGAAAGTGCCGATCGACGCCCATTCGGACGATAGCGCCTCCAGCACCGGGTGGAGCTGCAATCGCGGCTATGCTCTGGCTGGCAACGGGTGCACGGCGGTGAGTGTGCCGACCCATGCCTTCCTGACGGTCGGCGGGGATGATTGGGACTGTGAACGAGGCTTCACGAAGCGCGCCCAAGCCTGCGTATCGGTGCGTGTGCCCACGAATGCCTATCTTGATGGCTCCGGTAACACCTGGGATTGCAATCGGGGCTACCTGCAGAGCGATCAAGGGTGTACGCCGGTGCGGGTGCCGCGCCACGCATTTCTGACTGAGAGCACAGATGGGTGGCAATGCGAAAGAGGCTTCATGAAAGCTGCCGATGCCTGCGCGCCAGTGGACGTGCCAGCGCATGCCTATCTGGATACGTATGGCAATTCTTGGGAATGCGAGCGAGGCTTCCAACAGCAAGGTTCGACCTGTGTCGAGTTAGTGATCCCGCAAGGCGGGTACATCGATTATTCAAACCATGATTGGACCTGCGAGCAGGGCTTTCGCAAGCAGGGCGCTGCCTGCATCGCTGACCGATAGAGTCGCATTGCTTCACTGATTCGGCCACGACGCACCCACCGAGCCAGGCCCATCAAGGAAAGGGTTGCAAAATGGCCTTCAGAAATACCCGATTTCGCCGAGCGCCCCGCGGATTCGTTGGTGGCCACTACCGCCGCGGTGGCATTGCCATCCCGTTGGTCCGGCGGGATAAGGCGGCGTCGCTGCACCCGCCCCGCCGGCGCTCAGCAGCATCCTCGCGCTGCAGGGACTTTCATGCGCTTGTGGAGCTACGCTTCGTTGCGGTGGACGATCTTGGAGCAGGCGCAAGGCCCTGGGATCAGGGTGGTGCAACGTGACCAGCAATCAATCGTTACGGGTACGCAAGCGGTTGTTGGGCGGGCGCGATGCATCCTGCGCTGAATGTCCTTCCAACGGAATTGACCTGCTGGCGTGCGCGACCATCCTTTACTCATCGGAAGACTCGGACCATCCGATTGAACACTTGTTCGATGGGCGGTCCGGTCGCGGGGCCACTCACTGGTCGAGCGCGCGTGAAAGCACGGCAGAGGAGATCGTTTTAGAGTTCGATCACCCGGTGCACGTCACCAGAGTGATATTCGATGCGGAGGAACGGGCGACAGAACGTACTCAGCAGGTGACGATGGAGTTCTCCAGCGACGGCGGCAAAACATATCGCGGAGGCTTCGTTCAGGAGTACACATTCAGTCCCAACGGGGCAACGTATCAGCGCGAGGAATTGAGCTTCAACCCCCGTACCGTCACCCATCTTCGCTTCATTGTCACCCCGAACAAGGGCGGTGCGGGAAGGGCGAGTCTAACTTCGCTGCGTCTCTTCGGATGAAGGAGCCAGGATAGGTGTTTGTTCAATTGCCCACCTACCCCCGTGGCTTCGGCTCTGCCGGTTGCCCTATGTTGGACGAACGCTGTTACAGCGGCCAATGAACTAACTTACTGATTTATAAACGACAGCGGGAGCAGGATTTGAACCTGCCACCTTCGGGTTATGAGGCGCAGACGAGGCTAGACGGTTTAAAATCAACCACTTGCGGCGCTTGCCGCACTACACTCCAATATTAGGCGTCCGTTTCCTCCTCAGTTGAGCGCGCCTTTCTTAATCTGTCCATTCCCCGCTCGGGGACTACGACCGACGCTCAGCGTCGCCAGGCCAGGCACTGCCAGCTTATTGCGAATGAGTTGCAATTCGCTTTTGGCCCAGGTACGGTTTTGCCTTGTTGCTGCGGAGCGCCTCAGCTGGCACTGAGCCTGGCGCCCCGCTTCTGCCGCCCATGCACGGCGATTTGTTTTCCGTCGGTTCACAGCAACGACGGTCCCGAAGGCCCTGACCTGGATAGACAAATTTCGCTCGATGACTGCAACAAAGGAAGCACATCCACCCAGCGCGGCTCGCACGAGGAAACCGTGCTAGCGACCCTGGTCATTGGCCTGCGTGAAGGGCTCGAAGCGGCGCTCATCGTCGGAATCATCGCTGCATTCCTGCGCAGGAACGGCCGGAGCCTCGCCCCAATGTGGCTGGGCGTGACGCTCGCAGTGCTGTTGTCGATCGCCGTAGGTGTCAGCCTGGATCTGATCGAGCAAGGATTACCGCAAGCTAGCCAGGAAGGCATGGAAACGGTCATCGCTGCCATCGCCATCTTCTTTGTCACCGGCATGATCGTATGGATGAATTCGCATGCGCGCCACATGAAGGGGCAGCTTGAGGCAGAAGCGGCGCAGGCATTGACTCAGACTCGCACATATGCCCTCGCAAGCATGGCGTTCCTGGCCGTACTGAAGGAAGGCTTCGAAACAAGTGTCTTTCTGCTGGCGACGTTTTCCGCCGCCCAATCGGCCACCTGGGCCGCAGTCGGCGCCATCCTGGGTTTGCTGATCGCAGTTCTGATTGGCTGGGGGATCTATGCGGGCGGAGTCAGAATCAATCTATCGAGGTTCTTCCGCGTCACTGGTGCCTTTCTTATTCTGGTTGCCGCCGGTTTACTCATTACATCACTGCGGACAGCGCATGAAGCCGGCTGGCTGAATGTAGGGCAGCAGCCCACCATCAATCTCCGGTGGTTGGTTACGCCGGGCACGGTCCAATCGGCACTGATTACGGGCGTCCTGGGCATTCCATCAGATCCTCGCCGGATTGAAGTCGCTGGCTGGCTCGCGTATCTCGTTCCAGTCGCCCTCTTCCTGTACTGGCCGCGCGCGCTGCGCCCAGGGCCTCGCACCGCCACGCGACTAAGGCTTGCGACAGCAGGCTGCCTGGGTCTGGCTGCGTTTTTCGCGTTCATTCTTAGCCCTTCGGCGCGATTGCGCTTGCCGGCTCGGGCACCGATCGTGATCTCGACCAAGGTCGGGCCGGAACAAGTCGGCACCGCCCGACTGATTGGCTCGTCATCCACGACATCTGCGCTTCTGATATCGCTCGCGAACGGAGGCGCTCGCACGATAGATCTACCACTTGATCAACGCAGACGAGAGCAGCACGCGGGGACCGACGCCTTCGCGTGGACACTGACCTCGACCAGCCACCTCCAACACGCTCCATCCACGCTTTCTTTGGACGAACTCGTCGCGCTCTCAGGCGGCCGCGTACCGCTGGGCTTCAATCCACACGAAAATCCCGGCCCATTCGGTGCCAGCTGGTCAACCCGGCAAGAGCTTCACGTCTGGACTACCGATGATGTGCTCGTGGACGCAAACCAGCAGAGCGTCACCGTCGTCACGCTATCCGGGGGCGGATTGCGCACGCCGCGTACCATCACGGCTACTGACGCTGCAGCGCAGACTGGTTCATCGGCCTGGACTGTGGCTGCCTCCTATCGTAACGAGGTTGCCGCGGCACTCGGCGCCGCTGTCATGGCCCGCGTCAATGCGAAGTTTTGGGGTATAGAGCTACCGATCGCGTTGCTGGCAGCAGCACTGCTGCTGGTTGCCAGTGGCTTGCGTACGCGACTTCGAGGACGTGATACCACCGCGCCATCGAGAGAGCCACGTCTCGATGGCGCTTCCCAGAGAGAGACCGCTCGTGCATCGAATTGAACCCACCTCCCAAGTTGTAGTGAAAAGGACAGTCGCGACGCTGTTGGCGATCGCTCCGCTGGCGAGCTTCGCGGCCGCCGTGCCTCCCGAGGCACCCATATCCAATGGCGCTTCACAGGTGCGGATCACGTTGACCGCGGACAACGGGGGCACCTGCAAGCTCGATTACCGCGCCGCCAAAGCAGGGCCAATAACGTTTACCGTGCTTAATCGGACCGCCACGGGAATTACCGAACTCGAGTTACAAAGCAAAGACCGAATCCTGGGTGAAAAGGAGAATCTCGCCCCCGGTCTGCCGCCCGTCTCCTTTACGCTGAACCTCGGGGGAGGCAACTATCAGGTGTACTGCCCCGGCGCGGCCCAAGAGATGCAAAACTTTGCGGTCTTCGGCAACGCTACCGCTGCGTCGGGTGGCAGCAGCAGCGCGCTGCTCGCCGCCGGCACCGCCGGCTATCAGCGCTATGTGAATGGTGTCGTCGATGCCATGGTCACCGCGGTCGACCGCCTGAAGACCGACATCGATGCGGGGGATCTTGCCCGGGCAAGGAGAGACTATCCGCTCGCCCGCCCCTTCTGGGAACGCATCGAGTCGGACGTAAATGGATTTGTGCTCCCGGGCTTCAAACCCACAGACAACGCCGGCAGTTTGGACTATCTCATTGATATGCGAGCCTCCAACCTCGACCCCGCGGTCGGCTGGCATGGCTTTCATGCCATCGAGCGCGATCTGTTTCAAAGAGGTCGCATCACCGACGGGACGAAGCAGATGGCGGCCGAGCTACAGCGCAACGTGAAGACGTTGAATGGACTCGTCAAGAGTTTGAAATACCGGCCAGAGGATTTGGCAAATGGCGCCGCTGATCTGCTCGAAGAGGTGCAAACTACCAAGATCACGGGCGAAGAGGAGGCATTCAGCCACTACGATCTGATCGATTTCGCCGGCAATATCGAGGGCGCCCAGCAAGCCTTTGCGTTTCTGGCACCTGGATTGCGGCAGATCGATCCCGGTCTCACCGAGCAGGTGACGCTGCAGTTCGCCGCGGTCGACAAGCTGCTGCAGACCTACCGCGATGCGCGCGCGCCCGGCGGCTATCGGCGCTACACGCCACAACTGAAGGCAACGGATGCTGCCAAACTGAGCCGCAGTATCCAAGCCTTGCAGGAGCCACTGTCGCGAATCGCGGAAAAAGTGGCCACTGCCGGATAACCAACATGGATAGAAAGACGCATACGGCCCAGGAAAAAGCCGACACCTCGATTTCTCGTCGCAAACTGTTGATTGCCGCGGCGGCTGGCCCTTTCGGTGTCGGCAAGGCATTCGGAACAGCCGCGCCTACCTGCACGCCAGATGTCGATCTGAATCGTCGGTATCCGTTCTACGGACGTACCGAACAAGCCGGCATCCGCACGCCGCCACAACGCTATGTCTTCTACATGACTTTCGATCTGACCTCGCCACGGCGCACGGATCTGCAGATCCTGCTGGCTCGCTGGTCAGGTGCGATCGCGCAGCTCATGGATGGGCAACCCATTGGCCAAATCGAACCCGCGCGCGCCAGCGGCGTCGGCCTCGACACCGGCGAGGCGATGGATTTGGGACCCGCATCTTTGACAGTGACCGTAGGGCTGGGACCAAAGGTCTTCGGTGCTACCTACGGTCTGG
>Ga0134126_10002453_pt1 | contig 23388 bp, 17 predicted proteins | sample KB31752_FD_96881 | JGI IMG/M metagenome (GOLD analysis project Ga0134126, IMG submission 96881) | Terrestrial soil microbial communities with excess Nitrogen fertilizer from Kellogg Biological Station, Michigan, USA - KB3-175-2 | ecosystem: Environmental > Terrestrial > Soil > Unclassified ... | reverse complement strand
GGTGATGGTATAGTGGTGGTTGCGCATGCTTCCCTCCAGGAATGAAATCGTGACAGAAGTTATTCTCTGGAGGGAACATGCGTTTGTCTTGTCTCATCAGCTGCAACTTGGATCTACTGGACTCCCTTGCTGGCGCTGCGGGCTAGCATTGAACTCGTATTACTTCGGCAAGTGCGGTACCATCGCGGTGAACGGAGCCACATACGCTTGCAGCAGGGTCATCAGACCGACAATCACGGCGAGGAAGATGCTGTGCCACAACACGGCCTTGAAGATGTCGGCTTCCTTGCCGATCTGATTCGTCGCCGCCGTCGCTACGACGATACTTTGGGCGTCGATCATCTTGCCCATGACGCCCCCGGTGCTGTTGGACGTGCAAATAAGCACCTGAGCCTGTCCCAGATCGAGATGACTGCCAAAGGCGCCGGCCCCGTGAATCTGGGTGGCGGTGATCTTCTGCAAACTGCCGAACAGCGCGTTGCTACCGGCATCGGTGCCGGTCAGGAACACGCCGAGCCAGCCCAGCAGCGGCGCGAAAAACGGATACAGCGCGCCCGTGCTGGCGAAGGCGAAGCCGAGCGTCGCGTCCATACCGGCGTAGCGCGTCACATAACTGAGACCGAGCATGAAGCAAATGGTCGGAATGGGAATCTTCATCTGTACGCAGGTACGCCGAAACACCCAGGCGATTTGCCGGCCATTCATGCGTAGCAGCGCCATCGACAGCAGGGCTGCGGCGAAGACCGCCGAGCCGGGCGAGGTTAGCCAAGCGAAATTGAACGTCGCACGCTCCGCCGTTACGGTGCCTGCTTCTCCTTCATGCAGGCGTTCATCGCGAATCGACTCACCATCCAACCCTGGAATCTTCACGATGTAGTTCGTTTCAATGGGGCCGATCATCACCGGCCCTCGTTCCTTCCGCTCGCCTTCTCGTTGACGGACCAATCCGGTCAGCAACAGCAAGATCGACATCAAAATGAACGGGAACCAGGCCACCGTGATGCTCCACGCCGTTAGCGGAGTTTCGCCATCACTCGGAGGGACGGGCGGCGAGGAGTCCAGAAGAGCCTGCGCCTCGGCGGCGTGCGGATTATGCGGATCGAGAGCAACCGGCGGCATGGGCGGTTTCGCGGCGATCGTCTTATCGAAGTGCCATTCCTTGCGCGGCTTCCAGAACTTGAGAAAGATCGCCGTCACCACCAACGAGAAGATACCGCCGCCGATGTCGGTCATCGGATAGAGGACGATGTTGGACATGCCGGGCCAACTATGAAGCGTGGCGAAGGTGTATTGGAAGACGGCGAACGAGCCGCCGGCGACGAGCAGAGCCGGCCAGACCTCCCAGGTCTGTTTCCACGAACACATGCACTTGACCATGTACAGCGGGATGAAAAGCGACAAAAGGGGGAGCTGATGTCCGGCCATGACGCTAAGCGTCTCGGTAGACAAGCCGGTCACGCCGTTGAGGGTGATGAGCGGCGTACCGAGTCCGCCGTAGGCGACCGGCGAGGTGTTGGCGATCAAGCACAGAACGGCGGCCAGGAACGGGTCGAAGCCGAGTCCGACCATGATAGCGCCGCAGATGGCCACGGGCGTTCCGCCGCCGGCCGCGCCTTCGAGAAAGGCACCGAATGCGAAGGCGAGCAGGATGGCCTGAATGCGAGCGTCGCCGGATAGACCGGCCACGGAGCGGCGTACGATGTCGAACTTGCCGGTCTGCACGGTGATGTTGTACAGCAGCATGGCATTGAAGATAGTCCAACCGACCGGCAGCAGGCCGAACAATGCGCCATCGACGAAGGCCATACCTGCCATCAGCGGTGGCATCCCGAAGACGACGATGGCGATGACCAGCGCGGTGAGGGCGGCCATCGCGCCGGCCTTGGGTGCCAGCCAACGGCGCGGCACGAGCAGCCAGAACAATACCACCACCGGAACGGCGGCGAAGAAGATCGACAAAAACGAGGAGGCAGGAAGTTTACCGGCCAGGGGATCGAGATGTTGTTGATAGACGGCCCAAAGCATGAAGAAATCCTTTGTGGTGCGGGCGGGGGTGTTTGCCGATTTTACCCGGACACGGAATAGATGCAAGCGCCGCGATGCCTTTTATCTTGACATTAACTATTACCATCTTTACAGTTGAAACACTCCATGATGGTCTGGCCGGCTCGATCGGCGCGTTCTGCAGGAGAAGGGACCCGTGACCAAGAAAGAGATCGTCAAGCAAATATCGGAACGAATTGGCCTGACGCAGCTGAAGACCAAAGACATCGTGCAGCAGACCTTCGATGCGATCGTGGAGACGCTGCTAGAGGTCGGTCGTATTGAGCTGCGTAATTTCGGCGTCTTTGAAGTCAAGCAGCGCAAGGCCCGCAAGGCACGCAACCCGCGCACCGGCGAGCGCGTGGACGTGCCGCCCAAGAACGTCGTCACGTTCAAGCCCGGCAAGGAAATGGAAGAGAAAGTCCGCACCATGACCAATGTGCCGGTCCTGCGACCGGACGAAGAGGAAGAACTGGTGGCCGAAAGCTCCAATGGCCTTGGTGATCGCGCGGACTCGGCTGGCAAACGTCGGCCCAAGGCCAACCGCGCGCGCAAGGCTCCCTGATCGTCAGAGCAGGCACACGCCGTTTCAAGTTCACCACCGCTTCAACCGATAAAATCTTCGGGGACCGTTTGATCCGTGGGGAATCGTCTCGCGGAGTGAGACGACTATTTTTCAAGTGACCCACTCGCGGAGCGAGACGCGCCGTGCGATCGCAACGCCCCCTGACGACCCCGGGAGGTTGATATGCGGCGTTTGCTGCTGTTGGTCGTGGTGTCGGGACTCGTTCTGAGTCAGACGGGTTGCCTACTCAATATCTACTCGTCCAATCCCAATCGGCGTGTCCTCGAACTGCTCAATCAATCCGAGGATTTGCGGCAAATCGAGTACGAATGGGAACGTATCTGGTTCACCGATATGCCCTCGCATTTGACGCCGGAACGTGTTCACGGCGGCGTAATGCCGTAAATGTCTTGAATCCATCCGCCCGCAGCATCCGCAAGGAACTCCCTTGCGGATGCCGCAGGCGGGTGTAAAAACCGCGTCTTCTCTCCAAGCGACTCGTTCACTTGCCGTTCTTTGGCGGGTGGGACGGAGCCATCTTCATGATCTCCGCGAGCATCTTGCCTAGTGCCGCGTCCTTGCCGGCGTGCTTGCGAAGCGCGTCGGCGATCCGCGGGAGTATCTCACGCGGCAATTGCTTGTCGAGGAAGCGCTGCGCCAGAATGCGCGTCCCTTCCGGCGTGGCGGCCATCACGGTTATCGCTTCTATCAACAAATCGTCATTCTTTTTCAGGTGAGTTTGCGCCAGGAAGGTCGCCTCTTTCCGATCGAGCGCCGCCAAGGCGCGCAACGCCTCGACGCACAAGCGACGCGCGTCTGGAGTCATCGCTTTCTCCTTCAGAATTTGCTTGATGGCCGGCACGGCGGAGCGCTCTCCCAAAGAAGCGAATGCTTTGATGGCCGCAAGCCGGTAGGCCGAGGCGGCGGCCTTCTCGATAACTCCGTCACGAACGAGATCGACGGGTTTTGTCAGCAGTTCCAGCAGCCAATCGTCTATTTTCTTGCTCCGCAGCGTACCGCCCACGGACAGAAGCTCCGCCACCGCTTCCACCTCGCCCACGGAGGCTTTCGGGATTCGCAACTCCGCGATGATCGGCTCCAGCGAGATGGGCGGATCGAGCAGGTAGTTGCCGCACGAACGAATCAATTTGGTGCGCTGTTCGATCGTCAGATGCGGATACTTCAGCAAGCTCGGCAATCCTTCGTAGCCGGCTCGGCTGCGCAGCATGGCAAAGGCATCGACCACGCGATCGGTTTCCGCCTTGACGCCGGATTCCGCCAGGGCGAGGAGTTGATGGATTCCTGGTTTGCCCAGGCTCTCGATGGCCCGCACCAGGCCATCGCGTAAATAGAGATCCTGGCTATCGTCAAAGGCCAGCGTGTTGACCAGGGCGTCCGCCGCTCCCGGTGCCGCGAGGCGTCCCATCGCCAGAGCCGCCGCCCGGCGGATCGCCAGATCGTTGTCGTTGAGGGCTTTCAAGAGGGCGACTTGCGTTTCCTTATCGCCGCGCGGGGCATTGAGTCCCAATCCCTCGGCGGCCAATCGGCGCAGCGGTTCCTCAGCACTGCTGACCAGCGTTTGCTGAAACGCTTGCTGAACCTCCGCGTTCCAGAACGATTGAAGCGCACCCAGAGCAGCGATGCGAGCGCTCAGCGGTTGCTCGCTATCAAGGAGGAGCTTGCGCAAGGCGGAGAGGTTCCGGTCGCCGCGCTGGATTAGCTCTCGTTGTGCCCGCGTCCGAAAGCTGGCCTCGTCGCTGGCCAACGTCTTCAGCAAATCCTCATCGCTGAGCCGACGAATCTTCATCCAGCTATCCATCGGTCGCGGCGGCAAGGCGGGCTGTTCCTTGGTGCCGACCCACGAAACACGGTAAACGCGGCCATGCACGCCGTCGCCGGAGAGCCGGCCGGCACCGCCTGAGTCGGTACGCCAATCGACGATATACATCGCCCCATCGGGTCCAAGCACCATCTGGCACGGCCGAAAGAGCGGGTCATCGCTCTTGAGAAAGACGAATTCCTCGGTGACCGCGAACGTCGCGCCCTGCGGCTCGACCTTGTAGGCGCGGATCGATTTGCGGAACACATCGGGGTAGTAGAGCAGACCGCGATAATTTTCCGGGAAACGTGTGTCCTTATAAATAAGCAATCCCGCCGGCGCACCGCGTCCGGTCTTGAGCAGCGGCGGCATCTTGCCGGGCAGTTCGCCAGAGACGGCGCCGCGCACCTTGTCTGGCTGACGGCAGCCTGCCCCTTGATGGAGACGCCAGCCGAAGTCGCAACCCTCGGTAATGTGCATGATGCGGCAGCCGGTGAACTTACCGCCGTCCTCATTGTCGTTGTCGGCGTGGAACATGTTGCCTTGGGCGTCGAAGGCCACATCGCGATAGGGATTGCGGAACCCCCGCGCGAACGTCTGCATGCGCGAGCCATCGGGTCTACAGCGGAAGACGGCTCCGGTACGCAGCACCGTCGCCCGGCTACCGTCGGAGCCTTCAACGTAGTTGTCATCATCGCCGGAAGTGATGTACAACCAACCGTCATTGCCGATCGTCAGGCCGGAAACCTGATGATGATGGAAGCCACAGAAACCTTGCGCGATGACTTCCTTGCTAGTGTACGCGCCGCCCGTTTCCTTCTGCTTGAAGCGCCGCACCGTGCCTCGGCCAGACAGGTAAATCCATCCATCATGCAACAGAATGCTCGACGGTAGTTCGTCTTCGAGGATGACTTTCGCTCGATCGTAGGTTCCCTTTCCGCTGGCGTTTTTCAAGACTTTGACGACATCCTTAATCTTCTTCTTCATGGTGGCGACATTGCGTTTGGTGCCGTCCTTGTAGGTGAACGTCTCCGGCGTCTCGTGCCAATTGTCGCCGGGGCTGTGCCGCCATTCGAGGACGTAGGGTGTACCATCGTCGGCGAACGTCATGCCGACGGGATTGATGACGGTCGGCTCCTCCGCGACGATCTCAACCTTGATCCCTTCCGGCGTGAAATAGCCCTTGAGACGCGGATCGTGGGTGCCTTGATCGATGATCTTGAGCCATGTCGGGGCCGGCTTCGGAGGCGATTGCGGCTGCGTGAAATCAATCGTGTCGTCGGCTTGTGCCCCACCGAACCGAAAGGGAATGGTCAGACAGAGCAGAGCGCTCAGCAGCAGAAAAACAGCCACGCGGAGGGAAGGAAGTTTCACGCGGAAAATCTCCAGGAAGGAGCGAGCGAATCGTTTCCTTCAATGTAGACCATATCTTCCCGTGGGGAAGCGAGAAATGCGGCGCGGTCTCACCATCCTTCGTTAAGGGTCCAGGGGTATCGAACGCAACGAGGGCAGCGACGGTTGCCGCGCCTTCTCGCATCGTCGTAGGCGCGGCCCGCTGGACAGAGCGCGCGGGTAGGGTACAGTTGATAGCGTAAGCCCACCACGGTTTACGTTTCGCGCCGACCGATCGGCCTCCGCGAAACGTAAACCGTGGTGGGCTTACGTTCGTCCGAACACAGCCAGGGACGGCCTCTACGCCATCGGCGTATGACTTTTCAGTCCGAGGAGGCCCGATGTCTCGTTCCGCCATCTTCCTGCGCGGCCTCGCCCTTGTCGTTAGCATCGTTGCCGTCGGCTGCGCATCGACACGATCGCGCTCCGTTGATCGCTCTCGGCTAAGCAACGACCACTCTCGCCCTCAACCCACGCCCGCCTCCCCCACGCCGCCCGCGCCTCCCCTCATTCCGCCCCTTCCTCCCACGCTTCCTGCGCCTGCCGCGACCGCGCCGGTCCACAAAGAAATCGACGTGATCTACGGCACGGGAGGCGGCGAGCAACTGAAACTCGATCTCTACGCTCCCAAGGATCGGCCCGGCCCGTTCCCAGCAGTGGTTGTCATTCATGGCGGCGGTTGGGCCAACGGCACCAAAGGTTTCCTCGGCGGTATTACTCACGCTTTCGCCGAACGCGGCTATGTCGCCGTCACGGTCGAATATCGGCTGGCGCCCAAGCACAAGTTCCCGGCCCAACTCCAAGACGTGAAGTGCGCGGTGCGCTGGTTACGTGCCAACGCCCAGCGCTACCAGATCGATCCCGACCGCATTGGAGCATTGGGTTTCTCATCTGGGGCGCATCTGGCTCTGCTGCTGGGTTTGACGGAGCCAAAGGATGGCTTCGAGGGCGAGGGGGGACACCTTGAACAATCCAGCAAAGTCCAGGTCGTGGTCAACATGATGGGTCCGACGGACCTGAGCCGGCCGGCTTGGCCGGCAGTCACCGATAAACTCATTGCCGATCTGCTCGGCGGTGGCCGTGAACAAATCCCTTCCGTTTATCGGGCGGCCTCGCCGTTGGCTTATGTGCATCGCGGAGCGCCGCCCGTGCTGACCATGCACGGAACGAAAGACGCGATCGTGCCGTTCGAGCAGGCCAAACTCTTGCACGCTTCCCTCCGCTCGGTGCGTGGAATCTCGCGCTTGGAGCCGGTGAAAGACAAGGGACACGGCGAGGATTGGAGCCGCGAGGAATTGCTGCGCGGTCTTGGTCTCATCGGCGAGTTCATGGACAAGTATCTCAAACCGCGATAACGCTCCCAGGCGTGTAGTGCCGTAGACAGCCACTTCGTATACTGCCTATTGCCTACTGCCTACCGCGTGCCTCTCCGGAGGTCCATGAAATGAGCTATTCGCGGCTTGCCTTCTTGTTGATGGTTTCGTGGTCCGGATCGATCGTCACCCCTTGTTTCGCTCAAGAGAAGAATCGGGCGATCTGGGGCGAGACGATCATGAAGCAACCCTTCGACAAGCGCCCCTTCCGTCAGATCAAGGTTCCCCAATGGGTCCAGGAAACCATCGGCTGCGGCTACACGTTGTCGGTGATGGATAGCAAGGCGCGGGCGCGAGCGGCGGCGCATGGCGTCACCATCAGCGAGATGGGCTTTGTCGATCCGTTCTACGCCTATTATGACAGCAAGTTGCTGAAGAAACGCAGTCCCCACGTCCCCCTCGATCGTCTGGCGAAGGACATCGCCGAGTACAAACGTCTGGGCGTCCGTATCCTGGGCGTTTATCCGCCGTGTCTACAAAGCGAGGTCTATGAGCGCCATCCCGAATGGCGGCGGATCGCCACCAACACGACGGCGATTCCCCAAATCGACATGAAGAAGTATCCGCACGGCGGCATGCTCTGCCTGCTGGGGCCATACGGCGATTTCTTCATCGACATCCTGGCCGAGATTTTAACGCAGTACCCCGATGTGGACGCTTTCAGCTTCGACGGTTTGCACTATGGCGGCGTTTGCTACTGCAAACACTGCCGCGACAACTACCGCCGCGATACCGGGGCGGAGATTCCCAAAACGGACATGAACGATCCCGATTTTCGCCGTTATCAGCACTGGGCCGACCGGCGGATGGAAGACCTCGTCCGGCGCATGCAGACGCGGCTCAAGGGAATCAAGCCGGAGGTAGCCCTTGTCACCTGGACGACCAACGCCGGCCGTTTCGGCCACTTTCTCAGCATCCCGCGCAATATGCCCGCGCGTATGAACCTTCTGCTCGATGCGCCCGACCAGGAGTTCTGGCTCGATGAAACCAATCGCGGCACGACGATCGTTCCCGCTTTCGCCAACGCCTACATCTGGGCGACGACTAATCACCGCGTCGCCTTCAGTGAGCCGTACCTCCTCAGCCACGGCAACCCCTACGGCAAGGACAGCTTCCCGCCCCACGAGATTTTCCGCCGTATGATGCTTGCCGCGACCTATGGCGCATCGCCCAGCATCGCCGTCAGCCAACCCGCCAACCTTCAGCGCGAGTTGTACGATTGCCTCGATGAGGTCAAGCGCCGCAAACCCTGGCTGACGCACAAGAAGCCCGAACCGTGGGCCGCTCTCGTCATGAGCGATAATACCCGCAACTTCTACGGTCGCTCCGCCGGGCGCGTCGAGGAACGCTACCTGGCCTCGGTCTTCGGCGCGTTTCGAGCCATGATCGAAGAACACTTGCCCGTCACCGTGATTAATGATTGGAACCTCAATGCCGTCGATCTTGCTCGTTATAAGATACTGATTCTCCCCAATACCGCGTGCCTCGACAACACGCAGACGGCTGCCGTCGAGCAATTCGTCCGTGGCGGCGGCGGTCTCGTTGCCAGCCTCGATACTTCGCTGTTCGACGAATATGGCAATCCACGCAAGAACTTCGCGCTGGGCGGTGTGCTTGGCGTGGAATATCGGGGGCTGCCCAGTGTTACGAATGGAGGCAAGGAAGAGATTGACGTGAACTTCGCCAAGGCGATCGGTCCCGATTACTGGGAGAAACGCAAGAACGTCTTCGATTTCAAACAGGACACGTCCTCGTTTCTCAATCAGGGGCGGATGAAAACCTACGTTGGCGAGCAGAACGTCACCTTCAAAGGCGCCGCCGTCCGCGTCGCTCCGAAGGGCGCGGCGGTCAAGGTCATCGGCACCCTTCGCGGCAAGACGGCCGATGCCCCATCGTTCCCTGGGGCGGTGAGCCAGTCTTACGGCAAAGGCCGGGTCGTCTACTTCGCGGCGGGATTCGATTCGGCCTACTACCTCTATGCCTATCCCTATCAGCGTCTGGTCCTGCGTCATGCCGTCGGCTGGGCGGCATCCGGGCCGCCGCCGATGGTCGTCGAAGCGCCGATGTGCGTGCATGCGACGCTGATGCGCCAATCGAAAAACGACGCGCAACGGTTGATCGTCCATCTATTTAGCGACCTCAACACGACGGCTCATCATGCGTTGCCCAACGACGATGTACCGCTGCGTGAGGAAGTCGTGCCCATCCATGACATCGCGATCACGTTCGCTCCGAGCTATCGCTTTCGCAAGATCCGGCTGGAGCCGGAGGGAAAGGATTTGGAGATCAAGAAAACGCCCAGCGGCAGCCGTGTGATGGTGCCGCGTTTGGATGTGCATTCGATGGTCGTGGGCGAGTTGGAAAAGCCCGCTAATCGCTAACGTGAGGTTCCCATGTTCTTGATGCTTCGTCGATCCGCTTGTGTCTTGGCCGTGCTAATTCTCCTCGGCGCGGCGCGAGGGGTGTTCGCGGATAAGCCCGTTTATGATCTGGTCATTCGCCACGGCAAAATCGTCGATGGCAGCGGCAATCCGTGGTTTTACGGCGATGTGGCCATCCGTGGTAATCGTCTCGTCGCGGTCGGCCGGGTGCCCGCCGGAACAGCCCGGCGTGAAATCAATGCCAAGGGTTTGGTCGTCGCTCCCGGTTTCATCGACATGCACTCGCATTCGGATTACGTGCTACTCGAAGACGGCCGGGCCGAAAGCAAAATCCGCCAAGGCGTCACCACGGAAGTGCTGGGCGAGGGAAACTCGGTTGCACCCTGCCAGGGAGCGCTATCGCCCCGTACCGTCACGGTGGCCGGGACGCCACGCCGATGGACCACGCTCGGCGGCTATTTCGACACCGTCGAGCATGCCGGGATCTCCGTCAACCTCGCCTCCTACGTCGGGCTGGACAACGTCTGGCAATCCGTGATGGGCAAATCCTTCGAGCGCCCCTCGCCTGAGCAGATCCAACGGATGCAAGCTCTGATGGATGAGGCGATGAAAGAGGGAGCCTTCGGTCTGTCCAGCATGCTCGCCATGCCGCCCGGCTCGCTCACCAACACGGATGACATTGTTGCCTTGTGCAAGCCGGTCGCCAAGCATGGCGGCATTTATTCCAGCCACATTCGCAACGAGGGGACGGGCGTTTTCGATGCCATCAAGGAAGCCATCGCCATCGGCGAACGCGCCCATATTCCGGTTGACATCATTCACCTCAAAATCGCGGATCAGAAATATTGGGGTCGAATGAATGAGATCATCGCCTTGATCGAGGCCGCGCGCAAACGCGGCGTGAATGTGCAAGCCAACATCTACCCCTACACGCGCGGCCACAACGATTTGGCCAGCATCATCCCACCCTGGGCGCACGACGGCGGCCGGGCGAAAATGTTGGAGCGTCTGAAGGATTCCAAGCTGCGCGAGCGGATGAAAAAGGACATTCGCGATGGTTTATCGGGCTGGTACAATCACTACACGGCCGTCGGCGGCGATTGGAGTCGTATGCTCGTCAGCGGCAAAGGCCCCTACGAGGGGCTGACGATGGATCGCGTGATGCAAATTCGCGGCAAGGGAAAAGAGCCGGCCCCGGAGCCGCTGGATATTCTGTTCGATGTGTTGATCGCGGAGGGCGGATCGGTGCCGACGATTTACGAACATCACACCGAGAAAGACATGAACCGAGCGCTGGCGCAGCCGTGGTGTTCGATCGGCTCGGATGGCTCGGCGCTGGCCATTGAGGGACCGCTGCGGCGAGGCAATCCTCACCCGCGCAGCTTCGGCACCTTCCCACGCATCCTCGGCGTTTACGTTCGCCAGCGCGAACTGCTGCGTCTGGAAGACGCGGTGCGGAAAATGACCTCACTGAGCGCGGCCAAGCTGGGCATCCTGGATCGCGGCCTGTTGCGCGTGGGCCAGTATGCCGACGTGACGGTGTTCGACCCCGAGCGCGTGATCGACAAATCGACCTATGCAAAACCCTTCCAGTATAGTGAGGGCGTCGAGTATGTGGTCGTCAATGGGCAGATTGTCCTGGAGAAGGGCAAACACACCGGAGCGCGTCCCGGCAAAGCCTTGCGACACAATCCGTAGTTAGGCGTCAGACACTGCATCTGGCCGAGGCCGCATTCTGGTTTCATGCGGCGTTACCGCGTGTGATAGAATGAAGGTGTCCATCAAACCACGGAGAGGATCTACCGTGTCTACCACCAAACGTACCTTCGACGAACTCGCTGCTCTCGGGGGAAGTATCTTCGACCGGCAAGTGCGGCCGGCGCTCCGGCCGGGGGATGACGGCAAATTCGTCGCCATCGATGTCGGGAGCGGTGACTACGAAATGGATGAGGACGACTATGCGGCCGTCGCACGCTTGCGGTCGCGGAAACCGGCAGCCGATATCTGGCTGATGCGGGCGGGCTACCCGACAACGTACCGGATGGGGATGGGCCGATGATTCGAGGCGTCGTGAACGCCCGTCACGAAGCCGTTGTCCGCCTGCGGGTGCGTGGACCTGGCGAGGGCGAGTCCGACGTGGACGCGATCGTCGATTCCGGTTTCACAGCGTCAACGACGCTGCCGGTAACTATGGTGACCGCTCTGGGCCTCGCTCGACAGTCGGGTGGTACGGCGCTGCTTGCGGACGGGTCGGTTCGTCAGTTCGACATTTGCGCCGCGGAAGTGGCGTGGGGCGGCACATGGCGGGCGGTGCTGGTGTCGGGAACGAACCGCTGTTGGGAATGCGTCTGCTGACGGGCCACAAGTTGGTGATCGAAGTGGTGTCAGGCGGTTTGGTAGAAATCCTTCCGCTCCCCTGAGGCACGCCGAACCCATATAACCCCCGCGTCGCACGACCTCCGACGCCCCGTGAACTTAAGTCGGCGTGCTTCTCGCTACTGCCTCTTAATGGGCACCTTGTCCTGGAGAAGGGCAAGCACACCGGAGGGCGTCCGGGCAAAGCCTTGCGAAACAATTCGTAGGGATCATCTCATTTTTTTCAGATTCAACGGCGGTATTCGATCGTTCTTCGTTACTATCAAAGTAAGTGGATTTCGCGAAGAAGCCCGGATACCTATGGTGAATCCCGAACAGCTTATTGCCGAAGCTCGGACAGGGACCGATGCGGGCCTGGGACCGCTTTTGGACCTGTACCGCAATTACTTGCGTCTGCTGGCACGACTGGAAATCGGCCGGCGACTACAAGGCAAGCTCGATGCCTCCGATCTCGTGCAAGAGACGTATCTGGAAGCGCATCGCAACTTCGCGCGCTTTCAGGGCAGTAATGAAGCCCAATTCGTATCGTGGCTTCGGCAAATCCTCGCGGCGAAGGTGGCGAATCTGTTGCGTCACTATCTCGGTACGCAGGGGCGAGACATTCGCCTGGAGCAACAACTCGCGCTCGATCTGGATAACTCCTCGCGCGGGTTAGGGGAGAAACTTGTCGCGTCCCTGAGTTCGCCGAGTCAGCAGGCGGTGCGGCGCGAACAAGCGGTTTTGCTGGCCGATGCCCTGGAACGATTGCCGGAGGATTACCGCGAAGTCATCGTCCTGCGGCATCTGGAAGGACAATCGTTTCCCGAAGTCGCCCAACGCATGGGACGAAGCGTGGACAGCGTGCAAAAACTGTGGCTGCGGGCCTTGGCCCGTTTGCGCCGCTCCTTCGGAGAATCCGCATGAGGCCCAAAGGACAACACCGGCTCGGCGATTCGAGCCGACCGTTCACGTCTGAAGCCGACGAACTGCCGGACGATCCGCGTCTGTTGCAGGCCGTGCAGGAGTATCTCGATCAACTGGAGAAAGGGCGGCATCCCAGCCGCGCGGATTTCCTCCATCGTTACTCCGTTATCGCCGAACCGCTCGCACGCTGTCTCGACGGCCTGGAACTGGTCCACAAGGCCGCGAGCAAGGAGAAGTCGCTCAGCAGCCACGCGGGACGGTTTGCGCCAGCCGCGGAGATTCTCACGGCCAATCCGCTCGGCGATTTCCAGATCATGCACGAGATCGGCCGGGGCGGCATGGGCATCGTCTATGAGGCGGTGCAGCTGTCGCTGGGGCGTCGCGTCGCGCTGAAGGTGCTGCCGTTCGCCGCCACATTCGACGCCAAACATTTGCAGCGTTTTCACAACGAGGCGCAAGCGGCCGCGCATCTGCATCACACCAACATCGTCCCGGTTTACTGGGTCGGTGCCGAGCGCGGCGTGCATTTCTACGCCATGCAGTTGATCGACGGCCAATCCCTCGCCGTCGTCATTCGCCAGATGCGCCAGCAAGCGGGACACGCCATCGACGAGGAAGACAGCAGCCGGCATGTCTCTCCACCGCGAGCTTACACACCGGATATGGCCACGGTTTCGTATCCGCCCACAGTCGCTCCCGTGGAGGAGGCCGTTGGCACGGAAACAGTCTCTCCGCTGTCGTTAGCCCTGACGACGCAGCGATCCAGTAGAAACGAGGAATTTTTTCGCACGGCGGCTCGCCTGGTGGTGCAGGCGGCCGAGGCGCTGGAACACGCCCATCAATTCGGCATCGTCCACCGCGACATCAAGCCGGCCAACTTGCTCGTGGATGTGCATGGCCGGCTATGGATCACCGATTTCGGCCTCGCGCAGTTTCACGCCGAGGCCGGGTTGACGCAGACCGGCGACATTCTGGGCACCCTTCGTTACATGAGTCCCGAACAGGCGTCCGGGCAGCGCGTCCTCATCGATCATCGTACCGACGTGTATTCGCTGGGTGCCACGCTTTACGAATTGGCGACCCTGGAGCCGATCTACCCCGGACAAAATCGTCAGGAATTGCTGCATCAGATTATCCACACGGAGCCGCGCGCCCCGCGCGCCGTGGAGAAGACAGTTCCGGTCGAGTTGGAAACGATCATCCTCAAGGCGGTCAGCAAAAACCCGGCCGAGCGCTATGGCTCCGCCCACGAACTCGCCGAGGATCTGGGCCGCTATTTAGACAACAAGCCGATCCAGGCGAAGCGTCCCAGCTTGCTTGAGCGCGCCCGCAAATGGTCGCGCCGTCATCCCGAGCTTGTGGCCGCCGGCGTTATTCTTTTGCTGGTTTGCATCGGGCTTTTGCTCGTCAACAATCGGATGATCGCTGAGGAAAAAACGCACACGGCGGCGGCGCTGGAGCGCGAGCATCAGCGGGCCGTGGAAGCGGAGCAACAATTTCAGCAAGCCCTGCAAGCGGTCAATCTGTTGGTGCAAGTGTGCGAGGAAGAATTGGCGGATGCGCCGCCGCATTTGCAAGGGGTTCGCCAAAGGCTCTTGGAGATCGCCCTGCGCTACTATCAGGACTTTATCGAGCAGCAGCGCGGCAACGCCGGCGCGCAAGCCGCACTCGCGGAGGGGCAAAACCGCGTGCGGCGAATTCTCGATGAATTGTCTACTCTCCAGGGTGCCCATCAGTTGGTCCTGGTGACGGCCCCCGATGTGCAAAAAGACCTGGAATTGTCGGACGAACAATGCACCCGGATCGCTCGCTTGGGCGAGCGCTGGTCCCGCGAAGGACCGGCCCATTATTGGGATCAAAAGAAATTCCTGACCCTCGCCAGGGAAAACGAAACCGCCCTGGCGACGATCCTCGACGAGGGACAACTCCGCCGTCTGGGACAGATTGCCCTTCAGACTCGCGGGACGCTGCCGTTTCATGAATCTCGTGTAATCGATGGGCTACACTTGACGGCGGAACAGAAACGAAAGATTCGCGAGATCGAAGGATCCATGTTCGCGGGGATGCGGCCGGGACCACACAGTAAAGGTTCCGGCGACTACAGGAAACCCAAGGGCGATCCCTTCCGCAAAGCGGTTGAGGAAATCCTAAAAGTTCTTTCGACCGAGCAGCAAGCGAAGTGGCGTGAGTTGACCGGCGAACCGTTCATGGGGAGAGCCTTCTGTCCGCCTCCCCCGCCGCATTCGCCCGGTCCTTTTGGTCCGCGATAAGGTGTGCGAAAACGGGTCTTGCCAATTGCCTATCCGACGACAATCGGCGAGACATCATCAACGAGGAGAACCGTATGCGCGCGCGACGAGTGGTATTGATCCTGGCAGCGCTAAGCTGTCCGCTTCTGATGCTGGCGGCGGACAAGAAACCCGCCAAGGAATCCTCCGCGAAGGTCTTCGGCCTGGATAAGGTCTGGTCCATGCACCTGACCGTGCAGCCGAAAGAGTGGGAGAAGATGCAACCCAAGCGCGGCCGAGGGTTCGGCGGCTTCGGTGGCCCTCCGCGTCCCGAAGGAAAAGCGCCTGAGGCAAAACCTCCAGTGGCGAAACCCGCCGAGGCCGCTCGCGACGGCAAAGTACGTGGGATGTTCGGTTTCGAGTACGAGTACATCAAGGCCGACCTGGAAATTAACGGTAAGACATACAAGGATGTGGCCGTGCGCTACAAGGGCAATGGCAGCTACGCCGCCTCGCAGGGTCGGTTGAAGCGGCCCTTCAAGATCGACCTCGCTCGCTACATCCCCGACCAGAAGTTTGACGGCGAGAAGAAACTCACGCTGAACAACAACGTCATGGATGCGTCGGCGGCGCGGGAGGTACTCTCCTATAAGGTATACCGCAGTCTCGATGTTCCCGCCCCGCGCACCGCCTATGCGCAACTGACGCTGACCGTGCCGGGCAAGCACGATAAGGAATTGGTCGGGCTGTACACGCTCGTCGAGTCCATCGACAAAACCTTCCTCAAAAGTCGTTTCGGCTCCTCCAAGGGGTTGCTCGTCAAGCCAGAGCGCGTGGGGCCAGTTGAGTATTTGGGCGAAGAGTGGCCGGCTTACGAAAATCGCTACCAACCCAAGACGCCGGCAAATGCCAAGAGCAAACGCCGGCTAATTGAGTTCACCAGATTGGTGCAGAAGGCAGACGACAAGACGTTCAAAGACGAGATCAACAGTTATCTCGATGTGGACGAGTTCCTCCGCTTCTTGGCCGGCACGGTGGCGCTGTCGAGCATGGACAGCTTCATCGGACTGACACACAATTACTTCATCTATCTCGATCCGAAAACGAATCAATTTAACTTCATCCCGTGGGACTTCGATCACTCCTTCGGCGGCTTCATGATGATGGGCACGCCGGAAAATTTGATGGATCTGAGCATCCGCCAGCCGTACACCAACCGCAATCGGCTGATCGAACGGCTCTTCGCTGACGAGAAGGTATATGCCGCCTACAAGGGGCATCTGCGCAAGTTGATCGACCGCGGTTTCACCGCCGAGGCGGTTCGCAAAGACCTGATGGTCATCAATGCGGCGATCGATCCCATCAAGAAAAAAGAGAAAGACGCCGTCGCCGCGCGACACGAGGACGGCAGAGGCGGACCTTTCGGCGGCATGTTCAACCGCGCACCCGATTTGACGACGTTCGTCGCCAAGCGCGTCGAGTCAATCGACGGGCAGTTGGAAGGCAAGCGCAAGGGTACCGTGCTGGCCGGACGTTTTGGTCCGGGTGGGCCGGGTGGTTTTGGGCCGGGGCAATTCGTGGCCAAGCCAATTCTCGCCGTGGCGGACAAAGATAAGGATGGCAAGCTCTCGAAGAAAGAAGCGACCATCGTCGTGAAAGCGCTGTTCGCGGCCGTGGATAAGGATGGCAAGGGTGAGATCGACCAGAAAGCGCTCGCTGATGGCATCAATAAGTTGATGCCGCGTCCGGGTGGTCCCGGTGGTCCGGGTGGGCCGCGCGGTGGCCCCGGTGGCCCTGCTGGACCGGGGCGGCCGAATGCGGCCCCGCCTGGCGGCCCTGGCAATCCGCAGCCTGGTGGACCAGGCGGGCGACCGGGTGCTGGCCCAGGCGGCCCGCCTCCCGGTGGTCCAGGGGGCCGGCCTGGGTTCGGACCTCCTTTCGGTGGTCCAGGCGGTTGGTGGGCGAAAGCGATCGTGGATCGAGCCGGCAAGGATGGAAAGCTGACCGAGAAAGGGTTGCTCACCGCCGCGGAAAAACTATTTGGGGAGTCGGACAAGAACAAGGACGGCAAACTCGATGAGAAAGAACTGATCGAAGCGCTGAACAAGTTCCTCGCGCCTCCGGGGGGAGGTCGATTCGGTCCTCCGGGTGGCCCTCCCGGTGGTCCTCCAACCGGCCCTCCGGGAGGACGGCCGGGCGCGCCGAGACCGGGTGAAAGGGAACGCGGACGGGAGGGACGCTGATATGGAAATCCATCCATCTCCCATTCTCCCTTCGCGGGGGGTGGCGTCGCCGTCGCTGGCATCCGATGCCGGCGGCGGCGACGCCTTCGAGGTGAAGTATCGACTGACCACCCAGGAAGCCGATGGGGTGCAGGCGTGGGCGCGCGAACGCTTGACGCCCGATCCTCATGGCGAGAACGGCGTCTATGGCACGACCTCGCTGTATCTCGATACATCCGTCCTCGACATCTACCACAAAACGCGCGGCTATCGGCGCAGCAAGTATCGGTTGCGCCGCTATGGTTCGGAAGAATGGGTCCATATGGAGCGGAAGATCCGTCGCGGAGATCGAGTGCGAAAAAGCCGGGCGGCGATCGCGCTGGCCGAGGTGCCGCGTCTCATCGATGCCAACGGAGGCGGTCCCTGGTTCGGGCCGTTGATCCGGCAGCGTTCGCTGCGGCCGATCTGCTGGATCAGCTACACGCGCACGGCATTCACGGCCGTTACCTCGGGTGGTCCCGTGCGTCTAACGCTGGATCGCGACGTGATGGGGACGACTGCATCGGCCTGGATGGTGCCGGCCGGCGTGGACGGCCGGAAACTGCTGCCCGGCGAGGTGATTTTGGAGTTAAAATTTCGATCGAGCCTACCGGCGCTGTTCCATGACTTGCTGGGATCGCTGCCGTCTCGACAAGTGGGCGTATCGAAATATGGCCGGTGTGTCGAAGCCTGGAACCTGGGGAGGAGATAGCTTGCTAGCGGACGGTCTGGCGGACTTGCTGCGCGATTCGCTGCATGAAAGCGTGAAAGTGCCGGCGGACGTGCTGCTGATTCGATTGTTGGCCGCCTTCGTGATGGGGGGCGTGTCCGCGGGTGTGTATCGCCTGACCACGCGCGGCGGTCAGGGATCGGGCTTTCTCGGCACACTGGTGATCCTCAGTGTGCTGATCGCCCTGGTGACGGTCGTAATCGGCAACAGCCTGGCGCGAGCGTTCAGTCTGGTCGGTGCCCTGGCAATTGTGCGTTTTCGTACCGTGGTCGATGATATGCGCGATACGGCCTTCGTCCTGTTCGCGGTCGCGTCGGGCATGTCGTGCGGGGCGGGCTACCTGGCTGCGGCGGTGGTGGCCGCCCCTCTGGTTTTGTTGGCCTCCTGGTTGTCTCGTTCCCATTCAGGATCTGATAAGGAGCTTTCGCTGGTGCTGCGGCTGGGGGCGGGGTCCGCCGCCGAACAAAAGGTGCAAGCGCTGCTGAAAGAGCGATTGCCCGGCCACCGGCTCGCGGGGCTGGAGACCGTTCGCGGCGGGACGGCGCTGGACATCAAATATATCATTGCCTCGCTCGCTCCCGAAGAGGCGCTGGCTTTGGTGGCGGCGCTGAACCGCATCGAGGGTGTGCAGGGCGTGGAACTGAAGGGAAGTTGACGATCACCAGCCCACGGTGCCAGCAAGGGAATCCCTCGCTGGCGCCGCGGGCCGGCAGGTCGCGATCCGCGCTCACTTCTTCTTGAAGTCGCCCGCTCGGATGATGACCAGTTTCTTCGGGTCGATGTGATGGCGGAAAGCGCTGTTGACCGCCTCGACGGTCAGGTCGGCGATCTTTTTCTCCAGTTCGCCGTAGTAGGCGATGGAACGACCGACGCGCGCTTCGCTCTGGAGAATGCTGGCCAAGCCCGCATCGCTGGCACGCCGCTGTTTGAGCGAAGCGAGATACGCTTTCTTGGCCTCGGTCAACTCCCGCTGGGTGACGCCGTCTTTACACATCTTGTTCAACTCGTCGAGCATGGCCTTATCGAGTTTATCGATATTTTCCGGATTGCACGTCGCGGCCATGAAGAACATCGCCGACTTGTCCTGCGCGTCCGCGTTATAGTGCGACTGTCCTCCGTAAGAGAATCCTTCCTTCTGACGAATGCGGTTCATCAACCGCGAGGACAGTGCGCCGCCGCCGAACACGAAATCGGCCATCACCAGGGCCGGGTTGTCGGAGTCGGTGTCCTTCAAAGCCATGCCGGTCACGGCGATGTACATGGCACTTTCTTTATCGGGAATATCGATCACCACACGGTCAGGCTTGACCTCTCCGCGCATCGGTCGCTCAATGCGCTTGTAGGCGACGCTGGCCTTCCAATCTTTGAATGTATCCTCCATCTGTTTGAGCAAGGGAGCTGGATCGAAGTCGCCGACGACAACGAGTTCGCCGTGTTGACCGCCGAACTGCTCGATGTATAACTTCCGAACTTCGTCGATGGTCACGGCGTCCAGACGTGCTAGCGATTCGTCAATCGTTGGGGTGTAGCGAACATCGTCCTTGGGATAAGAGGACAGTTTGCGCCGCATGGCCCGAATCGCCAGTGCTGACGGGTTGGTTTTACTTTTCTCCAGTTGTTCGCGCAGTTCGCGTTTGAGGACGTTGAACTCGTTCTCGGGGAAGGTCGGCTCGCGCAGAATTTCCGTCAGCAGGGCCAGCACCTGCGGGAGTGACTCGCGCTTGCAGTTGATCGAGAACGTGGCGTCACCCAGGAGACCGCTGGCGTTGATCTGCGTTTCGAGACGGCTGAATTCGTCCACCAATTGCTGGCGGTTGTGCTTCTTGGTGCCGCGTTCCATGAGCGTGGCCAGGAACTGCGTAGCGCTGGTGTGGCCCTTGAGCGCTTGATCGTTGCCATAGTGAAGCGCCAGGCGGAGCGTGACACGTTCGCCGCGCGTCTTGCGCGGCAGCAGGACGGCCTTGACGCCGCTGGACAATTGAACGCTCTGGGCACGCTTCTCGATGTTGGCCACCGTCGGATCGAAGGATTCTCCCTGCGTGATGACTTCGCCGCTCTTGTAGTCCTGGAGCAATTTGGCGATGTCGGGCGCGGCGGGAATGGCGGCTCGCTCGGCCTCCTTGGTGGGGAGGTACAGGCCGACCGTGCGATTGGTCGGCGTCAGATAGCGGCGAGCGACCCGGCTAACGTCGGCGGGCGTCACCTTGGCTACCCGGTCGCGGTGCAAGAACATCATGCGCCAGTCGCCGCGCGAGGCCCACTCGCTCAGCGTGATGCCGATGGTATTGCTGTGCGTCATCGCCGTCTTCCAGGTACTCTTGTATTCCAGCTTGGCCCGCTTGACTTCTTCCTCGGTGATCGTGCTATTGCGCACCTTGTCGATCGCTTGCAACAAGGCATCGCGCGCGGACTCGACCGGCGTTTTATCGCTGACGGAAGCGTAAGCGACGAAGAAGCCGGGATCGTGCAACCCGCGCACGCCCGACCCTACGCTGGTGAACTGCTTGCCCTTCTCGACCAATTCTTGGTACAGCCGGCCGGACGGCTCCGACGTGAGAACGTCCGAAAGCACATCAAGGGCGGCACAGTCGGGGTGAGCGGCGGCCGGAACGTGATAAACCGCGCCGACCAGGCCGACCGTACCGACGCGGCGCAGCGTCACACCGCGTTCGCCGTCCTGTGCCGGTTCTTCCGTATAGGTGTTGTCCAGAACTCGCGCGGGCTTCTTGAGTGCGCCGAAATACTTGGTGATGAGAGAGAGAGCCTTCTCATCCTTGAAATTGCCGGCCACGATGACCATGACGTTGTCCGGCTGGTAGAACTTGCGATAGAAGGCTTGCAGTTTCTCGATCGGCACACGCTCGATGTCGCTGCGATTGCCGATGGTGGACTTGCCGTAGTTGTGCCATTCGTAGGCGACGGCCAGCATGCGCTGGAAGAGAATGTATTGCGGGTTGTTCTCGCCGCGCTCAAACTCGTTGCGCACGACGGTCATCTCGGAGGCTAAATCCTCGCGGCGGATGAAACTGTTGACCAGACGATCCGCCTCCAGACGGAGGGCGAACTCCAGATTGTCGTCGGTGGCATTGAGCGTCTCGTAATAATTGGTGCGATCGTCCGAGGTGGTGCCGTTGTACACCGCGCCGCGATCGCGCAATGCCTTGGGGATGTCGCCTACCTTCGGAAGCATTCGGCAGCCTTTGAAAACCATGTGTTCGAGCAGATGCGCCATGCCGGTCTCGCCGTAGCCTTCGTGGCGCGAGCCGACGAAGACAGTGCAATTGACGGTGACTTTGGAAGTGGAGGCGTCGGGGAAAAGCAGGATACGGACGCCGTTGTCGAGGCGATATTCCGTGATGCCTTCCACGGAGGTGATTTTTTTGGCCGAGGCGGGTGCCTCCGCATGGAGCGCGGCCAAGGGTACGAAAAGGAGGGCAAGGAGGGAGGCGAAGGCGAGAAAAGGCCGGGGGGTCCGTCCGCGGCGTGTCATGTCAAAGTCTCCTGTTAGCCGATAGGTAGAGGAAGGATCGCGGGCGTTATCGAACGGGGTATCCATGAGGCCGGCTCCCCGAACCCGGATGGGATTGACGAAGGGAGACGAAGCATGGTATCCGCTGCGGTGCCGCGTCCTGTCGGTTCACTCCGCCCGGCACGGCAGCGCTGGGCGGCGTCCTCCGGAGTCCGAAGGAGTAGTTCTATGGTAGTTCTACGCAAGCCGCAAGCGTTTGGTTGGTTCCGCACGCTGTCCGTGGTTGGCTTGCTGACGGCGCTGGCCGCGAGCAGCGGTTGCCAGACGGCGACCGGTACGGGTGCCGCCGCGGGCGGCGCGCTGGGCACCGGCATCGGCCTCTTGGCGAGCCGTGGCTGTCCCGGTGGAGCGCTCATCGGTGGTCTGATCGGCGCCGGTGCCGGCGCCCTGGGCGGCGCGGCCGTCGATGAACACCGCGAGCGAAAGGTTCAGCGGGCCGTGGCGGCCGATGTGGCCATGCGTGCGCCGAGCCTGGAGCAGATTGTCGAACTGACGCAGAAGGCCATCCCGCCCTCACAGATTATCGAGCAAATCCGTACCAGCGGTGCCGTGTATCGAGTGACGCCGGAGCAACTTGTCTGGCTCAACCAGCAGGGCGTCAACGATGCGGTCATTCGCGAGTTGCAGGATACTGCCTATCGCGGCCCGCGCCGCGTTTATGCGCCGGTGGTGGTGGAGCGCCCCATCTACGTGGAACCCGCGCCGGTGGCCGTAGGCATCGGCTGGGGTGGTCGCGGTTGGCGATGATTCTCGATCCGCCATGATTTACCAGCCCGCAGCGCCAGCAAGGGAAGCCCCTTGCTGGCGCTGCGGGCTGGTCGCATTTCCTGCTCCTCCTTGAGGATTCACGGCTTTCTCATTATCGGCTTCCTAAACTGCCACTTCGGGGAGATGGTACGCCAATCCCACCCGTGGGGCATCCTGCCGCACGCCAAACTATTCGGCGGGGAGTACGCAGCATGGCTATCCAGTTTGAGTGTCCCCATTGCAAGGCGGGCTACGAGGTCGCCGACGATCTGGCCGGCAAGATGATCATGTGCCGGCTTTGTCAGAAGCGTGGCTCGGTGCGAAGTCTCGCGGCCAAACCCGCGCCCGCCGCCGCTACGACCTCCAATCCCTCACGCCGAAAGTTCGTGCTGATTGCCGTGGCCTCGATCGGATCGATCGGCACGGGAATCCTCCTGGCTCGCCGTCCGTGGCGTCTTTGGAGTTTCCGCGCCGAACGGTCGCCGGAAGACACGACCCGACGGCGAGGCCGGCGTGGTGGCGGTTCAGGCCGCGGCGGTCCGAATCGCAAAGGTCCGCCCCCTGAGCAGAAGTGATAAGTTATTCCAAGACAACTCCTTAGCGGCATGCATTCTTGCGGGAGGCGTCACTTCTTTTGCGGTGGAGACGTTCGAGAGCCTGGACGGGCCGGGGATCTTGCGCATCCAGGCGATGGGCGTTCTCAAGATGGGTTTCCGCCTGCCGATTCTCCCCGACCTCAAGCAGGCTCTCGCCCAAGGCTAGTTGTAGCTCCAGAGACTCCGGGCGACAGGCGATCCCCTGGCGCAGAGGAGCGATAGCGGCGGTTGGTTCACTGAGATATTTGCGAGCAAGTCCCCAAAAGAGATAGGCGAGAGCGTAATCCGCTTTCAACTCCGTCGCGCGTTGAGCGTGCGGGATGCACTCTCGAAACCACTCTGCGGCCGCAGTCGAGCCGGGCGACTGCTGCCATTCCTTCTCGGCCCGAGTGAACAGCGCCAGGGCGAGAGTGTAGTGAGCCTGGCCGCTGTTGGGATCGAGTTG
>Ga0134126_10002452_pt1 | contig 23390 bp, 22 predicted proteins | sample KB31752_FD_96881 | JGI IMG/M metagenome (GOLD analysis project Ga0134126, IMG submission 96881) | Terrestrial soil microbial communities with excess Nitrogen fertilizer from Kellogg Biological Station, Michigan, USA - KB3-175-2 | ecosystem: Environmental > Terrestrial > Soil > Unclassified ... | reverse complement strand
TCACCGCTCACCGCTCACCGCATCAGTCCGTATATTCGAACACCCGCACCACTTTTTGCACGCCGGCGACGTGCCGCACGATATCGGTGACGGCGTCCGCTTCACGGTGGCTGACCAGCCCCATCAGGTAGACATTGTCGTGCGCGGTACTGATCTTGACCCGCCCCGGATCGAACCCCGGAAGGCTGGTGATGTCGAGCAGCGAAGCCTTGACACGCGCGGTGAGTGCGGCGTCGCCGGCGCGATCGGCCAGGGACGGAATCGGCATCACGTCGATTTCGTTGTCGACGCGGCGCACGCCTTCGAAACCGGTGACGTCTGCTTCCGCGCGCTGTTTCAGTTCCTCCGAGGGCGCTTCGCCGATCAGCAACAGCACGCCATCGTAGACGGCGGTGCCGATGTGCACCTTGTCCGCGAGCATCTTGTCGCCATCCAGCGTGCGCTGCGCGGTCAGTTGCACGTTGCGGTCGTTCATCGCGCGATTGAAGCCGCGGCGATCGGTGAACGTGCTGCAGGCGGTCGCGGCCAGGGTTGCGAGTAGCAGCGGGAAAAGAAACTTGCGCATCGGCGTCTTCCGTTCAGTCGAATTCGAACGCGGACCGTCGCCATTCGCAGCGCGGCGTTTCGGGCTCGCCGTCGAACGCTAGCACATCGAAGCGACAAGGCGACTTCGCGAGACGCGGATGCGCCTGCAGGAAAAGCTGCGCGGCATGCCAGAGGCGTTCCTTTTTCGCGTGCCCGACCGAGGCCGCGCCGCCGCCGAATTCGCCGTGCCGGCGGTAACGCACTTCCACGAATACCAGCGTGTCGGCTTCCTGCATCACCAGGTCCAGTTCGCCGTAACGCGTGGTGAAATTGCGCGCCAGCAGGCGCAGGCCTGCGCGTTGCAGCTGCGCGAGCGCACGATCCTCGAATGCCGCGCCGGATGCGCGCGGATTCACTGCGTCGAAGACGAAGAAGCGGACGCCGGCGCGGCATCCATGCCCGCAGCCACCGGCCGCGCAATGCCGTCCTGGAAACTTGCCCAGATCGGCACGCGGTGCACGCGGCCTTGTTCGTCCACCGTCAACTGCCCGGTCGCGGCCGGCAGATAGGTGCCGGGATGCGTACGCAACCAGTCGAGGTAGGGCACGAGCGCGTAGGCGTCCATGCCGAACGCGAACAGGCGCGCGGCGGCGTTGCGCGCTTCCGGCAATTGCGCCGCGATCGTGGCGTGGTCGGGCAAGCCGGGTTGTGCGTCGAACAGCCACGGCACGTCGCAGAATTCGATGCCATCGAGATCGCTGTCCGCGGTCGCGTCGTCGCTGCCAGCGTACGTCAACGAGGTGGCGAAGACCGGTTGCGTGACGCTTGCGAGTTTCAACTGCGGCATCAGCAGCCGTGCGGTCTGTGCGCGCAACAACAGCAGGATGCCGCTGCCATCGCCCGCGCCAGACAGGGCCGCCTTGATCCGATCGGAATAATCCACGTTGTCGTTTGCCAGCATGGTTTGGCTGGTTACCTGCCCGCCGAGGCTTTCGAATTGCGCCTTGAACGCCGCCGCGGCGCGCCTGGCGCGATCGTCGGCGGAGAGGAAAACAATCGCCTGCTTGATGCCGCGTTCGCTCATGTGCGCGGCGGCCTGTGCGCCTTCGGCTTCCGGCAGCAGGCCGAACTCCGCACTGCCCGCAGGAGGTGGCGTGTTGTTGTCGGGATGGTTTAACGCCAGCATCGGTGCGGGCAGCGAGGCCTGCGAAAACATCGTTGTCACGCTGTCGCGGCCCAGCGGGCCGATCACGAGTTGTGCGCCATCGCTCACGGCCTGCTGGTAGGCGGCCATTGCCTGCGCAGGCGTGCCGCCGCTGTCGTAACTGCGCACGTCGGGTCGCTGCGCGTCGCTGCTGTCGCCGAAATAGGCGGTGAAAAAGCCTTCGCGCACCGCCGCGGCCGGCACGGCCAGCGGACCGTCGGCGGGCAGCAGCAATGCGATCCTGGCGGGCATCGCGTAGCCTTCGCGGTGCGCCGCGCCACCTTCGCCGATCACGGTGCCGACCGGGTGATCCAGTTGCGGCAACTTGCCCGGCAGCACCACGCCCAGCCGTTCCAGCGCCGCGCGTGCATACGGTTTCAATGGGTCCTTGTCGGCCAGCGTGTCGTAGCGGGCCTGCAGCGCAGCCTTGCCGAGCGAAGCGAGCAAGTCGGGGATCTGCTGGTCGTTGCGTGCGCGATCCGCGCCCTGCAGCAACGGCGAGAGCTGCGCGCGGGTTTGCGCCGCGCCCCAGAAATCGCCCGCCGCCTGCTGCGCGCGCGCGCGTTCGGTCAAGGCTTGCGCCTGTTGTGCCGGCGGAAGCGCGGAGGGCGAGGTTTCCACCGAAGGCCGCGAAATCATCTGGCCGATGCTTCCGCAGCCCGCGAGCAGAACGATGCACAGGCAGGCGCCCATCCAGCGGGTCGCAGGATTCCGGATTCCGCGCATCGTGGCTGTCCTCGCCTGCCTGGTGAACCGTGCGGCCATCGATGACCGCTTTCTTTCATACGCACGGATGGCGCATAAGTGTGATCATAGCCCAATGTGCTCTGTCAAAAAGTGCGGCCAGGGATGACCGCGGTTCATCAAGGGCTCTTATGAATGCGGGAACCTTGTGGGTGATTGCCACGCCGATAGGAAATCTGGAGGACCTTTCCCCGCGCGCGCAGCGCGTGCTGCGCGGAGCGTCGCTGATCGCCGCCGAGGACACGCGCCACAGCAAACCATTGCTGTCGCATTTCGGTATCGGCACGCCGCTGGCGGCGTTGCACGAACACAACGAGCGCACGGCGATCGCGCCGTTGCTGGAACGCCTGCAGGCGGGCGAACACCTTGCGCTTATTTGCGATGCCGGCACACCGCTGGTCAGCGACCCCGGGTTCCGCTTGGTGCGCGCCGCGCGTGCGGTGGGCATTACGGTGAGCACCGTCCCCGGAGCATGCGCGGCGATCGCGGCGCTGTCGATCGCGGGCCTGCCCAGCGACCGTTTCGTGTTCGAAGGCTTCCTGCCGGCGAAGGCGGCGGCACGGCGGGCGCGCCTGCGCGAACTTTCCGGTGAACCGCACACCCTGGTGTTCTACGAATCCGCGCACCGAATCCTCGAATGTTGCGTCGACCTGCGCGATGCGTTCGGTGCAGGCCGCGAAGCGCGCCTGTTGCGCGAATTGACCAAGCTGCACGAAACCGCCCTTGGTGACACCTTGCAGGCCATCTGCGCGCGGCTGGAAGACGACGACAATCAGCGGCGGGGTGAATTCGTGCTGGTGGTCGCGGGAGCGGAAGAAGATGGTGGTTCACAGGTAGCGGAAGGTCGCCGGATTCATGCTTTGCTGCGCACGGAACTGCCGCCGGCGCAGGCGGCGAGACTCGCGGCCGCGATCAGCGGTGCGCCGCGCCGCGCTTTGTACGGTGACAACGTTGATTGACTCGCTGTGCTGCTAAAATCCGCCATGGAGTCGGCCGGACAGTCGCGACGCGCAAGCATCGAGGAAAGTCCGGGCTCCGCAGGGCAAGGTGCCAGGTAACGCCTGGGCGGCGCGAGCCGACGGAAAGTGCAACAGAGAGCAGACCGCCAAGGCCGCAAGGCCGGCAAGGGTGAAACGGTGGGGTAAGAGCCCACCGCGTCGCTGGCAACAGTCGACGGCACGGCAAACCCCACCTGGAGCAAGACCGAATAGGGGAACCATGACGCGGCCCGCGTCGTTCCCGGGTAGGTCGCTGGAGCGCCGTGGCGACGCGGCGCCGAGAGGAATGACTGTCACGCCGCAAGGCGCACAGAACCCGGCTTACAGGCCGACTCCGCTGTTTTTGCGATCATCCCTGATCGCGGCTCGTTGCAGAGGTCAGGAATATTTTCTGACTTCGCCACCCCAACTCCAGAAGCGGCCATCCATGGCCGCACTCATGGCGGCTTCGCCGCCGCTTCGATGGGGCGCACCCGCTGAAAGCAAAACGCCCAGTCTTGCTCTGCTGCTCGGAAGCGGTCGAGTTCAAGTAGCGAAGAGCTTCGCTACAAATCTTTTTGCTTTCAAATACCTTGCAGACCTAGCTCACAAGTGGCTTGAAACAGTGCCACGATTTCGCCTTTCTCCTTGATCCGCAAGCAAAATTTTCTTGACAGTCTCATGACCTGCGACTAAGGTGGAGTTCGGTGTGATTTTGTGGGAAAACGTGGGTCTATTCCAGCGATGTTTCAGGGCGAAACCGCAATAACTGTGGATGACAAGGGTCGGCTGGCGATTCCCTCCGCCTACCGCGAATCGATCGCGCGCGCCTGCAATAACCGTCTGGTAATCGCCTACAACCCGTTCGAACACGGCTGCCTGTGGTTGTTCCCGCAGCCGGAATGGGAGCGTGTGCGTGATCAGGTCAATGCCTTGTCCAGCGTCAAGCGTGTGCACCGCGACCTGCAGTTGAAGCTGGTCGGCGCCGCCACCTTGCTGGAACTGGATTCCGCCGCGCGCGTGCTGCTGCCGGCCAGCCAGCGCAGCGCGGCCGGCATAGAGAAGAAGGCGGTGCTGCTGGGCATGGGCAACAAGTTCGACCTTTGGAGCGAACAGGCGCACCTCGACAAGATCCGGCAGACGATCGGCGAAGCCGACCTCAGCGAGGACATGGCGGGATTGCGGTTGTGATCCGTGCGCAGCGGGCAACGCCTCGCGCGCGGCGGTGGAAACGAAGTCAGGCGCGGCGCGGATTGCGTGCCCGGGTATGGTCGATGGACGGGATGGGGGCAATGACGCACGACTCGACGACGCACATCCCGGTGATGCGCGACGAGGCGATCGCCGGCCTTGCCGTGCGCCCGGACGGGTGTTACTTCGACGGCACCTTCGGGCGCGGAGGTCACGCGCGCGAAATTCTGCAGCGGCTCGGCCAACGCGGCCGACTGCTGCTGATGGACCGGGACCCGCAGGCAATCGCGGAAGCGCGCCGCGTCTTCGTCAACGACCCGCGCGTGGCGATCCGGCACGGCAACTTCGCCCACGCCACGGACTGGGATGAAGTGCAGAGAGACCTGGATGGCGCGTTGCTCGACCTCGGCGTTTCCTCGCCGCAACTGGACGATCCTGCGCGCGGTTTCTCGTTCCTCCACGACGCCCCGTTGGACATGCGCATGGACACCGGCGCGGGTGAGGGTGCCGCGGATTTCCTCGCGCACGCCGACGAATCCGAGATTGCCGACGTGCTTTGGCATTACGGAGAAGAACGCATGTCGCGCCGCATCGCGCGCGCGATCGTGGCGCAGCGCGCGCAGTCCCCGCTCCGCGGCACGCGCGAACTGGCGGAATTGCTGGAACGCACGCTTGGCCGCCGCGAACGCAACAAACATCCGGCCACGCGCACCTTCCAGGCATTGCGCATCCACGTCAACGGGGAACTGGATGCCCTGCAAGGCGGCCTGCGCGCGCTCACCGAGGCATTGAAACCCGGAGGCCGGTTGGTGGTGATCAGCTTCCATTCGCTGGAAGACCGCGCGGTCAAGCATTTCATCCGTGGCGAAACGCCATCACATGCTTCGCGCGGGTTGCCGCCGCCGCAAGTAGCCGAGCCGGCGCTGCGCGCCATCGGGCGCGCGCAATTCCCCGGTGATGCCGAAGTGCGCGTCAATCCACGCGCGCGCTCGGCGGTGTTGCGCGTTGCGGAGAAGCGCCCATGAAAGCCGTGGCGGCGCTGGCATTCGCGCTGCTGCTGCTGGCGGTGATGGCGAGCGCCATCGCCGTCGTGTGGGCGCGACATCAGGGCCGCGTGGCTTTCGTGGAGTCGAACCGCCTGCAGGATCAGAAGGACGCGCTCAACGTCGAGTTTGGCAGGCTCGAACTCGAACAGGCGACATGGGCGGCGCCGGGGCGCATCGAGCAGATCGCGCGCAGCCAGTTGGGCATGGTCACCCCGGCGCCCGACCAGGTGGAGATGATCCGCCAATGAATCCGCGCGCACCCACGCCTCCGCCGATGTCCTCGCGCCGCCCGCCGGCGCCGAATCCGCGCAAACGCCTGGCGCTGGTGCTGATGGTGCTCGTGCTGGTGTCGGCCGGATTGGTCGCGCGCGCGATCGACTTGCAGGTAGTGCGCAAGCAGTTCTACCAGGACCAGGGCGATGCGCGCTTCCTGCGCGAGGTGCCGATTCCGGTTTCGCGCGGCACGATCTTCGACCGCAACGGCGTGCCGCTGGCGGTATCGACACCGGTGGTGTCGATCTGGGCCAACCCGCCGGAATTGCTCGAACACGCCGACCAGATTCCGAAACTCGCGAAGGCGCTGGGCGTCGACGCCGACGACTTGACCAAACGCCTGCAGGAACGCAACGGCCGCGAGTTTGTCTACCTGCGCCGGCAGATGAGCCCGGATGCCGCTGAAGACGTGCTCGCGCTGGACATTCCCGGCGTGAACGGCCAGCGCGAATACCGGCGCTACTACCCGTCGGGCGAGGTGATGGCGCACGTGCTGGGGTTCACCAATATCGACGATCGCGGTCAGGAAGGCCTGGAACTTGCGTACGACAGTTGGCTGGCGGGGAAGCCCGGTCTCAAGCGCGTGATCCGCGATCGCCTCGGGCGAATCGTCGAGGATGTCGAGCAGGTGCGCGCACCGGTGCCGGGCCACGATCTCAGCCTGAGCATCGACAGCCGGGTGCAATACCTGGCCTACACCGCACTCGCGCAAGCCGTCGAGGCGCACCATGCCAGTTCCGGTTCGATGGTGATCCTCGATCCGCGCACGGGCGAAGTGATCGCGATGGTCAACGTGCCGTCGTACAACCCCAACGCGCTCGACGGGAGCACGCCCGCGGAACGCCGCAACCGCGCGGTGACCGATGTGGTGGAGCCAGGTTCGACGATGAAGCCGTTCACGATTTCCACCGCACTGGAAACCGGCAAGTGGACGCCGACCACCAAGATCGACACCACGCCCGGCACCTTCAGCCTCAACGGGCACCTGATCCGCGACGACGACAACAACGGACTGATCGATGTCACCCACGTGATCACCGATTCCAGCAACGTCGGCGCGTCCAAGATTTCCCTGACATTGACTGCCGACCAGATGTACGACCTGTTCAGCCGCTTTGGTTTCGGCGGCAGTTCGCAAAGCGGGTTCCCCGGTGAAGTGACGGGCTATCTGCCGGCGCCCAAGGGTTGGGGGCAGTTCGAGAAGGCGACCATTTCATTCGGCTACGGCCTCAACGTGACGCCGCTGCAACTGGCGCGCGCGTACTCCGCAATCGCCGAAGGCGGCGAGATTCGCGAACCCACGTTCGTCAAGGGTAGCGACAATCCTTCGCGCGCCATTCTCGATCCGCGCATCGCCGGTCAGGTGATGCAGATGCTCAAGACGGTGATAAACCCCAAGAGCACCGCGCCGCAGGCCGCGGTCGTCAATTACACCGTGGCCGGCAAGACCGGCACGGCGCACATGGCCATCGCCGGCGGCTATTCCTCCGATCATTACACCGCGCTGTTCTGCGGCATCATTCCTGCCGACAACCCGCGGCTGGTCGGGGTGGTGGTCATCCGCGATGCGGGCCACGGCGGCGTGTATTTCGGCGGACTGGTTTCCGCGCCGGTATTCAGCCAGGTGATGACCGGCGCGATGCGGCTGCTGGACGTGCCGCCGGACAACGTGCAGAACTGGTACACCGGCACTTCGGCACCGACCGCCGTGCCTGCAACGGTTGCACAGCAGACCGCGGCGAGGCCTGTGCCATGAGCGGCGCGCGCGCCATGCGTCTGGACGAGTTGCTGCGCGGGGTGGCGGCGGTTCCGCGCGATGGCGGCATCGTCGTGCGCGGACTTACGCAGGATTCGCGCAGCGTGCGTTTGGGCGATGCCTTCGTCGCGCTGGCGGGCGCGCGTCATCACGGACTTGCCTTCGCGCCGACGGCGATCGCGAATGGCGCCGTTGCGATACTGGCCGATGAAAACGGCGGCGAAGAAGAAACGCGGCAAACCTCGGTGCCGGTCATCCGCATCGACAATCTGCGCGCGTGCCTCGGCAGGATCGGCGCGCGTTTCTTCGACGCTCCTTCGCATGGGATGACGGTGATCGCCGTCACCGGCACCAACGGCAAGACCTCCACGGTGCAATTGCTGGCGCAGGCGCTGACGCGGCTCGGGCATCGGGCTGCGACCATCGGCACGCTCGGCGCGGGGCTGGTCGGTGCGCTGGAATCCGGCGAACGGACGACTCCGGACGTGCTCAGCGTACACGCCTTGCTCGCGCAATTCCGCGATGGCGGCGCTTCGCACGTCGCGATGGAAGTGTCCTCGCACGCGCTCGACCAGGGGCGTGCGGATGCGGTGGAGTTCGACGTCGCGGTGTTCACCAACCTCACGCGCGATCATCTGGATTACCACGGAACAATGGAAGCCTATGGCGCGGCCAAGGCGAAATTGTTCGCGTGGCCCGGCTTGCGTGCCGCGGTGATCAATGTCGACGATGCGTTCGGCCGCGAGCTCGCGGCACGGGTGCCCGGGTCGGTGCAGCGCCTGCGTTACGCGATCGAATGCACGGACGCAGAAATCCGCGCGATCGACGTGCGCACACATGCCGATGGCATCGATTTCACGCTATGCACGCCGTGGGGCGAACATGCGCTGCATTCGCGTCTGCTGGGCGCGTTCAATGTGTCCAACCTGCTCGCGGTGGCCGGTGCGCTGGGTGCGCTCGACGTGCCGTTCGCGCGACTGGTCGAAACGCTGGAAACGCTGCAACCGGTGACCGGCCGCATGAACCGCCTCGGCGGTGGTGCCTGTCCGCTGGTCGTGGTGGATTACGCGCACACGCCGGATGCCTTGCAGCAGGCGTTGACCACGTTGCGCGCGCATTGCGCGGGAAAATTGATCTGCGTGTTCGGCGCCGGCGGCGAGCGCGATGCCGGCAAGCGCCCGCAGATGGGCGCGATCGTAGAACAACATGCCGATCTCGCCATCGTTACCGACGACAATCCGCGCGGCGAGGATGGCGACGCGATCGTCGCGGCGATCCTCGGCGGTTTCGCGCGGCCGCAAAGCGCGATCGTGCAGCGCGACCGCGCACGCGCGATCGAACTCGCGTTGGGCGAGGCGCAGGCCCGGGACGTGGTGCTGATCGCCGGCAAGGGCCACGAGGCATATCAGGAAAGCGCGGGCATCAAGCGGCCGTTCGACGATCTTGCCATCGCGCGTACGGCACTGGAGGCGCGCGCATGTTGAAACTGCGTCTCTCCGAGGTGGCCTTGTGGACGCACGGTGCATTGCACGGCACCGACGCGTTCGTGCATGGCGTCGGCACCGACACGCGCAAGCTGGACAAGGGCGACCTGTTCGTCGCGCTCAAGGGCGAACACCACGATGGCCACGATCATCTGGCTCAGGCGCGCGAACGCGGCGCCGCGGGTGCGCTGGTGGGTCGCCGCGTCGCCATCGATCTGCCGCAGGTGGTGGTGGCCGACACGTTGCTGGCGCTCGGCGATCTCGCGAGCGCGGTGCGCGCGCAACGGCGCACGCGTGTGGTCGGCATCACCGGCTCCAACGGCAAGACTTCGGTGAAGACGCTCGTCGCGTCGATCCTGCAGCGCCACGGCCGCACGCATGCGAATGCCGGCAATTTCAACAACGAGATCGGCCTGCCGCTGTCGCTGCTGGCGATGCCGCAGGACAGCGAATACGCGGTGCTGGAAATGGGTGCCGGCAAGCCCGGCGACATCGCGTATCTCGCCGCCATCGCGCGGCCCGAAGTCGGCCTCGTCAACAACATCGCGCCCGCACACCTTGAGCGCATGCGCAGTCTCGAGGGCGTGGCCGAAACCAAGGGCGCGCTGTACCAGGCGTTGCCCGCCGACGGCGTGGCGGTGATCAACGCCGACGATGCCTTCGCGGAATTCTTCGTGGGTCTCGCGGGCACGCGTCGCATTTTGCATTTCGGTTTCGGCGGGAAGGCCGACGTGCGGGCGGAAGCCATCGAGCTGCAAGCCGACGGCAGCGTTTTCGTACTGGTCACGCCCCAGGGCCGTACTCGCGTGCAGCTGTCGTTGGCGGGACGCCACAATGTCGCCAACGCGCTGGCGGCGGCGGCGATCGCCACCGCGCTGGATGTGCCGCTGGCAACGATCGTCACCGGCATCGAAGACGCGCGTGGTGCCGGCGGTCGCCTGCAATGGCGCGAAGCTCCAGGCGGCTGGCGGGTGATCGACGACAGTTACAACGCGAATCCCGGTTCCACCGAAGCGGCGATCGCCACGCTGTCGTTGCAGCCGGGCGAACGCTGGCTGGTGCTGGGCGACATGGCCGAGCTCGGCGCGAATGCCGCCGCGCTGCATGCACGGATCGGCGAATCCGCGCGCGTGGCGGGCATCGACCGGTTGTTCGCGGTAGGTGCATTGTCTACGCATGCCGTGCAAGCGTTCGGCACGGGAGCGCGGCACTTCGCGGAACAGGCTGCACTTGCCGATGCCCTGCGCGAGGCATTGCATGCCGGTGTCACCGTGCTGGTGAAAGGGTCGCGTTCCTCTCGCATGGAAAACGTGGTCGCCGCGTTGCTCGACGGCAACGGGGGAGGGGCGCGCCATGCTGCTTGAACTGGCGTTGTGGCTGGAACGTCACTACGGTGCATTCCGCCTGTTCGAATACATCACCTTCCGCACCATCCTGGCGGCGCTCACCGCGCTGGCGGTGTCGTTGTGGGCCGGCCCCGCGCTGATCCGCCGCCTGACCGAGATCAAGGTAGGCCAGGTGATCCGCAACGACGGTCCGCAATCGCATTTGTCGAAGGCCGGCACGCCGACCATGGGTGGCGCGCTGATCCTCGCGGCGATCGGCATTTCCACGTTGCTATGGGGCGACCTGCGCAACCGCTACGTGTGGGCCGTGCTGGTCGTGATGCTGGCGTTCGGCGCGATCGGGTTCTACGACGACTACCGCAAGCTGGTGCTGCGCGATGCGCGCGGCTTGCCGGCGCGCTGGAAATATCTGCTGCAGTCGCTGTTCGGGCTGGCCGCGGCGCTGTTCCTGTTCCATGGCGCCGACGTGCCGGCGGCGACCGCGTTGTACGTGCCGCTGTTCAAGCACGTCGCGATTCCGCTCGGCGCGGGTTTCGTGCTGGTCGCGTACCTGTGGATCGTCGGCTTCTCGAATGCGGTGAACCTGACCGACGGCCTCGATGGCCTGGCGATCATGCCCTCGGTGCTGGTGGCCGGCGCGCTCGGCGTATTCGCATACCTCTCCGGCAACGCGGTGTTCTCCGGTTACCTCGGCATCCCGGCGATCCCCGGCGCGGGCGAACTGGCGATCTTCTGCGGCGCGCTGACCGGCGCCGGCCTCGGCTTCCTGTGGTTCAACACCTATCCCGCGCAGGTATTCATGGGCGACATCGGTGCGCTGGCAATGGGCGCCGCACTCGGCTGCGTGGCGGTGATCGTGCGCCAGGAAATCGTGCTGCTGGTGATGGGAGGCGTGTTCGTGATGGAAACGGCGTCGGTGATGCTGCAAGTGGCGAGTTTCAAGCTCACCGGCAAGCGCATCTTCCGGATGGCGCCGATCCATCACCACTTCGAACTGAAGGGCTGGCCGGAGCCGCGCGTGATCGTGCGCTTCTGGATCATCAGCGTGGTGCTAGTGCTGGTGGGTCTGGCGACCCTCAAGGTGCGTTGACGATGAAGGCGATCTTGAAAATCGAAACCGCTTCGAACCGGATGGCACGACAATGCAAATGACCGACTGGTTCGCGCAATCCCAGGCGCAACGGCGGCGCGGCCGCTACGACCCGTGGCTGCTGGCGGCGGCGATCGCGCTGGCGGCGTTCGGCGCGGTGATGGTGGCGTCCAGTTCCATCGCGGTGGCGGATGGCCAGCACAAGGGCGATTTCTATTACCTGACGCGGCACCTGATGTTCCTGGGATTGGGCAGCGCGATGGGCTTCGCGCTGATGAAGGTCGAATTGCGCCTGATGGAGAAGTACGCCTTCGGCGCGATGTTGCTGGGCCTCGCCCTGCTGCTGGCGGTGTTCGTGCCGCATTTCGGCATGCGCATCAACGGCGCGCGCCGCTGGATCAATCTCGGCGTGATCGGCTTCCAGCCGGTGGAAGCGGTGAAGCTTGCGCTGGTGCTGTATCTGGCGAGTTACCTCGTGCGCCATCGCGAAGGCGTGGAGCGGCATTTTTTCGGCGTGCTGAAACCGATGGCGGTGGCGGGCCTGACGGCGGCGCTGCTGCTGGCGCAGCCGGATTTCGGGTCGGCCGCGTTGATTGCGACGGTGACGGTCGGCATGGTCTGGCTGGCCGGCGCGCGCATGCGCTACCTGATGATCCTCGGCGCACCGCTGGTACCGCTGGCGATGTACCTGGCGCTCTCCACTGATTACCGCGTCAAGCGACTGACCTCGTTCCTGGACCCATGGAAGGATCCATTCAACGACGGCTTCCAGCTGACCCAGGCGCTGATCGCGGTCGGTCGCGGCGAATGGTTCGGCGTGGGCCTGGGCGGCAGCGTGCAGAAACTTTTCTATCTGCCGGAAGCGCACACCGATTTCATCCTCGCGGTGATCGGCGAGGAACTCGGTCTGGCCGGCATCGTGTTCGTGCTCGGGTTGTTCGCGCTGCTGGTCGGCCGCGGCATGGTGCTCGGATTGCGCGGCGTGGAAGTCGGACAGCGCTTCGCCGGCTACGTCGCCTTCGGTATTTCGCTGATGATCGGCTTGCAGGCGCTGGTGTCGGTGGGCGTGAACCTCGGCGTGCTGCCGACCAAGGGCTTGACGCTGCCGCTGATCAGTTCCGGCGGTTCCAGCGTGCTGATGACCTGCGTGATGATCGGCGTGCTGCTGCGCGCCAGTTTCGAAATCCACCGCGCGGAAGACACGCGACGCATGGCCACGCGCGTGGCCGCACCGGCACCGCGGCCCGTCGCGACGGAAGCCTCGCAGCCCTTGCCCGCGGCCGCGCGGGGCCGCATCGAACCGCATATCGGGCAGGTGCATGCGTATGAGTGACCTGCCCGCGCCCGTCCTGATCATGGCCGGCGGCACCGGCGGCCACATCTTTCCGGGATTGGCCGTCGCCGCGGCACTGCGCGCGCACAACGTGCCGGTGATCTGGCTGGGCGGGACGGGGGGCATGGAAGTCAAGCTGGTGCAGGAGCGCAACATCGCCTTGCAGACCATTCCGGTGTCGGGCGTGCGCGGCAAGAATCTACTGACGCGCCTGGTCGCGCCGTGGATGGTATTGCGCGCGCTGTTCGCCGCACTGCGGGTGTTGCGCGAAAACCGGCCGCGCAGCGTGTTGTCGATGGGCGGTTATGTCGCCGGCCCCGGCGGCATCGCCGCGTGGCTGACGAAACGACCGTTGCTGGTGCACGAACAGAACCGCGTGCCGGGCTTCACCAACAAGGTACTGGCGCGCATCGCGCGGCGCGTGCTCGCGGGTTTTCCGGATGCCTTTCCGGAGAACACGAAAGCCGAGTGGACCGGCAATCCCGTGCGCGCGACGATCGCCGCGTTGCCGTCGCCCGCCGAACGTTTCGCGTCGCACGGGCAGCGTCCGCTGTTGCTGGTGCTGGGCGGCAGCCTCGGTGCGCGCGCCTTGAATCAGCATGTGCCCCACGCGCTGGCGCTGATTCCGGAAGCGCAGCGCCCGCGCGTGCTGCATCAATGCGGCGGCGCGCACCTGGAGGCGACCCGCACCGCGTACGCGCGCGTGCAGGTCGAGGCACGTGTCGAATCCTTCATTGACAACATGGCGCAAGCCTATGCACAAGCCGATCTGGCGATCTGCCGCGCAGGCGCGTTGACGCTGGCGGAACTGGCGGCCGCGGGACTCGGCGCGGTGCTGGTGCCGTTCCCGCATGCGGTGGACGATCACCAGACGCGCAATGGCGAAGGCTTCGTTGCCGCGGGCGCCGCGGAACTGGTTCAGGAAAACGATCTCGCCGCCGCCAAGCTCGCGAGCATGCTGCAGCGGTTGCTCGACAATCGCGAAAAACTGCTGGCGATGGCGCAGGCCGCGCGCACGCTGGCGAAGCCCGAGGCCGCGGAAACCATCGCGAAGCGCTGCATGGAGGCCGCGGCATGACGCCGCGTCCGCTGCCCATCCACGGCGACATCATGCAGGCCTTCCGCCGCGTGCATTTCGTCGGCATCGGCGGCGCCGGCATGAGCGGCATCGCGGAGGTGCTGCACACGCTCGGTTACGCGGTTTCCGGTTCCGACATGCATGCGTCGCCCGTGACCGAACGCCTGCGCGGGATGGGCGTGGACGTGGCGATAGGCCACGACGCCCGCAACGTCGACAGCGCGGATGCGGTGGTGATTTCCAGCGCGATCCGGTGCGAGAACCCGGAATTGCTCGCCGCGCACGAGCGCCGCATTCCGGTGGTGCCGCGCGCCGAGATGCTCGGCGAATTGATGCGCTTCCGTCGCGGCATCGCGGTCGCGGGCACGCACGGCAAGACCACGACCACGAGCCTGGTCGCGAGCGTGCTCGCGGAAGCGGGTTACGACCCGACCTTCGTGATCGGCGGCCAGCTCGTGTCCGCGGGCGCGCATGCGCGGCTCGGCGCAGGCGAATACCTGGTCGCCGAAGCCGACGAATCGGACGGATCGTTCCTGTTGCTGTCCCCGGTGATCGCAGTGGTGACCAACATCGACGCCGACCACCTCGAGAATTACGGCGGCGATTTCGCGCAGGTACGCAAGGCGTTCTCGGATTTCCTGCATCGCTTGCCGTTCTACGGGCTGGCGGTGCTGTGCGTGGACGACCCCGAAGTCGCACAGCTCGCACAGGCCACCCCGCGCAACGTGCTGACCTACGCGATTGAAAGCGATGCCGACGTGCGTGCCGCCAATGTGCGCGCGGATGGCGCGACGATGCACTTCGACCTGTTGTTGCCGGAAGGCATCACGCAGGCGGTCACGTTGAATCTGCCCGGTCGCCACAACGTGCTGAACGCGCTCGCGGCCAGCGCGATCGGCTGGCAGCTCGGCGTGTCGCCGACGGCGATCGCCGCCGCGCTGCAGAAATTCCAGGGCGTCGGCCGGCGCTTCCGCCAGCGTGGAGAGCTCGCACTGGGCCGCGGCAGCGCCTTGCTGGTGGACGATTACGCGCACCATCCGCGCGAGCTGGCCGCCGTATTCGAAGCCGCGCGCGGCGGTTGGCCGCAACGCCGCCTTGTGGTGGTGTTCCAGCCGCATCGCTATACGCGCACGCGCGACCTGCTGGACGATTTCGCGACGGTGCTTTGCGAGGCCGACGTGTTGCTGCTGACCGATGTCTATCCCGCCGGCGAAGCGCCGATCGCCAACGCCGACGGCCGCGCGCTGGCGCGCGCGGTGCGTGCGCGCGGCAAGGTCGATCCGGTCTTCGTCGAACATCCGCGCGAATTGCGCGCCGCGTTGCCGGCCTTGCTGCACGGCGGCGATCTGTTGCTGCTGCTCGGCGCCGGCGACATCGGCGCGGCGGCTAACGATCTGGCGCAGGCCGGCGAGCTGGCTTCCGGAGGCGCGGCATGAGCCGCGTCAGCGATCCGCGCGCATTCGGCCGCGTCGCCGTGGTGATGGGCGGCGCGTCGGCCGAACGCGAAGTGTCGCTGGATTCCGGCCGCAACGTGCTGGCTGCGCTTAAGGCGCGAGGGGTGGACGCGCACGCGATCGACGGCATTCCCGCATTGCTCGATGCGCTGCGCGCGGGCCATTTCGCGCGCGTGTTCAACATCCTGCACGGGCAGCACGGTGGCGGCGAGGACGGCATGCTGCAAGGCGCGCTGCAATCGTTGCACGTGCCGTTCACCGGCTCGGGCGTGCTCGGTTCGGCGCTCTCGATGGACAAGGTGCGCAGCAAGTGGGTGTGGAGCGCGCTTGGCCTGCCCACGCCGGAATTCGTGCCACTGCGGCGGGGCGCGGATGCCGGAACAGTGCGTGCGGCCGCGACATCGCTGCGGCTGCCGCTGATCGTCAAGCCGGCGTGCGAGGGTTCCAGCGTGGGCGTCACCCGCGTGTTCGAGGAAAAGGATCTCGATGCCGCGATCGCATTGGCCGAACGTTATCCCGGCGACCTGTTGATGGAAACGCTGATCCGGGGCGACGAGTTCACGGTCTCCATCCTCGGCCGCGAGGTACTGCCCAGCATCAGGATCGTGCCGAAGGGCGATTACTACGACTACAACGCAAAGTACGTCGCCGAGGACACGCAATACCTCTGTCCCGGCATGCAGGGGGAAGCGGAAGAGGATCTGCGCGCGCTGGCATTGCGCGCGTTCGATGCACTCGGTTGTTCCGGCTGGGGCCGCATCGACGTGATGCGCGACCGCGAAGGCCGCAACTGGCTGCTGGAGGCCAATACCGCACCGGGCATGACTTCGCACTCGCTGGTCCCGAAGGCGGCAGCGGCGGTGGGCATCGGTTACGAGGAACTCTGCTGGCGCGTGCTGGAAACCAGTTTCGATGGAGAAGCCGCATGAGGGGCGCTTCCATCACTCGCCTGCTGGCATGGCTGGTCGCCATCGCGCTGATCGCGTTGCCCGTCGTCGGCGTGCTGCAGGGATGGTTCGCCTCCGACCGCTGGCCGGTGCGCACGCTGCAGGTACAGGCCGAATTCAAGAACGTGAGCGCGGAGCAATTGCGCGCGGCGGTGATGCCGGACCTGCGCGCCGGATTCTTCGCGCTGGACCTCGACCGCGTGCGCGACAAAGTCGCGGCGCTGCCCTGGGTGGCGCAGGTGGAAGCTCGGAAGCGCTGGCCGGATACGTTGCAGTTGCAGGTGCTGGAATTGCATCCTTTCGCGCACTGGGGCCAGGGCCGTCTGCTCGGGCGCGACGGTCGCCTGTTCGAGGTGGCGAATGCGGATTCGGTGACGAATCTTCCGCATCTTTCCGGTCCGGACGATCGCGTCGCCGACGTGGTGGATTTCTATGAACAGGCGCAGAAGCAGTTCGCGCCGCTGCGTCTGCGCGTGGATGCGGTGGACCTTTCCGGCCGCGGTTCCTGGACCCTGCAACTTTCCGACGGCGGCGCGGTGGTGGTCGGCCGCGACCAGCCGCAGCAGCGCCTGGCGCGTTTCATCGCGGTGATGCCGCTGCTGCTGCGCGGCCACAGCGGCAGCTTCGTCTACGCCGACCTGCGTTACAGCAACGGTTTCGCGGTGAAATGGCCGGATTCGGCCACGCCTGCCGCGCTTTCTCCTTCTCCGAACGCGAGTGCCACGCCCCATGCTCCTGCCCGAGACGTTTAAGCCCATGAACCGCAAAAGCGACAAGCATCTGGTGGTTGGCCTCGACATCGGCACCTCCAAGGTGGTGGCGATCGTCGGCGAATACTTGCCGGGCGAACCGGTCGAAGTGATCGGCTTCGGCTCGCATGTTTCGCGTGGCATGAAAAAGGGCGCGGTGGTCGACATCGAGTCCACGGTGCACTCGATCCAGCGTGCGGTCGAGGAAGCCGAATCGATGGCCGGTTGCGACATCCGTTCGGTGTACGCCTCGATTTCCGGTTCGCACCTGGAAACGCGCAATTCGCACGGCACCGCGGCGATCCGCGACCGCGAAGTCACTCCGGGCGATCTCGAACAGGTGCTGGAAGCCGCCAGCGCGGTGGCGATCCCGGCCGACCGCAAGGTGCTCTACAAGGAACCACAGGAATACCGCATCGACGGACAGGACGGCATCCGGCATCCGGTCGGCATGAGCGGCGTGCGGCTGGAAGCGGGCGTGCATCTGGTCACGGGCGCGGCCTCGGCGGTGCAGAACAGCACCAAGTGCATCCAGCGTTGCGGCTTGTCGGTCGACGAACTGGTGCCCGCCGCGGTGGCGTCCGCCAAGGCGGTATTGACCGAAGACGAACGCGAGCTCGGCGTATGCGTGGTGGAAATGGGGGCGGGCACCACGGATATCGCGATCTATACGCAGGGTTCGATCCGCTATACCAAGTCACTGCCGGTCGGCGGCGACCAGGTCACTTCCGACATTGCCTACGGCATCCACACGCCGACCGCGCACGCCGAGGAAATCAAGATCAAGTACGGCTGTGCGTTGGCGCAGCTGGCGCATGCGGAGGAAACCATCCAGGTGCCGAGCGTGGGCGACCGTCCGCCGCGGCGCCTGGCACGACAGGCGTTGGCGCAGTCGATCCAGGCGCGCTACGAGGAAATCTTCGAGATGGTGCAGGACGAGCTGCGCCGCTCCGGTTACGAAAGCCTGGTCGCGGCCGGCATGGTGCTGACCGGCGGCGCCGCCCGCATGGAAGGCGCGCTGGATCTGGCCGAGGAAATCTTCCACAAGATGGTACGGCTGGGCATGCCGCAACACGTGACGGGTCAATCCGATCTCGTTGCCAGCCCGCTGTATGCCAGTGGCGTGGGCCTGCTGCTGCATGGCGCCCGAGTGGGCGGCAGTCGCAATGCGCTCGGCCCGGTCGGCAGCGGTGTGGGTGATGTCATCGGCAAGGTAAGGGGCTGGCTCAACCGGAATTTCTGAAAAGCATACGAGCGAGAGAAGACGGCGCGTCGGCGGACGCGCGAAGGCGCGGATATCAATCACTGGCGGTACTTTCTGGAGGACGGGACATGTTCGAACTGGTGGAAAAACTGGCACCCAATGCGGTGATCAAGGTGGTGGGCGTGGGCGGCGGCGGCGGCAATGCCGTGGGCCACATGGTCAATGCGTCGATCGACGGCGTGGAATTCATCTGCGCCAATACCGACGCGCAGGCATTGAAGATCTCGGGAGCGCGCACGACGCTGCAACTCGGCGCCAGCGTGACCAAGGGGCTTGGCGCTGGCGCCAATCCGGAACTCGGCCGACAGGCCGCGCTGGAGGATCGCGAGCGCATCGTGGAAATGCTGGAAGGCGCCGACATGGTGTTTCTCACTTGCGGCATGGGCGGCGGCACCGGCACCGGCGCGGCGCCGGTGGTGGCCCAACTGGCCAAGGAGATGAACATCCTGACCGTGGCCGTGGTGACCAAGCCGTTTCCGTTCGAGGGCCGTCGCCGCATGCAGGTGGCGATGAAAGGCATCGAGGACCTCGAGCAATATGTGGATTCGCTGATCACCGTCCCCAATGAGAAACTGCTGACGGTGCTTGGCCGCGAAGTGACCCTGCTGAACGCCTTCAAGGCCGCCAACGATGTGCTGCTGGGAGCCGTGCAAGGCATCGCCGACCTGATTACCCGCCCGGGCCTGATCAACGTCGACTTCGCCGACGTGCGCACCGTGATGAGCGAAATGGGCATGGCCATGATGGGCACCGGTACCGCCCGCGGTGACGACCGCGCGCAGGCCGCGGCAGAAAGCGCGATCAATAATCCGCTCCTGGAAGACGTCAACCTCTCCGGCGCCTGCGGCATCCTGGTCAATGTCACCGCCGGTCCGAACCTCACCATGCGTGAGTTCGACGAGATCGGCCGTGTGGTTCACGACTTCGCCAGCGAGGATGCGACCGTAGTGCTGGGTACTGCGCTTGATCCGGAAATGCAGGACGACGTGCGCGTCACCGTGGTGGCTACCGGCCTCAACCGCGCCGCCGCCGCGGCACGTGCGCCGTTGCGCGCGGTTCCGCGCCAGGAGGAAGTGATTGCGCCGTCGCGGCCATTGCGAACCCTGCGCACCGGAACCGGCAACGAAGTGGTGGACTATGCCGTACCCGGTGTCGGCAGGCCGGTCGCCAAGCCGGAAGCCGCTCAGGCCGATCCGGGATTGCCTGATTATCTGGACATTCCTGCCTTTCTGCGGCGTCAGGCGGACTGATCGCCCGGTGGTTGGGCTCGGGGTGCCAGCCCCGGACTGCCGCCGGATTTTCGCTGCAAGCAGGCGATGCGACTCGTCGCCTGTCTTGGCCTCGTCCCGAAGCCGGATTTCCCGTCCCCGGCTTCGGGCCGCCCTGTTCTACACCTTGAAGAACAGATACGGCAGCCTCCATGAAAGGCTGCCGACAGACCTTCTTGATAGAAATGCGCGGTTGATTTGGCGGGGCAGTCATCGCCGCCATACCATTTCAAAGTTGCCGGTCGTGTGAACGTGGGAACTTTTCGCCGTTTCAATGACCAATACGGGGTTCGATGGGGTTGGCCAGATCGGCTTGCTGCCGGATAAACTGAACGGGCAAGTTTGTTTATTTTGCGCTAACCCTGTGCTACGATCCCGCCCGTCTTAGCGATACCCTAACAGGATTCAAACGAAAAATGATCAAGCAGCGCACGCTCAAGAATGTCATCCGTGCGACCGGCGTTGGTCTGCATACCGGCGACAAGGTCTACATGACACTGCGTCCGGCGCCGGTGAATACGGGTATCGTGTTCCGCCGCACCGACCTCCCCTCGCCGGTGGAAATCCCGTCCCGCTGCGAATTCGTGGGTGACACGCGTCTGTCCAGCACCTTGGTCAGGAATGGGGCGCGCGTCGGTACGGTCGAGCACCTGCTTTCCGCCATGGCGGGACTTGGCATCGACAACGCCTATGTCGATCTTTCCGCGCCGGAAGTGCCGATCATGGATGGCAGTGCCGGTCCGTTTGTCTTTCTGTTGCAGTCCGCGGGCATCGAGGAGCAGTCCGCTCCCAAGCGCTTCATCCGCATCAAGAAGGCCATCAAGGTCGAGGAAGGCGACAAGTGGGCGCGCTTCGAGCCTTTCGACGGGTTCAAGGTCGGGTTCTCGATCGAGTTCCAGCACCCGATCTTCTCGCGTCGGTCGTCCTCGGCCGAAATCGACTTTTCGACCACCTCCTTCGTGAAAGAAGTCAGCCGTGCCCGCACTTTCGGCTTCATGCGTGACATCGAGATGCTGCGTGAACGCAACCTGGCTTTGGGCGGCTCGATGGACAACGCCATCGTGCTCGACGATTACCGCGTGCTCAACGAGGACGGCCTGCGCTACGAGGATGAATTCGTCAAGCACAAGATACTGGATGCCATCGGCGACCTTTATCTTCTGGGCCACAGCCTGATCGGCGCGTTCTATGGTCACAAATCGGGCCATGAGCTGAACAACAAGCTTCTCCGCGCGTTGCTGGCCGACGCCAAGGCGTGGGAAGAAGTCAGCTACGACGACCCGGAAAAGGCGCCCATTTCCTACGCCCATCCGGCGCAGGCAGTCTGAAACCCTCCTTCGATTCCTCCGTGCGGCTTGTTGGCCGCACGGGTTTTCATGCCCGTGGTCCCGTCGCCGCTTGGTTGGCTTCGCCGCGGCGTCCCGTGTTATAAAGTCCGTCTGCCCTTCGGGCAGGGGCGGCATCGCACGCCTTTCAGGAACAAGAATCCCTTTCGGCGAAGGACGCCAGTTCAAGGAACAAGTCCCGCAATTCCGGGTCTGACATGGCTTTCGCCGCGTGGCGCAAATGTTGCGCGCTTCCGGCGGAAAGCGGTGGCAAGGATGCAGTCGAGGCGCCTCGTGCGGACGTTTCGATAACGACTTTGACAAGGATTGAATCGGCATTGACGCCGAGGGTGCGCAGGATGGACAGCACCCTGGACGTGGCGGTTCGCGCGCGTGTGGCCCAGGCCGCACTCGGCGCCAGCAGGATGGCCCGGTTGCCGCGCTGGCCGGCGAAGCGCAAATGCTCGTTCAGGGGTGGCGGCATCGCCTCGCGGAAACGCCGGTCCAGTTCTTCCAGTGCGCGTGCGCGTGCGCTGAGCGCCAACAACGGGGCGCACTGCGCCAACGGTCGGGGGCCAGGGGCTTTATCGTCGGGAAGCATGGAATAAAGGTTTCAAGGAAACACAGAAGATGATACTCGTCGCGCGTTCGGCCAAGACTGCCTGCCACTCTCCCCAGCTCCTGGTCTGCCCGCGCGTGCGCCGACACACTTTCATGGCGACTTCCGCATTCGTTTGCGGGTGCGCCCTGTTGGGAGCCTTGGCGACCATGGTATTCGCCAGCCCGCGTGACCGCGCCCTGCGGCAACTCGCCGCATTGCACGCGCAGGTCAGCAGTCAGAAGAGCCAGCTCGGCGAGGTGCGCGTAACCGCGCAGCGCGACATGGACGCGATGGCGGTGAAGCTGGGCGAGCTCCAGGCGCAATCCATCCGGCTCGATGCCCTGGGACAGCGGTTGGCGGAAGCAGGCAAGCTCGATCCGCGGGAATTCGATTTCGGGCGTCCTCCGGCCTTGGGCGGCCCCGAGCAGAACGTGGCGCCGGCCGGCCTGCCTCCGAATCTCGATGCCAGCCTGGATGCCTTGCGCGATCGTTTCGATCACCAGCAGACCCAGCTCGGCGTCCTCGCGGACCTCCTGATGAACCGGCAACTGGACGCACGCGTGATGCCGACGGGGATGCCGGTGGCAGACGGCTACATCGCTTCCTATTTCGGTGTGCGGCCCGATCCCTTCAACGGCCGTCGCGATTTCCATCCCGGCCTCGACATCGACGTGCCGCAGGGCAGCCCGGTGCATGCAGTGGCTGATGGCGTCGTGACCTTCGCCGGCGAGCGGACCGGCTACGGCAAGGTGGTCGAGATCGACCATGGCGACGGTTACATGACCCGTTATGCCCACAACAGCCGGCTGGTTGCTCACGTCGGCGAGCGCGTGCATGCCGGCGACGTGATTTCCGACGTGGGTTCGACAGGTCGTTCCACCGGGCCGCACGTGCATTTCGAAGTCTGGTATCAGGGCCGCGTGGTGAATCCGCTGGCTTACGTGCGCAATACGCGTTCACCGGTCCGCAGGGGTTGATTCGACTGCTGTGTCGTCCGGGCGGTTGAATCCTTCCGCGCGCGTCGCAATCTTGGCCCTAGGCGCACGCGCATGCGCCCCGTATCATGGGCCGTTTGACGATCCGCGGTCCGCGGCGGCCGGCTTCTCCCACCATCGATCGATTTCTTCCGATGCTCAATCGTGCCCTCACCCGCGTGTTCGGCAGCCGCAATGATCGCGTGCTGCGCCAGTTGTCCCGCCAAGTCGGGCGCATCAATGCGCTCGAGCCGGAGATGCAGAAACTCGACGACGCGCTACTGCGCGCCAAGACCGACGAGTTCCGCAAGCGCATCGCCGGCGGCGAATCGCTGGACAAGTTGTTGCCGGAAGCGTTCGCCGTGGTGCGCGAGGCTTCGCGCCGCGTCCTCGGGCTGCGCCATTACGACGTGCAGCTGATCGGCGGCATGGTGCTGCACATGGGGAAGATCGCCGAGATGCGCACCGGCGAGGGCAAGACCCTGGTGGCGACGCTGCCGGTGTATCTGAACGCGCTGGAAGGCAAGGGCGTGCACGTGGTCACCGTCAACGATTATCTCGCCCGGCGCGACTCGGCCTGGATGGGCAAGGTCTACGGCTTTTTGGGCATGAGCGTCGGCGTGGTCTGGCCGGGCATGGATCACGCCGACAAGCGCGGCGCCTATGCCGCCGACATCACCTACGGCACCAACAACCAATTCGGCTTCGACTACCTGCGCGACAACATGGCGCTGTCGAAAGAGCAGCGTTACCAGCGTGGC
>Ga0134126_10002451_pt1 | contig 23390 bp, 21 predicted proteins | sample KB31752_FD_96881 | JGI IMG/M metagenome (GOLD analysis project Ga0134126, IMG submission 96881) | Terrestrial soil microbial communities with excess Nitrogen fertilizer from Kellogg Biological Station, Michigan, USA - KB3-175-2 | ecosystem: Environmental > Terrestrial > Soil > Unclassified ... | reverse complement strand
GCGCTACCGCAGCCTGCTGCTCGCTGGTTCGGTTCTGATGGCCGCCGGCCTTGGCCTGCTGGCCACCATGGACGTGGCCACCAGCCAGGTGACCACCTCGCTGTGGATGGTGGTGCTCGGCGTCGGCATGGGAATGCTGATGCAGACCACCCTGCTCGTAGTCCAGAACAGCGTCGGACACCCCGACCTCGGCGCCGCGACCGGCGCGGCCACCCTGTTTCGCACCATCGGCGGCTCGCTGGGAGTGTCGGTGTTCGGCACCCTGTTCGCCCAGCAGCTGCAAGCAGGCCTGCCGTCCGGTGCCGGCGCCGCCGGCCGGCTCACCTCGGCGATGCTCGCCACGCTGCCCGCTGCGGTCCGGGACAGCTACCAGCAGGCCATCACCACCGGCGTCGAGCTGGTGTTCCGGTCCGGAGCGCTGATCGCCCTGCTGGCCGTGGTCGCGGCCTGGCTCATCCGCGAGGTCCCGCTGCGGGGCCAGCCCGGCCGACCACAGCCGTCAGGCGGCGAACCGGTACCGCACCAGGGCCGGGCCTACCACCGCGGTAGTACCGCGACGGCCTCCCGGCGGCCGACGTCGAGCAACAGCGAGTCGGTCTACCTTTGATCCGTGACACCATCGCAGCGCCCGGCGTGGCGGGCCGGTGTGCTGCCTACGATGGCTCTGCCGTTGGCGGTGGGATTCTTCGCCGTCGTCGGCACCACCTTCGCCAGCCGGGGCCAACCCCTCGCGCGGCCGCTGGACGCCGCCGGGATCGCCCTGCTACTGGCTGGACCCGCCGCCCTAGGGGTGCGGCGGATCCAGCCAGTAGCAGCGCTGGGGCTGGCGGCTGCCGCCCTCGCGGCCTACCTCGGAGTCGGCTACCCGTTCGGTCCGGTATTCCTGGCGCCCGTCTTGGCGCTCTGTTTCGCTGTCACAGCCGGTCACCGCGTCGCGGCCTACACCATCACCGGTATCGCCTTCGCGGCGGTGCTGCTGGTGCACGTCGTGGCGCATCCCAGTCAACCGTTTCCGCTGACCGGGGTGGCCGGTTGGCTGGCCTGGCTGATCGCGGTGATCGCCGCATCCGAGGGCTGGCGGGCCCGCCGCGAACGCCTCGCCCAGGTTCGGGCCGTCCGGGAGGAGACCGAGCGCCGCCGGGGCAGCGAGGAACGGCTGCGGATCGCCCAAGAACTGCACGACGTGCTGGGCCACCATGTTTCACTGATCAACGTGCAGGCCGGAGTGGCGCTGTACCTGATGGACGATGACCCGGAGCAGGCCCGCACGGCGCTGGCCGCGATCAAGCAGTCCAGCCGCGAGTTGCTGCGCGAGATGCGGATGACTCTCGGGGTGTTGCGCGGTGTCGACGAGTTACCTCCGCACCAACCGGTGCCGGGACTGGCGCGGTTGGACGCCCTGGTATCCGATACCAGGACCGCCGGGCTGCCGGTCACTCTGGAGATCCGCGGGTCCGCGCGGGATCTGCCCGCCAGCGTGGATCTGGCCGCCTACCGGATCGTGCAGGAGGGCTTGACCAACACGCGCAAGCACGCCGGCCCGGCCCGAGCCAGTGTCGTGGTGCAGTACGAGGAGCACGGTCTGACCGTGCAGATCGATGACGACGGCCGCGGCACGGGGTCGCCGGCGTCCGATGGTGGCAACGGCTTGTCCGGTATGCGTGAGCGGGCCCAGGCGCTGGGAGGCACGATCACGGCCGGGCCGCGGGCCGAAGGCGGGTTCAGGGTCCGGGCGTTCCTGCCGGCGGCCCGCGTCACAGCGACGGCTGACGCTCCGACTGAGGTGGCCGACCGGTGATCCATGTCCTGCTCGCCGACGACCAGGCGCTGGTACGCGCCGGCTTCCGGGCGCTGCTGCGCCCGCAGCCCGATATGCAGGTGGTCGGCGAGGCCGAGGACGGGGCGGCCGCGGTCCGGCTGGCCCGGGAAACCCATCCGGACGTCGTGTTGATGGACATCCGGATGCCCGGCCATGACGGGCTCGCCGCCACCCGCGACATCGCCGCCGACCCGCAGTTGTCCGGCGTGAAGGTGATCGTGTTGACCACCTTCACCGATGACTCCTACGTCTTCGACGCCGTGCGCTTCGGCGCCAGCGGCTTCCTCGTCAAGGACATCGAGCCGGCCGAACTGGTGCACGCCATCCGCGTCGTGCACCGCGGGGATGCCCTGCTCGCTCCGGTGGTGACCCGCACCCTCCTCGAGGAGTTCGCCATGCGGGCCAAGCCGGCTGTCGCCAACCGCAAACTCGCCGCACTGATCGGATCCCTGACCGAGCGCGAGCGGGAGATCGTCACCCACGTCGCCGCCGGGTTGTCCAACGACGAGATCGCCCAGCGGCTGTACGTCAGCCCGGCCACCGCCAAGACCCACGTCAGCCGCGCCATGATCAAACTGGGCGCGCGGGATCGGGCCCAACTGGTGGTGCTCGCCTACGAAAGCGGCCTGGTCCGCCCCGGCTGGTCCGGCTGACCCACCTCGACCCATGTCGAACTCGGCGACAAGACGCCTATTCGCAGAGGCGGGGTGCTCAGCACGTTCGAGGCGTGGCCGATTATCGAACAACTGCAATGCTGATTCGAGTACCCGCTCACCCGCGGGCGTGTGGCCTGCACCCCGAGCAGCGCTGCGCTGCGGTAGCGGTCGACCGCGTTGGTGAGCGCTGCCGGGTCGATGTCGAGGGTGTTGCTGGCTGCGAGGGTGTCAGACTGTACTTGCCGGTCGATGCGGAGTGCACCCATCGCAGCTTGCCTTCAACGCGCAGTCCGGTCTCGTCGAATTTCACCACCTCGGCGGCTGCGAGGTTCGCCCGCACCCACTCCAAGAATCCGTCTGACTGGTACTGCCACGGTCCGAATGAGCTGAACGAAAATTTTGCTATTCAGGAGGATTTGCTACTAGTCGTCGCCATACCAGATCTAATGGCTGACCCATGGCGAAGTCAAGCGCCAGATAAACCGTGCACTTAGGCCGCCTGCGCCACAATCGCCATGCCCGCCGCGTCCATCCGCAATACTGACATCGGCCACGTTTATTTACGCGATGCTGTCGAAGCAACATGAGTGCGCCAGCGAGTAACCGGACGGTGTGCTCTTGGAGTACCGGTGGTGCAATTACCTCTTCGCTTCGGAGTTGGTCAGCGAGCGCCTCAAGCCGTTCCACAAGCAGCCGGCAGCGGGTCTCCCAGACGTTGCTCACTGCTCCGAATGAGGCTCGATGGTAGAAGCTGGGAGATCAAGGGAGCCGGTGGTCACGATTTCGCCCTCAACGATTACCGCACGAAACGCATCGGCGCGGCGCTGCAACCGCTTACCCGCCGCAATCAGGCGCTGGGCATAGTGCGCCTGTTCGGCAGCACCGGCGCTGCCATCCATGATGCGCAGGGCAAGTGGCGCCATGGCGGTGTTGAGCCGGGCTAGCTCTGTCAACAGCTCTTGATCTTCCCGGATCACAGGGCATCACGCCGTCTGATGCTGTGGTGACCCTGGCCGTGGTTGGCACCGTGGCGCACATCGTCGCTGTCCGGGGCTACCTGAGTTCCGTGGTCGTGCATGTCCCAGCCCCATCTATGCGACATCTTGCGTGGACGGCACCCAGGACCGGGGACACCGGGCTTGGTGGCAGCGGGGTCGGGGGCAGTCCCGCGTGGATGACACACCAGCTCAGCGTTCAACCCGGCCCTGGGGCCATGTGGAGAGCGAAGGACGTGGCTGTGGGCGTGGGCAACGACGCGAACCACGATCACGTACCTGTTCACGTGTCCCATTACCCTGAGCAGAGCAGGGAGGAGGCCAGGTGAGCCGGGAACCGGAAGCCATCATGGCGCTGCGCCGTCAGCTTGGTGCAGCACTGGCTACGTTCCGGCAGGCAGGCGCGCTGACCCAGGCCCATGTTGGAACGGCAACCAACTATGACCGCACCTCGATCAACAAGATTGAACGCGGTCACCAGATGCCGGATCGGCCCTTCTGGCAAGCCGTGGACCGGCTGCTTGAGGCCGAGGGCGCGCTTGTAAAGCAGTATGACGGGCTGGTTGCCAGCAAACGCAGATATGCCGAAGGACAGCGGCGGTCCAGTCGCGCGCACCATCAGGTGGACGCGAAGCGGTTGCGCCGTGGAGGGCAGCCAGTTGTCCCTGCGTCGCTCCATGGTGTCGGCAATGACTTTAGAATCTCGACGACACCATCCTTCCCCCTTCCGGTAACCTCCTATGCCGATATGGCCTACCTTGAAGCAGTTCAGCAGCACATCTGGCACATTGTCGAGTTGGACAACCGGTTTGGTGGCAGTGATTTGGCTCGCTTGGCCGTGCGGTTCTTCCGGTCAGTGCACCAGCAACTTGGCACGGGTATGTACGAACCGGCTATTGAGCGGGATTTGCAGGCAACAGCTGGTGAGCTGGCCGAAGTTGCCGGCTGGCTGCTCTATGACGCCGATCGGCAAGACGATGTCCGGCGGATGAACCAAGAGGCGCTGTACTTCTCCCGGCTGGCCGGCGATCGGCGTATGGAGCTACTCATATTGCAAAATGCCAGTATGCACGCCGGTCATCTTGGACGACCCCGTGAGGCGCTTCACCTTGCGCGCTCAGTGTTGGAGAGCCGGGACCGGCTATCGCCACGAGTAAAAACACTTTTTTTGGTACGTAAGGGCCGTGCGCTCGCTCAAGGCGGTGACGAGGGTGCACTCAGACTGTTTGACCAAGTGCGCTCCCACTACGAGGACGGTGTGCGGGAGAGCGACCCACAATGGGCGTGGTGGGTTGATGAGCGTGAGCTGGCCTGGCACGAGGGGATGGCGCTTATTGACCTTGGCCGGCCCGGGGAGGCGGTTGACAAGTTCCACCAGGCGGTCTGGGGCAAAACTGCCCAGCAGATGCGCGGTCGGTACCTGCACCTGGGGTATTTGCTCGGTGCACAGGTGGCAGTGGGTGCCTGGATCGATGCCGAGACGACCATGCGGGAGATCGCAACTATGGTCAGCGATGTGTCCTCCACTCGAACCGTTGTACTGCTCACCGCGATACTGCCCCAACTGCAGCGCGATAACGTACCCGCAAGCACCCGGGAAACCGGTGAGCAGTTAGCGCTGCTCTTGAGCCAAACGGCTACCTAAGTTACTACCAAGGAGTGCTGTGCCCGTCGATGACGAGCGAAGTATTCAGACCAATTCCGAGCTTGACCAACACTTTCTCAGCAACCCCGTCAAGCTTGCCTTGGTTGTCGAAGCAGCAGCAATCGAACCGACTGACCACGTGGTTGAGGTGGGAGCGGGCATTGGGACAGTGGCTGAACACATACCAGGCTGTGAACGCTTGACGGTCATTGAGTACGACGGCAACCTCATTCCCCACTTACGAAAAAGGGTTCCGCGTGCCCATGTTATCCACGGTGACGCTTTACGGATCTTGCCGACGGTGCGCTGTGATGTATTGCTGAGCAACCTGCCCTGGAGGTTGACGCCGACCCTTGTCGAGTTGCTGCCGACTCTATATTTCCGGGTGGCGCTTGTAACGGTGTCATCGATCGACAGACTAGCGTCGCTCAACGGCTCCTTTATACTTGAGGCGGTTACGGTGTTGGAATCACACGACTTCCGGCCGCCCCAGTCGGCGAGCGCTGAAGTTGTAAAGGTTAAGCGACGCGGGCGGTCAGAGGCCGGCGGCGGGTCTGCCTGATTGCCAGCGGGCTGGCCGCCGGGCGGGCGTAACCGTTCGTCGTGCTGCTGGGTAGCGCCGTGCCGATTCTGATCTTGACCGCGTTCACCGTCGCGCTGGCCATCGGCCTCTTGACGCTGGTCACCTTGGGTGCCTACCTGCCCGAGCTGTGCGGCACTCGGTGCGCTACACCGGCGTCGTCCCCATCGCCGCCACCGCCCTGTCGGCACACCCCGGCCCGCCATGGCCCATCGGCGCTGTGATACTCGCCCTCGCCGCCGTCGCGCTGACCTGCCTGACCGCCCTTCCCGAGACCGCGGCCGCCGGCGCAGTGCGGAATGCGAAAGGGACCGGATGAACAGGTACCAGATGTTGGTGATGGTGGTTTTGGTTGTTCTTGCCGGTTGCCAGGCAGGCGGATCGGGGTCCAGGGCAGGCGGCGACGCTCGCACCCCAGTCGTGCTGTTTCCGGCGTTTCACCTCACCAAGCTGCAGGTCACCGTCCACGATCAAGTGGCAGCCCCCGAGTGCCCCCGCTCGGGCAGCTTCGAGGACTGGTTTCGCAACGACCATCCGAGCGCGACGTTCAGCCAGGTTTGCCAGGACAAACTGCTGACGCTGCGCTACGAGCCGAGCCCGTCGACGCCCATGCCACAGCGGTTCTCCGATCAGCAAGGAGTCACTGTCGAGGTCGAAAGCTACGGGATGACCGGCAGTGCGCCGTTTTACGAGCCGCTCTACAAAACACTGGAATCCGCCGGTTACCGGCGGGATCGTGACATCCGCGTCGCCGGCTACGACGCCCGGCTCACCCCCGACATGGGTGATTTCCTACCGCGCACCCAAAAGCTCATCGAAGACACCTACCGGGAAAACGGCAACCGTCCGGTGCACCTGATCGGCCACTCCAACGGACCGTTGTACGCCCACTACCTGCTCACCCACACCACGCGGGCCTGGCGCGCCCAGTACATCCACGGCTTCACCTCCCTGGCCGGCAACTTCCCCGGCCAGGGCCTGCTGTACCCGGTCCTGTTCACCGGGCTCAACGTCGAAGACTTCGGCTATCCGGCGAGCAAAGACAACGCCGAAAGCAGCGCCCGGCTCTACCAGAGCGCCCCGTCGACCTACCTCAGCGCCGCCGACCCGGCCGTCTTCGGCGATCGCGAAACCATCCTGGAAGACGCCTCCACCGGCCGCACCTACACCCCGCGCGACTACCACCAGCTGATCACGGACGCGAACCTCGGCCCGGCGAGGGACATCGCCGATTACTACATCGGCTTCGACAAGATCACCGACCCGGTATCGATTCCTGACGTCGACGTCTACGCCGAAAAGGGATCCGGGGTGTCGACCGTTGTCGGCGCACGGCTGGACAACCTCGCCTCCGGCCAGGTCGTCACGCCCGCCACGAAGTTGGTCACCCGCGACGGCGACGGCAACCAGGAAGACATCACCAACAACGCTGTCCTCGCCTGGCAGGCGATGCGCTGTTTCCGCTTCAGCCTCACCGACAACCCCGGCGTCGACCACTTCGCCCTGCCCAGCAACCCCAACGTGCTGCACCGGCTGCTGGTGAACCTGACCCGCCCAGCTCAGCGATGTCCCTGACGGCGTACGCGGCGGCAGTACGGTGAATTCCTCGGCGCGCCGGACTGGGCCAGCTGGTTGTGCCCGCCTACGAGGAACCAGCCCGATCGGCGAACAGCTCCTTGGAATCGACCTCCACGATATTGAGGACGGGGCGTACCCTTAACTCGTTGGTAGCTGAGAGCGCTGAACGTCAGAGGAGGCGTTGCCGTGGCCGTCGAGCTCAACCACACCATTGTCGCCGCTCAGGACAAGCGGGTCGCAGCGGAATTTCTGACCGATCTGCTAGGTCTGCCTGCGCCGACGCCGTTCGGGCCATTCCTGGTGGTGAATGTGGACAACGGGGTGAGCCTGGATTTCATGGATACCTCGGAGGACATCCGGCCGCAGCACTACGCCTTCCTGGTCAGCGAGGCCGACTTCGACACCATCTTCGGCCGGATCCAGGCGCAGCACCTCGACTACTGGGCCGACCCGTTCCACCGGCAGCCCGGAGAGATCAACACCAGAGATGGTGGCCGCGGGGTCTACTTCGACGACCCCAACGGCCACGTTCTGGAGCTGCTCACCCGGCCCTACGGCAGCGGCTCGGACAGCTGACCACCGCTGACCCGATCGTCGGGACGGCGCCTCTCGAGCATCCGATGGCAGTCGGCGACCGCGTCCCGGAGCAACGTGCGCAGTCGCGCGTTCTGCTCCCGCCGGGAAAGCCCTTGCAGCTGCCCGATCATGACCTGAAACGCCGAGCCGACCATCACGCCCGCCGGGTTCAGCAGCTGCCAACCGATCAGCCGCACCCGCGCCCAGCGGCCACCGCGATCCAGGTCGCGGATCCGCTTGATTGATCTGGCCAGCTGAGCGGAGGCGGCCAGTGGCAGCGGCCGGACTGTCGCGGCGGCGGACAGGCAGGTCGCCACCACACGGTGGGTGGTGCGCAGGTCCCCGGCGCCGGTGCCGATGAGATCCGGTGCGAGCAGCGCGAGCTCGCTGCGCGACTGATCGTCATCGATCCAGTCGTTGACCAGCCGGGCCAGGGTGGCCAGCGCCGGATGGGTGCACCGGGGGTGGTCGGTGAAGGTGCACCCGGCCAGGACCGAGACGTACTCCATCACGCACGCCCCGTCCTCTGGCCGGCGGTGACGTCCCCGCTGCAGGATGGGTAGCTGATCCGGTATCCGGCTCGCGTCCCCACCCGTGCCTCTAGCCGAGCGCTGTGCTGTCCACATGATCTGATCTCCTAGGCTCCCGACCTACCGTGCGAGGTCTCTCATCGCAGCGGATACCCAGCCCGGAGCCAGCTTCAACGTCAGACCACAGCGACCAGCTGCTGCAGCACGACGACTGCGCCCGACGAGCGCGAGCACCATGCCCGCCACCTCCCTTTCGTGCGACCCACCAGGATGCTGCGAGCGCGTCAGCCGTCCTGGCCGGCTTCCCCACCCACCCCGGCGTGGGCGAGATGTTCGGCTGGGATGACGCCCAGCCGACCGGCCTGGTAGTCCTCGAAGGCCGCCATCACCTCCGCGCGGGTGTTCATCACGAACGGGCCGCCCCAGGCGATCGGCTCCCGGATCGGGGTGCCGCCCAGCACGACGACGTCCAGTGCCGGATGCCGCGACTCCTGGCGGACCGCACCGGCGATGGTGATGACCTCGCCCGGCCCGAATACGGCTAGCTGACCGGTGCGTACCGGCCTGGCCTGGGCGCCGAGCGTGCCGGCCCCGGACAGCACGTACACCAGCGCGTTGTAGTCGGGACGCCAGGGCAGCCGCAGTGTCGCGCCCGGGCTGATCGTGGCGTGCAGCATCGTGATCGGGGTGTAGGTCGAGCCCGGGCCGCGATGCCCGGCCACGTCACCGGCGATCACCCGGACCAGGGCACCGCCGTCGGCGGTGGTGAGCAGCGTAGATTCGGCAGCCCGCAAATCCTGATAGCGGGGTGGCGCCCACTTGAGCTTGCGCGGCAGGTTGACCCAGAGCTGAAGCCCGTGAAACAGCCCGCCGCTGACCACCAGATGCTCCGGCGGCCGCTCGATGTGCAGGATGCCGCCGCCCGCCGTCATCCACTGGGTGTCGCCGTTGGTGATCACGCCGCCGCCACCGTTGGAGTCGGCGTGCTCGAAGATGCCGTCGATGATGTAGGTGACAGTCTCGAACCCGCGGTGCGGGTGCCAGGCGGTGCCCTTGGGCTCGCCGGGGGCATACTCGACCTCACCCATCTGATCCAGGTGAATGAACGGGTCGAGGTCGCGCAGATCGACCCCGGCGAATGCGCGCCGGACGGGGAAGCCCTCGCCCTCGTACCCGGATGGCGCGGTGGTCACCGACCGCACCGTGCGTTCGACCGCGTCCGGGCCCGGCTGGGAAATCCGGGCCAGCGTGGTGACGTCCGCGACCGTGACAGCTGGCATCGCGGCGCCTCCCTTCTGGTTGACAATTCAACTAACTCGTCAACACTGTTACCGTCCCGTAAATTCCTGCGCGGTTCGGTATCAGGTGTGCTCGTGCATCTCTCGTTAAGCCGACGCCAACGGGATGCCAATCGAGAACATGCATGCTGTGGCGCACGCAGTGTGCACCCGATGGGAGCCGATCGTGATTGCTTCGTTTTATCTCAGCACGGTGGCCGGTGAGGAACTGCTGACCGTGCAAGCGTACGACCTGGATCCGTACGTCACTCTCACCATCCGTGAGCACAGCGTTGACCTCACCCGTGATGAGGCGCGCCGAGCCGCCGATGCCCTTCGGGCCTGCGCGTGCACCGACGAGGGCTCGTGAGCGGCGGGACTACGGCACTGAATGCCACTCACGGGACGCGGCGCGGAAGGTGAGCGACGATGCGGCGAGCGCCGCGACTGCCGCGCCCAGCCCCAGGTAGAGACCGATAGAGGCACCGCTGGTGACCCGGAATGCGTTGCCCAGATTGAACGCGCCCAGCTGCACGTCACCCAGCTCACCGATCCTGCCCAATCCGCCCGCGGCGTCCGGAAACGTCGCCCAGCGCAGCACGATGGTGATGAACGCCAGCGCGGCTAGGGCCAGTGTGATCAGTGATCGCGAAGCGGGCCGGCGCAGCCGCCCGCCCACCGTGCTCGCCAGCACCACGCCCGCCGCCGCCACGAGCAGCAGCACGGAAAACCATGCGCCGAAGCCGGCGCGCCAGGCGTTCACGTTGGTCGATTGCGTGATACCCAGCATCGGGACGCTGGCGGTCAGCGTGTACCAGGGCAGGAAAGCGGAGGCGTACGCCAGCACGCCCGCCGCGACTACGACCCAATCCAGCGCCGTTACCTTCGCCGCCTCGGATCCCGCCATGTCTGATCCGCCTCCCTAGGCCGCAGGCATCGTAGGGCCTGTCCCACTTGCCGCCGCCGTCACGGGGCCCTATGGGCCTTCGCCCAGCCCGGCGTGTTCCAGATCGAGCGAACGCTGGATTCGCCGGCGAGTGACGTCGCTGATCGTGCCGTCGTGATAAAGACGGTCCAGTTCGGCGTTTTCCACATCGAGCAGATCCCGGCGCAGCTGACGGTAGATCGATGCAGTGTACGGAGGTTCGGAGTCCCGATGCTCCTGGATTTGCTGGATGCGGTCCTGCCAGCTGGTGCGCAGTGTCTCGATGACGGAGTCCGGCGCAGCTTGGGTATCGGTGAGGTGATCGAGGTGTGACAGCACGGCGTTGGCCAGCTGCAGCCGTGCGGTGGCGTGCTCGGCCCGGACGTCGTCAACGTTCAGCGCGATGCCCGCCCGCCGGACCAAGGGTGCGAGCGTGAACCCCTGCACCACGAGAGTCAGGACGATGACCGCGGTGGTCAGCAGCAGCACCAGATCCCGGTCAGGCAGCGCGGCTCCGCTGCTGGTGCTCAGCGGGATGGACAGCGCGGCAGCCAGCGGCACGACCCCCCGGGCGCCGGCCCACGACACCACGGCCGGCACCCGCCACGACGGCCGCTCGCCGCGGTGGCGGCGCTGCCGGATCGCCGACAGCGGAAACACCCAGGCCACCCGGACCACCATCAACGTCGCGGCAATGGCCAGCGCCTGCAGTGGCCATAGGGTGTCCATTCCGCCCAAACCCCGGAACAGCGCGGGCAGTTGCAGTCCGATGAGCCCGAACACCGCGCTTTCCAGCAGAAAGACAACGGTCTCGTACACCGCGGCCAGCTGCAGCCGCACGCGCGCGTTCGTCATCCGGGTGGCCTGGGTGCCGAGGATGATGCTGGCCACCACGACGGCGGTGACCCCGGATGCGTGGATCGACTCGGCCAGCACGTAGGCCGCGTAGGGGGTGACCAGCGCCACCACGGTCTCCAGCACGGCATCTTCGGTGCGTCGCCGGATCAGGAAGGCGCCGCCGGCGATCAGGGCACCCACCGCGATCCCGCCACCGGCCAGGATGGCGAACTCGGCGGCCGTGCGGCCTCCCGAGACGGCACCACCGGCAATGGCCACCGACAGCGCGACCCGGAACAGCAGCAAGCTCGTCGCGTCGTTGAACAGGCTTTCGGCCTGCACCAGTGCCTGCACCCGCGGGGGCAGCGACAACCGCCGAGCCAGAGCCGCCACCGCGACCGGGTCGGTGCTGGCCAGCACGGCGCCGAGCACGAAAGCCATCCCGCCCGGTAGCGGGGTGAGCGCGATCGCAACGGCGCCGACGGCGGCGGCGGAGACCAGCACGAGCCCCACGGCCAGCGCGCTGACCGGTCTCCACACCGCCCGAAGGTCGCGCCAGGGCAGTTCCTCTCCAGCGGCGAACAGCAGCGGTGGCAACACCACCAGGCTGACGATGTCAGGGGTGACCACGATGGTCGGCACGCCCGGCAGCAGGCCGACGACCACCCCGGCGATGACCAGCAGCGAAGGGGCGGGCACCCGCCACCGCCGGGCGAAAGTCGCCACCACGGTCGCCAGAATGACCAGGAACAGGACCGTCTCGACCGCGCGCATGCCCGGCACCTCCCGCCCAGTGCAGCCGTGACGAATCCACTGCCGACCAGACTTCCCGGCGCGCCCGAGCAGAACCTTACTTGACCGCCGCTGCTGCGAGCTCGGCTTGCTGGATGCGGCGATAGGCACGGTTGCGCAGCCGAAGCACGGCGGCTGCCAGCACCGCGGCCAGCAGCGAGCCGGCGAGCACGGCGGCCTTGACATCGTCGTTGCGCGCGCTGGTCGCGCCGAAGGCGAGTTCGCCGATGAGCAGCGACACGGTGAAGCCGATCCCGCCCAGGATCGCGACCCCCGCGACGTCGATCCACCCGAGGCCTTCATCGAGGCTGGCCCTGGTGAACCGGGCTGTCAGGTAGGTCGCGGCGATTATGCCGATGGGCTTGCCCGCTACCAGGCCGAGCATGACGCCCACGGTGACCGGATCGGTCAGCAGCCTGTTGAGCGCAGCCAGGCCCCCGATGGCGACCCCGGCGGCGAAGAACGCGAAGATCGGCACCGCGACGCCCGCCGAGATCGGCCGCCAGCGGTGCTCGAAGTGTTCGGCCAGACCGTGGCGGCGCACCGGCACGGTGAAGCCGAGCAACACCCCGGCGACGGTGGCGTGCACGCCCGAGACGTGCACGAGCGTCCAGGCGGTGATCGCCAGCGGGAGCAGCAGCCACCACGAACGCACTCCACGCTGGACCAGCACCGCGAACAGCGCCACCGGCGCCAGCGCCGCGAGCAGCGGCACAAGCGCCAGGTGTGCCGTGTAGAACACGGCGATGATCACGATAGCCAGCAGGTCATCGACCACGGCGAGGGTGAGCAGGAAGGTCCGCAGCGCGGCGGGTAGGTGCCGCCCGACGACGGCGAGCACGGCCAGCGCGAAGGCGATGTCGGTAGCGGTGGGGATCGCCCAACCGGCCGCCGCGCCGTCGCGTGCGCCGAAGTTGACGGCCAGGTACAGCGCCGCCGGAACCAGCACACCGCCGAGGGCAGCGGCGACCGGGACCGCGGCGCGCCGCGGATCACGCAGGTCGCCGGTCACGAACTCGCGTTTGAGCTCCAGCCCGGCGACGAAGAAGAAGATCGCCAGTAGTCCGTCGGCGGCCCACTGGGTCAGCGTCAGATCCAGGTGCAGCAACTGCAGCGACGGGGGCCCAACCCGCAACCGGAGAAGGGCTTCGTAGGACTCCCACCACGGGGAGTTCGCCCATGCCAGTGCCACCACAGTGGCACCGAGCAGTAGCCCCCCGCCGATGGTCTCCTGGCGCAGGATGCCGGCGATGCGGCGGGCCTCCACCCACGACCCGCGGCCGAACAAGCGGCGCGTGGCTTCCCGACGCACCTGTTCCACTGTACTGCCGGTATCCTGCTGCGCTGGGGCGCCGGGAAGCCTGGTCGGCAGTCGTACAGACGTGTGGCCAGACACCGGGGAGCGCGCTGGTGAACGACGGCATGAGCGGGGCTGTGCTCGAATGCGCGCAGCCGGCTGCCTGCCTCCCCGGGCGCGCCGCCAACCGGCGTTCCGTCAGCTGGGACGTCCTGCGCAGCGGTTTCGTGCTGCTGGTGGTGATCTACCACTCCACTTTCGTGGCTCCGATCGTCCATCCAGAATTGGCGCCACGCCCGTTCAGTTTCTCTCACCAGGTCGGGGCGAGCCTGCTGCTGGTCGTCTCGGCGTACTTCGCGGCTGCGACGGTCAGACGCCACCCCACCGGCGGTACTGGTGGGGCCGGATAGCGCGGTTGGTGCCCGCGTTCCTGGCAGCGGTAATGCTGACCTGGGTGATCTTGCGCTGCTTCGGTCCAGCAGAGTGGGCCGTTCCCGTGTCTGTTCGGGCATGTCATGCACACTGCCGTGGTCGGTCCGGACGGGTGGTTCGAGGACTGGAGAGCGATCATCGGCGTTTCCGTCGGCATGGCACTGATCTGCCTGGCCGATCGCGTCCCCGAGTGGGACCGGTGGATACCCGCCTCGCTGCACCGGGCTGTGCAATGGGTGGCAGGCATCTCCTACGGCCTGTACCTGGTCCACCAGGCGATCGGTTTCCTGATCATGCGGCAGCTGCAGGATCTCGGTGCCGGCCCGGTCGAGCAGAGCGCCGCCATGCTCGCCGCCGGGCTGTTGCTGGGATGGGCTGCTCACCCGGTTGATCGAACGACCCGCGCACAGTGCCCTGATGGCCTGGTACGACCGCAGACTGCGGGTGGACGACCGCTCATGCCGTGAAGGTCCAGGGCGGGCGGACGAAGGCGCAGTGCTCGTGGTGCAGCAGGCCGGCCGCCCACGCCTCGCCGGCCAGTTGCGCAGGATGGTGGCAGGCTCGGACGGCGTCGATGCCCGCCGCGGTGAGCAGCGCGAGCGATCTGTCGACGGGGTAGGCGGCGATCTCGGCCGGTAACGCAACCAACTCGTCAAGCCCTAGCGCGGCGGTGACCGCGTGCACCGGGGCGGTCCGGCTGATCACCAGATCGCCGTCTACTGCCGGTAGCGGAACACCGAACGCGCCGAACTCGGGCCGCCCGTTGGGCCCGCGGCAGCCGCCCAGCTGGGTTTGCAGTAGCGCGGCGGCGGACAGCAGCGAGCTGCGGACCCGGCGACCTCGCCCGTCGCGGTGCCGCCCCAGCAGCCCGGCGAGCACGCCGCTGGTGCTGATCAGCCCGCCCAGGACGTCGAGCAAGGGCATCAGCGACCCGGCAGGGGCCTCGCCGGCCGGAGTGAGGTGATCGGCCAGCCCGGTGTAGGCCTGCACCAGGAAGTCGGTGCCTGGCGGCGGGTGGGGGCCTCGGGCGTCGCCCCAGCCGCACGCGTGCGCAGAGATCAGGTGCGGATTGACCGCGGCGAGGTGGTCGTGATCGAGGCCGAGCTGGGCGGCCTTGCCCGGAACCCAGTTGTGCACGAACACGTCGGCGGTAGCTGCGGCGTCCAGCACGATGCGGCGCCCCGCGGGGTTCCACAGGTCAGCCTCGACCACGCGCTTGCCGTGGTTGAGCGCGAGGAAGCGCGCCGAGCAGTTCCCGGCCATCGGCGGCGTCGCGCGCAGTGGATCTCCGCCGGTTGGCTCTATTCGGATCACCTCAGCGCCGAGCAGCCCCAGCAGGTGCCCGACCAGCGGTGCCTGCACCCGTCGCCCGGCTTCGACCACCACCATGCCGCTCAGCGGCCCGTCCCCGCCCTGCGGCCCGTCTCCGCCCTGCGGGTTGATCGGGTACAGGGGCTGCAGGGGCTGCAGGGTCCAGGGGGCGGTGAAGGGTTTGGCAGCGGCTAGCTCGTCGCGCCGCTCGGCGTGCCTGCGCAGCCGCTGCACCGCCACCCCGGCTGCCGCTGCGGCGCAAGTCAGCTCGGCGAACGGGCGCGCCTCGGTGGCGGTGTGCAACGCGGCGGGCAGCGGGGCAATCGCGGTCGTATGGCGCAGCGTGAAGGGTCGCCACGCCCGGGCCGCGACCGTGTCGGGCACCCCCAGGCTGGTCCACAGCGCTCGCCACGGCTCGGCGTAGAGCGTCTCGAGCTCGAAGGTGACGCCGTCGGCGGAGCGAAACGGCGGTGGATAGCCGGAGCCCAAGCGGACCGGCGGATCGGGCTCGTCGGCGGTGCCCGCCGCGAGATATGGGGACACCGTGAGCAGGGCCGTCGCCGCCATCGACACGGTGACGCCGCGCGTCGGGCGGCCCCGGAGGCGGGAGATCAAACCGGCCAGGACACCTTGGGCCAGCGCCACTCCGGTGGCGGTGGTCACGTAGTCGACCCCGAGCCGGGCGGCGCGGCGCCCACGGCCCCAGCCGTGTACTGCCATCAACCCGCAGGCTGCCTGCGCCAGCGGTTCGTCGAGCACGCTGCCGCCCGGACCCTGCCGGTCCAGCCGGCACACCAGCGGCCCGTCCGGCAGTTCCGGCCCGGTGAGTACCACGCCGTCACCACAGCGAGCCACGTGCGCTGCTACCCCGGCGCCGGCCAGCTGTCCCCGCAGGATCCGCTCCGGCACCCAGCGTTCGGGCACCGGGTTCGCTGCGGCGCCGCGGCTCCTTCGCGCGCCCCGCAGGGGGGCATGCTGAGCCCTACTTTCCACGGTTAAGTGGTCGCGGTGTCACCACGCGCAGTTCCCGCAGCGGTGGTCGAGACGAGAGGGGTGAGCGGGCGCTAGAGGACGCCGGCGCGGCGCCAGAGCCGCTTCCAGGGGCCGCCGATGAGTCCGATCTCACTGAAGAAATCGACGACCTTGCGGGCCGCGAACTGCTTGGTCTGCCGCCAGTGCGGGTTCGCGGCCGCCGCCGCGACGGCTTCGTCGGCGTCCAGGCCAACCGACGCGTACACCCGCGGGTCGATCAGCCTGGTGGTGGAGAAGTAGACGACCAGGGCGAGGACGAAGCGGCTGTAGGCCATACCCAGCCGGCCCAGCCGGGGCCGCTGGCGGAGGATCTCCTCGCGGGCGTAGCGGATGTGGCGGGCCTCCTCGACGACGTGGATCCACGACACCTTCTGGACGATCGGCTGCAGGGACTCGTCGATCATCTGCTCGCGCTGCAGCGCGTCGAGGATCTCCTCGACATAGAGGGCGCCGCCAAAGGTCAGGGTGTTGGTGGAGGTCGTCTTGAGCAACCGCCCGAGATGGTGGACCAACCAGTCAGGCCCGTAGTCGGAGCCGTCGAACTTCTCCGCCGCCCGGGAGAACATCACCGAGTGCCGGCACTCATCGGCGACCTCGGTCCACCCGTACCGGGCGTGCGCGCTGCCCTTGGGACGGTCGTAGACGTGCCGGATGAGCATCTGCATCAGGATCGTCTCGAACCAGATGCCCATGTTGTAGAGGCTGGCCAGTTCGTGCTTGGTCAGCGCGATGCGCTGCTGTTCGCTCATCTGCTCCCACAGCGCGGTGCCGTAGAGCGAGCTGCGGCGCGGATCGAGGAAGTAGCGGTCCGGCGCCAGCGGCGCCTCCCAATCGATCTCGACGGCGGGGTCGTAGGAGTGCTTGGCCGAGGTCTTGAGCAGCCGCTGCGCGGTGACCTCGCGGTCGGGGACGGGGCTGGCAATCGCTTCAACGGCGCTGGACATTGACGGTCTCCTTGAGAACGCGCGGACGATCCCAAAGTAACTGACTCGTCAGTCACTTTCAAGTGGAAGCCACTCACCACGGCGAATCCGATCCAGGCCCAACCACCCGAAGTCCACTGCCCGGGCCTCCACTTTCGCCCGCGGCACCTCTGGATGCTCCAGCCACCAGGACATCAGCCCTTGCAACGCACCCACGAGCAAGGGCACCAGCAGCCGGGATTGGGCAAGGACCTCCTGCTCAGACAACACCGTAGCGCCGGGTTCGGGGTGGTAGTAACCGGCGAGGACCGCCGCGACGACCTCGATGACCTGCTCGCGCAACCGCCGCAGCGACGCGCCGAGCTCTGGATTGTCCAGGTGCCGAGCGACCAGCGCCCAGGCCTCCGGGCGCTCGCTCACCAGGTCGCAGAGCAGCCGGACCGTGCCGCGCCAGGCACCGAGGGCATCGTCGGCCTTGCTCAGTACGCCGGGCAGTCGCCCCATGAGACCCTGCACGACCTGTTCGGTGACCGCGGCGAACAGCTCCTCCTTGCTCGGAAAGTGCTGATACACCAGTGCCTTGCTCACTCCGGCCCGGGCCGCGACGTGTTCCATCTGGGCGAGGTAGTAACCGCGGCTGCTGAATTCCTGTAGCGCCGCTTCGAGCAGCTCACCTCGCCGCGCCTGGGACGACAACCGGCGCCGCGCGGGTGCTGCGCTCGGGAGTTGTCGTGCGGACGGCCGGCTCACACCGTCCAGTGTGCTCGCTACTCGCGCGCCACGGACGGCGCCCTGTGGTGCAGCTCGGGACGGATTGATCTTGGCCTGAAGTGTCACTACCGGGGGGCCACCGGAACCAGGTCCGCGCGTACCGTCAGCAGCGCTCGCACCACCAGCGCGGTGACCAGTCCTTCAGCCAGTGCCACTAACGAGTACACCCCGATCGTGGAGACCGCTACGGTGCGCAGCGGCAGCCCGGCGGTGCCGCCGATGGCGTACTCCGTGGTGAACAGTGCCGCCGCAGCCAGCACCGAGACCGCAGCGGCGACGCCGGCAGCCACCGCGACACCCATCGATCCGCGGGGCAGCAGCCGGCGCAGTCCGAGCAGCACCGGGTAGCCGACTGCGGCCGGTACCAGGGCCAGGTTCACCACATTGACTCCGAGCGTGGACAGCCCGCCGTCACCGAGGAACACGGCTTGCACGACGGTGACGACGGTGATCACCACTGGTCCCAGCCACGGCCCGAGCAGCGCTACGGCCAGCGTGCCACCGAGCAGGTGCCCCTCTGTGCCCACCGCAATCGGGATGATCGGCGCACCCAGGACCAGGAAGGCCGCGGCAGCCAGACCGGCCAGTGGTAGCTGCCGCTCGGTGGCCCCCCGGCCCGCACGGCGTACGCACACCGCCAGTCCGGCGACGGCCACCGCGGCTCCGGCGATCGCGACCGCCGGGGAGACGAAACCGTCGGGAATGTGCACGGGCAACTCCTTCGGGATGGCGCGTCCCTGACAGGGCTCCAGCTGCGCAACGGCGGAAGGTCTGGCTCCGGGCGGGACCAACCGCCCGATCACAGTGGCGCGACCGCGCCGGGTTCTCACCGGCTTCTTCGTGCCGTTGCGCATCGCACAGTAGGTGGTGTATTTGCGCTGCCGCAAGGGCGGGCGGCTAGCCTGATCTGGCGAGCGAGGAGGCGATCCAGACGACCGGCGCCACGACCCCCCGGGTTTCGCCGGACCTTCGGCAATACGAGATCCGGGTGGCTGGGATGACCTGCGCCGCCTGCGCGGCGCGGGTGGAGCGCACCCTCAACAAGCTCGACGGTGTGAGTGCGACGGTGAACTACGCCACTGAGCGGGCCCGGGTGCGGTGCGCGGCCGGCACCGACCCCCGGGTGCTCATCGAGCAGGTGCGACGCGCCGGCTATGCCGCACAACGGGTCGACGACGTTCGCGACGGCGGCCATGTAGGGGAGCAACGAGCCGCCGACGACCGGGTTGCCGACCTACGCCGGCGGCTGGCGGTGGCCGCGGTGATCGGGGTGCCGCTGTGCGACTTGTCGCTGGCCTGGTCGCTGTTTCCCGAGCTGCGCTTCACCGGCTGGCAGTGGGTGTGCCTGCTGCTGGCCGCTCCGGTGGTCTGCTGGTGCGCGTGGCCGTTCCACCGGGCCGCGTTCAACGGCTTGAAGCACCGCACGTCCTCGATGGACACCCTGGTGTCGGTGGGGGTGCTGGCGTCGTCGCTCTGGTCGCTGTGGGTGATGGTGCGCGGCGGCCCAATCGAGCCCGGGTTGGGCCGTGGTTTGTCGGTGCTCACCGGCGGGGATCATGACCTCTACCTGGACGTCGCGGCCGGGGTGACCACGTTCCTGCTGGCCGGCCGGTACTTCGAAGCGCGAGCGAAACGGTCCGCGGGCGCCGCCATGCGCGCCTTGCTGGCGTTGGGCGCCAAGGATGTCGACGTCCTGCGCGACGGCGGAACCGTCCGGATCCCGGTCGGCGAGCTGGTGATCGGGGACCGGTTCCTGGCCCGACCCGGGGAGAAGGTGGCCACCGACGCGGTCGTCGAGGAGGGACGTTCCGCGCTGGACACCAGCATGGTCACCGGGGAACCGGTGCCGCGCGAGGTCGACGAGGGTGATGAGGTGATCGGGGGCACGATCAACGCTGGTGGGCGGCTGGTGCTGCGTGCCACCCGGGTCGGCGCCGACACGCAGCTCGCCCGGATGACCCGACTGGTCGAACAGGCCCAGGAGGGCAAGGCGGCGGTGCAACGGCTGGCCGATCGCGTCGCTGCGGTGTTCGTGCCCGTCGTGCTGGTACTGGCGGCGGCGACGGTGACCGGATGGCTGGTCGCCGGGCAACCCACCGGGGCGGCGATCACCGCTGCGGTGGCCGTGCTGGTGGTGGCGTGCCCGTGCGCGCTGGGGCTGGCCACTCCGACCGCGATCCTGGTCGGCACCGGGCGTGGGGCTGAGCTGGGCATCTTCATCAAGGGCCCGCACGCGCTGGAGTCCACCCGCCGCGTCGACACCATCGTCTTCGACAAGACGGGCACCCTGACCGAGGGCCGGATGCAGCTGGTGGACGTGCGCGCGGTGCCCGGTGTGCAAGCAGACGAGCTGCTGGCAGTGGCGGGGGCCGTCGAGCACGCGTCGGAGCATGCGATCGCCGCGGCGATCACCGCAGCCGCGGGGCAACGCACCGGTGAGTTGGCGGCCGTGACGGGGTTCGAGGCGCTACCGGGGCTGGGTGCGCGCGGATCGGTCCGCGGCCGTGTGGTGGTGCTCGGCCGACCCCGACTGCTGGCCGACCACGGCTACGCCATCCCGGAGTTGCTGGAAGACCACCGGCGGGAGCTGGAGGACCGCGGCGTGACGGTGGTGCTAGTCGGATGGGACGGCGCCGCGCAGGGTCTGCTCGCGGTCGCCGACCAGGTCCGTCCCAGCGGCGCCGTCGCGGTGGCGGCGCTGCACCGGCTCGGTCTGCGCCCGATCCTGGTGACCGGTGACAACGCCCGCACCACCGCCGCGGTCGCCGCTGAGGTGGGCATCGACGACGTGGTCGCCGAGGCGCTGCCGCAGGACAAGGTCGAGGTGGTGCGGCGGCTGCAGCGCGAGGGCCACAGCGTCGCGGTCGTCGGCGACGGGATCAACGACGCCGCCGCGCTGGCCGCGGCCGATCTGGGCATGGCGATCGGGCACGGCACCGACGCCGCCATCGAGGCCGCGGACATCGTGCTGGGTCGCGAGCACCTGCTCGTCGTCGCCGACGCGGTGCAACTGGCCCGGCGGACCCACCGCACCATCCGGTGGAACCTGGTCTGGGCGTTCGGCTACAACGTCGCCGCGCTGCCGCTGGCCGTGGCCGGCCTGGTGAACCCGCTGATCGCCGGCGCGGCGATGGCGTTGTCGTCGGTGTTCGTGGTGTCCCACAGCCTGCGGCTGCGGCACTTCCAGGCAACCAGCCCATCATGACCGGCACCCCCAGTGGTGGCCGCGGGGTGTGGCTGGCTGTGGCAGCTGGGTTGGTTGGGATGGCCGCGCTCACCGGTGGGTTGCTGGCCACGTTCGGTCCTAGCGTCGGGATGCTCTACGGGCTGTCCGACCTCGGTCCGGTGGTCGATGCCGGGCTGCCCGCTGCCCGGGTGATCGCGCTGGGAGCGGCGGCCGCCACCGTCGGCAATTTGCTGCTGGCTGCGGTGCTGTGCCCCGGTGACCCGTACGGCACGGTGTCCCCGCGCGGCTACGCCGGGCTGCGGAGGGCTCGAGGGTGGGCCACCGTTCAGGCGGTGGCCTCGACAGCGGTAGCGGTGCTCACCGCCGCGGAGAACGCCTCCATCCCGCCGGCGCGGCTGCTGAGCCAGCTGCCCGCGCTGTTCTCCAGTATCGACAGCGTCGAGCAGGCGTCCGGCTGGGCGATCGCGGCGGTCATCGCGGCCGGGGTGGCACTCGGGGCTGGGTGGGCGCTGTCCTGGCGCAGCGCCGTGGGACTGCTGGTCGTCGCCGTCGTGGGGCTGCTGCCAGTCACCTTGACCACCGCCACCAACGCCGAGCAATCCCACGACTGGGCCGGTGACGCGCTTACCCTGCACGTACTGGCGGCCGTGGTATGGCTGGGCAGCGCCCTCGCAGTGCTGGTGGAGCTGACTCGCGGGTATGCAGCCCGAGATGTGCTGCTGCGCAGGCATGGCGTGATCGCGACGTGGTCGTTACTGGTCGTCGGCGGTTACGGGCTGGTGAGTGCCGTGTTGGCGATCGACCCGGTGGATCTGCTGCGCAGCGGCTACGGGCTGCTGGTGCTGGCCAGCGGGCTGGCGCTGGTTGGCCTGGCCGTCGCGGGCCGGTGGGCCCGGGTGGCGGCCCACGCCTGGCCCAGGGCCGCCGCGGTGGGGTGGCTGGCTGGGGTGGAACTGGTACTGCTGGCCGCTGCCGGCGCCGCGGGTACGGCGTTGACCCGGCTGTTCCCTCCGGCCCAGGCCGGCTACCAGCCCAGCCGCCTGGTGTACCTGCTGGGCTATGAGCTGCCCCCGCATCTCAGCGCGCCGGACCTGGCGCTGCACTGGCGGCTCGATCTGGTCTTCGGGCCGCTGGCAGTGCTCGCCGCTGTCAGCTACCTGCTCGGGGTGCGTCGGCTACGGCGAGACGGGCGGTCCTGGCCCGTGGTGCGGACCGCTTGCTGGCTGGCCGGGTGCGCCACGCTCTTGGTGGCCACCTCGTCGGGCCTGGGTAGTTACGGCCACGCGGTGTTCAGCGTGCACATGGTTGCCCACATGTTGCTCGCCACGCTGGTACCCGTGCTGCTGGTGCTGGGCCACGGTGTCACGCTGGCGCTGGAGGCGACCAGCGCCGGGCTGCGCACCCGGCTGCTCAGCCTGCTCGACTCGCCTGCCGTGCGGTTCGTTCGCCACCCGGCGGTGGCCTGGACGGCAGTAGCGGTGACGCTGTTCGGGCTCTACCCGACGGGGCTGTTCGGGTCGATCGTGCTCGAGCACTGGGCACATCTGGGCATGGATGTCGCTTTCCTGGGCACCGGGCTGGCACTGTTCTGGCCGGTGCTGGGGCGCAGCATGCCCGAACGTGGCCTACCGGCGATCGGCCGGATCGTGATGGTGTTCGCGGTGATGGCGCTGCACGCCGCGTTCTCCGCCTGGCTGTTGAGCCGCGCCACTCCCGTCGCCGGGCAGTTCTACACGGCGTTGCGGCTGCCGTTCGTCACCGACCTGCTGGCCGACCAGCGCCGCGGCGCAGTGCTCGGCTGGGCGCTGGGCGAAGTGCCGGTCATGATCACAGTACTGGCGTTGGTCGTGCGCTGGGCCCGCGCCGACCGGGCGGAGTCCGCGGAGTCTGCAGCGTCTGGGGGTGCCGCCGCCACGTGGCGGGATGCGCGGTGGGCCAGTGACGAGGCGGCCTACCCCATCCGCGGGCAGATCCAGGTGCCTACGTCAGAGTGACGACCTTGCGCGTTTCTCATGACAGCGTGCGGCGTTCTGACATACAGGCCGATTGGCAGGGCTTCTCGCAAGAACGTTGCATTAGTATCATCATCGCAACAAAGAGTGGAGGGCGGGTGCACGAGGTCCAGATCGAGGTGTTGCTGCTGTCGATGTCCGACGACGACCAGCCGAGGTGGCGTGTCGCGGGCGGCGATCTACCGGCGGGGTGCCGACCCGATACTCGGGCACGT
>Ga0134126_10002448_pt1 | contig 23400 bp, 26 predicted proteins | sample KB31752_FD_96881 | JGI IMG/M metagenome (GOLD analysis project Ga0134126, IMG submission 96881) | Terrestrial soil microbial communities with excess Nitrogen fertilizer from Kellogg Biological Station, Michigan, USA - KB3-175-2 | ecosystem: Environmental > Terrestrial > Soil > Unclassified ... | reverse complement strand
GCATCAGACGGCTCCGGTGGTCTCGATGCGGACCGGCACCAGCCGGGCCAGCGGGTACCCCCACCGATCAACGATGGTCAGGGACTCGCCCAGCCGCACGCGCTGGAGGCAGCTCCCCGTCTTCTCGTGCAGCTCGGTCACCCGCAGCTCAGAGTTAGCCATGCCTATCTCATCGGTCGCTACCGACCGGAACGCCTAACGCTTACGTGCCCGTGACCTGCGGTTATCGGGCGTAGCTCTCGAAGCCCTGAGCGGCCTCCTGCGGCCACGGGCCTGGCTCGGCACCTGATTGCCCTCGCCGTCCTGCGGCGGGCCGGTCGTCTCAGCCTCGGGGGCGGGTTGCCCGCGATGCAGCCGCCCGTAGCCGAGCTGGCGCCGGTTCGACGGGTGGCCCGCCAGCCTGAGCCGGCTGCGGGTGCTCTCGTGGCTGAGCATGGGATGGATGACCTGCGGCGCCATTGTCGTACGCGGTGAGCCCCCGGTAAGAGCGATCACCTGCTCGGCTTCCAGGCTGCGGCCGACCGACCCGATCCCGTATCCCACGCACTCCAGCACGGCCTCGGCCTGATCCGCCTGGGCCAGCCCGTCCGGGCCGATCTCCTCCAGGTAGCGCCGCGCGTTCACGCATTCCGGATACGACTCCACGAACTCCGGGCCGGCGAGCTGCTGCCAGCGGCGGACCTGGCTGAGCCGGATGGCGTCCTCGCGCAGGCTGGCCCGGATGATGCCGCGCATCTCCTGCGGCGACTCGGCGATCAGCTCGGCCACGGCGCTGGGGACCGCTGACAGCGCGACGGTGCCGGAGGCGATCTGCTCGCGGATGTCGGCCCAGGTTCGTTTCAGGTACTCGCGGCGGTGCAGGACAGCCGGGTCTACCAGGCCGGGACAGATGCAGGTCTCGATGCCGCCGGGGCATTCGCTCATCGCGTGATCGCAAACGAGGCCCAGACCGAGGCCCAGTCGGTGCTGATGGCCCCCTCGTCCAGGTGCTCGCTGATCATCTTGACCGCCGTCACCAGCAGCCGCATCTGCTCACAGGGGCTGGTGTGCTTGAGCAGCAGCGCGAAGTCGGCGGGCCGGTCCTCGCGGACAGCCCGGACCAGCGCCATGATCAGGAGGAAGTCGGGATCGAGGGGCCGCGCCATGACGGCCAGCGCCCGGCCTGCCTCGATCTCGCTCATCACGTGCGCGGCACGATCAGGCGCGGGGAGCTGGCGCCAGGAATCGTCCCACGGGCCGGTGTCGCTGGCCGGGCCGGTGTCCTTGCCGGGCACTGGCTCATCGGGCTGCTCGTGGTTCTCGGTCACGCATCTGTATTCGGACCTCTGCCTGTCTCCACCTAGGGCACTCCGGCCACCGGCCGTCAGGCATATGGAGGGCCAGCTCCGGCCCGGCGAACGTCCCGCCTTGCCGTCAGGCTTGTCCGTGACGACGACTGCGCCCGGCGATCGTCAGGGGAAGCTCACCCGGATGACGGGGTGCAGCTCGATGCCGTTGGGGGCCTGGCCGGTCACGTCATGGATCTCGTCAAAGAAGCCGAGCCCCTGCAAGGTGATCTTGCGGTTGACGTAGTGCCAGGAGGTGGTGACGTGCAGGTGGCGCGTGAAGGCGGCCCTGGCGGAGGCGATCTGCCGCTTCCACAGCGACCGGGACGACACGCAGTGGCCGAGCGGGATCTCCGCGATCATCTTGTTGCCCGAGCTGTTCTTGATGACCAGGTGGATGTCGCCGTCATCCTCTTCCCGGTACTGGGTCAGCCGCGTGGTCAGCTGCCAGGTGTGCCGCTCGGCCCCCCGGAACCGGCGGTCCTGGTGACCGGCGAAGGACGACGGCGCGGCGCGGCTGCGCAGGTAGCGGATCGAGGTAACTTCCACTCTCCTGCTCACCGTGTGCCGGTCGGTATCCGAGCCGGTCTTGACCGGCCAGCGCCACTCGCCGCATGTGACCGCGACCCGCGCGGCCTGCGCCTGGGGAATCCCGATCGTGAGACCGCCACCGGCCAGTACTGCCGCCGCCAGTACCGCCGAACCCCTGATCCTGACCATGCTGATGCCCTCCCTCCAGGCGACGGCGGCGCCGCCGCTCCCTCGGTGTATCACCCAAACGGGATGCCGTCACCCATCATCAGCCAGGCTGCCCGCTGCCCGGCCCGAGCAGGTCGATGTCCGATCACCAGCTGCGGTAAGCGGCTCAGCGATCACGACGCCTGCCGGATCAGGAGCGCGTAGAGCGCGTCGGAGTCGGCCGCGTCCTCAGCGTTCAGCTCGAAGTCCTCCAGCAGGTCGCACAGCCGCATGACCAGCCCGCGCGGCACGACCACCTCGCCCAGCCGCCGGTCGGCGTCGATGCGCGCCCGGATAGCCACGTTGCGGACGTGCGCCTCGGCGGCCAGCACCGCCCGGTCCCCGTTTGACATACCCATGTTGAGTAGTACCTCGCCTGGTCGCCGCTGTCCCTGCTTAGAAGTCATCGAGCAGTCGCGCGATCGAATCTGGCACGTCCGGCAGCGGCTGCTCAGGCCGTCGCTCCATCCGCTCCTGACTGGCCCGCTGCTGGCGGGTGAGTGGCACGAAGTCCTTCCGCCTGCCGCGCCTGGCCCGCCGCACCGCCGCCGCTGCCGCCGACCTGACCCGCGCCCGGCACGCCCCGCCGCACGGGCACTGGGTGCGCCTGGGCGACCCGTGGGAGGGGCACCTCACGGTCCCGACCGCGATCTCCTCGACCTGGCGGGCATCGGGTACCGGGAGCGGCTGGCGCAGCCCGCGCCGTCCGGCCCACTCGCGGCGGCGCAACTCCGCGTGCATGTACTCGGGGTGGCCCTGCGCGCTCCACAGCCGCTCGCGGTGGCTGCGGCCCTCCGCCTGGACCTGGGCCTTGAGGAATGCCGGGAGGCGGTCCCGCGAGCGGTCACAGATGACCCCCGGCAGCGCCCCGCACCACACGCACCCGTGCTGCATGATGATGTCTTCTGAATACAGCGGCTCGCCGTAGTAGACGCCACTGTTCTTGTTCTTGCTATCTTCATATCCCACGGAAAATTCCCTGGAATTATCAGGGCACCCGGATAACCGCCAACCCGCATTCAGGCATAGGTACACCCTCCTGTACAGCTGCTGGAATCTTGCTGCACATGAGGCTCGGCCGTTGCTGGCGTCCTCCTAGGGCTCACCTGGCCTGCCTGCTTGGGGTGCGTAGCGGCATCAGATGCCGTGTACACCAGCTCCTGCAGTACAGCTTACAGGGGGATATGCACGGGAAAAGCCCGCAGACGTGGAAAGCCCCGGCCGGGCGGGCGGGAGAACTAGTTAGGAGCTGGTGCTTCCGGACCCCGGCCGGGGCTTTTAAGACGATTAACCCATCTGCCGAACAGGGTACGGCATCGCTGCCGCTGAAATGCTGCGCGGCGGACCGGAAGCCAATCCACGACGAGCGGCCGGGATTCCGGCCCGCGCATGCGAAAGCCCGTCGGCCGGTAGGCTCCGCTCAGGATGGGCGGCGACAACCCGAACGGGGAGCTATGGAGGACACCTGGGCGAAACGCGATCTTCCCGTGCTCGACGCGGCCGTGCGACTGTTGGAGGAGGACAGGTTTCCCGTCTATGGCCAGGACATCGCGAAGGCGACCGGGATACCCCCTGACGAGGTTGGCCGCGCCCTCCTCGCCTTGGAGGGGCCGTACCTCGGGCAGATCACGAAGCCGCTCGGTCCAGGCCCAGGTCGCTGGCACTTCACCCAGGTCACTGCCGCCGCCCGCGAGACCGTCGGCCAATGGCCTTCGCCCGATGGCCTCGTCGCCCGCCTAGCCGAGGGTTTCCAGACCGCCGCCGACCAGGAGCACGACCGGGCGCAGCGGAAGAAGCTCCGCCAGATTGCCGACTTCCTCGCCGGCACGGGCAAGGAGGTGGCCGCCGACATCGTGGCGAAGCTGATCCTCCACCAGGCCGGGATGGGCTGACACTGGAAGGCGGCGGCCGGGCCAGCACCCGCCCGACTCCGTACGTGCCGGCGGGTTAATGAGAGGCCGCGCGGCGGGCCGCTGATCTATCCTCGCCAGCATGTCAGGAACGCCGCCCGACCGGGAGGTCGTGGCCGACTACGGTCGCGCCGCCCTCCAGAACGCGCGTGATCTAATTGCCGACGCCAGGCTCCTCCTCGACCACCAGCGCTGGGCCAGGGCGTGCAGCCTCGCGATCCTGGCGACTGAGGAAGCGGCCAAGGCGTTCGTGTGCTGCATGTTGCCCATGCTCCCGGATGAGGCCGCTCCGCACTTCAGGTGGCCGCTCGACCAGATCAACCGGACTCATGGGCTGAAGCTCGGAACGGCCCGCATGCTGACCCACGTCCTCGACTTCTACATGGGCGGTCCGGACGCGCCGGCTCGCTACCCGTCCGACCTGGGTGAACTGGCGGCCGGCCAGAAGGAGGATAACGAGCGCAAGCAGCGCGGCCTCTACGTGAGCCTCAGCGACGCGCAGATCATGCTGCCGTCCGAGATCACCGAGCGGGACGCAGCCGACGCTCTGGAGCGGGCTGCGAGACTGGCGGCCGTCGTTGCTCATGTCGCTGAGGCCACGGCGAACCTGCCGCCCGAAGTGCAGGCTGCCAGGGAAGGCATCTGGAACGCCATGATCGGCGCACACGAGCAGGGCGGCTTTGACGGGATGGCGGATCTAAGCCAGTCCACGTTCGGCGATCTCCCCCAGGCAGCTATGGCGAGGATGCGCGAGACCGTGCAGCAGATGACGAGCCCGCCAGAGGACGACACGTCCGCAATCGGCGACCTGCCGGAAGAGGCTACTGCGCAGCTACGCGCGGCCCTGCAGCGGATGACGAGCCCAGCAACCGACGACACCGGCTGAAAAGGAAATCGCAGGCTTGGCGGCCAGCCCGCCCGTCCTGGCCTGGCCTCAGCAGTGGGGGCTCAGGCGATCCCCAGCATTCGCCGCGCACCCTGGCGGGCGTTATCCCACGTCTTCTGCCCCGCTGACGCGCCTCCCAGCACGAGCACCGCATCGAACATCTCGGTCGCTTTGTCGGTGCCGAAGATCGCCGCGGCCTCACCGGGGGTGAGCTGGTGATCCTGCTGCCAGAGCCTGATCCTCCTAGCACCGTCGAGCGCGCTCTCGATGTACGTGAGCAGGTCCCGCGCTGTCCTGGACAGCTTGTCCTCGTCCCGGCCCTGAGCGCCGGGTTCGCTGGCTTCCGGCACCGGAGCGGTGTCCGTGGACGGCGCTGCCGCAGTGGCCGTTTCAGCGGCCCTGGTCCGAATCGCTTCGTTCAGCGCTGCCAAGGCGGCCCTATTTTCCTCGCGCTTCCTGGCCTCGCGCTTGCGGGCCGCCTGCACTCTTGGGCTGGCCTTGGCCTGAGCTGTCCCGCCGTCTTGCTTGTGTCCCAGATGGGACACTGCACGGCCGACGGTGCTCTTAGGTATGCCGGTCGCGCCCGTTATCTTCCGGACCGTCCAGCCCGCGGCGTGCAGCTTCTCGATCAGCTCGGTCCGCGCTTGGACAGTGAGCTGGCGCCGCTGGATGTTGACGGTGAGCGCGTAGGCCCGCTTCGCGTCATCATCCGCCAGCCGACCGACGGTGCGGATCGGGCACTCGATGCCCAACTCGTCGGCAATGGCCTTCCGGTTGTGCCCGTCCAGCACGTTGCCATCCGAGTCCGCGTCGATGGGCTGGAGGACGCCGTTGGCCTTGATGTCGGCCCTGAGCGCCGCGTACTCCTCCGCCGACAGCTCGGGCATGACCTGATACGGGTCTTGCTGCTTCTCCAATGTCGTTTTCCCCTATCCGTTCGCTGGCCACCTGACCAGCGCCTTCTTGCGGAGGACAGCGATGAGGTAGGGGCGTCAACATCCGCGAGCATGAATATTTCCTCGTGACGTCTGTCACACCTACGAGCCTCAACCCGCGTCGTCGCGGACCAGCGTGAGCGACCGCACCTTGTACCCGGCCGCCCTGGCCAGTGCGCGGATCTGCCTTCGCAGGATCTGCTCGTCCCAGTCCTGGCCGCCGCACCCGCAGCTCGTCACGAACCCACGGTTCAGGCTGGAGAGCGAGGCGGCGTATGTACTCCCGCAGTCGCATGCGACCATCACCCCGCGCTCGGTGACTGCCGCGCCCGGCCGGGTGATCCGCACCTCATCGCCGAGCAGCACGACGCCGTGGCCGAACCGGTCGCCGGGGGAGACGAACAGCGACGGCTTCGCACCTCGGGGCATGTCAGTACCTACGCCACCGGGGCCAGCGCCCGCGTCTCGCGCTCCGCGCACGGTGAGCAGGCCGGCTCCGGACGGCCCTCAGCCCACCACAGCGGCGTGTTCGGCCACCATGCGCTGCACCTGGAGCACACCAGCTCCGGTGACGTGCCGCAGGCGTAGTCAGGCACGCGGTTCAGGGCCTGGGGCATCCCGCGACCTCGGCCAGGTCCGGCGGGTGCTCCTGCTCGGCCCGGCGGGCGGCCCGGTACGCGGCCTCGCAGATGACCGCGTGAGCCATCGTGCAGCCGGGGCCGGGCTCGGACACCTCGTAGTAGACCTGGCCGGCCGGGATCACCTGGCAGCGGCAGTTCGCGATCAGCTGGTGCGGGTTGCGGCGCTCCCCGCTGTACTGGCGGCCGTCGTGCCGGTGCTCCCGGGTGCCGCGATGTCGAATAGCCCGGCGCGGTCACCGGTACCGCCGCCTGCTGCCGCGACCGGACGGGCCTTGCCGGCCCTTAGAGCCGTACGAGCGCTCCGGGCGGTCCAGCGCGACGCGCCGGGCGGCCTCCAGGAATGCCTCGACTGCCTCGGGCGAGGGGGCCTCGTCCTGCTCGTCTGCCCGCCGTGACGGCCGGGTCGATAGCTTCGCCATGACCATCTCAATCGTCCAGCCCGGCTTCTCGATCACCAGGCCGCCGGGGGAGGTGCAGCCCACCACGGCCCGCCGCCCGCGATTCGCGGTCCGTCCAGTTAAGTCAGTGTTTACCCCGATGCGCACGGCGCGCCTGCGCATGCACCATGGACCAACAGTGAGTACGTACATGATTGGGACACAGTCGCGCCCGAGGCCCGTCCGGGGGCGCCGTCGCCTCGCGCCCGTGGGTCAGCTCACGAGGGGGACTGGAGTCATTGCCGCAGGCCACGATCATGCGAGCGCCGCGCGATCGAGAATTAAGGCTCAGTCCCTAACATGAAGCGGGATCGCTGCTGCCTCAATCGTTATTTCCCTCAGCCACTCGCGAGCGCTCAAAATTAATATCCACCTTGACAATCGAATGTTTCCCTGGCCCTCTTGACCTTGACATTTCGTGCTTGGTAGAACACCACGTGTTAGTCCGCCACAAACAGGAGGGTTTCATGCGAAAGGCTCATCTGGGGACCGCATTAGGCGCTGTGGCGTCTTCGCTGGCGTTAGCGGCAGCCCTAGCGCTGCCTGCGTCCGCAGCCGCCAGGGCCGGAGCCGCGCCCACGTCCAGCGCGGAGGTCGCTGCCGGGAGTGTTACCAGCGCTGCCGGCACGGCGATGCCGGGGACGGCTGTCAGCCTGTACGCCTGGCCAGCGGATGCGACAGTGCACGCCATGAAAGTCGGCCAGACGGTGCCGACAACCCTGCTGGCCACGACAACCACGAGCAGCAGCGGCAGTTACACGCTGAACGTGCCGATGGCGATGCTCAAGGCGGCGCCGACCGAGTCGGGCCTGGTGAACATGGAAGTGTCCAGCGCGGCTGGCGGGTTCTGGTTCTTCCCGTACATGCCCGGCTCGTCCGCGCCGCAGAAGGTCAACCTCCAGGCCAGCTCCAGGCTGAGCTGCGGCAAGGACCGGCATGGCAACCCGCTCGGCTTCACCGGCTTCCAGCTGGAACGTCACCGGTCGCCCGCGTGGGCGATCGTCGGCCAGGGCTACATCCTCAAGTCGCCACTTACACACGGAACTAGCCTCACCTTCAAGTACACCTCGGGTGCGAGCCATTCGCAGGGCTCGTCGCTGGGTGTGGGGGTCAGCGGGGCCGGGGCGTCAATCGGGTACACCAGCCAGGGCACCCACGAATCGACCGCCACCAGCACCACGACCTACGGGTCGCAGCCTTTCGGCGCGTTGTTCCGCACGAAGTTCAATACCGAGCAGCTCCGTGGCCTGTGCATTGGGCTTCCTGGCGAGACGGTTGGGCACGTGCGCCAGCACGGGCAGTGCCCGCGCCGGTGGCACCGTGACTACGTGCGCAAGTGCTTCTGGGCGATCCAGTCCAGTACCCATTTCGCGTCGGGAAGCGTCGTGACGGGCACTCCCGCGCCCAGGACTCCAGCCAAGTACTGTGGGTCTTTCAGGGGACAGACCAGCTATAGCAATGACCGGGGAACCGCTGTGCGGTGGTCAGCCGGGTTCGAGCTGGGCGCTGCGCTGAATATTAAGGGTGTAAACCTGAAGGCGAGCTTCAACAGCTCGACGCAGACCGGCTATGACAGCAATGCGTTCATGCTGTTCAAGCTCCACAATAAGGCTCTCTTCCTCTGCGGGACGAACAGGAGCCCGGATTTCGCTGCGCAACTGGTGGAGCGGGGCACGTTGCCGCATCACTAGCACCCCTGCTTGGCCGTCTCGATGACCAGCTTGTTGCGATCGAAGGCGAGGTAGCTGCTGCCAGCGGCGTCGTGGTAATAGATCCTCATGCCCTGTGAGGTCGCGCGGCCCCTGGCGGTGGCTATCACGCCCAGCACCATGTTGAAGGTCTTGCGCGGCGCGAGCCGGAACCCGCGCACCGCTTGGCGGTCTTTCCAGTTGCGCGAGGTCGGAGGGTTCCTGGGAGGCCAGTTCACCACGCCGACTATGTACACGCCCGGTACCGCGTAGGAGCCGACCAGGCGCTCGTTATGGGGATGCAGCAGGCCGACACGGTCGAGCACGATGGGACCGTGGCCGTGGTTGGTAAACGTATCAAGGCCGAATGCAATCGGCTGGCCGACGCGTGCGACCGTGCAGACAACGTGGCCGCTAGGCGTACCGAAGGGACCGTTCAGCGGGCCGTCAGTGGCCGGTCCGCCATTACCGCACCCGGCCAGGGAATACGCGAGCGAACCGGCCAGGAGGGCTAACGTGAGCGGCTTCCTGGGCATCCTCGGTGATCGCATGGTCAAATCGTAACTGGCCTCGGGACCGCTGCTGACGAAAGTCAGCCCAGGCCCCGGCTAACCGGCTAACCGGCCGACCGTGAATAACGGGGATGATGCGATCGGCCCTGGACCCGTTGGGCCGAACACCCGCCGGACCTGGCAGATGTCGGCGCTCTGCAGGAACACGTGTGCCGGACCTGGTGCCAGGGCCTAGGACGGTGCACCCCACCACGGCCCGCCGCCCTGGCCCCGCGTTTGTAACGGCCAGCTGTGGGGGGTGCTGTGTTCCGCTGAGCCGCGACTTTCTTGCCTAGCCCGCGAGGGCCGCCCATCCGCCTTGACCCATGCGACAGGGCTGCGCAGGCGGCTGTTGTAACCGGTCACCCGGCGGCGGCCCTCGCTGCTAGTACCGCTGCGGCGGCTCCTACTCCGCGCCGAACTCCTGGTCCAGCTCGTCCTCGGCGTAGCCGTCCGGCCCGTCCTCGATCTCCTCGCTGTAGTCGGCGGAGGCGAGCACCCCGGGGTCTGCCGCTGCATCTGCCGGGATCTGCTGCGGCGGAGCAGCTGGCGCTGCCTTCGCGGCTGGCGCCGGAGCTGCTGGACCGGCTGGCTTCGCCCGCTCCACGGGCGCGTCCTGCCAGTGCCGCGAGCGGCCCAGCGCGATGACGTCGGCCGGGGCGATGTGCCGCAGGTAGATGTCGGTGGTCGCCAGCGAGGTGTGGCCGAGCTGGGCCTGGATCACGTTGACCGGCACGCCCTCAGCGGCCAGCTCCGCCGCGTGCGTGTGCCGCAGCCCGTGCGGGTGGACGCGCTTGGTGATGCCCGCGTTGGCAGCGCGGCGGCGCACCATCTGCCGGACCTGGCTGTCGCTGAGCGGCTTGCCTGCCAGCGTGCAGAACAGCTTGCCGTTCTTGAGGCCGAGGCGCTTGCGCTCGTCCACCCAGAGCTGCACGACCGCCAGCGCGCCGTCATCTATGCCGACTGGCCGCGCCCTGTCTCCCTTGCCGTGCAGCACCCGCACGATGCCGTTGGCCGCGTCGATGTCGGCCGGCTTGAGCGCGAGCGCTTCCTCCAGCCGCAGCCCGGCACGGTACATGACCGTGATGAGCGCACGGTCGCGTACGCCGGTCGGCGCGCGGCGGCTGCACTGGGCCAGCAGCGCCCGGACTTCATCCTTGGTGAGCGGCTCGGCTGGCAGCTTCCTGCCGGTGTCTGCCATCTCGTGCCTCCAGACTGCTTATAGTGCTGGTGCTCATACTAACCAGCAGTATATAACAGGCTGAACACGCTAGAGTGCTGGTCTGTGGCTAACCGGCACTATTCTGTCGGACTTTGCCTAGGACGAGTGCCAGGTGCCAATGATGCGGAATGCCTCGGCAAGGACATCAGGTGGTGTAACCGCCACAACGGCGGCCAACTCGTCCTCGCCGCGTTCCTTGGCCGCACGAGCGGCTAGCTCTGCCCGGCCTGGTGGTATGTGCTTGATAGTGCAGCCGGGCTCGCAGTGCTCGTCGTGGAGTGTGTCCATGCAACTGATACCGTGAGCACTGGGTGAGCTGTCCTGGCCCGGACGCGCTGTATGTGCCGTCTGGGCTATTTGCCTGGTTCGGGGCTATGCCGGTGCCCGGCCAGCGCTGCCGGTGCCCTCTCGTTGCACTCAGCGCCGTACAGCAGGGGTCGAGCCCGCGCCTGCATGCGGGCCTGACCTTGGCGCGGGATTACGGAGGCTCTCTCGCTTTGACGCCTTGACGCGCTGCTCGTCGCGTCGCTGGCGCAGGTTCAGGCTCGGGGTCCGCAGTGCAGGCGCGGGCTCTGGCTGGTCATCGGCGGTCTTGATTGGCTGACGTGATCGGCGCTTGCTCTCGCACTGACCCTGGAAACGCCATGATCGGGGTCACCGGGGCCGTTACGGCACTGACGGATGCGTATGGCGAGATCAGGTGTTCTCTGGGAGCCGCTGGAACCGTGAGACCTGGCCGCATGCGCCTGTAGCGCAGCCATGGCCTTGTGTGACGCTAGGAGGCTGGAGGTGTTACCACGGAGCGGCGCTGCCGTGATGCGGCCTGCCTGTGCGCCGGGCTGCAGTAGCGGGCCGTGGAGCGCTGGGGGTTGAACGTGGCGGTGCAGCCGGGGAGCGAGCAGTTGCGTGTGCCCAGCTTGCCGGGAGGCCGGATATCCGTGCTGCGGGATTCGAGGCGGTCTAGCTCTTGTGCCTTCTCAGCGGCGACGTTGACCAGGGCGACGGCGATGTCGTCATCCTTGATCAGGCGCAGCGCCTCGGTGATCAGGGACAGCGCGTCACGCCTGCTGATGTGGGTGACCGAGGCGGCTTCTTCCCAAGGCATGCGGGTAGCGGAATGCTGCTGGGCCTTGTCGAGGTTCGCCTCGTAGAACGCCCAGAGGTTCTTGCGGTGCTGCTGCGGTGCCTGCCGGACAACGGCCTTCATGATGTCGCTGACGCCCTGCACGGCGAGGCTGTCATCGGACATCGCGGGGCTCCAGATGGACGGGACACGGCGGCGGCTTCTCCCGGCCGGTGTAGAACTCCGGGCACCGGCATCTGGCGTTCAGGAGGTCGGACATTTTCTTAACTGTCCTTCTTGGCCGTGGCCAGCACCAGGAACGATCCGGCGAGGACAGAATCCTTGTTCTCCAACGCATGCAGCGCGGCCTCGATTCTTGCGGATGGCGATGCCGTAGTGACGATCTTGTTCAACGTGACCTCTTGAGGATCTTCTGCTCTGCGGGCGTGAGCGGCTTAGGCCGAGGCTTCGTATCGGACACTGTGAGCAACGGACGACGCTGGATCACGCGGTCGAACGGGATGGACATGTCCAGCTCAGCTCGTGGCATCCTTCTCCTTCTCCCTTGCTTCTCGCTTCCTTGCCTCCCGCGCCCTGGACGCGGCCCTGGCGGCAGTCCGGCGGCAGATCTGCCCGCAGAACGTGGACCGGGGCCAGTTGCTCACGAAACCTTTGTGGCAGACCTGGCATGTTCTCTCATAGGTGCCCTGACCCGGCTGCTTCTTGAACTCCGCGTATTCAGCCGTGGCTTCTTTGACCAGCCTGGCCGCAGTGCTGATCTCCTCATCAGCAATCTCCAGCCGCACCGTGGCGAGCTTCTGCGCGGCGGCATCATCCAGGAGAACGGTGATTCTGTGCTGGCGGCGGGCGCAGCGCTGGCCGGCAATCATTCCCGTGAACGCAGTAAGCCGGACGGTGGCGCCCGTGCTGGCTAGCTGCTCGCGGATCAGCTCGGCCCCGCTGTCGGACAGGGCGCAGGCGATGGAGACGCGAATCGCCGACGCTGCCCAGCTCTCAACGCGGTTGCCCTTGGCGTCAACGCCGTACGCCTGGACGGTCGCGCCCTTGACGCTCCGGAAGGTGGCGGCGAGCTGTCGCTCGACTGACTGGGCGGCTACATCAGTCACACCCTGTACTACGGCAGGAACGGACATCAGCCCGCACTCAGCACCGCAGGCCGCTATCGCGCCAGAGGTTTCTGCTCAGAAGCGCGACAGCGGCCTGCGGATTTCCTTCGTGGGTGCGGAGCGGCCCCGGGGATTTTCCTTCTTGTGGGCTCCGGCGTAGGGTTTACCCCGGTGAACCTCCAGGTCAGCGACCTGCGGAGCATCACGAGGATGCCCCCTAGGCATCAGCCTCCGTGCTGGAGGATCACGCCCACCACGGCCGAGCCGAGGCTACTGGTCGAGTGGGTGAAGCCGACGGCGATCGCCCCGGCGGTTCCGGGGATGCCGGCCACGGCCTGCAGGTCGATCTTGTCGGAGGCGACGGGCAGCCGGGTCACGCTCAGGTGCCCGCCGGCGTAATGCATGAACGATGCGACGATACCGCCGGCCGGCGTGCTCAGCGGAATCCACAGGCCGCCCCGGCCGTCCGGTGCCACCGACGCGAAGGCCTGGTAGCCGCCGGTCTTGGAGGAAGCGACCTTGGCCCAGGAGTGCCCGTTGTAGTGCAGGACCACCACCGGGCCGCCCTCGTCCTGGAGGTTGCCGTCGCCGACCGCCCAGACGCTGCTCTTGGACTGCGCGAACATCGACGTCACCGACGGGCCGTTGAGCTCCTGCTTGGCCGGCAGCAGCTTCTTGACCGAGGTCTTGACCCAGGTGTGGCCGTTCCACCGAGCGACATTGGTGCCGCCGAACGCCCAGTCACTAGCGCCGGCGGCGCTGCCGCCGGTCAGGCCCCGCCCGGAGGCCACCTTGGCCCAGCCGTGGCCATTGTAGTGCCAGGTGCCGAGCGCGCCGGGGATGCCGGTCATGCCGAAGACCCAGACGTTGCTGGGGCCGGCCACGACGGCCGAGCTGATCGTCCCGCGGAAGGTGTGCTGGGTGGACCAGCTGTGGCCGTTCCAGTGCGCGGCCTGCCCGCCCTGGCCGAAGGCCCACGCGTCGGAGGCTGACGTGGCGCCGGCCGCGACGATCTCCTGGCCGTTCTTGCCGGGGAACGCGACCTTGGTCCAGCTGGACCCGCTGCGCTTCCATGCGGTCGGCGTGGCCTCTCCGAGGAACGCCCAGCCCGCCGAGCGGCCGAGCGTGGCCACGGCGGTGAACTGGCCGAAGCCGCCCGCGTGGACCTGCTTGACGATCCTCCAGGACGATCCCGCCGCGGGCCCGACCGAGGCCTGCGCGGCCACGGCCGACACCGAGGTGGCCCCGGCGATGGCCAGCACGGCGGCCGTCCCGACCGCGGCCCGGCGGCTGGGCCGCCGCAGCCGTGACCGGCGCGCCGCGCCCCCGGCGACGGCCGCGCCCCCGGCGACCGTTGCGCCTGCGGCGACGGCCGCGCCCCCGGCGACCGTTGCGCCTGCGGCGACGACCGCGGTCCACGGCACCGCGCTCATGATCTGCGTGTCCCCGTGCCGGGTCTCCCGCTGCGCGGCGTCCGGCGTCCCCCCTCGCGTGACATCGTCCGCGAGTCGCTCGTTCTTGCTCGCCAGGGCGCTCCAGTCCGGAGTGCTGCTTGGCATGTGCCCTCCCAGGCATGCGGCGGAATGACCGGCGTGCGCAGTCCCCGCACACGTCTCCTTGTAAGACCCCTGAGCGGGCCGATCGGACATTGTCATCGCGGTTACAAATCCGTAACTCTCGTAATGGCTGCCCACACGCGTCTCCTGGTCCTCAGCGCCCGCCATGCTTCCTCCCGCCATCGTTGGTGCCGAGTCGCCCGCGGCGACGTCCGGCCTTCGTCAGCAGGAGGCGCGAGCGCCCGGATTAACAGCAGGAACTTGATAACGAATGAATAACGGTCGCCTCGGTAGCCGGGTCGGGTCGTAGCACCACAGCCTGGATGCGCCAGCCTGACTCACGGCGCCGTCCCCGGCCTGGTCAGCCAGCGCGCCGCCATTCCCCCTGCGTTTCCCCTCGGGCCCCCGGCCTTTCCCCCCGTGGCCGCCCCGAGGCTGTCGGTGCACGACCTGGACAGCCCTGGACAGCACGGATTTGGACAGCAGAGAGGAATGACCATGAGGTACTCGTCGCGGCGGGCCGGCCAGCGCGTCAGCGTGGCCATGGCGGCATCGGGGGTGCTGGCCGCCGGAGCGCTGGCCCTGGCCGCCCCGGCCGGCGCCAGCGTGGCCGCTCACGGCGCTGGCACCCGCCACGCCGCTCACGGCTCCGGCACCCGCCACGCCGGCCACGCCACGATCACCGCCAGCCCCGTCCCCTACAGCTTCACCACCCTGAACAATCAGGCCGACCCGACGTTCAACCAGCTGCTTGGCATCAACAGCCAGGGCGTGATCGCCGGCTACTTCGGCAGCGGCGCCGCCGGGCACCCGAACAAGGGCTACCTCCTGGAGCCCCCGTACACCCAGGCCAGCTACGTCAGCGAGAACTTCCCCGGCTCGGCCCAGACCCAGGTCACCGGCCTGAACAACATGGGCGACACGGCCGGCTTCTGGGTCACCGCCAAGGGCGCCAACCGCGGCTTCGTGGAGTGGAACGGCGTGTTCGCCTCCTACACCGACCCCAGGACGCCGCACATGACCGGCGCGGTCAACCAGCTCCTGGGCATCAACAACGCCGGCCTCGCCGTCGGGTTCTACAACGACGCCCAAGGGCACTCGCACGCCTACGAGGTCAACCAGGCGACGAGCGCGTTCACCGCCATCAAGGTGCCCGGCGCGACCAGCACCGTGGCCTCCGGCATCAACAACGTCGGCGATGTGACCGGCTTCTACACCGTGGGCTCCGGAGGCAGCGCGGTCACCAGCAGCTTCCTGCTCACTCACGCCCACCGCCTGATCACCTACCAGTTCCCCGGCGGCGGCGACACCCAGGCCCTGGGCGTCAACGGCAGCGACCAGATCGTCGGCTCGTACCTGGACGGCGGCGGCGTCCAGCACGGCTTCCTGCTCAGCCGGCCCACGGGACCCAGGTCGGCCTGGCAGAGCATCGACGACCCGAACGGCGTGGGCTCGACCGTGGTTAACGGACTCAACAACGCCGGCGACCTGGTCGGCTTCTACACCGACAGCGCGGGCAACACCGACGGCTTCCTGGCCGTGCCCAACGTGCGGACGGTCAAGAACCTCGCCCTGGGTGCGATGCCGGCCGGCACCGTGACCCTGGGCCGGGATGGCAGCGGGAACCTGACCGCCACGTTCAGCGCGTTCGGGTTCACGCCCGGCTCGCAGCACGCGGTGGTCGTCAAGGCGCCGGGCACGGAAACACTGATCCCGCTGGGCACGTTCACCGCCAACGGCGTCGGCCAGGCCGACAACGTGACCGTGGACAGCACCTACTCCGGCGCCTTCCCGACCGGGGGCAGCCTGGGGATCTACAACGGCACCGGGACCGGCGCCGTCCAGATGGAGTTCATCGCCAAGGCCGGTCCGCTGACCGGCACCGGCAAGGCCTTCCGGCTGATCACCGTGTCGCAGAGCTCGACCGGCCAGGACTTCGGCGTCCCGCGGGGGCACGCCACCATCGTGTACAGCCCGGGCGCGCACACGCTGACCATCACGGTCCAGGCCACCGGCGTCACGCCCGGCCTGCACGCCGCCCACGTCCACTCCGGCAGCTGCCAGAGCCAGGGCCCGGTCGTCTACATGATCCCGGACTTCCGGGCCAGCCTCGGGGGCAAGGTCAACCAGACCCACGTGGTCACCGGCGTGACCGGCCCGATCCCGCCGGCCGGCTGGTACCTGAACCTGCACCTGGGCAACAGCAGCCAGATCCTCAGCGGCGGGCAGCCGACCATCTACTTCCGGCCGGTGCTGTGCGCCAACATCCACTGATAACAGCAAGAAGATTCGGATTAAAGCGGTCGGCCACCTCGCTCCCCCCAGGGCGAGGCGGCCGACCGCTGGCTTTACAGGCGTTCCCAGGCCTGGGTCAGCACCGTGCGCAGGATCTGCTCCATCTCGTCGAAGTGCTCCGGGCCGCAGGTCAGCGGCGGCGAGAGCTGGATGACCGGGTCGCCGCGGTCGTCGGCCCGGCAGATCAGGCCGGCGTCGAACAGCGCGGGCGACAGGTAGCCGCGCAGGAGCCTCTCGGACTCGTCGTCGTTGAAGGTCTCCTTGGTCGCCTTGTCCTTGACTAGCTCGATGCCGTAGAAGTAGCCGGCGCCGCGCACGTCGCCGACGATGGGCAGGTCGTTCAGCTTCTCCAGCGTGGACCGGAACGCGCCCTCGTTGGAGCGGACGTTGGCCAGCAGCTCTTCCTTCTCGAACACATCCAGGTTGGCCATGGCCACGGCGCAGGAGACGGGGTGCCCGGCGAACGTGACGCCGTGCAGGAAGCTGGACTCGCCCCTGACGAACGGCTCCATCAGCGCGTCGCGGACGACCATGCCGCCCAGCGGGGCGTAGCCCGAGGTGACGCCCTTGGCGAAGGTGATGATGTCGGGCTGGTAGCCGTACCGCTCGGAGCCGAAGTAGTAGCCCAGCCGGCCGAACGCGCAGATCACCTCGTCCGATACCAGCAGCACGCCGTAGCGGTCACAGATCTCGCGGACCCGCTGGAAGTAGCCGGGCGGCGGCGGGAAGCATCCGCCGGAGTTCTGCACCGGCTCCAGGAATACCGCTGCCACCGAGTCGGGGCCCTCCCGCAGGATGGTCCGCTCGATCTCGTCGGCCGCCCACTGGCCGAACTCGGCCCGGTCATGGGCCACGAAGTCGGGCGCCCGGTAGAAGTTGGTGTTGGGCACCCGGACCCCGCCCGGCGGCAGGGGCTCAAACGGGGCCTTGATGTCGGCCAGGCCGGTGATGGCCAGCGCGCCCATCGAGGTGCCGTGGTAGGCGATGGACCGGCTGAGCACCTTGTACCGGCCGGGCTGGCCGATGTTCTTGAAGTACTGCTTGGCCAGCTTCCAGGCCGACTCCACGGCCTCGGAGCCGCTGGTGGTGAAGAACACCCGGTTGAGGTCGCCGGGCGCCATGCCCGCCAGCCGGTCGGCCAGGGCGATGGCCTGCGGGTGCGCGTAGGACCACAGCGGGAAGTAGGCCAGCTCACTGGCCTGCCGGGCGCCGGCGTCGGCGACCTCGGTGCGGCCGTGCCCGATCTGGCTCACGAACAGGCCGGCCAGGCCGTCCAGGTACCGCTTGCCGTGCTGGTCGAAGACGTACTGGCCGGACCCGCGCACGATGGTGGGAATCTCGGCGTCGTTGTAGGAGGACATCCGGGTGAAGTGCAGCCACAGGTGCCGCTTGGCCGACTCCTGCAGCTCGGCGATCTCCTGGTTGCTGTACGCGGTCATCTGGTCCCCCAGCCGTAGGTCTGCTTGCGGAGCTTCAGGTAGACAAAGGTCTCTGTGGTCGTCACGCTCGGGATGGACCTGACCCGGCTCAGGATCTCCAGGAGCTGGTCGTCGTTCTCGCAGACCACCTCGATGAGCAGGTCGAACGAGCCCGCCGTGATGACGACGTAGTCAATCTCTTCCATTCCCGCCAGGTGATCGGCCACTCGCTCGAGCTCGCCGTTGCAGCGGATCCCGATCATCGTCTGGCGCAGGAAACCCAGCATCATGGGGTCGGTGACGGCGACGATCTGCATGGCGCCAACCTCGATCAGCCGCTGCACCCGCTGCCGCACGGCCGCCTCGGACAGGCCCACGGCCTTGCCGATCGCGGCATAGGAGCGCCGGCCGTCCTGCTGGAGCTGCTCGATGATCTGCTTCGAGACGCTGTCCAGGACGACCCGGGTACTGTCGGGGTCACGGCCGCCCGAGGCGCCGCGATACCGGGCGACCGAGGCGAGCGGAGTACTTGGCGTATGCGCCACGTTCGGCCTCCTTCGCAAGCTCAATCGTGCCACGCAATCGCCGTGTGTCAACTGAATCCGTGGCGACATGGCGATTCTGTAACTGATTCACTTGTAAGGCGAGAGTTTTTCTGTCAGGGTCGCAGCAGTGTGCTGACGTCGGCTGAGGCACGGGGTACGGAGGAGAGTCATGACCGCCGCTGGGGATACCGTGCTGAGCAACTTCATCGGCGGCAAGCAGGTGCCGGCCGAGGACGGCCGGACCAGCGCCGTGGTCGACCCGAGCACGGGAGAGGCCTACGCGCAGGCGCCGGTCTCCGGCCCCGCCGACGTGGACGCCGCGCTGCGCACCGCCGCCGAGGCGTTCGATACCTGGCGGAACGCCACCCCGGCCGAGCGCAGCCTGGCCCTGCTCCGGTTCGCCGACGCCATCGAGGCCAGGGCCGAGGACTTCATCGAGGCCGAGTCGCGCAACACCGGCAAGCCGGTGGCCATGACCCGCACCGACGAGGTCCCCCCGATGGCAGATGAGCTCCGGTTCTTCGCCGGCGCGGCACGGATCCTGGAGGGCCGGTCGGCGGGGGAGTACCTGGCCGGCCACACCTCGATGATCCGCCGTGAGCCGATCGGCGTGTGCGCCCAGGTCACGCCCTGGAACTACCCGATGATGATGGCGATCTGGAAGATCGCCCCGGCGCTGGCGGCGGGCAACACCATCGTGCTCAAGCCGTCCGACACCACGCCGGTGTCGACGCTGCTGCTGGCCGAGGTGGCGGCCGAGTTCCTGCCGCCGGGCGTGCTCAACGTGATCTGCGGCGACCGGGACACGGGCCGGGCGCTGGTGGCGCACGACATCCCGCAGATGGTCTCGATCACCGGCTCGGTGCGGGCCGGCATCGAGGTGGCCCAGGCGGCCGCGGCCGGCCTCAAGCGGGTCCACCTGGAGCTGGGCGGCAAGGCCCCGGTGGTGGTGTTCGACGACGCCGACCCGGCCGCCGCCGCGCAGCTCATCGCCGACGCCGGGTACTACAACGCGGGCCAGGACTGCACCGCCGCGACCCGGGTCATCGCCGGCCCCGGCATCGCCGCCGACCTGACCGAGGCCCTGGCCCAGCGGGCCCGCGGGCTGCGCACCGGCGGGCGGGACATGCCCGACGCCGACTTCGGCCCGCTCAACAACCCGAACCAGCTGGCGCGGGTGTCCGGCTTCGTGGACCGGGCGCCGGACCACGCCACCGTGGTGGCGGGCGGGCACGCGGTGGGCGAGCGCGGCTACTGCTACGCCCCGACCGTGGTGGCCGGGCTGCGCCAGGACGACGAGATGATCCAGGACGAGATCTTCGGGCCGGTCATCACGGTGCAGCAGTTCACCACCGAGGACGAGGCGCTGCGCTGGGCCAACGGGGTCAAGTACGGCCTGGCCGCCAGCGTCTGGACCCGCGACCACGGCCGGGCCATGCGGATGGCACGGGCGCTGGACTTCGGCGCGGTGTGGATCAACACCCACATCCCGTTCGTCTCGGAGATGCCGCACGGCGGCTTCAAGCACTCGGGCTACGGCAAGGACCTGTCGGTCTACGGGTTCGAGGACTACACCAGGGTCAAGCACGTGATGAGCAACATCGAGGCGTGATTCCTCATCGAGGCGTGAGCTGATCGAGGCGTGAGCTGTCTGTGAGCACCCCGACGGCGGCGGGTGCCGCCCTGGCCGGGGCGCGCCCGGTGCCCTACTGGCTTGACCAGGCCGACGCGCCGGCGGCGCTGCCGCCGCTGCGCGGCCGGGACGTGGCCGACCTGGCCGTGGTCGGCGGCGGCTACACCGGCCTGTGGACCGCGCTGCTGGCCAAGGAGGCCGACCCCGGCCGCGACGTGGTGCTGGTCGAGGGGCGCAAGATCGCCTGGGCCGGGTCGGGCCGCAACGGGGGCTTCTGCTCGGCCAGCCTGACCCACGGCCTGGCCAACGGGCTGGCCCGCTTTCCCGGCGAGATGCCGACGCTGCACCGGCTCGGCCTGGCCAACCTGGACGCCATCGAGAAGACGGTGACGAGGTACGGGATCGAGTGCGACTTCACCAGGAACGGGGAGCTGGCCGTGGCCACGCAGGCCTGGCAGGCCGACGCCCTGGCCGAGGCGGCGGACACCGCCCGCGGGCTCGGCGTCGACGTCGCACTGCTCGGCTCCGAGGCGGTCCGGGCCGTCGTGCACTCGCCCACCTACCTGGCCGGGCTGCTGGACCGTTCCGGCTGCGCCATCGTGGACCCGGCCCGCCTGGCCTGGGGGCTGCGCCGGGCCTGCCTGGAGGCCGGGGTGCGGATCTACGAGCACACCCCGGTGACCGGCATCGCCGGCGACGGCGGCCCGCCGGGCCGGGACCGGCTGCTGCTGGCCACCCCGCAGGGCGAGGTGCTGGCCGACCGGGTCGCGCTGGGGACGGGCGCGTTCGCGCCGCTGCTGCGGCGGCTGCGGTACTACGTGGTGCCGGTCTACGACTACGTGCTGATGACCGAGCCGCTGTCGCCGGACCAGCTGGCCAGCGTGGGCTGGCCGGGCCGGGAGGGGCTGGCCGACAGCGGGAACCAGTTCCACTACTACCGGCTGACCCGCGACAACCGGATCCTGTGGGGCGGCTACGACGCGGTCTACCACTACGGCAGCCGGATCTCGGCCGGGCTGGACCAGCGGCCGGCCACGTTCGAGGCCCTGGCCGAGCACTTCTTCGCCACGTTCCCGCAGCTGGAGGGACTGGCCTTCAGTCACACCTGGGGCGGGGTCATCGACACCTGCACCCGGTTCTGCGCGTTCTACGGGACCACGCACGGCGGGCGGCTGGCCTACGCGGCCGGCTACACCGGGCTCGGGGTGGGCGCGACCCGGTTCGGCGCCCGGGTGCTGCTGGACCTGCTCGGCGGCCAGCCGACGGAGCTGACCGAGTTGGAGCTGGTCAGGACCCGGCCGCTGCCGTTCCCGCCCGAGCCGCTGCGGGCGGCGGGCATCGGGCTGACTCAATGGTCGCTGGCCAGGGCCGACGGACGAGACGGACACCGCAACATGTGGCTGCGGGCACTCGACCGGGCCGGACTGGGATTCGACTCGTGACCGGGCCGATGCGACCTCTCTCGTTCGTCATCCTGGTCCTAACGAGGCTGGGCGCCGCCGCGGTCGGAGCCGGAGACGGCCTCCAGCGCGAGCAGCGCCACGTGCAGGGACAGCCGCGACTCGGCCGGCTCGAGGCTGGTGCCGAGCACTTCCTCGATCTGCCGTAGCCGCTCGTAGAGCGTAGGGCGGGCCAGGTGGGCGCGCTTGGCCGCGTCGGCCTTGTTGCCGCCGGCCTCCAGGTAGGCGGTCAGCGCGGCGACGAGCTGGGTGCCGGCGGCGTGGTCGTGGCGCAGCAGCGGGGCCAGCTCGCGCTCGGCGAAGGCCTGCAACCGCGGGTCGTCCCTGAGCAGGTGCAGCAGGCCGCGCAGCCGCAGGTCGGGCAGCCGGTAGAAGGGCAGCCCGGTGGGGGTCCTGGCGGCGACCTCGGCCACCTGATCGGCCTCGAGGAAGGAGCGCTGCACGGCGGTCACCGACTCGACCACCGAGCCGGCGCCGATGACGTCACCGGGGTCCAGGCGCGGGCGCAGCTCGGCGGCCAGGCGGGTCAGCACGGTGTCGGGGTCGGCCCGCGGCGGCAGGGCCAGGAGCGCGGCCACCCGGCTGTCGTCCAGCGAGGCCACCAGGGCGGGGACGGGTAGCTGGCGGCAGGCGGCGGCGGTGGCGTCGGCCACCGAGGCGGTCCGGGCCTGGGCGGCCAGGCCGGGCTGGGCCGGGTCGCCGGCCCGGGCCGCGGCCTGCGCGGTGGCCTGGGGGCCAGGACCGTCGGTGAGCCGGACGACGGCGGCCATGAGCCGCCGGCCGGTGACCGGCACGCCCAGCGCCCTGGCCCTGGCCTGGGCCTCGGCCGGGTCGCCGTAGCCGTGCCCGACCAGCACGGACAAGATGGTGCGGTGGGCCTGGCGCTCCAGGCTCTCCCGCTGGTGATCGAGCAGGCGGCCCAGGGCCAGCGTGGTCGCGGCCCGCTCGAGCAGGGCCAGGTCGCGGGGGGCGGGCGGCCCGCCGCGGACCATGATCAGGCGGCCCCAGTCCTGGCCGCGGGCGCCGACCACGGTGACCAGCCAGCCCGACGTGGGGTCATAGCCGGTCCGGTCGTCGGTGGCCACGGCCCGCGACCGGGTGGCGAAGCCGGCCAGCAGCCCGGCGGCGTCCTGCGCGGCGGTGGCGCAGGCCAGCACCTGGTGGGCCAGGTTCTCCAGGATGACCGGGCAGCCGGCCAGGGTGGCGGCCTGGCCGACGACCTCGTCGGCGGGCGCGCCGGACACGGCCAGCTCGGTGAAGACCTGGTGCATCCGCTCCGCGGCCCGCAGCTCGGCCAGCTGGTTGTCGATGATCAGCGCGTGGACGGACTCGGTGATCTCGATGAACTGGGTCTCCCGCTCGAACACCAGCAGCGGCAGCCGGTGCGTGACCGCGGCCGCGACCAGCGCGTCGGGCAGGCTGCGGGAGTAGCGGGAGCCGAGCTCGACGGCCAGCGCGCTGACGCCGACCGAGGCCAGGTCGGCCACGTACCTGGCCAGCCCGCCGGGGTCGCCGGGCAGCGCGATGCCGGTGGACAGCACCAGCTCGCCGCCGCGCAGCAGGTGCGCGGCCTCGGCCAGCTCGATCACGTGCACCCAGCGCACCGGGGTGTCGAGCCGGTCGGTGGCCGCGAGCACCCGCGGCGCGCCGCGCCGCACGGGGTCCAGGGCCAGCACCTCGGCGACGGTCGGCAGCATCGGCGGCTCCGCACTCCATCGGGACAGCAATACAGACAGTCAGGGCATATCGCTGATGACCTTACAGTCTGTCGGCGGGCCGCCGGGTGCGGATCAGGCCGCGGCCCGGTCGGCCTGCGGGCGGCGGCGGAGGGCGGGGTCGGTCAGGGACGCCGCGCGCCAGGCCATATTGGGCTGGTAGACGTCGGTGCCGGGCGGCACGATCTCGTCGATGCGATCCAGCGTCGCGTCCTCCAGCGCCAGCGACGCGCCCTTGAGCGCGCTGTCGAGATG
>Ga0134126_10002447_pt1 | contig 23406 bp, 18 predicted proteins | sample KB31752_FD_96881 | JGI IMG/M metagenome (GOLD analysis project Ga0134126, IMG submission 96881) | Terrestrial soil microbial communities with excess Nitrogen fertilizer from Kellogg Biological Station, Michigan, USA - KB3-175-2 | ecosystem: Environmental > Terrestrial > Soil > Unclassified ... | reverse complement strand
TCGATCGGACTCGAGATATTGGAGGACGAACCCGATACGGCGGCCATCATCGTCCCCGTCGGCGGCGGCGGCCTCATCACGGGTATCGGCAGCGCGATCAAGTCGCTGCAACCCCGCATCAAGATATGGGGCGTGGAGCCCGAGACAGCCGCTCCCGCCGAGCGCTCCTTCAGGATGGGCTCTGCGCAGGCATTTGCGGACTGGAAGCCATCCTTCGTCGACGGATCGGGAGCCCGCAGCGTGTTCCCGCGCATGTGGGAGCGCATGAAACCCGTGGTGGACGACTACCTGGTCGTCACCCTGGAACAAACCCGGAATGCGATCAGGCTGATGGCCGAGAAGTCACGCATCATCTCGGAAGGTGCCGGCGCCTTGGCGCTTGCCGCCGCATTGACCGGCCGGGCGGGCCCGGGGCCCATCGTGGTCATCGTCTCGGGCGGGAACATCGATCTGGATGTGTTGTGCCAGATTCTGCATCCGGAGGCGGTTCGCGACCGAGTTGGAGCGTAATCAAAAGTTGCACGGATAATGCCACCCCGGTGCTTGGAGGCGGCTTTTTATTCGCGTCCGACGCGGTTGGCATGCGACTCGACGGCATGAAGTTCAATGCACAGACCGGTGAGCAAAACGGTTCATACCTCGCCGACGCCGTTCCAGCCATCAACAACCAGGAAGGATATTTTTTTGTTGGTGGAAATTTGCGTGCGACCAACTTATCTTCGAACGCGGTCGACTGGACCTTCACCGGTGATGGCCACCTCGTGACCTCACCCATTATCGTCAATCAATACGTAATCGTCGGCTCCTCGACGGGAAACGTTTATGCTCTTGACGGAACGAATGTAAACATTGTTTGGCAGTCAAACGTCGGTGCCGCAATTCCATCCGCGCCAGGAGCCGGTTCACCCATTTCGCTTTCGGGGCTCTCTGCCGGAGATGGCATGTTGATTATCCCCGCAGGCTCCACTGTAACTGCTTAAACCCTATCGACCAATCAGTAAAGTGAAGGTAGGGCTATTTTCCGGATTTGCTTTTTCCCCCTGCGCTTTTTTCAGCGTCGGCATCCGACGTGCCCTGGAGACTCTCCAGGGTTAATTGCGCGAACTTCTCATAGAGCCAGTCCATGCGCGTCGAGTCCATCCCCCCGGCGAGTCCCCCAAGCGCATAATCCGCATGCACTTCGAAACGGCCGGTCTCTTTACCCGCCTGATCGTGCGTGACGACATCGCCCTTAACCATATCGGCGCCGGCCATGAATCCGAACGCAATGGCGGTGAAATTCGAACGTGCCCGCATGTCGGTGATGACGATGTCGACCGATCGGGTTGCGAGAGCCGAATTCTCATCCAGGAGTTTACTGGTCTGCATTGCGCGCTTGACCGTGTCGAGAAGAGTCTGCGGATTGAATTTGACGTTGTCCGCCACCTTCTTCTGAGCATCGTCAGACAATCTAATCGAGACCGACTTGGCAATGGGCCCGCTGGATGCATTGAAGTGCTCTGCCGATGCGAGGTCTGCCCGCCGAACGCCTGAAGCACAAGCACTACACAAAAGCGCTGCGGCCAGCGCGCCAAACGTGAATATACGCATGCTGTCTCCCTGACTATTGGTTATTTATCCCGATCTTATTTTTGCATTGTAACCGTTCGCGTAACCGGGGTGGAATTCACATATTCCCGTAAAAGCCGATCACCCGTGTTGATCAAGAAGTGCTGTCCCGCGCCATCAACTTGCGGGCAAACCCGCCTATGCACTGTCGGTGTGCGTAAGCTGATGATCGTGTTCCAGATTCAGGAGTATCGCATGCACGCGAACCGAGCACGGCACCCGCCCCCGCACGGCCTACTCGCCGGTCGCCTGCCTGAACTGCGCTCGCGACTCGTTCTAACCATGGACCCCAGGTCTCAACGAATTGCCATGCCAATGCGGTTTAAGTGTGGCCACCCTGGGAATTTCCAGTTCATCCAAATTCGCGTAGCGCGGCCCACCAGATTGGCCTCCGGGACAAGGCCGACTCGTGGAAAGCGACTGTCTTGGCTGTCGTTTCGATTGTCACCCATAAAAAAATAATGTCCCGCCGGCACGATCGCATCGAAGTCTGTCGCGCGGCGATCGGCGGCAAACATGACCAAGTGACCGTCACCGAGTTGCTCGAGACCGAGCCGCGAGCCGCTAAAACCATACCCGCCCGAATAAATGCGGGCCGGTGCCAGTGGAATCGGCGAACCATTGATGCTCAGACGATTGTTCCGCACCGCGACGTGGTCACCCGGCAATCCGATCAGCCGCTTGATGTAGTGGACAGAGGGATCTGCGGGTAGCCGAAACACGACGACATCGCCGCGATGAGGTTCTCCGGTCGACAGCACCTTTGTATTGATGATGGGCAGGCGCAATCCATATGCAAACTTGCTGACGAAGATGAAATCGCCATCCACCAGATTCGGCATCATCGATGGGGAAGGAATTCGGAAGGGTTCGAACAGGAACGATCGCACAATGAGTACAATCAGAATCACGGGGAAAAAGGATCGGGAGTAAGCCGTGAGCTTCCGTTCTCCGATCACGGCGTCTGTCCCGCGGCTGGTCCGTCGTGGCCTAAAATAAACAGCCTCTGCCACCAAGATCATTCCGGTGACGCCGAGCGCAAGAACCAGCGCGGTGGATAAATCCAGCGTCATGCGTTGAATTACAAAGGTGGACGAGAGATGGGTGGCCCGGCGATCGTCGACTGCTCGTGAGGGGAGAGTTGGCCTTTCGCATGGTTCGCCGTTGCGGCCCACGTCAGGGTTCCGAGGCCGAGGGTCATTGTCACAAATAATGCCATCAGAGAATGAATGGCGGCGCGCTTCCGTTCGCGGCGGTGTATGAGTATCAACGATCTCAGTCCAATGAATGCTATAAGAAAAAGGACCATCAACGTCACGATGACAGTCGGCGAGAACCTGTCCTTGATCGTGTGCCAATTTTTAGATTGATCAGCAATCAAGGTTACGCTCAGCATGACCGCCACTTCGGTCAGACACCACCAAAATGCTCTCGTCACCTGTAGCCATTGCGACGATTGCCGCCGTCCAGCTTGCACGATGAAAATGGCTACCATAATTTCTCGCCAGGCCCACCAACTGGTTTGGCCTCGAGTGCACTGCTCGATGAGATCGCCAATGAGTGACTCGCTGTGATAGCCGCGACCTAGCCGCTGCAGCAACCATAATCCTACTTTTGGTGGACCTCGACGCCTCACGCTATTTGTCCCTTGAGACCGGGCAGACCGCTTCCCAAGCGCATCAGGGTTGCATGAGCCTCGCGCGCCTCATTCAGTCCAGCCGGTGACGGCTTGAAATAGGTCCGCGCCTTCCCGCCACGCTCCGCGGTCGGCTCTCCCCGTACTGATGTGATCAATCCCTTGTCTTCCAGGCGCTCAAGCGCCGCGTAGACGCTGGCGAGCGCCACGGCACGGCCGCTGTTTTCTTCGATCGCGCGCGCAATCGACACTCCATACGCGTTCCTGTGAACCTGTATCGCTGCCAAAAGCACCATTAGTTCTAGCTGGCCGAGATATTCGCGTTTCCTCATATCTTCTATAATAACGAATTAATTAGAAGATCTCAATTCAGTAGCGAAAGGCAAAGAGTTACGCGGGTTCGGACGGGTGGGCAGACTCAAGCTCCTAGCGATGGAGATAAGGCCGCCCGAGTCAACATCACTTTGCCGCAGCGAATTCTCCGCGTAGTGGATGCTCATGCGCCTAGGCTCTGCTCCCAGACAGTCTGCCTGCCGGTGCCGGGTGCACTGCAGCGCGAACTCGCCTTCCTTTCGCAGTCTTGTACAAAGCTCGACCGGGCGGCTACATTCTAGGATCAGGGCACCGGTCTATGCGTCCGATCAGGCTTATCAGCGGCCCTCGCGGCCTGTCCCAACGGGAGGTTCCATGCATCGCAGATCTAGTGCTCTATTGGCCTTCCTCGGCTTCGTCGCCGGCTCGCACGCACTCGCGGCCAGCGTCTTCGACGGGACGTGGAAAGCGGATCTGGACAAAAACCAGCAGAACGCAAAGCCAGACGTTCGGGAGCTTTCAAACGGGATCTACAAGTGCATCTCCTGCGACCCACCGTACGAGATAAGGACCGACGGCTCCGACCAGCCCGCCTCATCCCAGGGGTTGGACGCACGCAGTGTTCGGATCGTGGACGACCACTCGATAGAGATCACGGGCAAAAACAAGGGAAAGGCCGCCTTCACAGCGACCGTCACGACCTCGGCCGATGGCAAATCGCAGATCTTTCGGGAAACCATCTTCAACATGGGCCCGCAGCCCTTCACTGTGACCGAGCACTTCACGCGGGTCGCCGCGGGACCGAACGGTGCACATGCCGTATCAGGCACCTGGAAGCTCGTGAGGACCGAGGGCTCCGACAACGTGGATGTGACGACCTTCAAGATCACGGGGCGAACTGTGGCACGTCGCGACGCACAGGGATCCTCCTACGTCGCGCAGCTCGATGGTCCTGCTGTGGCGCTCGTCGGAGACCCTCGATGGGACCAAGTGGCCGTCAAAATGCCCGATCCTAGTACGCTCGAGGAGACGATGAGCAAGGATGGCCAGTTTCGCATGAGGTCGAGGTGGTCCATCAACGCCGACGGAGTCACGATGCGTGCGCGGTTTGAAAATGCGAAGGGCGAGGTCTTCGAGCAGAGCGGTCACAAGGTGAAGTGATCTCCAGCATGCGATTCCGGCAGATGCCGTCCGGCTCGGACCCGTATGCCGCACGTCAAACTCGAGTGCTTCATCGTAGTCACGTACGACGATGGCGACCTGACCGATCCATTGCCTCATTGGGCTGTTGTGTCTCGCTATCCAGGCTTCCGCAAGGGGCGGGAAAGCCTCTTCTCTAAGGAGCCAAACTGGCGCCTATAAGGCCGGGCGCGGAAAGCACCGAAAATATGCGCCATACGTCTTCACAGAGCAGGGCGGCGGCGTGCTCTCCTCCGTGCTCAATAGCAAACGCGCGGTTCAGGTGAACATCGAGATAATGCGGGCATTTGTTCGTCTTCGGCAGGCTGTCTCGACCCAAAAGAATTCGGCGTCGAGATGACCCGTTCGCGGACGCCTGTTAAATCGGCGCAGTCAAATCGCAACATCGAAATCTGTCCACGGGTAATGCCCGGAAATGATGTTCTGAATTTGTCCGATGTGTCGGGGGCTGGCGGAGGCATCGCGGGCGCGGTAGGCTCTCGCATGGTCATTCGCGGAGAGGGGCCAATGGCGATCAAACGTCCAACAAAAAGTCGGGGTACGCCATCACACAAACCGGTCGCGTCAGCGCCGTTGCGCCACGTCGATGTCAGGGCGCCGCGGCAGATGGCGCCGGGCGAGGTCTACGTAGGATGGCTGTGTAAGAACCGATCGTGCGGGCAAGTCATCGCGATTGCGGCTACAGCACCGGGCGGCAAAGCGTTGACGGATTTCGATGATCAATTGACCGCGATCAAGTGTCCTCATTGTGGGGATGAAAACCTGTACCGCTGGAGCGCTCGAAGCGAACAGAAATACACACCGAAAAGTGTGGAAACCTGATCTTAGGGACGCGACTGGCGGACGCGGGCCGGTTCACAGTGCGGGAGGATGTTGGCGGACATTCCAGGGTTTACCGGATAACGTGAAGATCGATGGCAACCGACGCCGGGCGACGGTCTCTGGCCGGCCAACTGCTGTCAGTTATGGTGCCGAAGTGCCTGCGCGAGAAGCGGACTCTCATTTAAGGACGGTAGGCGGCGTGCTACGATCCGGAAAGCGTGGGAATGATGAGGAGCTCACAGGGAGGGCGTCGCCAGGTGAGTCGACAGCGATACGGATGACGGGCGCACAACAATGATATTCGAAGCAGTGGCATCCGGCGGCTGCCGGTCCTACATCATCGGCTGCGAGGAGACCAGTGCTGCGGCGCTGATCGACCCGGAGCTCAGTCAGATCGACCGCTACATCTCGTTGACCGCAAGGGATGGTTTGCGCATCCGGTATCTCATCGATACCCACACGCACGCGGATCACTTTACTGCAACTCAGCAGCTCGCGCGCCAGCTCGATGTGCCGGTTGTCATGCATCGCTCCAGTCCGGCACCATTCGTTGATCTGCGTCTGCAGGGTGGCGAACTACTGGTCGTTGGGCGGCTGAGACTTCAGGCACTCCATACACCCGGCCACACGCGTGATTCCATGTGTCTGCACGTCGAGGACCGTGTGTTCACCGGTGACACGCTGCTCATCGGAGCAACCGGGCGCACGGACCTGCCGAGTGGTGACGCTGAGGCGCTCCATGAAAGTCTGTTCGAGGGAGTGCTGAGGCTCAATCCGGAACTGAAGGTGTTTCCTGCACACGAATACAAGGGGCGATCTCACTCGACTATCGGCCGGGAGCTGGCCGATAACCCGCGGCTCCAGAAAGTCGACCGTGGCGCCTTCATCGAGATGATGCAAAACCTCAATCTTACGATGCCCACGCACGTGACCGAGGCGCTGCGCACCAATATGAACGGCGGCAAGACAGTGGCTCAGATGCTTTCCGAAGCCGCAGCGATCGTGCCGTTTATGTCGCTTGTCGAGCTCAAGGCGCGCCTTGAATGCCGGAACGATGAGCTCGTCGTGCTCGATGTGCGCGAGCGCGAGGCGTTTGAGGCGGGCCATATCCCGGGGGCGCGCCTACTGCCGCGCGGCCAGCTGGAATTGCGGGTCAACGAGGAGTTGACCGATCCGACCATGAGGATTCTTGCTTATTGCGAATTCGGCCGTATCTCAACGCTGGCGACAGCGACATTGCGTCAGATGGGATTCCAGGGCGCCGTGGCGTTGGACGGCGGCATGAAGGCATGGCGCGAAGGTGGTTACACGGTTAAGGCCGGCAAAGACCCGTAAGCGTGTCGTCATTAGGCGGCTCGCGCAGCCGCGCAACTGCCCGGGTCGCCCCCGTCGATCAGCACTCTGAGGATATTTGGATTCGCGGACCTTTAGCTACCGCGATGCGGACATTCACGAATGACCGAGACGGGTCCGATCTCGGTCACCTAACGCTTGGAGCAGAAGACTATCCGCAATCAGCTCACCGGCAAATCAAAAGGCCGTGCCAAGTCGCCGCTGCGTTGGTGCGGACCCAGAAACGTGACGACGATGTGTCTCGAGCGGTCGCGTTGGCAGCGTAGACGCTCGCGCACGAGATTCCGCTTACGCCCGAGAATTCTATTTTTCATCCGCAGCTTTACTCGTGTTCAGGCCGGAGGCCTTCAGGCTTTCTTGAAGCGGCGCAGGTAATTGAGCGGTGCCGCCCTGGAGCAGCTCTCGCCAGCTGGGTCCCCGCTGAGCGGCTTCATCCCACACGCGCTTCAAATCCTCCGGGCGCTTCTGCAGCAGGATTTGCAGGAGCACAGCTGCCTGGCGCAGGTCTTTGTCCGCCTTGGCCTCCGAGGATTTGCGGCGACGAGATAGGATCAACTTGTGCACGGCAAATCGTTCGGGGCTAGGCACCGTGACCGCCACGCCACCGCCGTGCAGGAGTACCGCCTTGACGGGCTCGTAAATCAAAAAGTCCAGGAAGCGTAACGGTTCCGCCGCGGTCTTGAGCGCCGGCAGGTACAGGGGCTCATCGTTGTCTGCCCCTTGGTTCGGCACCAAGAAATCGACGCGCAGCTTCTGACTCGATATGTATCGGGTGGGAGCGTTGCGACCCAAGTTGGGGATTTTACGAAAGGTCGGATCAATCTCCTGCAAAACCTTCTCCATGGAATCGGTCTGATCCTTCACGGCGATCGACACGCTTAAGAACTGAGCGACACCCACATCGGAGGTCTGCGTGAGCGCACCGCGCAGGCGCACTCCCAACATCGCGGCGTAGGTTTGGTAGGCGATGGTACCCACCAAGACGCCGCGCAACCGAAACACGCCGCTTCGGGCCAAGCCCGCCACAACCTGTGCTACGGCAGGCAGGGGCGCGGGTAGCCCGTAGGAGTGTACGAGTGAGCGGACCAGAGCGCGTTGCGCACTCTGGTCGCGTTTTGTTTGCCGGTGTTGGGCAATACGCTCGAGGAGCTCCGCGGTCTCCGGGCCCACATACCGCTGGGGTGAGTCGGCTCCGGAGGAGGGGCGCGACGGCCGAAAATACCAGTATTTGGAACCTTTCACGGTTTTGGCCGAAAAGGTACCGGGTTCCTCGAACGCGGTCTCGAATGCGAGCACGCTGCTCAAGTCGAGCAGTTCCGCGTACGCGGTTTGTGCCATTAAAGGCAAGTCGTTGGTTTCCATAGGAGCCCTGCAAAGTTATACCAATTCCGCAGAATTAGTATAACTAGGTTATCCCAATTCCGCAAAATTGGTATAACCCGCTTTGTTTAGCTCAGCATTGGAACGGGCCGGCTGGGCACCTCGAGGAGTCATCAGCGTGGTAACGCCCTGTTCGGAAGGAGACGGTCGTGATTAGCCGCTCAAGGGTTGGAAGCCTTCTCCCGCTTTCTGCGTGACTCTGAGGCCCAAAGTCTGCTCAAGCCGTTCGAAGCCTGATGACGATCGGAAGCTCGAAAGCGGCCACTCATCGATGACGGCAACGGGTCCGTGTGGACTCGTCGGCGGTCGCCGTGCATCCGCCGGGATCACAGGCTCCGCCCGGCCAATTGCAGTCAGTGGTCGAACCGAACTGACCGCCGGGAACCGGTCATTCTAAGCATCGCTCGCCATAATTCATCATTTTGTTTTCGCCGCTTTGCCATATCTAGATTGGATAGTGGTTTCGCGGGACGCGCCTATCGGGGATGGCGGTCGCGTAATGATTGCGAAGGAGCAGTTCGTGCGTTTAGCAACAAATATATCTGCGCTTGGGATTACTCTTCTGACAGCAGCGGGGTGCAGCCCGGCGACTCCGCCCAGCGACACGTCGATCATTGCCCGGTTCAACGCCCATCGCACCGAGTTTAGCCAGCTATTGGAAATGTTCGAGCATGACGGAATCAACGGTCGCCTTGGCTGCGCTGATTCCTTGGATGACGCGCGAGATCAACAGCCTATCTCTCTACAACGCCGGGCCGAGTACGTAAAAATATTCAAGACGATCGGATGTGATGGCGCCGTGTACTACTGGCCCGGCGCAATAGCCAAAGCCAAATTCTCTATGTGGTCGGTTGGAATGTTGTTCGCAGGCCAAGACAAGTCGATTATATTGTTTCCAGGCGAGCCCCCAGCACCCATCGTAGAGGCAACCGATGGGTATCGCTGGACGCAGATGGATCACCAACGTGGCGTAGTTGAGATGTATCGCCACATCGACGGGCCTTGGTATCTGCAGTACGTTGCGAATTGAATCGGCTCTCGACTTCTGCAGCCACTGTGAATCTCCACCTTCATACGATTTTCCTGACGATGGCGGTACTGCTTTTAGAGGGCCGCGGGCCGGCCTGTATCAGCAAAGAGCAGGCTAAGATCAGCGATCCTTCTGGATTGACGTTCGTCATCACGGAAACCAATTGCGATTTGGTCGGGAATACTACCGCGACAACTATTGAGGCATATGGGCGGGGTGATTCAAAGACGACTCTGTTTAAATACGGGTTAGATGACCGAAGTGGCATGCCTCGAATCGATGTGCAAGGTAATAGAATCGTTATCGAAATCGATTCAGTGCTGGATATCTCGCGGCAAGAAAATCGCTATAAGACTTATCCGGTCAACTATTAAATCAAACATGTTGAGTATCCGCAAAAATGACTTTAATCGGCCGTAAGGCGCCTTCGCAAGCGATCGAATGGTCTGGCTCGTAATCTCGCCGATGCTTGTTTTTGGGAAAGCTGGAAATTCCCTCCTTGGAAGCGGCGGGCCGCAACCGGCGAAAGACGCGATTACCTTTTCAATCTGCCTGCCCAGGACCCGTTGTTCGCGAGCGCCTGTACGTCCGGGAAGGGTCGAGCGCGAAATTGGACAGTTCCGCTTGAGTGTATACACTTGTTGATACATCGGAGGCGATCTATGAGTAAGTCAGCAACGCTCACTGTCCAGCAATGGGGAAATAGTCTCGCCGTGCGGATTCCAGCGGTGATCGCCCGGACCGCTCGCAGGCCGGCCGCGAGAAAAGGCCCGAGCGGCGTCGCCGGTTACATCCTCGGCCATCAGCCCAAATCACTCGATTGGAGGGCGAGGAATGCGAAGCCGCATCCCTTTAAGAAAGTACCGGAGGATGCGCGCGTGCGCGCCTGCGAAACACCGAATCAGATCATCGCAATCGGCTAGCCTGAAGTTACCCCGCGATTTTAATGGTTGAGTAGTCAGCAGATCCCTGGTTTTTCCGTGTTTGGCGCGATTTGGGGCGCATTACATGGGTACATATTGTAGTCACTAAATAGTTGACTATATGGCGCTCTTGTGCTACGTTTCTACGCATGTCAGAACGTGGAGGCGCCGTACATGTCGTCACCACACGGCGCACCTACAAAGGCCGTGTGTACGAGACGCATCTGCTTCGGCGCAGCTACCGCGACGGGGATCGCGTCAAGAACGAAACCCTCGGCAATCTCTCGCACCTGCCCGCCCCGGTAATTGATCTGGTGCGCCGCGCATTGCGCGGTGAGAGCTTCGTGCCGGTGGCCGAGCGACTGGAGGTCTTAGGCTCGCGCCCGCATGGACACGTGCAAGCGGTACGCGTAGCCATGCAGCGGCTCGGGATCGAGTCACTCATCGGCTCGCGGCCGAGTCCGGAACGCGATCGCATCTTGGCACTCATCGCCGCTCGGGTTCTCGCTCCGCACACGAAGCTTGCCACCACCCGCTGGTGGCATACGAGCACTCTGGCCGAGGAGTTCGGAGTGAGCGCGGCCGATGAGGATGATCTTTATGCGGCGATGGACTGGCTACTCGAGCGCCAGGCGGTGATCGAACGCAAGCTCGCGGCGCGGCACTTGGGCGAAGGGAGCCTCGCACTCTACGATCTGTCCTCGAGCTACTTTGAGGGCACGCACTGTCCATTGGGCAAAATCGGCTACAGCCGCGACGGCAAGAAGAACAAGCTCCAGGTCAACTATGGACTGATGACCACGCGACAAGGCTGCCCGATCTCGGTGTCGGTGTACGAGGGCAATACGTCGGACACCAAAACCCTCATGCCCCAGGTGACGAAGCTCAAGGAGTCCTTCGGTCTTGAGCGTGTGGTGCTCATCGGGGACCGCGGCATGATCTCGCACAAGGCGATCGGGGAGCTCAAGGAGATCGACGGGATGGCGTGGATCACGGCCTTGAAGAGCGGTCAAATCCGCGGTCTCATCGAGTCCGGCGGCCTGCAGTTGGGGCTCTTCGATGAACGGAACCTGTTTGAGTTCTCGGACCCTAAATATCCCGATGAGCGGCTCATCGCCTGCCGTAATCCGCAGCTCGCGAAGCTTCGAGCCCATAAACGCCAAGCGCTGTTGGAGGCGACCACGCTCGAACTCGATAAGATCCGCGACCGCGTTGCACGCGGCGCACTCGAGGGAGCGGCGGCGATCGGCGTAAAGATCGGGCGGGTGCTCGACAAATACAAGGTCGGCAAGCACTTCGAGTTGACCATCACGGATACCGCCGTGAAGTATCAGATCCTCGAGTCCCAAGTCGCCGCCGAAGCCGCGCTCGACGGCATCTACGTCATCCGCACCGCCTTACCCAAAAAGCAGATGTCGGCGCCCGAGGCGGTGCGCAGTTACAAGGCACTCACCCAAGTCGAACGGGCTTTCCGATCGTTGAAAACCGTGGACTTGAAGATCCGTCCGATCCATCACCGGCTCGAGAGCCGCGTCCGTGCGCACATCTTCCTGTGCATGCTCGCTTACTATGTCGAGTGGCATCTGATCGAAGCGTGGCGGCCGCTCCTGTTCGCCGATGAAGATCAGGCGGCCAAGGCCACGCGCGATCCGGTCGCCCCGGCCAAGCGCTCAGCGGCCGCGCTCGAGAAAGTCCACACGCACCTCACCGAAGAGGGCGCCCCGGCACAGAGTCTCCGGACCCTCCTCGCCGAACTCGCCACCCTGGTGCGAAATACCTGCCGCACGCCGGGTAATCTCGAACATCCGGCAACCTTCGACTTGCTCACCACGCCGACCGACTTGCAGCACCGCGCCTTCGCGCTTGTCGATCAAATCACCGTGTAGTCAGAACCAGAACACCCGAAATCCATGCATGTATCTGTCACACATGGATTTTGTCTCGCGGCGCGGGCAGGAACTAATGGCTAGCCCGGCGTGCGTCCCCCGAGAATCGTCGCGAGCACGCCGGTGTCGATATTGCCGCCGGACACCACCGCGCACACCTTCGATTCGGCGTAGCGCCCGGACAGTGCCGCCGCGACGGAGACGGCGCCGGCTCCTTCGGCCACGGTGCGGTTGTGTTCCACCATGATCTTGATCGCGGCGGCAACCTCATCGAGCGAGACGGTGATGACCTCGGAAATCAGGGCCCTCGCCAGCGGCCACATCTCGGGCAGCACGGTGCCGAATCCCACGCCGCTGACGAAGCCTGGTTCGTGAGGTGTGTCGGTCGGGCCGCCGGCGGCGAAGGCCGCGGTGAGGGGGTGGGCGCTGGCGAGTTCGCAGGCGATGATCTTGACGTCCGGCCGCAGCGCGCGCACCGCGCAGGCGATGCCGCAGGCAAGACCGCCGCCGCCGAAGGGGATCAGAATCGCCTCGACGTCGGGTAATTGCTCCAGGATCTCGAGTCCGATCGTGGCATCGCCGGCGAGCGATGCGGGGTCGCGAACCGCGTCGATGTATACCCCTTCCTGGCCTTCGAGCGTGCCTGTCCTGATGGCGCGCCACCAATCCTCGGTGGGGCGCATGTCGATGCGGGTGCCGAGGCGCCGTAGTTTGTCGAGCTTGGTCTGCGGAGCATTCGCGGGCACGACGGCCGTGGCCTGGATGCCGAGCCGCCGCGCCATGAAGGCCACCCCAAGTGCGCTATTGCCCGTGCTCGTGGTATAGATTCCGCGGCTCAAGGCGGCCGGAGGTCTTGCGAGGACGGCGTTGCCGATGGGGCGGATCTTGAAGGATCCGATGGGTTGCAGATTCTCGAGTTTGAGCGAAACACTCTTGGCCGCCGGCGCGGCGCCGCAGGCCACCAGCGGCGACGGCAGGCTCAAACCCTCGAGGCGCGCCCGAGCCGCTTCGACTTGCGCCATGGCGACCGGCTTTACCTCGGCAATCGGTCTTATTTCGTCGGGCATGGCGGAACTCCTTAGTAGGCGCGGCCACATGCGGCCAAAACGCGGCGCCGCGCGCCCGCGGCGTACAATTGCACAATCATATGATATTGCATATAATTACAAAACTTTCACAAACGCAAGCGGAACAGCAACGACATGGAACCGAACTTCAAGGCATTACGCAAGGAATTCCCGGTCCTCGAGCGCAAGACCTATCTCAATAGCGGTTCGTATTGCGCGCTCGCGAACGACGTGAAGGCGGCCTTCGACGCCTACATGGAAGACCGTCTGCTGGTCGGCGCCAATTGGGATGTGTGGATCACGAAAAACGAGTCGGTGCGCGCGCTGACGGCATCGCTGCTGCACGCATCGCCGGATGAGATCGCAGTGACGGCCTCGGTATCCGCCGGCCTGAATGCTCTGGCGAGCGCGCTGGACTTTTCCGGCCCGCGCAACAAGGTCGTGGTCAGCGATTTCGAATTCCCGACCAACGCGCAAATCTGGCATGCGCAGGAGCCGCGCGGGGCGCGCGTCGTGCACGTGCCGCGCGCGGCCGACGGTTACATTCCCGCGGAGAGCTTTGCGAAGGCGATCGACGAGAACACACAGCTGGTTGCCATCACGCATGTGTGCTTCAGAAACGGGGCCAAGCTGGACATTCCAGGCATAGTGAAGTTGGCGCACGCCAAGGGCGCCCGCGTCCTGCTCGACTGCTATCAATCGGTGGGATCGCTCGACATCGACGTCAAGGCGCTCGACCTGGATTTCGCCGTCGGTGGGATGCTCAAATACCTGCTGGGCACGGCGGGCATTGGCTTCCTGTATGCGCGGGATGCCTTCATCAAGTCGCTGGTGCCCACCAACAGCGGCTGGTTTGCTCAGGCCGAGATCGGCGCCATGGACATCACGGCCAATCGGCCGGCGCCGAGCGCGCGCCGATTCGAGGCCGGTACGCCGCCGGTGGTGAATTGCTACGCGGCTGAGGCGGGCCTGAAGTTCTTGCTGGCGGTCGGGACTCCTGCCATCGAGAAGCGCAACATCGCGTTGACGCGGCAGTGCATGCAGAAACTTCAGGAGATCGGCTGGCCGAGCGTGACACCGGTACAGGACGAGCGCCGCGGCGCCACCGTGGCCGTGTCTTCGCGCGACAGCGGCGCGCTGTCCAAGGAACTCATGAAGCGCGACATCGTCACGTCGCACCGCGACGACAATGTCCGGGCCAGCTTTCATTTCTACAACAACGACGACGACGTGAATTCCTTCGTCGCGGCGATGAAGGATCTGCGCACGTCGTTCGCTCCGCGCTAAGATAGGCCGGAACGCGGGCCCGTCCGGAACGCGAATCGGGGAGTCATAGTGGATATTCGCATTTTGCGCGGCACCGACGTGCGGCGCCTTCTGCCCATGCATGAATGCATCGATCTCATGCAGCGGACCATGACTGCCATGTCCGAGCAGCGCGCGGTGGTGCCGTTGCGCTCCGTCATGGTCATGCCGGGCGGAATCGGGATGTTGGGCAACATGCCCGGCTATCTCGCCGATCCGGAGTGTTTCGGGGTCAAGCTCGTGAGCCTGAATCCACGCAACAAGCCGCCGCAGTATTCTTCGCATCTGGGACTGGTGCTGCTGTTCGAGGCGGAGCACGGATGTCCGGTCGCCTTGCTGGACGCGGCGGAAATTACCGCGATTCGCACCGCCGCCGCGAGCGGATTGGCGACGCGTCTGTTGGCGCGTCCCGAAGCGGGCGATTTGGCGTTGATCGGGGCGGGTGAGCAAGCACAAAGCCATCTTGAGGCCATGCTCGCGGTGCGCCGGCTGCGGCGGGTGCGGGTTTGGGCACGCGACCCCGGCAAGGCGGCCGCCTTTGCAAGCCTGGAGGGCAAGAAGCACGGCATCGACATCGAGACGGCCCACACCGTGCGCGAGGCGGTCGCCGGTGCGGACCTCATTTGCACGCTCACGAAGGCACGGGAACCCATCGTCCTCGGCGAGTGGATTGCAGAGGGCGCGCATCTGAACGTGGTGGGCTCGAGCATTGCCGCGACGGCCGAGATCGATACGCCGGCGGTGGTCAAATCGCGATTCTTCGTGGACCGCAGGGAATCCACGGTCAACGAGGGCGGCGAATACCTGAAGGCGCTGCGGGCCGGAGCCATCGGCCCCGAACATATCCTGGCGGAAATCGGCGAAGTGGCGAACGGCTCGGTGCCCGGGAGGCTGTCGCCGGCCGACGTCACGCTGTACAAGTCATTGGGGGTGGCGCCGCAGGACCTCGCCTCCGCGCACCATGTACTCATGAAAGCACGCATGGCGGGCGTGGGTCAGGTCGTCGAATTCTAGGAGTCCGACATGTCTTTAGCGGCCGCGCCGGTATTGCCCACCCCCGAGGACGTCGAGGCCGCGCGCGCGCGGCTTCGCGGCGTCGCGGTGCGCACACCCCTGCTCAATCTGTCGGCCGAGATCCCCGGCGTCAACATTTATCTCAAGCTGGAGAATCTTCAGCCTTGGGGCTCCTTCAAGATCAGACCCGCGTTCAATGTGCTGAAGAGCATGGATCCTCAACGGCTGCGGGGCGGGGTGCTGACGGCGAGCGCCGGTAATTTCGGTCAGGGCCTGGCATTCGCGGCGCGGCAAATCGGGGTGCCGATCACCGTGGTGGTGCCGGAGGGGTCGGCGGCCACCAAGGCGCAGGCCCTCTCGGAACTGGGGGCCAAGGTCATCCGGGTGCCTTTCGATTCCTGGTGGACGGCGCTCACGACGCGCGCATTCGCGGGCCAAGAGGGCGTGTTCGTTCATCCGGTCGCCGAATCGGCGGTGATCGCGGGCAATGCGACCATCGGCGCCGAGCTCATCGAGGATCTGCCGACTCTGGACGCCGTGGTCGTACCCTTCGGCGGCGGGGGCCTGGCGTGCGGCATCGGCTCGGTGATGCGCAGACTTCGGCCCCAAGTGCGCGTCATCGTCGCGGAATCGCAGGCCGCTCAACCGGCGCGGGCGGCGCTCGAGAACGGCCGGCCGACATGCGTGACGCATGTGCAGAGTTTCGTCGACGGCATGGGCAGCACGACGGTGCTCGAGGAGATGTGGCCGCTGGTGCAACGCATGGTGGACGGCTCGGCCTGCGCTTCGTTCGCCGAAATTGCGGATGCCATCCGCTTGCTCGCGCGCCGCCATCATGTCATCGCGGAGGCAGCCGGAGCGGCATCCGTTGCCGCTGCCATGGCCGGACAGGCCGGGAAGGGCAACATCGTGTGTATAGTCTCCGGGGGAAACATCGACGCAGCCAAGCTTGGCGCAATTCTCAACGGCCAGAGTCCCTTTTGAGCGCGGATAAAACGATCAAACGCAAAGTAAAGGATTGACAAGCATGGTTCGAAAAAAAGCCAAACGCGATACCCAGGGGCTGTTCGATGATTTTCTCCCGCACTTGATCGCGCGGCTGGCCTATCAGCTCAACGTCGATCTGGTGGAAAAACTGCGGCACGAGGGAATCAATGTCACGCGCTGGCGGATCCTGGCGGTACTCGCCATGGGCGACGGCATCACCATCAATGAAATCATCGACCGCGCGATGATGCAGCAATCGGCGCTCAGCCGGGCGCTCATGAGCATGGAGAAAGAACAATACGTGCGGCGCACGCTGCGCCGTGCCGATGCCCGCTACGTCGAGGTGTTCCTGACGCCCAAGGGCCGCGCCCTGTTCAATTCCCTGGAAGTCGTGGTTCGCCGCCGCCAGCAACGGCTGTTGAAGGGATTCTCACCCCAGGAGCTTGCGGCGGCTTTCGCCCTCATGCGGCGCATGAGCCGCAACATGCAAAGCTGAGGATTGATCGTCGATCGAGCGGCCGGATTGTCGGCCGGACGCAACAATCTTTCCCTTGACTTGATATTTCATATGATAACTCATATTGTAAGCCCACCACACGGGAGAACCATTGATGCCGCGCCTCTCAATCGATAGTCGATCAATTCACGAACAGGGCTTGATGGGCCGCACGCTGACCGTTGCGGTCGCCGTCGCCGCCCTGTTGTCCGGTGTTCCGGCCGTCGCGGCCGACACCAGCGCCGACTCCGCCGGGATCGAAGAGATCGTGGTCACCGCCAACAAGCTCAATGCGCAGAAAGTGCTGGATATCCCGGCATCGATCCAGGCCATCAGCGGCGAGTCGCTGCAACGCGCCGGCTCCTCGGCGTTCATGGACATCGCCGGCCAGATTCCCGGCCTGTCGGTGCAGGACTTGGGTCCCGGCGACAAGAAGTACGTGATTCGCGGCATCAATTCCACCGGCGACTCGACCACCGGCATCTATTATGGGGAAGCGGTGATCAGCGCCTCCAACGCCGACGACGGCGGCGGCTTCCAGCCGGATATCCGCCTGTACGACCTGGATCGCATCGAGGTTTTGCGCGGTCCGCAAGGTACGCTGTACGGCGCGAGTTCCATGAGCGGCACGATCCGCTTCGTTCCCAATGCGCCCGATCTGCACAATCTCGGCGGCTACCTGACCATGGAAGGATCGGAGACCTCGCACGCCAGCGGCAATTATAATTTCAACGGGGCCGTGAATTTGCCCATCATCGACGGAGTGCTGGCGATGCGTCTGGTCGGTTGGAAGTCCGACGACAGCGGCTACATCGACCAGACGCGGGTGGGAGTGGGCGTCACCGGCCTGGTCAACGTGGGCACCGCCAAGGTACCGAATTACCAGCTTGCTCCTCTTGCGGCCCAAGGTTTCGTCAAGGGCGTCAACGATGACGACGTGGGCGGCGGACGGGTGATGGTGCGCTTCCAACCCACCGACAATCTGACCATTGACGCCAACTACACCGCGCAGAGCGAGAATTCAGGCGGCTCATCACGCTACACACCGGCTGGTGTAACCGCCTTCAACACGGTCACCCCCAAATTCATCGCCAACAACATCCCGCCGTCCCAGGGCTGCGACCTGTGCAACACCGACGTCACCCGCAGTCCGTGGACCGACGATCTCAAGGTTTTCGGGCTGACCGTGGCGTACAAGACGGCGGCAGGCACGGTGACCGGCACCACGAATGAATTCAACCGCAGCACCGGGTTCTCCTTCGATTCCACGCCCGTCCTGGTGTCTTTCGAAGTTCCGGTGCCGGCCGAAACCTTCGAGCCGCGGACTCGCAAAGTCAACTCCAGCGAGTTGCGATTCGCCAGCGACTTGGATTCCCCGGTCAACTTCGTGGTCGGCGGTTTCCGCGAGCACGACAGTCAGAACCTCGCCGTGAACGTCCTCGCCACGAACAGCTTCGGCATGCCGATCGGTCCGTTCAGCAGCGCGAACTCGGCCGATGCATTGAATTTTCCAGGCGTGGGCTCCACCTTCTTCGGGCGCGCCGACGAAAGAAGCAGCACGCAATATGCGGGTTTCGGCGAGGCGACCTGGAAAATCGACTCGGCCTGGACCGCGGTGGCGGGCCTGCGCTATTTCACCGAAACGCTGCACGGCATTCAAAACCAGACCCACCCCTTCGGCGGATTTCCGCCCGGGCCGACCCTGATCACCGTGCCTGATCCCGACGAGAGCTTCAACAAGCTGACGTGGAAGGCGAATCTGAGCTACAAGTTCAACGAGAGCCTGCTGGGCTATGGAACCGTCTCAACCGGTTTCCGAGGCGGCGGGTTGAATGCCGTCAGCGAACCGTTCGAGCCCATTCCGGCGGCCTTTGCCCCGGATACGCTGACGAATTTCGAACTCGGCGCCAAGGGACGGTTGTTCGATGGCCTATTCGATTACCAGGCCGACGTTTACTTCATCCGTTGGGACAACATCCAGGTCCAGGAAACGACCGCGGACGGCGCCTTCGTGTACCAGGGCAATGCCGGCACCGCTCATGTCAAGGGAGTGGAATTCGAGTTTTCGGCCCACCCGATCCAATATCTGACCGCCAATTTTGCGGGCTCCTATCAGGATGCGGTTCTTACCCAGGGCGCCGACGCGGAGCAGAAGGCGCTCAATCCCACGCTGGGTGTGACCGGCGATGCCATCCCCAACGTGCCGAAGTTCCAATTCAATCTGGGGCTGAACTATACGGCGCCTCTGACCGGCGATTGGCAAGGCATGGTGGCGACGGATGTGAACTATCGCGGCGGGGTGAATGCCTACTTCGCCTCCAACACTCAGTTCAATCTGCCGCTCTCGTCCTACACTCTGGTCAATTTTCGGGTTGGCGTCATCAAAGGCCCGTGGAGCGTCACGGCGTTCGCCCGCAACTTGACCAACAAGCGTGCCGAGGTGTCTGCGATCAATTCCTCGCAGGATCCCGACGCGCTCCTGACCGTGCGGCCGCGGACCATCGGAGTTACGCTGACACGGACTTTCTAACGGCATCGGCGTCGTGTTGCTTCGGGTCTTTCCCTGGCTGATGGCATGGGCGCTGATGGTGGCCACGGGTGCGGCGTCGGGCACGGGCGCACCGGCAGGCGTGGACACTGCGGCGGCCGTGAAAGCCGAAGATCGGGGCGGCAACGGAATGCCGCTCTGGGATTTCTATCACTCCGTGCTCGCGCACGCCAAGTACATTGATTTGACCCACGCCATTGCGCCCGGCGGACCTTTGGGCGAAGGTTTCGCGGACTTCAAGGTGGTGGCGGCACGGGCCGGAGTGACCATCCCCGGCGTCATCCACAGCGGCGAGCCATTCACCTACGACAAACTCGGCGTGGCCATCACGGCCTACGATTTGCCGATGGACCACATCGGCACCCAGTTCGGACCGCCGGCGCATGAGAACGAGCATGGCGCGACCATCAGCGACATTCCGCCCACGGTTGCCCTGCGGCCCTTGGTGGTCATCAACGTGGCTGCCAAGGTGGCCGCCGATCCGGGATACCAGGCCACGGTGGCCGATATCAAAGAGTGGGAGCGCCGTCACGGGCGGGTGCCGGCCGGGTCCGTGGTGATGATTCGATCGGACTGGTCCAAGAAGTGGAACGATCCGAAGCGCTTCACCGCGCCGCCGTTCCCTGGCGTAACCTTGGCGGCACTCGAGTTTTTGCACTTGGAGCGCCATATTCTGATGCATGGACACGAACCCTTGGATACCGACAACACCGCTCCGCAGTTCATCGGCGAGAAGTGGCTGCTGCAGCATAATTTCGCCCAGGCCGAAGGGGTTGCGAATCTGGACCGGGTCCCCGAGAGCGGCGCTCTCATCGCCATCGGATTTGCCAAATTCGAGGGCGGCACCGGCGGATTGGCCCGCTATATAGCCATCGCTCCCTCGAGCTGGCCCTTCGGCACCACGATCGATCAACAGTCCGGTGCACCCCTTCCCACGCACGACCGTCCGCTGCGGCGCGGCGCCGATGGGGTGCTGAGAGAAACGCCATGAACGATTCTGCAAAAAAATCGCCCGTCATCGCCAATCGCAAGGGGTACTACTACGAGGTCAAGGCCGGCAAGCGCTACACGTGGTGTGCCTGCGGACGATCGAAGAACCAGCCGTTCTGCGACGGGTCGCACGTGGGCACGGGCTTCCTGCCGGTGGCGTTCAAGGCCGAGAAGGACGAGGACGTCATTTTCTGCGGCTGCAAGCATACGGGCACGCCTCCGTTCTGCGACGGCACCCACAGCAACCTGCCGGGCGGCTATGTGACCGACGACCCTGACAGCCCGGAGAACCGGAAGATAGCGAGCGTTTCCGCCGACGCCGGGCCGACGGTGCGGCTGGATGGGCGGTGCTATGTATTCTCCACCTCGCGTGCGGTGCTGCGCGAGCGCGGCCGACTACGCTACTGCGCGGTGGTGAGTCCCGCCTTGGGCGCGCAGTTTCAATCCCAGTTCTACGGGGAAATCGCCGCCGGCGCCTCGCCGGTGATTTCGGCCGACGGGCGCGATACCGTGCTGTTCGTCACCGCCGGCGCCGGTGAGATCGAGATCAGCGGCCGGCGCTTTGCCGTCGATTCGCTCACGGGCGTGTATGTGCGGCCGAACGAAGCCTATCGAGTGCACAACGGCTCCGCCGCGACGCTGAAGTTCTTTATCTCCAATGGACCCGGCAGCGAGGACCTCGCCTGGCTGGACCACATGCCTTCCGCCTTCGAGGAGGAGTTTCCGCATCGCTGCGCGATTCTCGACCCGGCGCAAAGACACAAGATGGCGGAGCGCTACTACCAAATGCTGGTCAGCCGCGAGCATGGTTCCACCGTGGTGACGCAGTTTATCGGCAACATACCGCTGTCGAAGGCGGAGCCGCACCGGCATCTGTACGAGGAGGCGCTGATTTTTCTGAACGGCGCCGGCGTGGTGTGGACCGAGAACGTGAAAACGACGGTGGCCGCGGGGGACGTGCTGTTCCTGCCGAGCAAACTATTGCACTCCGTGCAATGCACGACCCCCGGCGGTTTCGACATCCTGGGGGTCATCTACCCGGGCGACAATCCGTCCATCAATTACTGAGCCGGCCGGCCCCCTCGAACGACCGCCGCTATCGGGGCGGACCAGTTCGGGAATATTAGCTTCTGCTTGTATAGACCGCCAGCAATATTACCGTCATAATGCTGGCGATGTTTACACGTCGTCTCTCGCTACCCGCACGTTCCTTCCTGCTCCTCGGGCCTCGCGGGGTCGGCAAGACCACTTGGCTGCGCCACGCAATTCCGAGCGGGCATTGGTACAACCTTCTTCTCGATCGCGAGTTGTTGCGCCTTATGCGCGAGCCGGGCTTGTTTCGCCGCGAAATCGAGGCGCTACCCTCCGGCTCCTGGGTCGTTGTGGACGAAGTGCAGAAACTGCCCGCCCTGCTCAACGACGTTCACGATGCATTGGCTTCGGCCCCAAGGCGTTGGCGCTTTGCGCTTACCGGCTCCTCGGCGCGTCGGCTGCGGCGCGGTAACGCCAATCTTCTTGCCGGACGGGTCATTAGTCGTCAAATGTATCCGCTGACGATCGCAGAGCTGCATTCCAAACCGCCGCTCGATGATCTGCTGCGTTTCGGTGCATTGCCGCTGGTACGAACGGAGCGCGTCCAAGCGACGCGTGTCGACTTGCTTGAAGCTTATGTCGAGACCTATCTCACTCAAGAAATCCACGCCGAGGCACTGGTTCGCAGCCTTGAGTCGTTCGCGCGGTTCCTGGAAATAGCGGCGCTGGCCAACGGTCAATCCACTAATGTTACTTCGCTGGCGCGCGACTCGGCGGTAGCCCGGCCCACCGTGCAGGGATACTTTGAAGTACTCATCGATACCTTGATCGGCGCTTGGCTGCCGGCTTGGCGGCCGCGGGCGAAGGTCAAAGAGGTTCAGCATCCAAAATTCTATTTGTTCGATTGCGGCGTGGTCCGTGCGTTGTCGCGCCGGCTTCGCGAACCTCTGGATGGAGCCGAGCGCGGGCACCTGCTCGAGACACTGGTGTTCCACGAGTTGCGGGCACACATGGCGTATGCCAATTGTGGCGGCAATTTATCTTACTACCGCACGCCTTCCGGGACGGAAGTGGATTTCATCTGGAGCCGCGGCACACACAATGTCGGGATCGAGGTGAAAGCGAGCCGGCAATGGCGGCCTGAACACGGCCGTGCGCTCCGCATGCTTCGTGACGAAAAAATATTGACGGCATGTTACGCCATTTATCTTGGCGATACCCCCCAACGGGACGGCCCAATAGAGGTACAGCCTGTGTATGCATTCCTCGATGAATTGTCGGCAGGACGCGTACTACCGTCATCGGCACAACCGGCCGCGAAATCGAAAGTGAGTTCCACGCGCGGGTGAGTAGCCACCCAAGTGGCATCATCAAAAGCGGAGAGTACTAAATAGGGCTCGCCAACCCCCCTCGGCTCGGCCGGCTCGTACTTCGCGCAATAGGCGGGGTTTCAGCCGGCCGGGCGGGGTGTAGTAGTATGGGGCTCTCCTATGCGCCTGCCGTCGCTCAAATTTTTGAAGACCTTTCAGGTCGCGGCCAGGCTGCAGAGCTTCAAGGCCGCGGCGGAGGAGTTGTTCGTCACTCCCTCCGCCGTGAGCCATCAGATCAAGGCGTTGGAAGGGCAGCTGGGGGTGGCCCTGTTCGAGCGCGGCGTGCGCACCCTGACGCTGACCGATGCCGGCGCCCACTACCTGGAGCACATCAACGATATTTTCTCCAAGCTCGAATCCGTCACGGAACAGCTGCAGGTGCGCTACGGACGCACCATCATCCGGCTGAACGTGCCGCCGTTTTTCGCCAATGAAATGCTGCTGCCG
>Ga0134126_10002446_pt1 | contig 23408 bp, 18 predicted proteins | sample KB31752_FD_96881 | JGI IMG/M metagenome (GOLD analysis project Ga0134126, IMG submission 96881) | Terrestrial soil microbial communities with excess Nitrogen fertilizer from Kellogg Biological Station, Michigan, USA - KB3-175-2 | ecosystem: Environmental > Terrestrial > Soil > Unclassified ... | reverse complement strand
GGGGGGAGGATACAGTGAACCCTCCCCCCGCTCACGCGGGAGGCTCGCCAAAACGAGAGCGTCTCTCCAGGACTGTTCAGTTTGAAACACGCCGCCCACGCCTCATAAAGTTAGTGCCTCTGAAAGCAGGTCTCCCGGCCCAAACCGGGAGACATTTTCATTTTCGCTCCACCTCTCGTATCGCTTCGGACGATCGTACCGGTTCAACGCGATGTCGGACTAGCGAAGCCGCTTTTCCTATTTCCCGCAAACCATAAAATCATCATTCTCTTGCCCTGCCTGGCTCGGCGCGTTACTCTCCATACCGTCCGACTTGCTGGACATCGTACCGACACTGACCAACAACGGATTGGGTTTGCGCGTGAACGGGAAAACGGTACAGGGATGGTTGACGGAGAACTCGCTGGTCCGGCGGACGGCGGAGGCGTTGTTTCGCGCCGCCAGCCGTCACCACCTAGCCCGGCTCGATCGGCAAGCGCCGGTGCGCTGTCAGCCCCGCATCCTCCTCGGTCTCCTTCACCAAGCGCAGACGACACGCTTCGGCCGCGAACACGATTTCCACCGTATCCGCACCACGGGCGATTTCCGTCGTCTCGTGCCGCTGCGCACACGCGCCGATCTCTGGCGTCAATATTGGCAACCGGTCTATCCGCACCTGGCCGGCGCGACGTGGCCCGGCCTACCCCAAGAAGAGGAGAAGAGAAGACAAGGAGAAGAGGAGAAGAGGAGACAAGGAGACAAGGAGAAAGAGACTTCTGATTCTTTCTCCCCTTCTCCTCCTCTCCTCTTCTCCTCTTCTTGGCTTAACGCTGCCCATCGCCGCGCCCTGCGCACTGCCCTCGCTTTTGTCGTGGACGCCCAACCTCGGGCACGGCTCCTGTCCGGCGATCTGCTCTTCCCAGGCGAAGAAGGACCGTCAAGCATTTCGGAGCGGAGTAACCTGCCCGAAAGACTTCCCGCCCTCGTGCGTCCCTTCGCGCGGATGGGGGCGGATACGTCGGCCGAGCGCTGCGCCCATCTTCCCGTAACCTGTCTCGCCGGCCCGCTCGAGCGTCTGCTGCCCTTGCTGGAGAATGTCAAGCAGGTGCGCGGCAAGACGTGTGTGAGCGATGTTTGGCCCGGCCTCACCACCATTCTGTACACGCGCCGTTCCGTCGTGACGCCGGTGGATCGACTCCGCGCCGCGGCTCAGGGCGTACTCCTTCTGGAGATGGCGGGGCGCGCCGAGGGGCCGATCGCCGTCGAAGATCCGCGGCATGGGCTGATGCGCTTACTGTGCGATCATGGCGTGTACTTCGAGTTTGTGCCGCCCGATCAGGTCGGCGAGCCACGTTGCCCCCGCTATGGCATCGACGAAGCGGAGATTGGCATTCCCTATGAGTTGGTCCTGACTTCACCTGCGGGACTATGGGCGTGCCGGATTGGCCGCACCGTTTGCCTGGAGAGCCGCGATCCGCCGCTGCTGCGCTTCCTCGACACGTCGCTTACCCAGCCGGCCACGATCCGCGAGGAACGTCTGCTGGAACGCATCGATTTGCCTCTGCCTACGCTTCCGTTACCGCTGTCCCATCCACAAAACGACGACAATCCGGCAACGCTGCCAGAAAGCTTTTTCCATAGCCCTTGGTCAGCACGCGCGGATCGAGAATGACAACCAACCCCGTGTCGGTGCAGGTACGGATCAAGCGACCAAATCCCTGCTTCAGTTTGATGACCGCTTGCGGCACCTGATAATCGAAGAACGGCTGTCCACCCGCCGCCTCAATGGCCTCCTGGCGGGCCGCGAGTACCGGCCGATCCGGCACGGCGAACGGCAGCTTGGTGATGATGACATTCGAGAGCGCTTCGCCCGGCACATCGACACCCTGCCAGAAACTATCGACCCCGAACAGCACGGCATTGCCCGCGGCGCGAAAGCGCTCGACCATGAGGGTGCGCGGCAGACCGTCGCACTGACTGAGGAGCGGATAGCCCTGACGCGCACACCAGGGCCGAAGCTGCGTCGTCGCCTTCTGCATCATCTGGTAGCTGGTGAACAGCACGAAGGCGCGACCGCGCGTTTTCTCGATGTATTCCGGGATTTTCGCCAGCACCGCCTCTTCGTACTTCGACGGAACGGCCGACGGATCGGGCATGGAACGGAACAGATGCAGTTCGACTTGCTTGCGGTAGTCGAACGGACTGCCCAGTTGCAGGGTCTTACAATCATCGAGTCCGAGCCGGCCCTGAAAGTGCCGGAAACCGGACTTGCCGCCGGCACTGAGCGTGGCGCTGGTCATGATGACCGTCGGTATCTTGTCGTAGAGTTGTTCGCGCAGAGCCGGCCCGACATCGATGGGAGCGCTGGCCAATTCGACGCGCTCGCTGCGGCCGGAGGTGATGTCGATCCAATATACCTGTCCCTCCAACGCCTGCGCCAGCCACTGCTTGATACCCAGCGACAATCCCCGCGCGCGGTCGGCCACGGAGATGAATTCAATCTGTTGCTCGTCGTCGAGTTTCTCGGCCACGGTGTCGAGACAGCTGCCGAGCTTTTGCAGTTCCTCGGAGAGAATGTCCGTCACGATGTTCGGCTGGCGGACGCGGATCGAATCCGAGGAGGTAGCCGGCCGCGCTCCGCCGCGATTGTCGCGCGGCTGACTGGCGACCCATACGCGGATGCTGGCGAAGAAACGCTCGGCGGCGTGGCGTGCGATTTCCGTCTGCGCAATCGCGTCCTCATCCGAGATGAACGCGAGCAGACCGCGCCGCGTGCGCGCGCTGAATAACTTGTTCAGTAGATAGTCAATGCTGCCGCGACTGACTTGCAGACCGAGATGGTCGGCGGCCACATCTTCCAGCGTATGCGCCTCGTCGAAAATGACGACTTTGTAGTCGGGCAGCAGGTTGGCTCCCTGACGCCGTAAGGCGAGATCGCTGAAGAACAGGGCGTGATTGACAATGAGCAGATTGGCCCCGAAGATCCGCTTGCGCGCCTGGAAATAGAAGCATTTGGCGTAGTCGGGGCAGCCGCGTCCCAGGCAATTGCTGCTGTCGCTTTCGACGAGATCCCACAGGGCTGGCTGCGGCTGAAAGGACAAATCGCTGCGGCTGCCGTCGCGCGTGGTCCGCGACCAACGGCCAATCTGCTGCAACTGCTCCACGCCATTGGGATCGACGAGCAACGCCCCGGCCCGCTGCTGCGCGCCGCGCAGTCGTCGCAGACTGAGATAGTTCGATCGGCCCTTGACGAGCGTGGCATTGAATTGCTGCGGCATCACATCTTGCAAAAACGGGATGTCCTTGTGGACGAGTTGTTCTTGCAAACTGATTGTGTGCGTCGAAATGACGATGCGGCAATCCTTGTTCGCCGTGGCCGCCTGGATTGCGGGCACGAGGTAGGCAAAGGACTTGCCGACCCCCGTGCCGGCCTCGACCATGAGATGGCGTCGGTCGGCGATGGCGTCGGCGACAATGTCGGCCATCTCCAATTGCTGTGCGCGCGGTTCGTAATTCGTCAGGCGCTGGGCGATGACACCATCGGGACCGAGGATGGAAGCAATGGTCATGCAGCCGGGTTCCACTAAGTGGGGAGCGATCCTTCTCCAACAAAGAGGATTCTACCACGCCCGCTCCCTCTACTGATAGATTGGCAGGGAGCGGATGTATGTGCCTCTTGATTTTGGCGAACGGCCGGCGTCAGCCGGCTGGTGGGAGCCTGTACCAGCCGGCTGACGCCGGCCGTTCGCCTGCAATGCCAAAATCGACAAGGGCACCCTGCGCCGACGAGCAAAAGGAGGAATGGAGATGGCATGGTCCTGGCTGGCATTCTGGCGGCTGTTTCATCGTGGACCGAGCGTGGAGCGCGCACGCCGGTTGTTTTCGCAGCAGCGCGAGCATCTGGAACTACAGTTTTTTCAGTCAGCTACGGCGAGCGGCAAGCCGCGCGGTCTGCGCTGGAAGGCCATCGATTGGGAATCGGGCGTCGAGTTCGCGCGCGAACTCGAGAGCGGCCGGCTTGCCGCGCTCGTTGGCGTGACGATTCAGTTTGAAGCCATCGAAGGCAGTGACATGGAAGGTTTGCCCGCCGTCGGCAACCTGCGCAATGCTTCCGCCGTGTTTTTCTTCCACGGCGACCGCTGGCACACAATCGGCAAGACGGTGTTCAATCTCAATCCCGATGAGGCGCTGATACACTTCAAGAATCAGTACGAACGATTGCCACATGATGTTTAGCCGCGACGCGCAGCGGAGCGCGGCAATCCCGCGCTCCGCTGCGCGTCGCAGCTAAACATCATGTGGCAATGGATATTCGATGATGGGGATGCCGAGTTTGGGCAATTCTTGCAGACGTCGCCAACCGCGCGTCACGCGAGCTTCCTCGGCGGCGACGAAATCGCGGTCCATCGATTCCTTGGCGAAGACGCCCTCACAGCGAATCGGCTCGAAAGCAGAATCGACGATGTACTGAGCCAGCGCCGGATTGCAGCGAATGTGTCGTTCGGGCAACAGATGTAATTGTTCGGGCGGCACTTCATTGAGAACATAGCGCAGATAGAGGTCGGAATCGGTTATTTCACCGACATCCTGGCCGCAGACTTCGCACAGATAGCCCTGTTCGCAGCGTGCCATGATTCCACGCCTGCCAGCCCGTAGCGCCAGCAAGGGACAATCCTTCCCCTTTCGCATCCAGTTACGTGGTGCCCCCTCTTACTCCCCTCTCCCCCGTACTCGGGGGAGAGGGGAGCCGAGTCAGCGACCGCTTAACTGGATGCGAAAGGGGACAATCCTTCCCTTGCTGGCGCTGCGGGCTGGCAAAAGAATGTCAATCTATCTCGATCTGATACGGCAGCGTCAACCACACCGGCTCGCTGCGCAGTTGCAACATGCTATCTAGCGAACGCAACTTGCGCCGCAATTCCGGCATGTCACGCAGCAGATATCGCAGTTGCACGGCCGGCGCCCGCGTGCCGAGCTTATCCTCAATGAGCGAATCGAGGAAGCCCTTTGACTTCGGCAGAATCAGCAATTCCGGCTCCTTGTCGGCGGGCAAACTCGTCATGGCGCGGGCGGCGGCTACGGCATCGTCGAGCGAGCCTAGCTCGTCGATAAGCCCATTCTCCTTGGCCTGTCGCCCCGTCCAGATGCGGCCGCCAGCCAGATTGACGAGTTCCGCGCGCGTCATTTTCTTGCCCGCCTTCTTGCGACCCTCCAGCGCCTTATCGAGAAACTGATCGTACACGTCCTTCATCAGCGCGGTCATCGATTTGCGTTCGGACTCCGTGAACGGTTTCTCCGACGACAGGATGCCGGAGTTGGCACCGCGGCTAATAATCTCGGTCTTGATGCCAAGCTTGTTGAAGGTGCCGCCGATGGCCAGTTTGCCGCCAACGACGCCAATCGAGCCGGTCAGGGTGCCGGGATCGGCATAGATTTTCTTCGCCGGCATGCTGATGTAGTAACCGCCGCTGGCGGCCACGTCGGACATGCTGGCGATGAGCGGTTTCTTCGAGCGCTTCAGCTCGTTCCAGATAAGGTCACTTGCCAGGGCCGAACCGCCGGGGCTGTCCACACGCAACACGATCGCCTTGACCGTGTCGTCCCTCTCCGCCTGACGGATCGCCTCGATCATCGTTGTCGAACCGACCGTCTCCGCACCCATGAACCCTTCCTCGCTCTTGCCGGTGGTGATGATGCCCACCGCGTAAATCACCGCGATTTTGGGATTTTTCGAGGATGTGATCTTGGGCGTTGCCAGCAGTTTGAGCAGGGCAAAGGGGTTGGAAAAATCGATGTCCTCGCTCTTCTTTTTGCCGTAGTTCTTGACGACTTTGAGCGTGTCAGCCTTGAGACGTTTTTTCAGCACATCCTGATACTGCTCCGTGTAGCCCACGCGGTCGATAAGGCCGGCCTTGAGCGCGCCGCGGGCCGTGTACGGCCCCTCATCGATCAGCTTCTTGACCTGCTCTGCCGTGAACTTCTTAGCGGTTCGCAAACGGACGATGCGCTCGACGATGTTGTTCACGTAGTAATCATCGATGACGCTCGTCAGTTGCTTGCGCGCCGGTTCGCTCATGCTGCTGCGCATGTACGGCTCGGCAGCGGCCTTGAAATCGCCCATTTGCAGCATGTCCGCCTTGACGCCGATTTTCTCGAACAGATCCTTATAGAAGGACACTTCGGCGCGAATGCCGGTCAGCATCAGCCAGCCGGATTCGGGCAGGCAAATCTCATCGCAAGCCAACGCGAGCAGGAAATCCTTGGTGCTGCCCGCTTCGAGGTAAGCGTACACTTTCTTGCCCGACTTGCGGAAATCGGCGATGGCCCGACTCAACTCGTCGATCTTGGCCCAGCCGACGCTAAGCCCATCGAGTTGGAGATACAGCCCCTGGATGGCGGAATCCTTGCGAGCTTTCTTGATGCGATCGAGCTTGGCCTTGAAGTTTTCGCTCGACCCGCCGAACAGCGGATCGGCGGCCGGCGGCGATTCGCCGAGCGAGCCGGACAGCTTGATATGAGCCAGGCTCACGGTCTTCGTCTCGTCGGCGCGAGCCGGCAACGTCACGGCCAGCACGCCAGCCAAAGTCAGCGCCATCCCATATCCATAGCGACGGAACAACATGCGTGTCTCCCTTTCAGTGTTCAGTTTTCAGTTTTCAGTTTTCAGCAAGAACATGAAGAACTCACCACTGAACACTGAAAACTGAACACTGAAAACTGTTCGTATTTCAGGCCATGCCGACTTCTTTTTTCACCCGGCTGTACCAGTTGCTGAACATGCCGGTCTTGACCTTGAAGCTGTTTTCCTCAATGACTTCGAGGACCATGCGCTTGCACTGCACGTCGTTCTTCTTACCTTGGGTGCGTTTCTTGCACTGGGCGACGGCATCGTTGAATTCTTTTTCATCGACCTTGCCGTCGTTGCCGGCGAAGGTGTCCACGAGATCCTTGATTTCGCTCAGAACCCGGCTTTCCAGAACGTAGCCGTTGCCCTCGCAAACTTGGGCGAGCGCGGAACGAGCCGAATCTACGGTGATGCCCTGCTGCAAGGCGATTTGCAGGATTTCGCGCTCCTCGTTCTTGTCCACGTACTTGTCATCGTAGGCGCGCAGTTTGACTTCTTCCACGAACCGCTTTTTCACTTCGTCCAGAGACATGAGAAAACTCCTTCCGCAAAGGGAGGGTGGGCGAGGTGTTAATGCCCAGCCTCAATGGCGCTTCTCGCGAAACTGTCACCCACGGCGGTGGCAGATGGCTCTCGCAGAGTAATTCGCCGAAGATCCGGCGGTATTTAGGGAAAGCATGAGGGATTATACCTTACCCGCCCCCCCGGTCAACCGTGGAAGGCGAACGGTCGGCGTTCCTCTGCCAGCCCGCAGCGCCAGCAAGGAGGAAGGAGAAATCCTTGCTGGCGCTGCGGGCTGGCAATTGCGGCCGTTTACAGCCGGGTCGGCAGCAGCAGGGCGGCGGGATTCTGGAGATGTCGCAAAATCGCATTGGCGAACACGGCGCCGACGGCGCCATCAACGACGCGATGATCGAACGACAGCGAGAGATAAATCATGTCGGCCGGGCGAATCTGGCCGGCCGCGTCGTAGACGGGACGCTTGACCACCTTGCCGAGAGCGAGAATCGCAACTTCGGGATGATGGATGATCGGCGTGGCAATCAGTCCGCCGAGGTTGCCGACGGAGGTGATGGTGAAGGTGCCGCCGGCCAGATCTTGGCGGCGCGATTTGCCGGCGCGGGCGGCGCTACTCAACTGCTCAATCTCACGGGCGATGACGCCAATGTCCTTCTGGTCGGCGTCGTGGATGACCGGCACCATCAGCCCCGAAGGCGTGGCGGCGGCAATGCCAATGTGATACTTGTCGTGCAGGACGATCTCATCGGTCTGCTCATCGAGACGCGCGTTGACGATCGGTACGTCCTTCAATGCGGCGACGACGGCCTTGACGAAGAACGGCAGATACGTCAGTTTCACGCCGGCGCGCGCGTAGGTTTCGCGCAGGCTCTCACGCAGTCGGACCAGATCCGTCACGTCGCACTCATCGACATAGCTGTAATGGGGAATGGTGCGCTTGGACAGAGCCATCTGCTGGGCGATGGTGCGGCGCATGCCCTGCATCTTGATGCGGGTACCGGGCTTGCCATAATCCGCTGCGGGCTTCGCCGGCGCGGTGTGATTGGCCGCAGCCTGGATTCGTGGGGCGAGGTCGTCGATCAGAATGCGTCCGTCCGGTCCACTGCCCTGAATCGTGGATAGATCGATACCGAGTTTGCGCGCGAGGTGACGCACGGAGGGTGCCGCCTTGACGGGGAGCCGACCGACTGCGTCCGCCTGGGCGGGACCATTGCGGTTCATCCCGGCCGCGATTACCGGGCGAGCCGTTGTCTCGGCAGCCTTGCCGCGCGGGGTGCTGGCAGGCACTTGGGCCGCGGCGGCGCTGTCGTAAGTGAGCAAGATTTCTCCTACCTTGACCTGTTGGCCGGGTTGGGCACGCAAGCTCGTGATGGTGCCGAGGAACGGCGCGGGCACTTCCATCGTGGCCTTGTCGGTCATAACCTCCGCGAGAGGTTGGCCGCGCTTGACGACCGCGCCGGCCTGGACCAGCCAGCGAATCAGTTCGGCCTCGTAAACGCCTTCGCCGATTTCGGGCAATGCGAAGTCCATGAGGGGAGTCCTCCCGACAGCCGGCTGTTTTGCCAAACAGCAAGCGGCCTATCACGCTTCTTCCATGACAACCGCGCGCAAAGCGCTCTCGATGTCGTGCGACTGTGGCACGGTGTTTTGCTCGTATACGTGATTCAGGCCGATGCCCGGCACATGCTTACCGGCCACCAGACGCGGACGCACCAACAAATCGTAGAAATGTTCGTCGATGACGCGGCGCAGCAAGTGTTCGCCATAGTTGGTCACTTCCGTGTCCTCGTTGACGATCAGCAAACGGCCCGTCTTCCGTACACTGGCGCTGATGGCATTCCAATCGTAGGGAAAAATACTTCGCAGATCGAGTACGTCGCAATGGCGCCCCGTCTCCTCCGCCAACTCGTCAGCCGCCTGCACACATAAGGGCAACGTCCGCCCGTAACTGATTACCGTGGCATCGCCTCCCTCGCGGACCAGCGATGCCACACCGAGCGGCACGTAATACGGTTGCACGTCAGGCCAACGCGGATGCCAGGCGCCGCGCTCGCCGAGAGGGGCGTCGATGCGTTCTTTCAATTCCTGCTCGCTGTCCGGCTCGCCGGGAAGTTTGTGTTCGCCGCGCAGCCGCAACAGCGCCTTGGGCAACAGTACCAAGACCGGGTTGGGATCGACGATGGCCGACAGCATGAGTCCATAGGCGTCGAGTGGATTGCTGGGCATGACGATCTTCCAACCGGCTAGCCGGCTCGCCCAACTCTCGAACGAGTGCGAATGATACAGGCTGCCGCGGATGCCGGAGCCGCTTGGCGTCATCAGTACCAGCGGCATATCGTAATTGCCCGCGCCGGCCCAACGCTGATTGCCGGCCACCTTGAGCAAATCGATGGTGTTGAAACCGTAATCGCAGAACTGGATCTCGGCAACGGGCCGGCCGCCAGCGTAGGCGATGCCCATCGCCGTGCCGATGATGCCGCGCTCGTCCAGCGGCGAGTTCCAGGCGGTTTTGAGTCCCTGCGTGGCGGTGAACACGCCGCCCAACGGCGGCCCGACATCCTCGCCGAAAACGTCGGTGACGCCGAGATGTTCCTCGCCGTAGTGCAGGGCGAGACGAACGGCTTGTACGAGCGTGGCCATCAGATACCTCGATCCAAAAATCTAACCACAGAGGCACAGAGACACAGAGAAGACAAACAAATTACCCTGCATGACAGCCCTTATTCATCCGCGTTCGTTTTGACGGGGAAGTTTTTTTCTTCTCTGTGTCTCTGTGCCTCTGTGGTTAGATTTTTGGCAATCCCGTGTAATCCTCTGGATAAACCGCGTCAACCGGGCTAGGGGCGTAGGTGTGCGTCTCGATATCCGACGGTTCGGGCATCGGTTCGAGCAAGACTTGATCGAGAGTCGCCTCCACTTCGGCGAGCGCCTCCTCGCGTGTGTGTTCGATGGCCACCGTGTCGAGAATGCCGGCTTCCTGCAATTTGTGTTCAAATAACTCGATCGTGTCCGGCTCACTCGTGACGAACTGCGCGCCGCTGGACGACGAATGCCCATAGAGCCGCGATACCTTCGCCTCCAGCATGAACGGCCGGCGTTCGCGGCGGCAATAGTCCATCGCCCGTCGAATGGCGTGCCAACTGGCGATGGGATCGTTACCGTCCACGACTTCGCCGCGAATGCCGAACGCCTTGCCGCGATCCATAATGTGCTTCTCGCCGTGCTGGCCGCCTGCCGCGGTCGAGATGCCCCAACCATTGTTGGTGACGATCATCAATACCGGCAGTTCGTTTCCAGGTCGGCTCGACCACACCAGGCACGAGGCGAAATCGCCTTCGGCGGTGCCGGCGTCGCCACCGGTGACGATGGTGATACCATCGCCGCCGTGACGCTTCTGTACTCGTGCCGTGCCCGGCGCCATGAGGTACTGCACTTCGATGACCGAGGTGACGGGGATGACGTTCCAATCGCGGTTAGCGAAATGGCCGGCGAAGTTTCGGCCCATCGAATGCGTGTCCGTGATGGTCATGGCCATTTGCCGGATGCTATCCAGCATGGGCATGCCCATGGCAACCAGGGTGGCGCTATTGCGATAGTGCAGGTGGAGATAATCGAAAGCGGGGCCACGGCCTTTTTTGACTTGCAATCCCAGGCAGATGTTGAACGCCTCCTCGCCTGGCCCGCCGATCCAGAAATAACCCTGTCCTGACTTGCTCATCTTAATCATCCGCTCTTCCATGGCGCGGGTGCGAACCATGAGGCGGTAGATTTCCAGGCAGCGCTCAGCGGGCAGCGTTTCGCGCCCGCTGGAAACTTCAGGGACGAGTAGGCCGACCCCCTCGTCCCCGAAGGAATTGTTTTTGTTCAGCATGCCACGTCTCCTCCTCGGAGAATCGTTGAAACCCTCATCGTCGGGCGACCGCGCCGCGGCAGAGGGGGCAAGGACGGAAAATCACCTGGGGCCATCCAGGCCGGGGAGGGGCTTCATTCTCTATTCTACGCTCCACCGACCGCGCAGGGATAGTCCCTGGGAGGTTTATCGATCCTTCCCCATATCGACCGGAAGAGATAAGAGCAATTCTTATTTTTTGCTGGAGCGTCTGGTCGGCCTAACCCGCACCGCCCAGATGACCGAAATTGCCGCCCTTGCCGTCTGGATTGAGGCGTCCGGGTAGTTTACATTGCCAAGGCGAATATCGTCCTCGGCGCTGGATTCTTCCGTGGACCCGCTATTACGGCGGCACGAAAAAGCCTCACTAGCCCAGAGCGCCAGCGAGGGGGCCCAAACCCGCTTTCGCATCCAGTTAAGCGGTCGCTGACTCGACTCCCCTCTCCCCCGTACCATTAGTATCTACACAAGTGCGGAGAGTGCTGAGTTAGAGGATCTTTTGTAGTTGAGGAAGAGCGCCAAATGCCTTGTTTACGCTCTTCCTCAACTACGCTTCGGCTCTACAAATTACTTGTGTAGATACTAATGCCCCCGTACTCGGGGGAGAGGGGTTGGGGGTGAGGGGGTGGTAGCGTCAAAAGCAAACTCTGTCTGTCTTTGCGGCGTTCTCCCCCTCACCCCCGAGTACGGGGGAGAGGGGAGTAAGAGGGTTCACCACTTAACTGGATGCGAAAGGGGGGGCCCAAACCCGTCGCTGGCGCTCCGGGCTAGTGAGGCGTTTTTCTTTCGCACCGGGGTAATATGAAAGTTTCTTCTCGCGGTGAATGGTTCGATGATTTCCTGGCCGGATTCGGCGGCACGTTTTCAACGTGCCGGAGAACGGGAAACCTCAACAAAGGGGCACGTTGAAAACGTCCTCTTAAAATCCAGCCATTCGCTCCCGCAATGCCAGATTCACTTCCAGCACATTGATGAGCTTCACACCTGCCAAGCCGCCCAACGGAGCTTCGCTTTTACTATTCAAGAGATCTTCAATGGTCTTGCGGACCTTGCTTTTGTCCGCCTTGGTCTTCGCCGCCCAAGCGGTCACAACACGATCCAGTTGGTAGCGTGCGTTCTTCAACGTGATATGCGGATCCAACCCCGAACCAGAGGCCATCAATCCATCGGCTGGGACTTCGATTAGTGCCACATCGGGATGGGCGGTCAACCACCTGTCAAAATAGTCGCGTTGGACCTCCGTGCCTTTGCCGACCGCTTTGAAGCGATTCTCGGCGACCCATTGTTCAATGTCCGGGCCGACGAGTTGATCCTTTTTCGGACCCGTGCGGTATTTGACAATGGGGCCAAGCGCCTGGGCGACTCGAGCGCGCAGCTTTGGATTGGTCGCACTCAGGTTCGACCCGCCCGACACGCTGGCGTCATAGGACGGCGCGGATGGACGCGGATGGAAATACTCCGGCCCATTGAAGGGTTGGGCGATCAACCGCGAGCCGGCAGCCTCACTCTCGTTATTGGTTGGGTTGCCGTTCTTATCGATCAAACTGCCCGAAGCCTGGTTCGGGAAGCAAATTTGTCCGATGCTCCACAGAGTTAAGGGATAGAGAATACAGCAGAGAAAGACCGTTAAGCCCAAGAGCAACAGATTGGCGCGAAGATGCGCGTTCATGGAATCACCTTGGAAACGAGGAAACATTTCGCGCGGCTTTCCGTTTCGCGAGAAATGCGAAGCCGCGCGAAACGCTAAATGAGTGACAACGCCATGTCAATCGCCTTGATGCCGATAAATGGCACGATGACACCGCCAAGCCCCCAGATTAACAAGTTGCGGCGCAGCAAGGCATTGGCGCCGACCGGACGATACACAACGCCCTTGAGCGCGATGGGGATCAACAGCGGGATAATGAGCGCGTTGAAGATCACCGCCGACAAGATGGCCGACGACGCCGAATGCAGGTGCATGATGTCGATGGCCTTGAGCCACGGCAGCGTCGAAGCGAACAAGGCCGGCACGATGGCGAAATATTTGGCGAGATCGTTGGCGATGGAGAACGTCGTCAACGCGCCGCGTGTCATCAGCAATTGTTTGCCAATCTCGACGACCTCAATGAGCTTGGTCGGATCGCTATCGAGATCGACCATGTTACCCGCCTCTTTCGCGGCTTGCGTGCCGCTGTTCATCGCCACGCCGACATCGGCTTGCGCCAGCGCCGGGGCGTCGTTGGTACCGTCGCCCATCATGGCGACGAGTTTGCCGCCCTGCTGCTCCTGGCGAATGTAAGCGAGTTTCGCCTCCGGCGTCGCCTGGGCGATGAAGTCATCGACGCCGGCTTTCTCGGCGATATACTTCGCTGTCAACGGGTTGTCACCCGTGACCATGACCGTCCGCAGACCCATTCGCCGCAGACGCTCGAAACGCTCGCTGATGCCGGGCTTGAGAATGTCTTCCAGCACGACCAGGCCGGCGATGCGGTTGCCTTCACAAACGAGAAGAGGCGTCGCTCCCTGCCCGGCCACGCTCTCGATTTGCTCCTGCAAACGCGCCGGTAATGTGCCGTTGTGCTGCTGAACGTGGCGAATGACGGCGTCGGCCGCGCCCTTGCGGATGACTCGGCCATCCGGCAGATCGATCCCACTCATGCGCGTCTGGGCCGTGAATTCCACGAAGCGAGCGCCGGATGGCGCGGCTAACGAAACGGTCCCGCCACTGCGCCGGTACAACTCGACGATGCTCTTTCCTTCAGGAGTTTGATCGGCGGTCGAAGCGAGCGACGCCAAAGCGCCAACGTCTGTCGCCGATAATTCGTTCAGCGGCACGAAGCGCGTGGCGCGGCGATTTCCCATCGTGATGGTGCCGGTCTTATCGAGCAGCAGTGTATCGACATCTCCCGCCACCTCGACGGCCTTGCCGCTCTTGGCGAGGATATTGGCACGCAACGCGCGGTCCATACCGGCGATGCCAATGGCCGCCAAAAGCGCGCCGATCGTCGTTGGGATCAAGCACACGAGCAGCGCGATCAGGGTGGGGATGTCGGTGCCGAGGCTGCTCGATTGTTCGCCCAGGTAGCCCTGCATGTAGTGTTCGGTGTAGCGTGCCATCGGCCACAGCGCCGCGGTGACAATGAGGAAGATCAGCGTGAATGCGGCCAACACCAGCGACAGAGCGATTTCGTTGGGCGTGCGTTGGCGGATGGCTCCTTCGACCAACGCGATCATGCGGTCGAGGAACGACTTGCCCGGCCGCGATGTGATCCGCACGACGATGCGATCGGACAGGACGCGCGTACCGCCGGTGACGCCGGAACGGTCGCCGCCCGCTTCGCGGATGACCGGCGCGGATTCGCCGGTGATGGCCGATTCATCGACCGAGGCGACGCCGGCGATGATCTCGCCGTCGCCGGGAATCAACTGTCCCGCTTGGATCGCGACCAAATCGCCTTCATTCAAACAGGTGGATACCGTCTCTTCCACGTCGGTATCCTCTGGGTGGCGCAGACGATAAGCCGGTGTCTCTTGCCGTGTCTTGCGTAATGCCTCGGCTTGTGCCTTGCCGCGCGCTTCCGCCAGCGCCGACGCGAAATTAGCGAATAACACCGTCAGAAACAGCCAAACGTCCAGGGCGATCAGGTAGCCGAGCGAGGCCGGACTAGAGTAATCGAAGACTTTCGCCACGGTGTAGAGGATCGACAAAATCGTGCCGACCTCGACCACGAACATAACGGGGTTTTTCCACTGAATATCGGGCCGCAGCATGAGGAACGCCTGACCCAAGGCGGTCCTGAGCAAGTCGGCAGCGAACAAGCCCTTCCGCCGGCTGATGCGACGCGCCGCTTTCAAGTCTGCGGGCGGTAGATCAATGTCCAAGGCGGCAGGGCGAGGGATGATGGTTTGCGACATATCGGTTTGACTCCGTTGTTGGCGAGCTTTCTCTCGCGTCAGCGCCCCGAGCGCGCGAATCACTCGGGGCGCTAACGCGAGAGAAAGCTCGCCTGTTTCATGGTCCAAAAGGAATCGGCCCCAGGTGTTCGGCGACGGGACCGAGGACGGCGGCCGGCATGAACAGCAGAGCGCCGACGAGCAAAATCGTGCCCAAGATGACAAAGCCGAATGTCAGCGTGTCGGTGCGCAGCGTGCCGGAGGTGAACGGCGTCCGTTTTTTGGCCGCCAGACTGCCCGCCAGCGCCAGCGGCGCCAGGATCGGAATGAATCGGCCAAGCAGCATGACCAAGCCCGTGGCGATGTCCCAGGGGCGCGTGTTGTAAGGTGCGGGCTTGGTGTCGTTGAATCCCCAGGTATCGTTAAGCCCCTCGAACCCCGAGCCATTGTTGGCGGAGGCCGAGCTGAATTCGTAGAGGATTTGCGAAAATCCATGTGGTCCCGGATTGCTGACGGCATCCGTACCCCACGACAGCGCGGCGAACAGACCCGTCGAACCGAGGATCAAGATAGGGTGGATGAGCAAGGCGAGCATTGCCAATTTCATCTCGCGTGCCTCAACCTTCTTGCCGAGATACTCCGGCGTGCGGCCGACCATCAGACCGGCCAGGAAGACGCCCACAATCAGATAAATGAGCAGGTTGACAAGGCCGACGCCCTTGCCGCCGAAAACGCAGTTGAGCCACATGCCGGTGAACGGCGTCAGTCCGGCCAGCGGGTTGAGGCTGTCGTGCATGCAATTGACCGAACCGCACGTCACCGCCGTTGTGATGGCCGAAAAGGTCGCTCCCGCCGAAGTGCCGAAGCGCAGCTCTTTGCCTTCGAGATTGCCCATGTCCCTTTGATCGACGGGCAGGGCCGGCAGTGCGGGAACATCGATGCCGTCCTTGTCTTTCGTCCGCTCCGCGTGGGCCATCAGCGCGGGGTTCGGTTGTTGGGTATCGAAGTGGACGGCCCAGCCGATCATGGCGAGGAACATCCCGAGCATCACGCCGTAGATGACGGCGGCATGACGCATTTGCTGGAGCATACGGCCGAACATCACCACCAGCGCGAACGGAAACAGGAGAATGGAGACGCTTTCAAAGTAGTTGCTCCAGGCGTTGGGGTTCTCGAAGGGGTGGGCCGAATTCGCTCCGAAAAAGCCGCCGCCGTTGGTGCCGAAATGCTTGATGGGCAGGACGGCAGCCACGGGACCGCGCGCGATGACCTGCGGCTTCAATCCGCCATCCTCCGTCTTTCCCAGCGCATCCGCTTCCACGGGAGCGACCGCGGCCGCCCTCTCGAACGTCATCGGCACCCCGGCCGCCATGAGCAGAATCCCACCGAGCAAACTGGCGGGAATGAACACATAGGCGACCACACGCCACATATCGAGGTAATAATTCCCCATGTGTTCGTCGCCGCGCAAGCCGCGCGTGATCGCCGCCAACGTGCAGAAACCGACGGCGGCGGACACGAACATATTCCACACGACGAAAAGAATCTGACTCCAGTACGAGAGGTGGACTTCGCCGGAATAATGCTGCAAATTCGTGTTCGTCAGAAACGAGGCGACCGTGTTGAAGATGGTCGTCGGCGCGAGCATGTCTTTCTTGTCCGGGTTGAGCGGCGCATCCGCTTGCACGGCGAGTACGAGGAAACCGAAGACGAACATGATGGTGTTAAACAGCAATAGTGAAACCGCATACTGCTTCCATTGTTGCGGTCCCGTGTTCAAACGCCGTTCGAGCCAGCGTAACCAAGCCGGCGCGCGATACCGTCCGTCCATGATCCAGGCCAGGTACAGACCGACCGGAATCGATAGGACGATGGTGGTGCCGACGATAAGCAGCGGCAAAAACCAAACCGACATGGGTTCGCCTTTCTTGCCTAGAACCATTCGGGACGCAACAGCGCCGCGAGCAGATAGATGAAGAGAAACAGGAGTACGAGGACAGTCAGCCAGATCATGCGAATCCCCTTACACCTTCTCGCAAGCCGCGAGGAAGGCGAACAGCAAGGCCATCGTGGCGAGGCCGAGCAGGAACACGGCCGGCAGCCAAACCTCAAGATTCATGGTGGTCCTTGTGCCGTGAATGTGGACAACGAGCATAAGCGAAAGCACACGCTTTCTTGTCCGCACGCTCGATGGAGGAGCCAAAAAGCATTTCCCGCGCCGGCAAGGAATGGTTTCCTCAACCGACGAAATCAGAATGAGTTCCGGCTACAAAGGGAATTGCCTCCATCGGGATGCCATTGCAAGATGCCCGAAGCTTCTTGCAAAATGCAAGGCGACAGGAAAAATGCGGCGCGTCTGGCCGATTGCGGAGAAAGCCACTAGGAAAAAGGGTTATGTATCTTCTACTCATCGACGATGAGGCGAGTCTGCGGCGAACGCTGCGCACCACCCTGGAGAGTATGCGGCATAACGTGGCCGAAGCCGGTTCGGGCGAGCAAGCCGTAAACTGGCTGCGCAAGCAACGTTTCGATGTCGCCTTTCTCGATCTGCGGTTGGGACGCGAGACGGGTATGGACCTGTTGCCGGTCTTGCTCCGCGAAGCGCCGGAGTTGGCTGTGATCGTCATCACGGCGCACGCCAGCATCGCATCGGCCGTGGAAGCGATGCGGGCCGGCGCTTTCGATTATCTGCCCAAGCCCTTCACCCCGGATCAGCTTCGCGTCGTCCTCGAACGCTGGCGTCAGGTACAGCGTTTGCGGAATCAGGTAGCGAGTCTCGAAGAGCAAGTGCGCTCGGCGACGCCGGAAACGGACCTGGATACTCAAGAGCCGGTCATGCGGCAGGCGCTGGATCTGGCGTTTCAGGTGGCGGCGAGCGAGGCGACGCTGCTGCTGCGGGGCGAGAGCGGCACGGGCAAGGGCGTGCTGGCGCGGGCCATTCACGAACGCAGTCCGCGCGCCGGCGGGCCGTTCGTCATCGTCCACTGTCCCAGCCTTTCGGGTGAATTGCTGGAAAGCGAATTGTTCGGTCATGTCCGGGGAGCCTTCACCGGGGCTGTGTTGGACACCGAAGGCAAGGTGGCGGCCGCCGAGGGAGGCAGTTTATTCCTCGACGAAATCGCCGATTTGCCGCCGACCGTGCAGCCGAAATTACTGCGGCTCTTGCAGGACCGCTGCTATGAGCGCGTCGGTGAAACGAAAACGCGGATCGCTAATGTCCGTATTATCGCCGCCTCGAATAGAGATTTATCGGCGGAGGTGGCGGCGGGACGATTCCGCGAGGATCTGTTTTACCGTCTCAACGTCATCGACATCGAATTGCCGCCCTTACGCCAGCGGCCGCATGACATCCTGCCGCTGGCCAAACATCTGTTGCGATTTTTCGCGCGGCAGACGGGGAAGATCCTTCATTCGTTCACGCCGGAGGCGGAGGCGGCGCTGCTGCGGCATCAATGGCCCGGCAACATCCGCGAGCTGCGCAACGCCATCGAACGCGGCGTCATCCTGGCCACGACGTCGACGCTGGATCGCGTGCATCTGCCGGGACAAGTAGGGAATTCACCGCCGGCGCGGGTCGAAATCGGCGGCGAGGTGACATTGGACACGCTGGAAGCCGAACACATTCGCCGCGTGTTGGCGGCCAGTGCGTCTCTGGAAGACGCGGCCGCCACGCTGGGCATCGACCCCAGCACGCTGTATCGCAAACGAAAACGCTACGGCTTGTGAGGAACACGCCGAACCCTATACAGTGCGTGGATTCACGATGACCCTACGACAACGTATTCTCTTCGCACTCGTGCCCCTGGTGGGGCTGCTGGCGCTGATCGGCGCGATCGGCATTGTGCTGCTGCATCGGGTCGGCGATCACATCAAGGACATCTTGCGCGACAATTATGTTAGCGTCGTGGCCATGCTCGATCTCAACGAGGCGCTGGAGCGCATCGATTCCTCCTTTCAGTTCGACCTGCACGGGCAGGCCGATGCTCGGAAAACCTATGAGCGAAATTGGACCACGTACCGAGAGCAACTGGAGATAGAAGAAAGAAATATCACGGTGCCCGGCGAAAGAGAACGGGTCGAGAGGCTGATGAGTCTGACGGAGGAGTATCGGCAGCGAGGCGATGATTTCTTCGCGGACGGCGTGACTCAAGGAGTGCGTGAGGAGAAATATTACGGTGCCGGCCAGCGCGGACTTTTGCAATGCTTTCGCGACATCAAGAATGTGGCCCGCGAGATTCGTGAGATGAATCAGCGAAACATGGAGCAAGCCAGCAGCAAGGCATTGCACACTGCGTCCGTCTCGGAAATCTGCTTGATTGTCGCCCTGGTGGTGACAACCGCATTGGCCACGCTGTTGATCTGGACCACGACGCGCTCCATCCTGCGGCCGATTCAGGAAGTCACGCAGTCGGCCATCGCCATCGGGGCCGGCAATCTCAATCAGGCGGTGCCCGTCGTTTCGCACGATGAGATGGGACAATTGGCCGAGGCATTCAATCGCATGAGCCGGCAACTGCGCGGCTATCGGGACTCGCACTCGGCGCATCTCTTGCGGGTGCAGCGCACCAGTCAGGCGACCATCGATTCGTTCCCCGATCCGGTATTGGTGGTCGATCCGAACGGCCGCGTCGAGATGGCCAATCCCGCGGCGCATCGGTTGCTGGGCATCGCTCCGCCACCGCCCGGCCAGACGCCGGCCTACAACTGGGTGCCACCCTCCGCGCTGCGTCAACCGCTGGATGACGCCTTGCACAAGCAGCGGCCGTTCTTGACGCAGGCATATGACCAGACCGTTACGTTTCGATACAACGGCGAAGATCGCGCCTACTTGCCGCAAGTTCTCCCCATTCAAGATCCCTTTGGGAGTACGCTCGGCGCGGCTCTCGTTCTCAACGACGTAACCCGGTTTCGCCTGCTCGATCAACTCAAGAGCGACTTGGTGGCCACGGTCAGTCACGAACTGAAGACGCCGCTGACCAGCGTTCGCCTGGTGCTGCATTTGCTTTTGGAGGAAACCATCGGCCCGCTCACCCCCAAGCAGGCGGAATTGCTGATCGATGCCCGCGACAATGCCGAGCGTCTGCTCAGCACGATCGAGCATCTTTTGGCGCTGGCGCGATTGGAAGAAGGGCGCGAGCCACTCCAACTCGCGTCTGAGACGCCGCAGGCTCTCTTGCAGGCGGCGGCCGAGGCCGCCCGGCCGCGCGCTGAGTCCAAACACATCGAATTGATCGTCGAAGATGCGTCGCAAGTGCCTCCGGTCGCCGCCGATCCCGTGCGTCTGGGCCACGCTCTAAACAACCTGCTCGACAATGCCTTGACCTATACCGAACAGGGCGGACGCATCACGCTATCCGCTCAGCGGATCGATGAGCAAACGGTAGAATTGTCGGTATCCGATACAGGCGCCGGCATCCCGGCCGAGTCTCTGCCGCATGTGTTCGACAAGTTTTTCCGTGTGCCGGATCAGAGTCGCGGCCACGGCACGGGTCTGGGGTTGGCCATCGTCCAGGAAATCGCGCTGGCGCACGGCGGACAAATCTGTTGCATGAGTCGGCCCGGACAGGGCACCGCCTTCCACTTGACGTTGCCGGTGTGGAAACAAATGCGATTAACCACAGAGGCACAAAGACACAGAGAATAAAGACATTAAAGTGGGTAATTATTAGTCTAGTCTCCTCCGCGAATTGATTTTTCTTCTCTGTGTCTCTGTGTCTCTGTGCCTCTGTGGTTAGTTCTTTTGAGGATCAACGGTGACAACCCCTTCGGGAGAGCGGCCATCGCCGGAGCGTTTTCTCGCGCTCATCCGCGAGCAGCAACGCGGCCGGCTCAAGGTGTATCTCGGCTTCGCGGCCGGCGTCGGCAAGACCTATGAGATGCTTCAGGAAGGCCAACGCCTCAAAAAACAGGGTGTCGATGTCGTCATCGGCATCGTCGAGACGCATGGCCGGGCCGATACGCTGGCGCAGATGGCCGAACTGGAGCAGGTACAGCGGCGACGCATCGAATATCGCGGCGTCGTGCTGGAAGAAATGGATCTCGACACGCTTCTCGCTCGCCGGCCGCAGGTGGCGTTGGTGGATGAATTAGCCCACACCAACGCGCCGGACAGCCGCAATGCCAAGCGCTATCAGGATGTGCAAGAACTGCTTCAGGCGGGCATTCACGTTATCTCTACTTTGAACATTCAGCATCTTGAAAGTCTTTATGACATCGTGGAAACCTGCACCGGCGCCAAGGTCAAGGAGCGCGTGCCGGATTACATTCTCGGTTTGGCCGACCAGATTGTGAACGTCGATCTATCGGCCGAGGATTTGCAAGACCGTTTGCGCAGCGGCAAGGTTTATCCCCGCGAGCGCATCGAGAGTGCGCTGAGCCATTTTTTCACCGGAGAGAATCTGACGCGGCTGCGAGAAATGGCTCTCGAAGAGATCCGCCATCTCCTCGATCGTCGGCGTCAGACACAGAACACCGAAGGACAGGCAACGGCATCGGGCCGGGTGATGGTCTGTCTCAGCTCGCGCAGTCCCGGCGTGCATGTCCTGTTGCGCAAGGGAGCGCGTCTGGCCGATCGCCTGCATGCCTCGTGGTATGCCGTGTACATCAAGACACCGCAAGAGGACTTCTCGCGCGTCGATGCCGCGACGCAGCGGCGCATCGGCGATACGCTTGCCCTCGCTCATCAACTCGGGGCCGTGCCGATGAACTATGCCGGTAAGGATTTCGCCGATGCGGTGGCCGCCTTCGTCCGCGAATACGGCATCACGCATATTGTGCTGGGCCGCACGCAGCGCCCGTGGTATCGCCGCTGGTTCGGCCAATCGCCGCTCGACCGCCTGCTGCGCACGGTTCGCGGCGTGGATGTGATAATCGTGGATACCACCTAGCCCCGACTCGCCGGGGCCAGGTGGATACTTCCGGTGGATTACTTTCTCGCGGCAAGGTTTTCCTTCACCCAGGTCAGAACCTCATCGGGATTCTTGTCGGCGTTGGCCTTCGGGTAGATCTTGCGGATGATGCCTTTCTTATCGATGACAAACGTGGCTCGATTGGCAAACCCGCGATCCGGATTTAGGACGCCGTAGGATTTGGCGATCTTCTTATCGGAGTCGGCAAGCAAGGGAAAATTGAGACTTTCCTTGTCGGTGAATTTCTTCTGCGCATCCAGCTTGTCGGTGCTGATGCCGATGATCACGGTATCGAGCTTGGCGAACTCCTTGTTCAGATCGCGAAATTTACAGGATTCGCGCGTGCAGCCGGGTGTCATGGCTTTTGGGTAGAAGAACAGAACAACATTCTTAGCATTTGCACCCTTTGAGAAATCGCTGAGTTTTAAGGTCTTTGCGTCCTTCTGGTCCGGCAGAACCTTTTCAATCTGAGTAGCAGGAAGATTGAACGACGGAGCGGGCTTGCCGACTTCCACCGGCGGCGCTTCGGCGCGAGCAGCGGAAACGCCGAGTGTCAGCAGAACGGCAAAGCTGGCGAAGAGGAGACGAGAGAGCAAACGCATGGCGGGTACTCCTTGACGGTTCGGGTGAGAGAACGGTTCGGGCGAGAGAGTTGTTCTAGCCAGGCAAAGAAGAAAGGCCACGCGGGTAAGTCGGGATGCAAGGACCGAGAGTTACCCGCGTGGTCTTCTGTAACAGGGTGTCTTGCTCAGGCCCGGCGGGAGCATCATCACCCGCCGGGCCGTGTTGGTGGTGGTGTGCGTGAGAGATTATTGCCCGACAAGTCCATCAAGCGCGGCCCACAAGTCATCAGCCTCTTTGCCCTGGAAATGTTCGACGAAATGGTCTGAGGCAGCAGGCCATGCTTGTCCTTGCGAAAGCGTTACGCCAGGCACGATGGTAGCGTGCGGAATGGCGAAATGGATTTCAAGCTGTCCCGCTGCTGGCCGCTCGGCGAATGCTACCAAACTCAGATTGATGATTTGCGTTCCTACCTTCACCAGTTTCATACCGAACCTCACTCATTAGACCAATTCGGACCCAGAACACATCTATCCTTTGATCCTGCTTCATCATCAAAGTAACAGGCTGTTACTTTGAACCGCGCCCTCAACCGTCCAGGACCGCGTTGCAACGGCGCGGCAAGAAAATCTCCCTGCGATAGGGAGATTTTCTTGCACCATCTCCCCCGCGTCGATCTCCGTTGCAACTGCTTACTTCGGCGTCGTTTTTTCGTGTGGCATCGGGATCATGTGGCTCGGAGAATATCAGCTATGGGGTCGCAATTGTTCGCGTGGGCTTGCCTATCCTCCCATGCGAACATCTGATGGTCGATCCCGCTTACGAGCGCAGCCGAAGGGCTGTTTACTGCCTGCTGCCAACTGCTGAAGTGAGCGGCAGGATACTTCTTCCGAACTTCGGCTCTCGCCGTAGTTTCGTCAGTAACTTGCGTAACCGTTCAGACCTCGGACAGAAGGGACGGTGTTGATTGACCGGCAAAGTGAGCTTGAACAGTAGTTGTCATCCAAGCGAAGACATCGCGGTTCTGGCGACGGCAGGTTTCGATCACCGT
>Ga0134126_10002445_pt1 | contig 23409 bp, 19 predicted proteins | sample KB31752_FD_96881 | JGI IMG/M metagenome (GOLD analysis project Ga0134126, IMG submission 96881) | Terrestrial soil microbial communities with excess Nitrogen fertilizer from Kellogg Biological Station, Michigan, USA - KB3-175-2 | ecosystem: Environmental > Terrestrial > Soil > Unclassified ... | reverse complement strand
AGGGCGGTCAGGGCGTCCACTTCGTCGCGGTCGGAAGGGAAGCGCAGCGGCTTGCCCACGGGCTTGTGTTCTTCCAGCCGTCCCGCCACGATATGTTCCGTCATGACCACGCCGATGGCGACTGCCATTGTTGCCTCCAGTGAACCCCCAGTTGTGCCGGCCCTCAGTCGGCCTGGTAGCGGTGCAGGCGGCCAAGGCCGTTGAACGCCGCCACCTTGTAGCACTCTGCCAGGGTCGGATAGTTGAAGACGGTATCGACGAAGTAATCTACCGTGCTGTCCAGCGTCATGACCGCCTGGCCGATGTGCACCAGCTCGCTGGCGCCTTCGCCAATGATGTGCACGCCCAGCACCTTGCGCGTGTCGCGATGAAAAATCAGTTTCAGGCGTCCCGTGGTGTCACCGCGGATCTGCCCGCGCGCGGTTTCGCGGTAGTATGCCATCCCTACTTCGTACGGAACATCTTCGTCGGTGAGCTGCTCCTCGGTTTTGCCGATAAAGCTGATCTCGGGGATGGTGTAGATGCCGTAAGGATAGAAGCTAGGGTTGGTAGTCGCTTCGCCATCGTCGAAGGCGCGGTGCGCCGCAATGCGTCCCTGTTCCATTGAGACGGAGGCGAGGGCGGGGAAACCTACGACATCGCCGGCCGCATAGATGTGTTCCACCGTGGTGCGATAGTGCTCGTCGACGGGAATACGCCCGCGGGCATCCGCTTCAATGCCGGCGGCGGCGAGGTTCAGGTCATCGATTGCGCCCTGTCGCCCTACGGCGTAGAGCAGGGCATCGCCGGAAACACGCTTCTTGCTTTCGAGATTGGCTACGACGCCGCCGTCGGCGAGTTCCTCCACGCTTTCTACCTCTTCGCCCAGGCGCAGGGTGACGCGGCTGTCGCGCAGGTGATAACTGAGGGCCTCGACGATCTCCTGGTCGGCGAATTCAAGGAGTTTCGCCCTTTTTTCGATGATGGTGACACGCACGCCGAGAATGGCGAACATGCATGCGTACTCAACGCCGATGACGCCTCCGCCGACCACGATGAGCGAACGCGGCAGCGTAGGCAGATCGAGCACCTGGTCGCTGTTGATGATGGTGCGGCCGTTTATGGGCACCTTGGGCGACGAAGCCGGGCGCGTGCCGACCGCGATGATGATGCGATCGGACTCAAGGGTCGTACTGCCGCTAGGGCCTTCGACACGAATGTGGTTGGGATCGAGGAAACTGGCGATGCCGTGCACCACGTCAATGCCGTTGCGGGACAACTGCGCCTCGGTTACGTCGACCTCTGTTTTGATCACCGCCTGGACGCGGAACGCGAGGTCGCCCATGGTGATCTTTTCCTTCACCCGGTAGTTCATTCCGTAGATGGATCGGTAGTTGTAGCCGGAAAGATGAAGGACCGCTTCACGCATGGTCTTCGAAGGGATGGTGCCGGTGTTGATGCAGACGCCGCCGACGACCGAGCGAGCCTCGACTACTGCCACGCGCTTTTTCATTTTGGAAGCAGCCACAGCGGCGCGCTGCCCGGAAGGCCCGGAACCGATAACGGTCAGGTCATACTTGACGGCGCTCATTCCTCGGTTCTTTCCTCCAGAACACTTCGATGCGTCGGGGAGGGGTTCGTCGCGCCGCATTGCGAAACCCGGCGCTGCGCGTCCCTTCAACCGGAGGCTACCACAGGGGGCGCCGCGGCCCGGCTGGGCCGAATTGGGCTCGGGCGACTGAATCGCAAGTGTGAGAGTGCAAGGCACAAAAAATGCCCCAGCAGCATTCATTCGCTGCCGGGGCGCACCAGGAGTCTGTGTTCGCCCTAAGAATGTGCCGCTCGCAGGGTCGCAGCGGCGGAACTTGGGGCAGGGGAAGCCACGCGCATTTCCGGCTGCCCGTCTTCCAGGCGGAACTGGCGGATCATGCCGTCGAGTTCTCCCGCCAGTCCTGCGAGATTTTTCAGCGCCAGCACTGTCTCTTCGGCGCCCAGCGAGTTCTCGATTGCGAGTTGCGAAATCTGTGTCGCCGATTCGCTGATCTCGCCCGACGCGGAAGTCTGCTCCGTGGCAGCCGTGGCGATGAGTTGGATCTGGTGCTCCACCTGCTTCGACGAGTCGATGATTGCTTCGAGGCTCATGCGCGCGCGGCTGGTTTCGTCCAAACCGGTTTCGACGGCACTGCGGCTCTGCTCCATCAGATCGAGCGTCTCTCGGGTCTGTTCCTGGATGTTGCGGATGGTGGCCGCAATCTCCTCCGTCGCGATCTTGGTGCGCTCCGCCAGGCGGCGCACTTCACCGGCGACGACCGCGAACCCGCGCCCGTGTTCTCCTGCGCGCGCCGCTTCAATCGCGGCATTGAGCGCCAGCAGGTTGGTCTGCTGGCTGATCTCCTGGATGACGTTGACGACCTTGCCGATTTCTTCGGAACGGGCGGCCAGCGACGACATTTTCTGCGAGACGGATGTGGTGGCGGCGGAGATGCGCTCCATGGTGTCGGCCGCGGACTGCATGACGGCGCCGCCCTGGTCGGCAGTCTCGGCCGACATTCGACTGGCCTGTGCGGCGTTTTCCGCGTTGTGGCTGATCTCGCCGATGGTGACGGTCATCTCCTGCGCCGCCGCCGCAATCTGGTTGGTCTTGCTCGATTGCGCATTGGCGTTTGCTGACGCCTGCACCGCGCGCGCGCTCATCTGGCTGGTGGCGCTCGACAGTGTCTCCGCCCCTCCGGCCACCGACTCGAGCATCGCCCGCAGCGATTCTACAGAGGCGTTCAGCGCGTCGCCCATCTGCCCGATCTCATCTTTGCCCGTCACCTTCACGTGGGCTGTGAGGTCCTTGGCTGCGAGCCGTTTCAATGCTTCCGTCACGTGTACGATCCGCGGCGCTGTGACTCGCGCAAGCATGGTGCCCACGAGCACGCAGAGGCTCATGATCATGAGCGTGAGCAGTGCGGAAATCCATTGCGATCGCGTGCTCACCTGGGTGGCGCCCTGGGCGCTGGCGTTTCCTGCGCGGATCTCCAGATCGAGATTATCGCCGACGTCCTGCAGGGCTCCGGTGAACAACGCGACGGTGTCATCGCCGGTAAGCAAGCTCATGGCGTCTTCCGTTTTTCCTGCAGCCAGCAACGAGATGCCCCGGTCGCTCACGTCCATGTAGCGCTGAAAATCACGCACGGATTTTCCATAGAGCTCCCGCTCGTTTCCGTTGGAAATCGGCGGCTCATACATGCGAATGGCTGCGCGGTAGTTCTCTTGCGCCTGCTTCCGCCGTTGAATGTGGCGGGCCGTGCAGGCTGCGTACGGGCACAGCAGGAGATCCAGGTCTGCCCGGCGCACGGCGTTCATGCTGGCGCGCGCAACGTTCAACTCCACCACCGCAGGAAAGGCATTCGAGCTGACGTCAGAACTCATGTTCGCGATGCTGCGCGAGGTGAAAAACGTGTATGCGCCGAGCGCGACGCAGAGCATGCACACGGCTCCGAACGCAATCTGGAACTTGCGCGCGATGGGAATATTGCGGGCGATGGACATGCCAGTCCCTTTCAGAAACGGACTCCATATTGCTCATCGGCGCGGCAGCCCCGCAACTTGAGCACGTGCGCCGCACGTTTGCGCATTTCCGATCCCGCGTTGCACGGCAACAGATGTATCGTTATCCTTTCGCGGTCGTCTAAATTTCCCGGGAGCTTGTCATGCTGCGCGCCTCATGTGCCTGGATTTTCGTGGTTTTCGCATTCGCTCTTCTGCCACGGGCTGCCTCCGGCGGAGACAGCCCAAAGGCCGCCCTTGCCGTTCACGATCCGGGCCAGGCACAAAATGCCGCCGGCGCCGAATTGCCGGCGCCGGTGCACCTGACTGCAGAGCAGGACCGCGAGCGCCTGCTGCGCCTGCTGGGCCTGAGCGACGCCCAGATGCGCCGGGCACCTGCCACCGATCCCAAGGCGCCGAACGCGGCCAATTATGACGAGTCAAAGGCCAAGGCGCATCGCAAGCTGCCCAACCCTCTGGTGCTCGACAACGGCAAGCGGGTGACGACTCCCGGGCAATGGTGGAACGAGCGGCGGCCAGAGATCGTGGCCGACTACGAGCGAGAGATTCTGGGCCGCGCGCCCGCCGAAGTTCCCTCGGTGAAGTGGGAAGTGGTGAGCAAGACGCCAGAGAGCTGGCGCGGGATCGACGTGATCACGAAGCGGCTGGTGGGACACGTCGACAATTCTTCGTACCCGCAGGTCAGCGTCAACATCGAAATGGTGCTGTTCACGCCGGCGCACGCCGCCGGGCCCGTCCCTGTGCTGATGGAACTCGCGTTCGCAAAGGATTACGAGCGCGCGCTGGCGCGGCCGTTCGTTGAGCCGCCCGCACCAGGGACGCCGGGTCACTGGGGCGTGGATGGGCATGAAGCACTCGCGCGCGGATGGGGATTCGCTGTTCTCAACCCAGTCAGCATTCAGGCGGACGACGGGGCGGGGCTGACCGAAGGCATTATCGGACTGATGAACAAGGGCCAGCCGCGCAGCTTGGACGATTGGGGCGCGCTGCGGGCGTGGGCGTGGGGTGCAAGCCGTGGGCTGGATTATCTCGCATCCGACGCTGCCGTGAATGCGCACGAAGTGGGGCTGGTGGGCCACTCGCGTTTCGGCAAAGCGGTGCTGGTGACCATGGCGTATGATCCGCGATTCGTGATTGCCTACTCCAGTTCGTCGGGCGAGGGCGGGGCCAAGCTGTACCGTCACATTTACGGTGAGACGATGGCCAACGTCACGTCGGCATCTCTCTATCACTGGTTCTGCGGCAATTTTCTGCGCTACGGAGGGCCGAAGACGGCCGCCGATCTGCCGGTCGACAACCACGAGCTGATCGCATTGGTGGCGCCGCGTCCGCTGTTCATCGGCGGCGGCTCAAACAACGGCGACGGCTACGCGGAGCCCGGCGGCGATGCCTGGGCAGATCCGCGCGGCATGTTTCTGGCCGAGGTGGCGGCAGGCCCGGTGTATAAATTGCTCGGCGGGAAGGGTCTGGGCACGACTCAGTTTCCGCCCGTGGGCACAACGATTGATGCGGGAGACCTGGCATGGCGGCAGCACCAATTTGGCCACACGCCCGCGCCCAACTGGCCGGCGTTTCTCGATTTTGCTTCGCACTTCCTGCATGCACCGCCCCACCCGCAGGTGCTGGCGGCGCGATAAGAGGCCCGAAGAAACTGCAATGACATTCGAATGACATCTGCTTCCTGCGGTCCTGGTGGACACTAGTCCCGTCGCAGGTGATCAATCGAATGCAAGCATTTCGTCGCTGTGGGAGTTCCAGCCCGGTGTGGCTTCAGGACTGCGGGCCGAGCGTTGCGGGATGGCGTTTTGTTGCGTTCGTCGCCGGCGCCGCCATGATGGGCAGCACACTGACCGGTTGTGGTTCGATGTCCGCTGGCTCAACGTCTCCCGCTCCGGTGGTGGCTCCGTCCAATCTGACGTACATGACGGCGACCTTGTCGGCAACAGTCGGCGTACCGATTACGGCTGATAGCGCCTCCGTTGGCGGAAGCCCCGCTACGTTTTCAGTGAGTCCAGCATTGCCCGCTGGATTGGTGCTGGATGCTGCAACGGGAACCATATCCGGGACGCCAACGGTAATCGCGCCATCTGCAAACTACGTCATCCAGGCTGCCAACTCGGCGGGCTCCACGACTGCGACATTGAGCGTTGCAGTGGTGGTTGCCAAGCCCTCCAATCTGGCCTACGCCGAATCGGTTGTCAACGATGTGCTGGGGGCGGCGATGCCGGCGGACTCGCCTTCGTTCAACAGTGTGGTTGACAGCTTTTCGATCGCACCCGCTCTGCCGCCGGGGCTGGTGCTGGATTCTTCGAGCGGCGTTCTTTCCGGAACTCCGGCGTCAACTTCGCCCGCGACCGTTTACACGGTGACGGCCGAGAATTCGAGCGGAAGCGCAACGACGCAACTGACAATCTCAGTCAATGCGCAGGAAACAGTTCTGCTGGAACAGGGACATGGAAATCCGATTCTCGCCATACGGTCGACCGCGACAAATGTGTTGAGCGAAGACACAGGTGGTCACTGGGTGCTTTGGGATTACGCATCGGGAGCGATGGTTGCAAGCGGAGACGGGGCCAACATAACGAATCAAAATGAGATTGATCTCGCGGGCCAACTTGCCGTGGTTGCGACGATGCAACAAGTGCAAATGTATTCCGTTACGGACGGGCATCTGATTCTGTCAATTCCAGCGCCATCGTGGTGGAGACTGGCCGCAGACGGGAGTTATCTTTGCGCAGGCAGTTCGACTTCGCTCGCTGCCTGGTCGGCGGCAGGCGAGCAAGCTTTCAGTCTTACGGGGGACTATCATGCCGCTCTTGCATATGCCGCGCCGGGGAAGGTAGAGCTTGCAGGCGGTCCCGCCGGCGCTAACGTGATCGAAACCGATTCTTACCCGGGCGGAGCGTCCGCTGTCAGTGCGCAGTTCTCCGGCACCTTTCACGCGTGGTTCCTTGATGGGCATCGGTTTGTGACGAATCTTGGCAATACGGTCTGGATCTACTCCAGTGGTGCGGTGCAACAGGCACTGCTTACGCTTCCTTCAATCAACAATCTCACCGGTCAAGGGAACTGGTTTTGGGTCACGATCCCGGGTTCTCCGTCCGATGAAGTGGACGTTTATGCCGTTGGAGGCTCCGCGCCGGCGCAGGTGTTTACCTTCCCGACAAACTCCACTTACGTTGCTTCGGGAGAAAGCATTGGCGTCCTTCAGCTGGGAACGCCGGCGATGAGTGTGGTAGATCTTTCGGGTTCCACTCCAGTTCGCTCTGACTTTTCGATTCCGCCGATTGCCAACCTGAGTGCGTTCGCAGCCGCGTCGCCTTCCCAGTGGGTTGCAGGAAATTTTCATGGAGTTTTGCTGGACGGTGCAAGCCTGACATCCACGCGGCGTTATTTCGGATTCGGCGCGGTTTTCGATATCGCGGGATCTTCAAATGCGGCGGTGGTGTCGACTGCGATCGGCAAGGTGCTTGTCTTCAACCCTGCCACTGCCACGCAGATTGAGGCAATCGACTTCCTTGCATGGAAACTTGCTCTCTCCTCCGACGGGCAGGTGTTGGCGGCGGGCGGCGAGACCTTCGATCATCAGAATGTGGCGGATTCCACGCTGAATCTATACTCACTTCCGTTTACTGAGCCCACCAAAAGCTTTGTGTACCTGTACAGCGATCCAGGCCCGTCTCTGCTCGACTTCAGCCTTTCCGGCTCGGGTACAGTTCTGGGCCAGGTGCTGCAAGACGGCGGCAGCTCTGGAATCACGGGGTACTCCCGCATTGTGACGGACCTGACAAATAACGCGACCATCTGGGCGGATGCCGGGGTCGCCTACGAGTTCAGCACGCCGATCCTGCTTTCCCCAGACGGGACGCTGATCGCAATTGCGAGTGACGGCAACAGTTCCTCTGCCGCGAGCTTTGTGACGAATATCTACCGGGATGGCGTCCTGAATGGAGCGGCCGCCGGAACCGGGCAAGGGTGGAGCGACAACGGACATCTGCTGGTTCTCAACTGGACGGATGGGTTCATGGGCGAGGGACCTGACTATTCGGGGTCTTCGCTGGTGGATCCCACCGGAGTCGTGTTGTCGACGATTCCGCTGACTGCGATGCCTGAGATCCTCGGATGTTTTCAGTCACCAACCAACCAGTGCCCGCAGTTTCCTGTGCAGGATCGCGTTTACGATCCGAGGACGAACAGCATCTATTCCCTGCCGACAGGCGCGCTTTTATGGCAAATACATTTTCAGGCCGCTCAGGATACGGGCGTTGGCGCTGTGGCCGGTTCGACGGTCGTTTTCGAGACTGGGCATCAGGTAATCGCCGCAACCGGGCCGTGAGCCCTGGGTAGCCGGATGGCGATTCAGGCGGACTGCGCCTACGTGTATGTACCGTAGCGACTGGCGGCCGCACTCAATCGGCGAAGATGGCGCGCTCTGCGCTCACAGCTTCTTCGACATCACGATGCAGTGCGTCTCCAGGCCGTCTTTCAGTGGATGGGGATACACAAAGGGCTCCGTGCCGGTCTGCACATAGCCATAGGAGCGATAGACTGGCGGCAGTTCCGTGCGCACGCTGAGCACAGTGATATCGGCAGCAACGCAGCCGTGCGCGCGAAGGTAGTATTCCGCGGCCTGCATCATGCGCCGACCTACGCCCGAGCGCTGGTGGCCGGGCGCCACGGCAAGCATGCCGAGGTAGCCACGGTCGCCGCGCACTTCGGTGTAGATGGAAGCCACCAGCGCGCCGGTGTCGTCCTGGGCAAGCAGGATGGCGCCCTTCTTCATTGCGGCCGCCAGGCGCTCGGGGTCGGTCCGCGGGCCGCTCATGAACGGCTCGGCGAGCGCGAACGCCGCGTTGATGTGAGCGATGAGGCGGTCGCGGTCCGCGGCGGTGGCGGTGCGGATGTGGAGGGTTTCGGGGGGCATGATCCATCCAGAATAGTTCTGCCGGACTCTCTGGCGGCGGCGCAATCATTCGGTGAGGATGCCGCGCTCGCGGAGAATCGCGAAGATGTCCTGGTGCGCAAGGTAGACGAGGATGCGTTCGCACAGCAGATCGACGAGGAAAGTGGAGTGGACCACGAAGCTTTCTTCGACCTGGGCTTCGCAGGCTTGGGCTTCGCGGGGATGGCCTTCGCGTCGGAAGGTCATGCGCCACCGGGTATTGGCCAGCGCGTAGCGGTTGTCGAGCGGAATTTCCTCGAATTCGACCAGTTCGGCTGGCTGCGATCCGAGCCGCGTGAACAGTTCTTTGCGCTTTTCCAGGATTGGGCCGAACGCCGCGGCAGGAACGGGCTTTGCTCCTTCCGGCCCGGCGGCGAGAAAGGTGTCCGAGAAGAGGGCGGTGACTGCGGAGGCGCTCGGGCCGGCATTGGCCTGCTGGTAGGTTTCAAAGAAGCGGGCGAGAGGTGTAGAAGCAATCGTCATACGGCGGTATTCTCCTTTGGGCCGGCGCCCGTACAAAGAGCTTCGGAGCTTGCCGGCACTTTAGTATTATATCAGAATTCATGGACCAAGTCAAGAAGAATCAGCAGGTTGCGGTTGGCGTCGTGCGAAACATTGACGGGCCGGACCCCGCGCCTTAGGCTCAGAGAATGGAATTTAAAATCAGCGAACTGGAAAAGGAGCCGATTGATTTCGCTCTCCAGTTCAAGCCCGGGGCTATCGACTATGGCGTAGATGCCACTCAGGTGGCTCCGCTGGCCACCGACGGCCATGCCGAGGTTCTCCACGAGCATCGCGGCCCCAGGGAGATCGTGGCTGACATCCGATTGAAGGGGCATTGGGCGGGGAACTTTGAAATCCCCTGCGCGCGCTGTGTGGAGCCGGTGGGGATGCCGCTTGAATCCGACTTCGACCTGCTTTTCCGTCCGATCGGGGCGGATGCGGGACCGGGGGAACGGTCGATCTCGGCGCCCGATACGGAAATCGGTTATTATCAGAAAGACAGTCTGTTGCTTGAAGATGTGCTGAGGGAGCAGGTACTTTTGTCTCTGCCGGTCCGCACCCTGTGCAAGCCCGACTGCAAAGGACTTTGTCCGCGCTGCGGAGCGAATCGCAACAGCCAGCCGTGTTCCTGCGAAGAGGGTCCGAAGGACCCCCGCTGGGAAGCGCTGGCCGAACTTCGCGAGCGGATCAAGTCCTGAAGAGATAAATCCCCTGATGGATCAGGGTGTTACGCGTGGGGAGTTTTCTTCCCACCCTGAGTCGCAAGAGAAAAGACGCGACTTAGGATGGGCACCCACCACACGAAAGGAATTGCATCATGCCCAATCCGAAACGGCGCCACTCCGCGCGCCGCACCGCGAATCGCCGTGCCCACGACTTCCTGACCTCGACCGGCCTGAGCGAGTGCCCTAACTGCCACGAGAAGAAGCTGCCCCATCGCGCCTGCTCCAAGTGCGGCGCCTACAAGGGCCGCGCGGTTCTGGATGTGAAGGAAGCCCGGTAACCTGAACTCGAGCCGTCATGCTCATCGACATCGCGCTGGACGCATTCGGCAGTGACAAAGCCCCCGAACCTGAGATTCGTGGGGCGATTCTTGCTTGCCGCGTGCTTCCGGTTCGCGTGCACCTGATCGGTCCAGAGCCGGAGCTCCGCGACCTGCTCGACGAGCACCTCGAAAACGAAGATCTGCCCATCAGCGTCGTCCACGCCTCAGAACGCATTGGCATGGAAGAGAAGGCTGTGCACGCCGTCCGCACCAAGAAAGACAGTTCCATGCGCGTGGGGCTCAAGCTCGTTCGCGAGCACAAGTGTGCGGGCTTTGTGACTGCCGGCAACACCGGGGCTGCCATGGCCACGGCAAAGATGGTGCTGGGGGCGCTGCCCGGCGTCGATCGTCCCGCGCTGGCTACGCCAATGCCAACTTCCAAAGGCAATCCGTGTGTCCTTCTCGATGTGGGCGCCAATGTCGATTGCAAGCCGCACAACCTGGAGCAGTTCGCCGTTATGGGAGAGATGTATGCCCGCAGCGTGCTGAAGATGCACAAGCCACGCGTGGGGCTGCTATCCATCGGCGAAGAGGAGACCAAGGGCAACGACCTCACCCGCGATGCCTTCCCGCTTCTCAAGGCGCTGCCGATTCACTTCATCGGGAACGTGGAAGGACGCGACATCTTTAACGGCAATGCCGACGTGATTGTCTGCGATGGCTTCGTGGGCAACGTGGCGCTCAAGACGAGCGAGGGCATTGGACGATTTGTGCGAGATGTGCTGCGCGAGTCGCTGACCAAAACCGTTACGGCCAAGGTAGGAGCGCTGCTGTCGCGGCAGGCGTTCAACGATTTCCGCCGGCGGCTGGACTACACCGAATACGGCGGCGCCATGCTTCTGGGCGTGCGAGGGGTGTGCATCATCGGGCACGGGTCATCGAATGACAATGCCATTTACAACGGCATTCGCGTTGCTTATGAGTTTGCCAAGGCGGGCACAAACGAGAAGATCGAGCGCGAATTCGCGAACCGCCCGACACGCGCACATACGCCGGACGCCAAACCCGACGTGACAATTCAATAAGGCAGTCCGACGATGGTTGCCGATCCCTCTTATTCCGAATTCGCGATTCGCTTCGCCGGGGTGCGCGAACTGTTGAGGTGTCCGGCGTGCCAGAGCCCGTTACGGCTCGACGGCGATGGCGTGGTGTGCACCGCGTGCGCGCGCAAGTACCCGGTTGTGGATGGCATTCCAATGCTGATTGCGGAACAAGCAGACTCGAAATAGCAGGTTCAAAGTAGCGGGCGACTACGCCGTCGCCGAATGTCCGGCGGATCCAGCTCCGACCACGGCCGGCGACGATTCCTCTTCGCACGAGGCTCCGGAAAACTCCGCGGTCACCACGGTGATGTCGTCTTCCTGTCCAAAGTCCTGGGCGGCCCGCGCAATCTCCTCCGCTCCGCGCATGGCGAGCGCGCGTGTGCGCTCGAAGCCGAACAACTCTCCGCTGCGCGATTGCGCCTCCACAACGCCGTCGGAAAGAAACATAAGCCGGTCGCCTGGTTCAAGCTGGATGGTCGCTTCGTCGTAGACGGCGTCATGCACCAGGCCGAGCGGCAGCGCGCCTGGCAACTCGATCTCGCTGCCATTGCGATATGGGGACAGGTGGCCCGCGTTCGCGAGGGTGAGCACTCCGCCCGAGTCGAGATGGGCGGCGAGACAGGTGACGAAGCCTCCATGTGTGCGGCCGCGCATTCTCACGTTCAGCGACTGCAGCAGGGCGGCGGGCCCGGTGCCGCGGCCGGCCTCCGCACGAATGGCGCCGACCAGCATGGAAACGATCATGGCTGCAGGCAGTCCCTTGCCGCTCACGTCACCCACTACGATCAGCATGCCGCCGCGGCCGTCGGCAATCTGCTGGAAAAAATCGCCGCCCACCTCGTCGGCGGGGCGATACACGCTGTCAACGTGAAACCCGGGGCATGGTTCGAGGCGGTCGGGCAACAGCACCTGCTGCACCTGCCGCGCAGCTTCAAATTCGCTCGCCAGCCGTTCTTCCCGGCGCCGAGCGAGAGTAAAGCGGCGGATGAGGAACACCAGCATGGCGAGGAGAAACACCAGGTAGAAGACGATCTGGATCTGCAGCGAAAACGGCGGCAGGGGGAGCCGCTTATCCATGAATGCGGGGCGTTGCACGAGGCCTGCCTCTGAGAGCAGGTACATCAAGTTGTCGAAGACGTAATAGCCCATCGCGAGGAGCACAGGCAACAGCAGCAGGCGCGCGTCCTCGTTCCGCCTGAGCGCGCTCCGGACTAGCAGAAAAATCGCCCAGACCAGGGCCGGAAGCAGGAACGTGAGTTGCAGCGCGGCGGAGGTGGCCGGCGACGCCCAGCGCGGCCAGTAGAGCGATGCGCAGAACGGGCTGATGACGAGGCACGCGAAGAGGATTCCGGCGCGCTTTCCCACCGGCGCCTGCAGAATCCGGCTGATGAACAACAGCAGAGCGGCAGCTACCACCGAGGCCAGGGCGCCATCGATCATGTCGAAGATGGGCACCGGCGGAACGGCCCAGATCTCCTTGGCGATATTGAGCACGCAGTCGGCGCATTGCGCGAGGACCAGCGCGGCAAACCAGAGGTATTCGCGCTCGACCGGCCGGAGGAGGAACAACCACAGGATGGCGAGGCCGATCAGCCCGGACGCGATGCTGTATGCGTACACGCCGGCAAAACGTGCGTGCCGCGCGACGGTCTGATGGTCCAGTTCCGACGCGAGCCGGGCCGGGTCGCCAGCCAGGCTGCCTGCCTGGTAGAAGCCACCACCGAAGTAACCGGCCCACATGGGCGAATGCCATACGCGGACCGCCACCTCAACTGTGCGCGCGATCGAGCTGCCGCCTGAGCTGAGGGGAAACTCCTTGAAGCTGAGGCTAGGATTCGGGGTGTGGTTCGGCGGCATGTTGCCCGCGCCGCCCGCTTCGCGTCCATCCACGAATACGCGCCAGCCGGTCATGATGGGTGCGAGCAGCAATGCTGTCGGGCGCTCGCCGGGCGGGATCACGATCGAGCAGCGATACCAGGCGTATCCGCCCATGCCTTCATAACCCTGCACCGACCACGACCGGTCGCCCTTGAGCAGTGCCCAGGAGCCATCGTCGAATCCTGGTTGGGCCCAATCCATCTTGCCGTCGTGTACCGGCGAATCGCCTGGATGAAAGCGCCATGCTCCGTCCAGCGATACCACCTGAATCCGCCCAGTTGCCAGATCAAAGGACTGCGCCAGGGCGCTGCCTGCGCATAGCAGGAGCACCAGCAACAAAGCGATTCGAAAGCTACGGATTGAACCCATGAACGTTTCCTCGGTGGGGGAACGAAAACGTGTTTTGATGCTACTCCACTCTGGCCTTCTTGCGCCTCCAAATCTGTGGAAGGCCCCCGCCTGTCACGACGGTTTAGAGTGGATGGCATGATCAGGGTTCAGGGACTCTTTGCGTTATTTGCTCTTGCGCTCGCTACCGCGTCGCCAAGCGTCGGCAGGGCCCAGGCGGCACCGTCAGGGCAGGGAACTGCGGAACCGAAGCAACTCGTCATCCTGGATACCGACATCGGGGATGACATCGACGATGCGTTCGCCCTCGCGCTGGTACTGCGCAGTCCGGAGGTCCAGGTTCTCGGTATCACCACCGACTTTGGTGACACCGAACTGCGCGCGCGCCTGGTCGACCGGTATCTCACGGCGATTGGCCGGAGCGATATCCCGGTCGCAGCGGGCAAGCTCACTCCGCACAGCAACGTCTTCACACAGGCCACGTACGCCGAGCACGAGCCTGCCCGCAAGCACGGCGACGGTGTGCAGTTTCTGCTCGATCAGATCAAGGCGCATCCCGGGCAGATCACTCTCATTGCCATCGGCCCCTTCGTGAACGTGGGCGAGGCGATCAAGCGTGACCCGCAGACTTTTCGCAATCTCAAGCGCGTGGTGGTGATGGGCGGAAGCGTCTACCGCGGCTACGATACGGCCGACTCAAACCACACGGCGCCGCAGCCGGAATGGAACATTGCGCGCGACCCAGAGGGCGCCATGGCCCTGCTTGCCGCGGGCGTGCCGGTGTACATGATGCCGCTCGATTCCACGCAGATCCATCTGGACGAGGCCGACCGCGAGCGCCTCTTTGCTTACGGATCGCCGCTCACAGACCAGCTCACCCTGCTCTATCACCAGTGGGTCGCCAGGAAGGACTACCCCGGGATCGCACCCACGCTGTTCGATCCCGTGGCCGCCGCCTTTGCAGTGCGTCCCGACCTGTGCCCGATGAAACCGCTACGCCTTGAGGTGGACGACAAGGGAATGACGCGTCCCGTGGATGGCGAACCTAACGCGCAGGTTTGCCTACAATCGGACGCGAGACAATTCCTCGACTTCTATCTCAGCCGGGTGGCTCCGGCGGCTGCGGTTGCTCCGTCCGCTGCGGCTGCTCCGTCCGCGAATCAAAAATAGGTCGTCTCAAAGAGCGTGGTCGCCTGCCGCATCGGAATTTCCGCCTGTGGCGGGCAGCATGGCGATCATGCACACCAGCGCCGCGGGCACGGTAGCCAACCCGGTGCGCAGAGTTGACGAAGCTGAAATCCATCCCGTGAGCCACGGCAGCACCGAGCCGCCGAATCCGCAGACCGAGAGTACCCACCGCGAGTCCGATGCGCGCCGCGCCCGGGCGAAAAAGCGGGCCAGCAAAAGGGGGAAGATGGGGGCCAGCGCCGCGCCAAGCACCAGCATGGCGAGCCCACGCTCCACTGGGCCGGGCAGCGCAATGAGAAGCGCCGCGGCTGCCGTGGCGGCAATCACGGCTCCGCGCAACACGCGCCGCGGGTCCTGCCGCAGCAGCACCAGCGCGAACAGCCCGCGCGAAATGAGGAATCCGCACCAATAGAACGACGACGATGCGGCGGCCAATGCCGGAGCTGCGCCACTGCTGCGCAGGGCGAACGTTGCCAGCCAGGTTGCCGTGGTGTTTTCGATCCCGACCTCGAGAAACGTGAGGACTGCGAAAAGCGCGATCCAGCGCACATTGCGCAACCCGGACTGTGCTTGCGGTGCAGGCCGCGCCGGGGGATCGCGCAATACCAGCAGGCATGCTGCGGCGGCAAGCGCCGCGGCCACGCACAATCCGGCGTAGGCCTCGCGGTAGGTGTGCGCGCGCAAAACCTGCGCGGCCAGCAGCGGCGCCAGCAGGGCCCCGGCGCTCCAACTGAAATTGAGGAACGTAAGCGGGGCTGCGCTGCGCTCGCCGAACTTGCGCCCCGCGAAGATGCTCACCGCGCTCATGGGCACTCCCACGCCCACTCCAAGCGCGAAAAACAGCGGCATCAGCCAAACCTGCTGCGCGGTGGCGATGCCCGCGCACGAGAGTGCCGCCAGCGCAAATCCAGTCGCCATGAGCCGTGCATAGCGGCCTACGCATAACAGCGCGCCCACCGCCGTGCCGATGAAGTAGAGCAGGTAAAGGAGGCCGCTCTGCGCGTCGTTCATGTGGAAAGCGGGCGCCAGGGAGGGAAGCAGCGCGCCACCGATCGCTTGGAATAGTCCCGTGAGCGCGAACGCGCCATGCAGCACGGGCAGTGCCATGCCCTCGCGTTTCCGATGGCCCGCGGGCATCAGGCCAGCTTAATCTTGGCGCGCGGCCGGCGGACCGGCGGCGGGCAGGTGGACTCGCGAATCACCAACTCGGGATGAATGGGCACTACGTCAGGGAACGTTGCCTGCCCGCGGATTCGTTGCAGTAGGATGCGCGCCGCCACCACCCCCATCTGGCGCAGAGGCTGCCGGATCGTGGTCAAGCTGGGATTGTGGAATGCTGCGCCCTGGATGTCATCGAAACCCACCACCGAAACGTCTTCCGGCACGCGCAGTCCATGGTTCATCAATGCGCGAATCGACCCGATCGCCGCAATGTCGTTATAGGCCACCAGAGCCGTGAACTCGCAGCCGCGCTGAATCAGTTCGTTGGTGGGTGCAAATCCGAGTTCCGGCGTGGAAACTCGCAACTGCAGCTCGACGCTGTACTGCGCCGGGACCGTCAGCTTCAATTCGTGTGCCACTGCCATCAGGCAGTTCCACCGTTCGTCGGCGTCCGAGGAGTGGCTCCCGCCGCGCATGAATGCGATCTGGCGATGTCCGAGTTGGTAAAGATGACGCAGGGCAAGCTCGGCCGCTCTTCGCTGATCCAGGACCACGTTGGTCACGCCCTCGATCGGGCGATGTCCCGCCACCACGACCGTGGGCAGCGCCAGGCTTTTCTCCAGGATGGTGTCGATCACGATGAAGCCTTCCACCGAACGCTCCATTAGCAGCCGGGGGTATTCCTCAATCAGGTCGGGACGGCGGCGGTGGCTGGCGGTCAAGTAGAAGTAGCCTTCTTCGATGAGAAATTCCTCGACCCCATCCAGCACCGCGGTAGCGTAGCCGTCGCTTAGCTCCGGCACCAGCACGCCTACTGAGAAGCTCTGCCGTTTGCGCAACGACCTCGCATAAAAGCTGGGGCGATAATCGAATTTTGCCGCCGCCTCGATCACCCGATCGCGGGTCTCCTGGGGAATGGAGCGCACACCCGGCGCATTGTTCAATACCAGCGAGATGGTGGCAGGTGAAAGGTTCAGATATTCGCCCAGCGTGCGCAGGCTTGTGGGCTGCCCGGGCTGGGGTCCGGTGCCCGGCTTCGATCTCTTGGTCATGCCGTCATCTCGTATTCCGTTCGATTCCAAGTCAGCCAGGGTATCAACCGGCGCCGTAGTTCCACACTACATTAAACCCAGGCGCGCAAGGTTGCATCCGGAGACCAGCGGCTGCAGGGGGTGGTTGCTTTCCTGTAGTATGTTGCTACGTCCAATTCCCCAAGGGCTAATCGCTGCATAATTTGAAATGCTTTCCGTCTGGCCGTTCGGCCTTGGACCCTGCCCCCGAAGGGGATCCACACCGGAGACGAGCTGTGATAAAGACTATTTCGCTGGCTGCGCCGGCTCTTGCCGCCGCATTGTGGCCGGGCCTGGGCGGCATTGCCGTGGCGCAATCGCCCGATATCGGCCGCCCGCTGCCCTCATCCGTACTTGAGTCCGCGCGGGATCGCGATGGACGACCGTATTCGAGTTCAACCGACAGCCTGGATTCCGGCTCGTATACCGCAGTCGATCCCGCTGCTGCCAGCCCTGCAGGCAGAGGCGAGCAGCCTGGTTCCACCGCCGACATGATCGAAGGCTGGCCGCCATTCTCTCGTGTCGCAGTGGGAACTGGCGCCGGCCCGCTGGGTATCGGTATCCGCGGCGCCACGGTCCTCACCGAGTACTTCGACGCCCGCATCGACGGAAACTTCTTTTCCTACAAGCCCAAATTCCAGATCAATGGTTTCGATGCCGTCACGAACTTTCATCTTGCGTCCATCGGCGCCAAGCTCGATTGGTATCCCACCAACAGCGTCTGGCGGATCAGCCCGGGGATCATGCTCTACAACGGCAACCAGTTCTCGGCTGTTCTCACCGTCGACGCCGGAACCAGCTTCGACATCAACGGCAAGACATATTACTCAGCAGATCCAAATAAGGTACCGGGTTCCACACCTGTGTCCGGCACGGTCGCTCTGGGGCTTAACCGCAACAAGCCCGCATTCACGCTCACTGGTGGATTCGGCCGCTTTATACCCCGCTCTCACCGTCACTGGTCGTTTCCGGGCGAGTTCGGGGTTGCGTTCACCGGCGCTCCCACCCTGAACATCAGCCTCTCGGGCTGGGTATGCGATAGCAAGATAGAATTGCACTGCAGCGATCTGGCGAATGCCGCCGATCCCGTCACTATCCAGTTCAACAACAACCTGAACACTGCGCTTGCACGCTGGCGCCGCAGCTTGAGTTCCGTGACGGTGTACCCCATCTTCTCAACCGGCGTGATGTACAGCTTCGATATCAAGTGAACGCGCTCGCCGCGCGCATAAAGCGAAAGGGCCGGCCCACCATGGGCCGGCCCCTTGCGTGCGCTGTGGGCTATTTCGCCGCGCCTGCCGGCCCGCCCGCCTGCTTCTGCACTTCCGCCAGCATGTGCTGCACCTTGTCGCGGGCTTCATAGTTCGGATTGGTCGCCAGCAGCTTCTGCCAGTCCGCCACTGCGCCCGCGCTGTCTCCCTTGCCCTGCCACTTCACCAACCCCAGATTGAACAGCGTGTTCGCACCGTTCGGTGCATACGCGAGCGCCTGGTTGAACTGCGAAATTGCGGCGTCGGCATTGCCCTGATACCAGTACGCCGTCCCCAAGTCCGTGCGCACTGCGGCATCCCCTGGATTGCCCTTCAGCGAGCGGTCGTAGTAATCCACCGCGATCGCGTACTGCTGCGCGTCATAGTAAAGATTGCCGATGGACGCAAGCAGCGCCGCATCCTCCGGCTTCGTCTTCAACTGCTCCAGCAGCGGCGCCGCCTGCGCGTCGGCCTGGGCCTTGAGCTGCGCGGGATCGCTTGCCGCCGGCGTACTTTGCGCGCCTTGCGCATTCGCGACGGCCCTCGCCGACGTTCCAGCCTGCGCGAGGTCCCAACCCCTGATCAGCCATCCCCCGGCCATTCCTACCGCCAGGCACATCACACCCAGCAGCATTGCCCGCCTCAGCTCCCATGGTTCCGCCATACCTCTTGTTCCGCTCATCGTCCCGCTCCTTCCGTGCCCGGCGGGTGCGCCAGCGTTGCCTGCGCCTCCGCCATGAACTGCTGCACCGTCGCCCGGCGCTCTTTGCTCATTTTGGGATTGGTCTTCAGCAGCCGTTGCCACGCAGCCAGCGCGCCCCGGGCGTCGCCCTTGCCCTGCCACTTGATCATTCCGATATTGAACAGCGTGTTGGCATCTTTCCCGTCGATCGCCTGCGCCTGAGTCAGCACCTCCAGGGCGGCGTCGGCGTCCCCTCCCCGATAGAGGCTCGCCGCCAGCTTGGTGCGCAGTGCAACATCCTTCGGCGCCGCATTCACAGCTCTCTGGTAATACGCGGCGGCCTGCGCGAACTGGTGCGTCGTGTGATAGACCGTCCCCACCTGTCCCAGAAGCGTGGCGTTATTCGGATCGCTTTTCAGCTTGTCGAGCAGCGGAGCCGCCTGCCGGTCGGCTATCTCCTTCATCTCCGCGAGGCTCAACATGTGCCCGCCGCCTGCCGGATGCGGACTGGCCTTTAGCACGGGGGCGAGCGGCATGCGGAATCCCCGCGCTACAAACCCGGCGGCCAGTCCCGCCGCAAGGCACAGCGCGGCAATCAGAACTACGTGCTTCCCTGCGAACTGGCGCGGTGCGACCAAAACGGGGGCGGCGTGCATCGCCATAACCTTGTGCTCCATCGTTCCGGGAACACATTTATGTGATCCCACATATAGAAGACCACGCATGTTGAGCCAGCAGTGTGACGCGAATCACTTATGACATAGGACATATGACCTCGGGCACACCGCCGCACACAGCGGTAACGAGAAGCTCCTAATGAGCTGTGACGTAGCTCACGAATTAATTCGGCGAATAGGGAGTTTACTTTGCTTGGGGCTTTTACCAATGTCACTGTGCCAGGACGCCCATCATCGGATGGTGAATCTCAGCCAGAACCTCACGCCCGCTTGCCGGCGGTTTTCGGGATCCCTTACCGGCCGCGGGGCACGAGCAGCAGCCAGGACCGCCCCTGCCCTATGGGCAATGGCATGTTTCGTGCGCACGCGCAGTATCGAGGCTGGACCGGGATCAATGCAGGCAAGGCCGATGTCACAGTTCAGCCGAGAAGCAAGTGTGCGCACCAGGAGGCTTCAACTTATGAAGCGGAATCTTTTTATTGCTCTACTTTTCACCGCGGCCGCAGGATTCGCCTCGGCCCAGCCCACCACGCCGACGTCCGACGTACTCGGCGCCCACCTTAACTATGGCCGCGGCTGCGCGGCCTGTCACGCACCGCACAGCGGCGCCTACGGAAACGGCGCGGCCAAAACGGCTGATGCTAACTCCGGCTCAATCGCCCTCTGGGGCGAGGATGTGGGTAGCCTGTACGGCAAGAGCATCACTACCGGCGTCAGCGAGCACGGCAGTTACACCGAAGTCCTGCCGGGCAGCCTCAACGCCGGCACTCCCGACGTATCGGGCGTTCTCATGTGCCTGAGCTGCCATGACGGCAATCTCGCCACGGGCGCCATGATGAAGAACAAGGTTTACGAGACCCTTCCAGCCACCTATGGCACCGCCAACGATATTCCGACGCTGCTTGCCAACGACAAGAGCACCGCAGCGACGGCATATGCCAACGATCACCCGGTAGGCCTCAACGCTGTGATGACCTGCGGTGGCACCTATGACTGGGATTGCACCGTCGGCGCCGACGGCACGGTGAACATGACCGGCACCAACTCGAAGATCTTCGTCCAGAATTACGGTTTCTTCGTCAGCCCCGGCAAGTACAACAACACGCCCGTCGTTGTGTGCACCACGTGCCACAACCAGCACCTGATGAATGTGGTCAACGTGACCTCCAAGTCCAAGTCCGGACTCCCGGCGGGTACTTACGCCACCATGTTCTTCCTGCGCGGCCCCTACAACCCGGCGAACACCACGCCTGGCGCGAACCAGACCGCCCAGTTCTGCCGGCAGTGCCATGGCGGCGAGGCCAACGAGATGAATGGCGCCACCAACATTCCAACCACGTTCTAAGCAACCTTGCATCACGGGGAGGGTCGAACATCTCCCTCCCCTCTTTTTTCCCGGGACTGGAGGTCAACATGAATCGCACAAGAACCCTGCTGGGAACCATGATGCTGGCCGTGACGGCAGCTTCGTCACAAATGGCCTCCCATGCGCCTACCGGGCTCAAACAGCCGCCTGCGCAGGCGCCGGGTCTAGTGACTCTGCAGGCACACGGCAAGCCTGTGGCGCGCGTCAACAACACGGTACTCACCGACGTTGACCTGCTGCGCGAGGAATACGCCATCTTTCCCTACGCCCGCCAGCACAATGGGCTTCCTAAGGAGCTCGCCCCGCAGATCCGCGATGGCGCGATGAAGATGATTGTGTTCGAAGAGCTCGTCTTTCAGGAAGCTCAGCGCCGGCGTCTTGCCATCCCGGCCGCCCGCATGCAGAAGGCCGAAGGCGATTTCCGCAAGCAGTTCAACTCGCCCGCCGAGTTCAACGCCTTCGTCAAATCCGACTTTCAGGGTTCGCAGGACCTGCTGCGGCTGAAGATCCGCCGTTCCCTGCTGATCGAGGCGTTGCTCAACGTCGAAGTGGAGAGCAAGTGCACTCCCAGCCTCGCTGAGGTCAGGGCTTACTATGAGCGCAATGTCGTGCGGTTTCAGCATCCCGAGACGTATACGTTCCAGACGATCTCCGTGTTGCCACCGGCCAACGCAAGCGCGGCGCAGCTAAGCGAAGGTCGAACTCGCATCGAAACCGCGTACAAAAAGGCACGCGAGGCAAAAACTTCAGAGAAGTTCGGAATGCTCGCCGAAAAACTATCCGACGATGACTATCGCGTAGTCATGGGCCAGCACAAGCCCGTGCCCGTCGATCAGCTCGCTCCTCCGGTTCTCGCGGCGCTGCGCGGCATGAACCCCGGCGCCATCAGCGGCATCATTCCGCTCGATCAGGCATACACCATCGTGCATTACCAGCAGCACACGCCCGCGGGCAAGACGCCATTCCTTCAGGTGCGGGCTCAATTGCAGAAGGAGCTTCACGAATCGAAAAGGAACCAACTCCGCATCGCGCTGGACAAGAAGCTTCGTCAGACCGCGCATGTGGAGGAGATGTAAAAACTCAACGCGTCGCGTCGTCAACGCCCGGATCCCCCCGGCCCGGCGACGAAGGATACAACGAACGCGACGACGTTTCCCGGGGAAGTCAGGAAGCTACAGTGTTACCGGTAAGTCGAATTTCGGCGGGATTCCTGGCAGGCGTTCTGTTGCTTGCGATGCCTGTCGCGGGCCAGGCACGGCTGGGCGAGTTGAGCACCAGCATGAGCGGGACCGTCGCGCCGGGCTACTCCGCCACATTTGGCAATCAGACCGCCTCCACGCATTCCTGGGCACTTGGCGGCTCGGGCAACCTGACCGGCTCATACCATAGTCCCAACTTCCTTTCCTTTAATCTGGGGTATTACCTCAATCAATCGCGCGCCAACTCTAATTTTCAGTCGATTTCCAATGCAAGCGGGTTCGACGGCTCCACCAGCATCTTCGGCGGAAGTCACTTTCCAGGCTCCATCAACTTCTCGAAGGCGTACAACAGCGATGGCAACTTCGCGATCCCCGGCGTCGCGAATTATGTGACACATGGCAACAGCGATGCGGTCGGCATCAACTGGAGCGAGAATCTGCCCGATGTTCCCAGCATCTCCGCAGGGTTCCAAGCCGGCTCCAGCCAGTACTCCGTGTACGGCGCCAACGATCAGGGAGACAATCACTTTCACTCCGTCAACCTGCACTCCGGATACCGAGTCGCCGGGTTTACATTTGGGGGCTTCTATTCCAACGGCACTTCGCAGGCGGACATTCCCCAGGTCGTAACCGGGGGCGGGGCCAACCAGACCCACACCACGGATGGCGCGTACGGGTTCAATGCCTCCCATATTCTGCCGCTGCATGGTTCCATCTCCGGCGGCCTTAACCGCTCCAACTGGAACAGCAACTATCTCGGCTTCCAGTCCAGCGGCACGGTCGATCTGATCACCGCTCTGGCGTCGGTCCACCCGTTCCGCCGATTCTCCCTCAGCGGAAGCGCGAGCTACTCTGACAACCTGAGTGGACAAATTATCCAGCAGGTGGTCACCTCCGGCGCTGCGTTGACTGGCCCGGCTTCCAGCCAGTCCTCCAATTCGCTCGATCTGCTCGGCTCCGCGGGCTACGCGCCTTCTGACAATATGCAGGCAATGGTCTCCGTTGAGCGCCGTTCCCAGACCTTCCTCGGCATCGATTACAGCGTCACATCCTACGGCGGAAGCTGGACCTACGCGCACAAGCTGTTTTCGGGCAACCTCAACAGCTCAGTTTCCGCGACCGCGAATCGCGCCGATCAGAACGGCCAGGACAGCCTCGGCTTCTCCGCCGCGGAAAACTACGCCACCCGGATCGCCGGCTGGAATCTCTCAGGATCATTCAATTACGCGCAGAATGTGCAGACGCTGCTGGTGACTTACATGAACTCGTTCTATAACTATTCGGGAAGCGCGCGGCACAGCTGGGGCCGCACGTTCCTGGGACTCTCCGCCTCAGCCGCGCACACCGCGATCACCGACCAGCCCGGCACCGCCGACGGCAGCCAGAGCTACAGCGCCACGCTTGGCTTCGGGTCAATCCTTGCCGGCTCCGGCAGTTACTCTCATGCCACCGGGCAGGCGCTGGTCACCGGTTCCGGCCTCGTCGTTTCTCCCGTCCCCTCGCCGGTGGTGCCGCCCACGTT
>Ga0134126_10002444_pt1 | contig 23416 bp, 22 predicted proteins | sample KB31752_FD_96881 | JGI IMG/M metagenome (GOLD analysis project Ga0134126, IMG submission 96881) | Terrestrial soil microbial communities with excess Nitrogen fertilizer from Kellogg Biological Station, Michigan, USA - KB3-175-2 | ecosystem: Environmental > Terrestrial > Soil > Unclassified ... | reverse complement strand
CCATGGCAACACGAGTCGAAGCGCAGACGAGTGGTTCGAGCGTCTCCGACTACGATTACAGTAGTTTCTTCTACTCGTCGAGCGACGACCCGTTCGCGATTCTTGATCCATACAATGACTGGTTCACCAAGGCGATTCAGCAGGGCTACTACCTGTTCGCCCAGGCCATGTCTACGCCGCCACGGGGCCGCATCGATGTGACGGAAGGACTCTGTCACCAGCACGTCAAGCTTCTCAATCTATCATCCTACAACTATCTCGGCTTGTCGTACCGCCCCGAAGTCATCGCGGCGGCAAAGGCCGCGCTGGACCAGTACGGACTGGGCGCCGCCGGCTCGCCCATCCTGAGCGGCACGATGGACGTGCACGTCGAGCTCGAGGAGGAACTGGCGCGCTTCAAGGGCAAGGAGGCGGTGCTCGTCTTCCCCACCGGCTACAGCACGAACCTCGGCATGATTTCCGGGTTGATGCGTCCGGGTGACTGGATCCTCGCTGACCAGAATGCCCATGCCAGCATCGTGGATGGCGCGATCCTCTCCAAGGCGAACGTCCGCTTCTTCAAGCACAACAGCCCGGGCGACCTGGAAAAGAAGCTCAAGCAGACGAGCGGCAAGCGGCTCGTCACCATTGAAGGCGTCTATTCCATGGACGGCGATGTGTGCCCGCTGCCGGAGATCGTGGAAGTCTGCCGGAAGTACGGGGCGCGCATCCTGCTCGATGAGGCGCATTCGGCGTTCGTCTACGGCGCGCACGGACGGGGCATCGTCGAGCACTTCGGTCTGGAGAACGAGGTGGACATCCACATCGGCACCTTCTCCAAGGCGCTCGGCGGCCAGGGCGGCTACGTGGCCGGAACGCGAAAGCTGTACAACTATCTGAAGGGCTTTGCCCGCTCGCGTGTGTTCTCCTGCGCGCTGTCGCCCGTGGTCGCCGCGGGCGTGCTGCAGTCGCTCAAGATCGCCCAGGCGGAACCCCAGCTTCGTGACCGGTTGTGGGAGAACGTGCGCTATATCCGGAGCAGCCTCGAGAAGGAAGGCGTCGATGTCGGCGACTCCACATCGCAGATCATCCCGATCATGGTGCGGAACGACCGGCGGATTTTCCAGTTGTGCCACAGGCTCTTTCAGGCGGGCGTCTATCTGCAGCCAGTCGTCTATCCGGCGGTGGCCAAGCATCGGTCGCGTTTGCGCGTGTCGATCTCGGCGTCGCACACCTTTGAACAGCTCGACGAGGGCGTCTCGATCCTCGTCCGGGTCCTTCGTGAAGAGGGGATTCTCCTATGAGCAGCAGCAACAAGAACGGTCTCGTGCAGTATCACTTCCGCGACGCCATCGGGGGGTTCTTCGAGTTCCCCACGCAGAATGCCCGCGCGATCCTGCCGCCCGATCTGCAGCCGATCGAGCCGCATCACGGCTCGAGCGTGCTGTCCGTGATGGCGTTCGACTTTCACGACAGCCCCGTGGGTGAATACGGCGAGCTCATTCTCTCCATTCTCGTGGCGCCGCGCATCGAGCAGGGACAGCCCTGGCCGCGCGCCGCGTTCTACACCTTCCGGCTCGGCACCACCACGCGCGAGTCGCGCGAACACGCGATCGAGCGCTGGCACCTGCCGCACTACATGCAGGACATCTCCATTGCCTGGGAGCGCGGCGACGGACACATCACGATTCACGCGACCGACCGCGGCCAGCCGATCGTGGACATGACCATCACCGAACACGAATGGTCGCAGGTGGAGCACCGCTACCAGACGTTCATGACCGATGAAGATGGCGCGTACACGTCCACCATCATCATGGCCGGCCAGTTCAGCGAGAACGAGGAGGAACGCGGCGGCATCGTCCTGCACTCGCAGGCCATGACCGAGCTGCTCGAGGACTGGGAGGTGGACGTCACGCCGTTCCGTGAACTGTGGATGAAGGACGGCTTGCAGACGTTCTACCCGCTGCAGCAGCTCGCCTCGTACGCGCGGCGATGAGCCGTAAGGTTTGCGTGATCATCAACCCCGCCTCGGGAAAGGGGCGGGGCGCGAAGGCCGAACCGCGAATCCGCGCCGCCTTCGGCGCGGTAGGGGTCACGGACATTCGCAGCACAACGGCAAAGGGCGACGAGCGACACGTCGCCCTTCGCGCAATCGAGGACGGGGTGGACACCATCGTGGCCGTGGGCGGCGATGGCACGTGGGGAAACGTGGCCAACGCGATCCTGGGCGCGCAGGCGCCCGTGCGGCTGGCCTTCGCGGCGGCGGGCACCGGCAATGACTTCGCCAAGACCGTGGGCGCGCCCGCGCTGGACTTCGCCGCCACCGCGCGACTCGCGGTGGATGATGCGGACATGCTGGTGGACGTCGGGCAGATCGAAGGAAAATACTTTCTCAACGTCGCCGGATTCGGATTCGACATCGCGGTCATCGAAGATGTCGAACGCATCACGTGGCTCCGCGGCAATGCGGTGTATCTCTATTCCGCGCTGCGCCAACTGTTCGGCTATCAGGGTATGACGGCCGGCGTGACCACGCCGGCGCACGGACTCGGCGCTGAACGCCGGCATCTCATGCTGATCGTCGCCAACGGGAAGAACTTCGGCGGTGCATTTCGCATCGCGCCCGCGGCGAGCGTCACCGACGGACAGCTCGACGCCGTCTCCATTGCGGTTGCATCGCCATTCCGTCGCATGAAGCTCTTTGCATCGGCCACCAGGGGGACGCACGTCGCGCTGCCGGAGGTGCGGATCGAACAGGCGCCCTCGTTCCGGCTGGCCTTCGCCGAACCACCGGCGTACGAGACCGACGGAGAGTACAACCGCGCGCGCTCCGCCGTCCTCGAGGTGTCCTGCGTGCCCGGCGCACTCCGCGTCGTGACGCCGGCGGCGGCGGTCACTGCGGCAACGGCGGTCAGCGCCGCGACAGAAGCCAAAGCGGCGACAGCAACCACTCCAGCGATGGGGATCACGCCGGCGTGAAGGCCATCCGGTTCGCCGCGCCCGTTCCCGCCTATCTCGCCACGCGCGTCGCCGGCGCGCTCTCGGATGCGTGGTACTTCGGGCCGCACGCCTGCACGCGATACGGTGACATGCCCGAGCCAAAGCTGCCGGGTGACGAATGGGTGCGCATCCGGACGCGCATGGGAGGAATCTGCGGCAGCGACCTGAACGTCATCACGCTCAAGGCCAGCCCGTCGACGTCGCCGTTCTCCTCGTTTCCCTTCGTGCTGGGCCACGAGAACGTCGGAGAGATCATCGAGGTGGGCCGGGGCGTGCGGGCTCACGCGACCGGCGAGCGCGTGACGGTGAACCCCCTGCTCTGCTGCGAGCCGCGCGGGGTATTTCCGCCGTGCGATGCCTGTGCGGCCGGGGATCATTCGCGCTGCGCGCACTTTACCGACGGCGACCTTGCGCCGGGCATGCTCATTGGCACGACGCGCGGCGTGGGGGGAAGCTGGGGCGAACAGTTCGTCGCGCACGTGTCGCAGCTCGTGCGCGTGGACGACAGGATGAGCGACCGCGACGCCGTGCTGGTGGAGCCCTTCGCGTGCTCCGTGCACGCGGTGCGCGCGAACCTGCCGCAGCCGCGCGAGCGGGTGCTCGTGATCGGCGCCGGATCCATCGGCCTGCTCACCACCGCCGCGATCGCGGCACTCGCGCCGGACGCGCACGTCACCGTGCTGGCGCGTCACGCCTTCCAGGGCGAACACGCCGAACGCCTCGGCGCCGCTCGCGTCGTGAGCGCGCGCGGGGACTATACGCCCGCGCTCGCGGACGCCGGCGGGACGCGGCTGCTCACGCCGATACTGGGAAAACCTGTGGGTGTGGGCGGTTTTGACCGCGTGTTCGTCTGTATAGGAGGGGCGCGGGGGATGGACGACGCCATGCGCGTCACGCGCGCGGGAGGAACGATCGTGCTGCTGGGCAACTCGAGCACGATGAACGGACTCGACTGGACACCGCTCTGGCTCAAGGAACTCACGGTGCGCGGCAGCCTGTGCTACGGCGCGCACCGGCATGGGAGTCCTGCCGGCACGGCGTTCGACGAAGCCGCGTCCCTCATTGCGCAGCGGCGCGTGGAGCTCTCGCCCCTGCTCACGCACACCTTCGCGCTTGGCGACTATCGCGCCGCCGTGGCCACGGCGAGGGACAAGGGAGAGAAGAAGAGTGTGAAGGTGGCGTTTGTGGTCGCTGGTGGCTCGTAGCTGGTAGCTGGTGGCGGACGTATGGACTTTTCCGGAGGTTGATCATGATTCGGACAGCAGGGTGCGTAGCGCTGGTGCTTTCGTGTGCTGGGCTGATGGCGTGTGGAGGGCGTCACGACGCGCCCGCCGCCGACAGTCACGCGGCGACGGCGGCCGCTGCAGCGGCAGCCTCGGCACCAGCCCCATCGTCGAGCGAATCCGCGAGCGCACCGGTCACGACAGCCGCGTCGGGAACTCCGGGCGTCGACGCGGTGATTCTTACCCAGCAGGACATCGCCCGCTATCGACGCGGCATGCAGGCGGAGCTGGAATACGTGCGCGCACGCGCCGTCGACGTGAAGAATGCGAGGTCGTCGTCGGATTCGCTGAACGCGCTGTTCGCGCTCTCGGATGAAGGTGGACGACGCCAGGCCGCGGTGAAGGCCGCAGGCGTGGATGCGGGCCAGTTCAGGAGCATCGAGGACGCGATCGTCGCGGTGCTCGCGCGATGGGGCAATCAGCGCATGGTGGAGAGCATGAAGCAGGCGGCGGACACCGCTACCATGAGCCCCGAGCTGCGGGCGCGCGCCAAGGAAGGATTGCAACGGCTCACGGAGGGGTTCGCCGACCTGCCCAGGGAGAACGTGGATCTCGTGCTGCCGCACGCCGCCGAGCTGGACAGCCTGCGCGTGATGCCCGCCGCACTGGCGGTGAAGGTGGCGGAGCGGAGATAGCTCGGGGCGAGCGAATGGCGGCGTGCGAACGTGCGGTCTTCGACGTAGATTGTGCGCGGAATTCATTTACCAGAGGTCAACATGCTCATCTCCGCATTCGCGTGGCCACGAATGGCGACGGCCGTCGCGGCGGCTGGAACAGCGCTGATCGTGGGTGGGGCAGCGAGCGTCCGCGCGCAGGATACGACCGTGCCCGATGTCGGCCAGGTCGCTCCCGACTTCACGGCGCCTGGCGCCACGCGGTACGGCGTGCTGCGCGACTCGATTTCGCTCGCGGCACTCCGCGGGAAGACCGTCGTGCTCGCCTTTTTCTTCAAGGCGCGGACCAAGGGCTGAACAGTCCAAATGGAGGCGTACCGTGATCAGTACGCCAAGCTGTTCAATGGTGGCAAGAATGTCGTAGTGCTCGCCATGAGCGCGGACCCCGACACGACACTCGCGGCGTGGGCGCACGAGGAAAGCTTCCCCATGCTCTTCGCGAGCGACTCGGGCGGCGCGGTCGGCAAGCGCTACGGGATCTTCAACGAGAAGTACAAGCTCGACACGCGCGTCGTGTTCGTGATTGCACCGGACGGCAAGATCACCTATCGCGCCATGCCATTCCGCGAGCTCGCGGCGAATGCGTACACGGAGCTCGGAGCGGCCGTGGCGAAGGCGGGTGGGGACTGAGCAACCTTCCCCACCCTTCCCCTGGGAATGGGCAATCAGTCCTCCTCCCCTTGCCCTTCCCTTGGGAATGGGCAAACGGGAATGGGGAATCGTGGGAATGGGGAATGGGGAGGAGTCAGGGCGGGCGGTGAGACGCTGGCTGAACCTTCAGCGCTTCGATGAGATTGTAGAGCAGACGCTGAGTCCTCATTGACAGCGCCTTGAACTTCCGCACATCGCCAGGCTGCAGGTAGTTCAGCCGGCAGGCTACCTCGACATGGCAGCACACCTCCGCCAGCGAGCCCCGCGCGATCGCAAGGTGGTGGAGGTAATCGCCGCGGCTTCGGCGCGCATTTCCCTTGGCAATGTTTCCGGGCACCGACGCCGCGGCGCGCCGGATCTGGGCGGTGAGACCGAATTGCTCGCTAGCTGGCAGTTGCTCGGCGAGCTGATAACTCACCGTCACGAGATCCACGGCGCGTTGCCACACGACGAGGTCCCGATAATCGCGCGTCTTCATTTCGCCTGACTGCTGAACGTTGCGCCAATATTTCAGCAGCGCCCACCGCGCGCTTCATCCGCGCGCCGCACCAACGCTCCTTTCATTGCTCTGGCATCCGCCTCCGCACGCGGGTGCAGTCCTTCGCCTCTCCAGGCAGTCCCCATTCCCCATTTCCACGATTCCCCATTCCCGATTGCCCATTCCCAAGGGAAGGGTGGCGGGGCGTGGACCATTCCCCATTCCCACGATTCCCCATTCCCGATTGCCGATTCCCAAGGGAAGGGCAGGAGGAGGAGGACTGATTGCCGATTCCCAGCGGGAGGGTGGAAGGCGCGAGGCCCAAACCCTTGACTGGCAGCAGCCCGCACGGCACCCTACATCATGCCCGCGCGTTCTTCCCGTGCGCGACCGACGCGCGCCGCCTCGTCGTCCCAGAATGCCGCGCGCGGGCTGCTCGCGGCCGCGGAGCGTGATCTCCAGCAGATCATTCTGGACATCCACGACGGGCCGGTCCAGGACATCTTTGGTGCGTTGTCGCAGGTGCAGGTGCTGCGCCACCGCGCCGATCTCGCACACGCTGAGCGCTCGCTGATTCTCACGCGCGTGGCCGCGTCGCTCGAGCGGGCCCTCGGCGAAATCCGCAACTTCATTGGCGCCTTCCGGCCGCCAGAGTTCGAGCGCCGTTCCATCGCACCCATCCTCGAAGGGCTCGTCGTGCAGCACGAGTCCCTCACCGGAACCAGCGTGAACTTTCACGTGGACGGCGATCTGCCGGCGGTGCCGCTCCCGCTCAAGATCTCGTTGTACCGGATTCTGCAGGAGGCGCTCGCGAATTCCACGCGGCACGCGGGCGTGCTCGAAATGGAAGTCGCAGTGCGCGCGGATCGCGGTGACATCGTGGTGGAAGTCAGCGATCATGGAAAGGGGTTCGACGTCAACAAGGTGCTGGCGAGCGAGGTGGATGTCGGGGTGACCGGCGGGCACTTCGGATTGCGCGGCATGCGCGACCGCGTCGAGATCATGAACGGCACCTTGACCATTCTGTCCGGGGCGCGTGGCACCCGCGTGACGATTCGTCTTCCGGCAGCCTGAGGAGCGCTCGGTGATCACGGTGATGCTCGTGGACGACCATCCGCTGGTCCTGGAAGGACTGCGTGCACTCATCGAAGCCGAACGCGATATCCAGGTGGTCGCGACGACCACCGACGGAAGCTGCGTGCCGGACCTCGTGCGGCTGCACCGGCCGGACGTGCTGCTGCTGGACCTCGAGCTGGGCGCGACCAACGGCTACGACGTACTCAAGAAGCTCCGCGCGGAAAAACTTCCCGTGCGCGTACTCGTGCTCACGGCGTACGGCGATGGGGAATCCCTGCGCGCCGCGCTGGAGCATCAGGCCGATGGCATTGCGCTCAAGACGGACTCACCGGGCCGCACGGTCGACGCGCTGCGCGCTGTGCACTCCGGTGTGCTGGTCTTTCCGCAGGCCGCCCGCCGCTGGATGCGCCGCACCACGGAGAAACCAATTACGGGGCCCGGTGCGCTCAGCGAGCGCGAACGAGAAGTGTGGGCGCTGCTCGCATCCGGCCTCTCCAACGTGGCCATCTCGCGCGAACTGAACGTGAGCCCGAGCACGGTGAAGTTCCACACGCAGAACCTCTTCCAGAAGCTCGGCGTGAATAACCGCACCGCGGCCGCGGTGGAATTCGAGAAGCAGATTCCGGCAGCGGCGCGGAAGAAAAGCTAGGGAAGCGGCACGCTCCGCGCGCCTGCGGGAAGCGTCGCGCGCAGCGCGACTGGGGGAAGCGGGCGGCTCCCGGTCGGGAGCGCCCTGCGGGCCTCCGGCCCGCCAGCCGCTTCCCGCAGGGCGCCGGAGGCGACCGCTTCCCTGCGCCGCAGCGACGCGAAGCGGAGCGCGGCGCCTCAGCCCGTCGTCCCGAACCCCGCGGCAATGCAGTTCATCGACAGCAGCAGGTTCGACAGACAGCCTGCGCGCACGCCGGCTTCCAGATCGGTCCGGCGAACCTGGCGCAGCAGCTCGATCTGCATGCGGTGCGCGCGATCCAGCAGCTCGAGCCGGCGGCCCATGCGCTCACGAAACTGCGGGAATCGCTCGGCGATGTGACGTTCGCCCGTCACACGCAGTATCGCCGCGACGGTCCGGTCGTGTTCGGCGCAAATGCGCGCGAAGATGTCGTCGCGCGCGGGCGCGTCGTCCACCAGCTCGGCGTACGCGCGCGCCAGATCGAGGTCCACCTGCAAGAGCGTCTTCTCCACCTCATCGATCACCAGCCGGAATACCGGCGTCTCATCGAACATGCGCCGCAGCAGCGCATCGCCCCGGGTGCCGCGGATGTCGTGGAACGCCTCGAGGGCACTGCCCACGCCGTACCAGCCGGGCAGAATGTGCCGGTTCTGCGTCCAGGCGAATACCCACGGGATCGCGCGCAGATCGGCGAGCGATTGTGTGGCGGCGCGACGCGCCGGACGCGAGCCGAGATTGAGCAGGCCCAGCTCTTCCACCGGTGTGGCAGCCGTGAAGTATCCGACGAAACCCGGGTGCGTGATCAGCGCACGATAGGCCGCGTGCGATGCGCCGGAGAGCGCCTCCATGGCTTCATCCGCACCGGGAACCGCATCGGGTGGACCGGGGAACGCACCGGGAACTGCACCCGGAGCCGAATCGGGAACCGCACCGGGCGGCCCCGCCTCCAGCGAGTACGCCATCACGCTGGACGCGAGGAGCTCGAGCTGATAGATCGCGGCATCGCTATAGGCGTACTTGAAGGACACCACTTCTCCCTGCTCGGTGAGTCGGAGCCGCCCCTGGACAGTGCCGGCCGGCTGCGCCGCGATTGCGCGATGCGTCGGCGCGCCGCCGCGGCTCACGGACCCGCCGCGTCCATGAAAGAACGCAATGGCGACGCCGCTCTCCGCCGCCACGCGAGCCAGCCGGAGTTGCGACTTGTACAGCTCCCAGTTCGATGTGAGAAAGCCGCCATCCTTGTTGGAATCCGAATAGCCGATCATCACCTCCTGCACGCCACCGAGCGCGCGGACGGTTCGCTTCACGACCGGCACCGCGAACAGCTCGCGCATCACGGCCGGCGCCCGACGCAGATCCTCGATCGTCTCGAAGAGCGGGACGATCGGCAGCGTGCAGCTCTCCACGCCGGCTTCATCCACGAACAGGTCGGCTTCCCGGGCGAGCAGATACGCCGAGAGAATGTCGCGCACGTCCTCGGTTCCGCTGATGATGAAACTGCCGAACGCCCGGCGATCCGCGCGCATGCGCAGCTCCCGGACCAGTCGGAACAGGCCGACCATCTCCTGCGCCGCTGGCGGAATCGCTCCCGCCTCCGTCACGGGGCGCCGGGGTGCGGCGAGTGCCGCGCGCAGCCCCTCCGTGCCCTCCGGCACAAGCTGCTCGCGCAGTGCGTCCGCCGCGGGGCGCAGCCGCCGCACGTGCTCGCGCAGGTCCAGGCGTACCGTGGAAAACCGGAACGCCTCCACTTCGCGACGGAGCGGCGCCACGTACGCCCGCGCGATCGCGCCGCAGCGCGCGTCGCTCAGGCCGCGTTCGAGCGTATCCAGATCCGCGATCAGCGCGTCGGCGGTCGTATAGTGCGGACCAGTCCCGGCGTTGGTCATGGTCGCTTCGAGACGCAGTCGCATGCACGCCACCCACTGCCGGAACAGCTCGCCGGGATTCCGGGAAGCGATGCGCTCGCCGTCACCGCTGCTCACCAGTGCATGCCCCAGCGCCGTGCGAAATTCGCGCGACGGTGTGATGGCGCGCTCCGCGATGCTCAGCGCCTGCACCAGCGTCGCCAGTTCGCGATCATAGCGACGCAGGCTCGCCCGCCGGTACTCGCGCACCGCTGCACGCGTGACGTCGTTCGTCACGTTGGGGTTGCCATCACGATCGCCGCCAATCCACGACCCGAACTCGACGATCACGGGACTGCCGAATGGCTCGCCGGGATACTGCGCAGCCAGGGCGCGACCCAGGTTCTCGTGCAGCTCGCGCAGCGCGGCGAAGATGGTGTCGTCAAAGAAGTGGATGCCCCAGGCGACTTCCTGCTGCACCGTGGGCCGCTCGAGCCGCAGTTCGCCCGTCATCCACAGGAGGTCAATGCCGTTGCGCAACGCCTCCAGTGCGCGCTCTCGCTCCGCGGGCGTGCCCGCGCCGGACTCGAGCTCGACCAGCAGGCGGTAGATCGCGCGGTGCTGCTCGAGTACCGTGACCCGCTTGGCTTCGGTGGGGTGTGCCGTGATCGTGGGCGTCACGCGCAGATGACCGAGCAGCTCGCGCACCGCGTCGGCCGGCACACCGGCGGCGCGCCACCCCGCGAGCACGTTCGCGAAGGTGCCGAGCAGCCGCGTCTCGTCCTGTTCCCGCTGCACCCGGCGCCGTGCGGACATCGCCGCGTGCAACTCGGCGATGCTGAGCAGCTGCGCCCACACGCCGAGCACCTGCAGCGCGCGTGCGATGGAGTCCGCCGTGCCGCCGGCATCGAGCGGCGCGCCGTCGAGCACTCCGGCGGCGTCCGGCGCGCGCTCACGCACCACGTCGCTCAGCAGGTCAAGCAGCAGGTCGCGAGCGGGCGAGTCCCGCGCGGGGAACTCCATGGCGGTTGCGCCCGCGGGAACCCCGGCGTGAGCCGGCAGCAGCGTGTGCCCGGTCGCGGCCATTACGCCACCCGATCCCCAGGCGATCCACCGCTGAAGAACGCCACGAGATTGTCCAGCGCGCGATCGCCCATGGCGACGCGGGTCTCCTCCGTGGCGCTCCCCAGATGCGGCAGCAGGACCACGTTCTCCATCCCGAGCAGCGCGTCGTGCACGTGCGGCTCGCGCTCGAACACATCGAGTCCTGCGCCGGCGATCGTTCCCGAACGCAGCGCGTCCACCAGGGCGGCTTCGTCCACCACATCGCCGCGTGCCGTGTTGATGAGAAACGCGTGCGGCCGCATCGCCCGCAATCGTGCGGCGTTGAGCAGGTGATGCGTCTCCGGCGTCGCGGGACAGTGCAGCGACACGAAGTCGCTCTCGCCGAGCACTTCCTCCAGCGACGCGCGGCGCTCCGCGCCTGTTGCGGCCGCCTGTGCATCGCTCGCATAGGGATCGACGAAGAGCACCCGCATGCCGAAGCCGTGCGTCGCGCGCCGCGCCACCGCGCCGCCAATGCGCCCCAGCCCGACCAGTCCGAGCGTCTTGCCGGTGACGCGTGCGCCAAGCATGTGCGTGGGGCGCCACCCGGTCCACTGCCGGGTGCGCACGTGACGCTCGCCCTCGCCCGTGCGCCGCGCCGCCATGAGCAGCAGCGTGATCGCGAGATCCGCCGTGTCGTCCGTGAGCACGCCGGGCGTGTTCGTCACGACGACGCCGTTTGCCTTCGCCGCCTCCACGTCAATGTTGTTGAAGCCCACACCGAAGTTCGCCACGATGCGCACGCGGCGGTCGCTCATGCCGAGCAGCTCCGCGGTGATGCGGTCGGTGACGGTGGGCAGGAGGGCGTCTGCCTCGCGCATGGCGGCCGCCAGCGCGGCATCATCCATGGCGCGATCGCTCGGGTTGAGACAGGTGTCGAACAGCTCCTGCGCGCGCGACTCGACCGCCGCCGGAATCCGGCGCGTGACGACGAGTGTCGGTCGCGTACTCATGCGTGAACCGCCAGTCTCGCGCCGCGCCGGTGTCCCAGCGCTTCCGCCATCGCCGCTCCCAGCTCGGATGGACTCGGCGCCACCGTGAGCCCCGACGAACGCATGATCTCCGCTTTCTCCGCGGCGCTGTCGCCGAACGCGTTGATGATCGCGCCCGCGTGACCCATGCGCCGGCCCGCCGGCGCGGTGAGGCCCGCCACGTAGCCCACGACCGGCTTGGTCATGTAGTCGCGCACGTAGAGCGCCGCTTCCGCCTCCTGCGGGCCGCCGATTTCGCCGATCATCATCACGGCGTCCGTCTCAGGATCCGTTTCGAAGCGCGCCAGCATGTCCACGAACGAGCTGCCATTGATCGGATCGCCGCCAATGCCGACGCTCGTGCTCACGCCCAGCCCCACCGCCTGCATCTGCGAGGCCGCCTCGTAGCCAAGGGTGCCCGAGCGCGACACCACACCAATGCGGCCACGCGTGTAGATGTGGCCCGGCATGATGCCCACCATGGCCTTGCCCGCGCTGATGATGCCCGCGCAGTTGGGACCAATGAGCACGGGTTTGCGCTCGCGTGAGTAGCGCCGCATGTAGCGCTTGACGCGAATCATGTCCTGCGCGGGAATGCCATCGGTAATGCAGACGATGAGGCGAACGCCCGCGTCCGCCGCCTCCATGATCGCGTCCGCGCAGAAGGGCGCGGGTACGAAGATGCCGCTGGCCGTCGCGCCGGTGGCGCGCACCGCGGCCTTCACGGTGTCGAACACCGGCAGCCCGAGATGCGTCGTGCCACCCTTGCCCGGCGTGACGCCGCCCACCAGGCGAGTGCCATATGCCAGCGCTTCGCGCGCGTGAAAGCTGGCCTTGTCGCCCGTGAAGCCCTGGAAGATCACGCGCGTGCTTTCATCAAGCAGAATGCTCATCAGGCTGCTCCTCTCGTCGCGGCGGTCACCAGAGCCGGTGCGTCCGCGTTGTGCTGGTTCAGGGCGGCAACGGCCTTGCCGGCCGCATCGGCGAGCGTGTCCGCGGTGATGATGTGCAGTCCGCTCTCGCGCAGAATCGCCCGTCCTTCCTGCATGTTGGTGCCCGCCAGTCGCGCGACCACGGGCACCGGCACGCCGACATCGGTGGCGGCCTTCACGATGCCCTGCGCCACCCAGTCGCAGCGATTGATGCCCGCGAAGATGTTCACGAGCACCACGCGCACGCGGGGATCGGACAGGACGAGCTGGAAGGCGGCGGCCACGCGCTCGGGCGACGCCCCGCCGCCAATGTCCAGGAAATTCGCCGGCTCGCCACCAGCCTGCTTGATCATGTCCATGGTGGCCATGGCGAGACCGGCGCCATTCACGATGCAGCCGATGGACCCGTCGAGCGCGATGTAGCTGAGGCCGTACTTGCTGGCCTCCGCGTCGCGCGGATCCTCCTCCGCATAATCCCGCAGCTCGCTCACGCCCGGGCGCCGGAAGAGCGCGTTGTCATCGAACGTCATCTTGGCATCGAGCGCGAGCACCTTGCCGGTGGAGGTGATGGCCAGCGGATTGATCTCCACCATCGTCGCATCCAGGTCGCGAAACGCCTTGTACGCGCCGAGCAGCGCCTTCACCGCCTGATTCACCTCGGACGGTTTGAGTCCCAGCCCGTACGCGATCTCGCGCGCCTGGAACGGCTGCATGCCCACGGCCGGCTCGATCACTTCACGCAAAATGGTGTCGGGCGAGCGCTGCGCGATCTCCTCGATCTCCATGCCGCCCTGCGGCGCCGCGACCACGCAGATGCGCTCCTCGCGCCGGTCCAGCACGAATCCCAGATAGACCTCACGCTCAATGGTCGCCGCTTCCTCCACGTAGATGCGGTGCACGACCTTTCCCGCGGGGCCGGTCTGGTGCGTGACGAGACGGCGGCCCAGCAGTTCTCCCGCGGCCATGCGCACTTCGTGTTCGCTGGCGCACAGCTTCACGCCGCCGGCCTTGCCGCGGGCGCCCGAGTGGATCTGCGCCTTCACGACCCACCGGGAGCCACCGATCTCCTCGGCGCGAAACATGGCCTGTTCCGCCGTGTAGGCGACGCCGCCCCGCGCCACGGGAACGCCGAAGTTCGCGAGCAGCTCCTTGGCCTGATATTCATGGATATCCATGCAATCCTCGTTGAGAGTGACGCGTGAGAATGGGGCGGCGGCCCGACCGGCCTATCGCGCGCCGATGGCGTCCGCCAGTTCGACGATATTCGCCGCCATGCGCGCCGACGCGGCGTCGATCATGCGGCCATCGAGCTGCGCCGCGCCCCGGCCATGCGCCTCCGCTTCGCGCATGGCGACCTGGATGCGGCGCGCCCGCTCCACCTCCGCTCCGGAGGGCGTGAACAGCTCGTTGGCGATGTCGATCTGCGTGGGATGAATGGCCCACTTCCCCTCGCAGCCCAGCGCGGCCGCGCGCCGGCACGCCGCCGCGTAGCCGTCGGCATCCCGGAAGTCGCCGAACGGTCCGTCGATGGCGCGCAGTCCGTACGCGCGGCAGGCGACCACCATGCGCGCGATGGCGAAGTGCCACTGATCGCCCGGGTAATCCGGGTTCAATCCGCCAATGGATGTCGTGCGCGCGCGCACGCTGGCCGAATAGTCCGCCACACCAAAGTGCATGGCCTCGAGACGGGGGCTGGACTGTGCAATCGCCTCGACGTTCGCCATGCCGAGCGCGGTCTCGATGAGCACCTCGATGCCGATGCGCGCGCGGTAGCCGCGCGCCGTCTCGATCTGCGTGAGCAGCGCGTCCACGAGATAGACATCCGCGCTCACGCCGACCTTCGGGATGAGCACGGTGTCCAGCCGATCGCCGGCCTGTTCGATCACATCCACCACGTCGCGATACATGTAGTGCGTATCGATGCCATTGATGCGCACGCTGACGGTCTTGCCACGGCCGCGCCAGTCCACGTCGTGCAGTGCCGCGATCACGTTGCGGCGCGCCTGCTCCTTGTCGGGCGGCGCCACGGCATCCTCGAGGTCGAGAAAGACGTAGTCGGCCGAACCGTCCGCCGCCTTGGCGAACAGCTCGGCACGCGAGCCCGGCACGGCGAGCTCGCTGCGCTGCAACCGCACGCGCGCCGGATCGTGGCGGGTGTGGCTCATCGCGCGGCGCCCACGGGTTCACGCTTCGGCGCCGCCGGCTTCGCCTGTGCATCGGGCGAACCGGCGGCCGTCGATTTCGCGAGGGGAGCGGCCGTACGGCGAAAATATTCCTGGGCGGCGGCCACACCGCTGCCCGCGCTGACGTCGATGCCCACGTCGCCCATGGCCATCTCCACGCCCGCGAGCGCGCCCAGCAGCATCAGCTCGTTCAGGTCGCCGAGATGTCCAATGCGGAAGAGCTTCCCCGCCATCTTGCCCAGGCCGGCGCCCAGCGCGAGGTCATAGCGACGATACGCCACGTCGATCACCTCGGCGGCGTTGATGCCGGGCGGAACCATCACGGCGCTCACGGTATCGGAATACCATTGCGGAGCCCGGGCACAGAGCGACAGCCCCCAGGCCTTGACCGCCGCGCGGCATCCGTCGGCGAGCCGGTGATGACGCGCATGGATGCGGTCGAGCCCCTCCTCGAAGATCATGTCGAGCGACTCGCGCAGGCCGTAGAGCAGCGAGAGCGCGGGTGTGTACGGGAAGTATCCGGAGGCGTTCGCCGCGATCATGTCGCCCAGGTCGAAGAAGACGCGCGGGCACTTCGCGCTCTCGCGGCGCGAGAGCGCCTTGCGGCTCATGCCGAGAATGCCGAGTCCGGCTGGGAGCATGAATCCCTTCTGCGAGCCGGTGATCGCGGCATCGACGCCCCAGGCATCCATCTCGAACGGGAGACTCACCAGGCCGCTCACCGTGTCCACATAGAGCAGCGCCGGGTGACCGGCATCGTCGATCGCCTTGCGTACGGCGGCGACATCGCTCGTCACACCGGTTGCCGTTTCGTTGTGGACGATGAGCACGCCCTGGATCGTGTGCCTGGTGTCGGCCTTGAGCGCGTCGCGGATGCGATCCGGTGGCGCGCCCTCGCCCCATTCGACCTCCATGATGTCCACGTCGAGTCCGAGGCGCTGCGCGGTGTCAATGAAGAGATGGCTGAACTGCCCGTAGCGCGTCGCGAGCACGCGGTCGCCGGGCGAGAGCGTGTTGACGAGCGCGGCTTCCCACATGCCCGTCCCCGTTGCCGGAAAGACGAAGGCCTGTCCCGTCTCCGTGCGGAACACCTTTCCGAGGTCGGCAAGGATCGAGCGGGACAGCGCGGGGAACGAGGACGAGCGATGATCCTCCATCGCGTGATGCATGGCGCGAAGGATCCGGTCCGGCGTGTTGGTGGGACCGGGCACGAACAGGAAATTACGGCCGGGCATGATGGGCTCCTTGATATGCGATCAGATGGACACACGCGGCACCGCGCCGCTCGCGAAAGTCGCCCCGATGGACGATCATTCGGTCCATGCGAATGACAGGCCAACACACGCGCGCGATCGGTTCCACCAGCGAACCCGATCCCCGCGACGTGCTCACACAGTTGTACTGGGCCGGTGTCCAGGCGGTTGCGCCCGGGCCGGCACTCGAACAGGCGCTGCAGGAAATTCCCGCAGCCACGCGCGGTCGCCGCGTCTGGGTCATCGCGATCGGCAAGGCGTCGTCCGCCATGGCGCTGGCCGCGGTGAAGACGCTGAATGCCTGGGGCAGCGAGATCGCCGGCGGCATCGTCGTATCACAATCGGCCGAGCGCGCGCCGCATCCCGCGATCGTGTGCGTGACCGGTGACCACCCGGCGCCGGGACGGAATTCCCTGGCCGCCGCATCGCGACTGGAAGAGGTCGTGGCGCGTGTGGGCGGAACCGACGAAGCGTGGGTCCTGCTCTCCGGCGGCGCCACGAGTCTCATTGCTGCACCCGATGGTCCCGTGCGCCCGGAGGAGCTCACGCAGCTCTTCAACCTGCTGCTCGGCTCCGGGCTCGACATCGACGCCATGAATCTCATCCGCAAACGCTTCACCCGCTGGGGCGCCGGACGGCTCGCGCTGGCGCTCGCACCCGCTCGAGTTCGCAACTTCATCATCTCCGACGTCATTGGTGACAAGATCAGTGTCATCGGATCGGGCCCGTGCGTGCCGGACCAGTCCAATGCGGAATACGTGCACGGCCTGCTCACATCCGCCAGACTCTGGGACCGGCTGCCGCTCATGATCCGGCGCCGGCTGCTCGCCGCGGAGACGGACCCGTCGCTCGAGACGCCCAAGCCCGGTGACGCGGCGTTCCGCAAGGTGGAACGCCGCATCATCGCCAGCAATCGCATGGCGCTCGACGCGATTGCCGCCAGGGCCCGCGCACTGGGAATGGAGCCACGCCTCGTGAGCGACGCCTTGAGCGGAGAGGCGTCGGCCGCCGGTGATGCACTGGCCACGACATCGCTAAGCTATTGCCAGACGGACGTTTCCTCCCTATCCGGAAGGTCGGGACTGCCCTGCCTCATCTGGGGGGGAGAAACCACCGTAACACTCGGGGAGACCACCGGCGGACGCGGCGGGCGTTGCCAGGAGCTGACGCTTGCCGCCGCGCGCACGCTCGCCGCGCAGCGCGCCGGAAGTCGCGTCACGCTCCTCGCCGCCGGCACGGATGGCCGCGATGGACCCACCGACGCGGCGGGCGCCATCGTGGATGGCACTACATGGGAATCAATACAACGGGCCGGGCGCGATCCGGCCCGCGACCTCGGCGCACACGACGCCTACGCCGCGCTCGACGCCGCAGGTGCGCTCCTGCGCACGGGACTGACGGGGACGAATGTGATGGACGTGGTGGTAGCTGTCTGCGGCTGACGCGGCGCGCTCCGCTTCGCGTCGCTGCGCCGCGGGGAAGCGCCGCGCGAAGCGCGGCTGCGGGAAGCGGTCGCCGAAGGCGACCTGCGGGAACCGGCGACTGAGCCTTCGGCTCAGCGCCTGCGGGAAGCGCCGCGCAATGCACGGCTGCGGCACGCTCTACTGCCCATGCCCGCCGTCCCCATTCTCCATTCCCGATTGCCGATTCCCAATGGTGGGGCGGTGGGGCGGCGCAAGTTCCACGCAGGCGGCCGGCCTGCGGCCGGCCGCCGCTTCCCGCATCCTCAGAACCGCGGACCCTCATCGGCCGAGGGACCGTAGATCGCCGGCACCGGAACATCGAGCAGCCGCAGATACACCGTGAGCTGGCCGCGGTGATGGACCAGGTGGCTGATCGTTTGGCGCACGACGTCGCCGCGCCGCGACGTGAAGAACACCTGCTCGCCGCGCGCCAGCGACCACGATTCGTCCAGTGCCGCGTCGGGTGTCGACTCGAGCGCGGCGCGCGCGGCGCGAACGTTCGCGTCGAACTGCCCAAGCAGCGTCTCCGTAGTTTCGAAGCTGTAGCCCGGATACGCGGCCATATCGAGACGCGGCGACTGCAGGATCGTCGAGAGCCATCCCGGCATCCCGGCGACGAGCTGCGCAAGATGCCCGAGCGGGAACGACTTCGCGTGCGGCTTCCAGGGCCCCTTGTCGCTCGGCACGCGTTCGATCACGCGCCGCGTGGATGCCATTTCCTGATCGAATTCGGGGAGCAGTGCCTGGCCGATGGTCATGGGCGAATCTCCGGTGCAGGGCTGGTGAGCGCGGTCCGTCAATCTATGAGGCATCGCGGAATCCGCCAGCGATCAGGCGGTTTGCGCACTGCGCGTCGTGCACCTCAACATGCACCTCACCGTGCACCTCGACATGCACCTCACCGTGCACCTCGACATGCACCGGTCGCCGCGCACCTCGTAGACGCGCAGCGGAATGCCGTGTAGACTCTCCGGCACCATGCCCAGCGCACCCTTCACCGTCGGCCTGATTCAGGCCGCTGTCAGTGACAGCGCCGCCGCCACGCTCGATCACACCGAACGCGGCATTCGCGAACTCGCGGGCCGCGGCGCGCAGATCATCTGCCTGCAGGAGCTTTTCAACGCGCCGTACTTCTGCAAGGTGACCGACGCCGAGCGCTTCGACCTCGCCGAACCCATTCCGGGTCCCGCCGTGGAACGGATGCAGCGCATCGCGACGGAACTCGCGGTGGTCATCGTGGTGCCGATCTTCGAGAAGCGCGGGCCCGGGGTCTATCACAACTCCGCCGCGGTGGTGGACGCCGACGGCACGCTGCTCGGCGTCTATCGCAAGATGCACATTCCCGACGATCCACTCTACCATGAGAAGTACTACTTCACGCCCGGCGAGATCTATCAGCACGACGAATCGCGGCCGCCGTCGGGCTTTCGTGTGTTCCGGACGCGTTATGCCACGATCGGTGTGCTGATCTGCTGGGACCAGTGGTACCCCGAGGCGGCGCGCATCACGAGTCTCATGGGCGCGGAGATCCTGCTCTACCCCACCGCGATCGGCTGGCACCCCGCGGAGCGAGCCGAGTGGGGCGCTGCGCAGGCCGACGCGTGGCGCACCGCGCAGCGCGCGCATGCCATCGCGAATGGCGTGTTCGTGGCCGCCGCGAATCGCGTGGGCTTCGAGCCCGAGCCCGGCACGGACGGGATCGAGTTCTTCGGCCACTCTTTCGTCGCCGACCCGTTCGGCCGCATCATTGCCGAAGCGAGCACCGAGCCGGCGCTGCTCACGGCCACCTGCGATCCCGCGCTCATTGAATACACGCGCCGCAACTGGCCCTTCCTGCGCGACCGGCGCATTGATGCGTACGGGCCAATTTTGAGCCGATATCTGGGAACGGGAAGTGAGGAATAGGCGGCGGCCCACCACCCCTCCCCGCCCCTGGGAATGGGCAATCGGAAATGGGGAATCGGTGAGGCAATCCGCCCCCTCCCGCCCCACCCCTATTTCATCAAAACCAGGGAATCGGTCTCCCCATTCCCCATTCCCACGATTCCCCATTCCCGATTGCCGATTCCCAAGGGTGGGGTGGCCAGAGGTGGCGGGGTGATGCCCATTTTCCCCCCCGAATTCTCCCCCCACGCCGCGACGTGGCTTGCCTGGCCGCACCATGAGCCGGACTGGCCGGGCAAGTTCGCGCCCATTCCCTGGGTGTACGCGGAGATCGTGCGCGCGCTGCACGTCCACGAGCGCGTGGAGATTCTCTGTCAGGACGAGACCGTGCGCGCGAGCGCGGAGCGCATGCTCGGCGCGCACAATGTGGAGCTGTCGCGCGTCCGCCTGCACATGGTTCCCACCGACCGCGTCTGGCTCCGCGACTCGGGGCCGACTGCCGTGATGGCGCAAGACGGCACGCTGTCGTGGGTTGCGTGGGCGTTCAACGGCTGGGCGAAGTACGAGAATCACATGCTCGACCGCAAGGTCGGACACATCGTGGCCGAATTGAGCGGACTTCCCCACGTGCATGCGGTGCGACCCGACACCGGAGCGCCGCTCGTGCTCGAAGGCGGCGGGCTCGAGACCGATGGCGCAGGCACGTTGCTCGTGACCGAGGAGTGGCTCCTCTCGGATACGCAGGTTCGCAATCCGGGCCTCGATCGCGCGGGCTACGAGGCAGTGTTCCAGCAGTACCTCGGCATCGAGCGCACCATCTGGCTGGGCGAAGGGTGCGTGGGTGACGATACGCACGGACACATCGACGACGTGGCGCGCTTCACCGACGCGCACACTATTGCGCTCGCGTACGAGCCCGATCCCGCCGACGCGAATCATGCCCGCTCGGCGGACAATCTGCGGCGGCTCGAGCTAGCGGCGCGAAATTTCCCCGGCGGTTTGCGCGTGGTGCAGCTTCCCTTTCCGCGGCCAGTGATGATGGACGGCCAGCGGCTGCCGGCGAGCTACGCGAACTTCTACGTCGCCAACGAGGCGGTGCTCGTGCCCACGTTCAACGATCGCAATGACCGCGTGGCGCTCGACACGCTGGCCGCGTGCTTTCCGTCACGCGAGATCATCGGCATCCACGCGGTGGATCTGGTGTGGGGGCTCGGCACCCTGCACTGCCTCACGCAACAGCAGCCGCTGCCATGGGCGCGATAGCCAACCGGCGCGCGTGTGCGCGCGCCGGCGCGTCCGCTTGGGTGATTGCGCGCACTAGCCCGCCCACTCACGCGCTCGCGCGCAGCGCCGCGATCACCTCGGCGTCCGTGGTCTGCTCGAATTCCGTGTACCACTCGCCCACGCCGCGGAAGTCCAGCGGCATCGCGACGCAGATGACATCGTCCGCGTCCTGTCCGATCAGGACGCGACCCTCGCGCGAGCAGACCGGCGCGGCGAAGATGAGCAGCGTGGGCCGCTCGTGGCGCAGCGTGGCGAGCGCCGCCCGTGCGGTGACGCCTGTCGCGAGTCCATCATCCACCAGCACTACCGCGCGATGCGCCACCGCGAGCGGCGGGCGCGAGCCGCGAAAGACGCGCATCCGTCGCTGCGCCTCCTGCACTTCGCGCTCGGTCACCAGCTCGAGATACTCGTCCGGCACGCCCAGTGCGGCGATGATGTCCTCGTCGAGTACGCGGGTTCCATCCGGGGTCACCGCGCCAATGCCCAGCTCTTCCTGTCGCGGCGCGCCCAGCTTGCGCGCCACGATCACATCCAGCGGCGCGTGCAGGGCGCGGGCGACCTCGCGCCCCACCATCACACCGCCGCGCGGGATGCCGAGCACGAGTGGATCGTGCGCGCGGATGTCGGGGTGGCGAGCCAGAATGTCCCGGGCCAGTTGACGCCCTGCGTCCGTACGATCCTGGAAATACATGCGCGATGGGTCATCCCGGCGGCGGCACGTACCGCGTGAACCAGTCCGCGGCCAGCCGCGCGACCTCGTCGAGTGCACCCGGCTCCTCGAACAGATGCGTGGCGCCGGGAATGATGACCAGCTCCTTTTCGCACGACAGCATGTCGCCCGCTTCCACGTTGAGCGGAATGCAGGGAACATCCGCACCGCCCACGATGAGACGCGTGGGCACACGCACCCGTGCGAGCGCATCGCGCGCCAGATCGGGACGGCCGCCGCGTGAGACAATGGCGAACACGCCGGCGTCGAGCGACGCAAGCAGCGCGGCCGCCGCACCGGTGCTCGCGCCGAAGTACCCGATCGGGAGTCCCGGCGTGCCCCGGTCGCTGGCCAGCCACTGCGTGGCCTGCAGCACGCGCTGCGACAGCAGCTCGATGTTGAATCGCAGCCGCCCGGTTCGCTCATCCTGCTCGTCTTCTTCCGGCGTGAGCAGATCGAGCAGGAGTGTCCCGAAGCCGGCCGCGTGGAGCGCCTGCGCCACGCGCGAGTTGCGCGTGCTGAACCGGCTGCTCCCGGTGCCGTGCGCGAACAGCACAATGCCACGAGGCTGCGCGGGAAGCGTCAGGAATGCGTGGAGTGTGGCGTTCTCCACGGGTATGGTCACATCCCGGGTGGGCGGCTCGCTCTCGACTGGCACGTGATGGTTCCCCCCGGTCGCACCGACCGATCAGATGTGGATGTAGGCCCCCAGCCGCAAGGCGGTGCGATTCACATTGTCGACGAGAATGCGCCGCACTTCGAGATAGCCGAAAAAGCGCTGCTGGCGAAGGATTGCGACATCCGTGCCGCCGAAGTATTCCCAGCCCACTTTCGTGCCCTGATACAGTTGGTGCGCCGCCTCGGATGCGGGGATGCTGCTCCCCAGAAAGTGGGGCCCCACCGCGCCGCCAAAGAATGGCGACACGCGGCCGAACTGCACCACCCGGTAGCGCAACTCGCCCTTGAAGCTCAGATCATGGAAGGCGCCGGGCACCGGATTCCCCAGCGCATCGGTGCGATCCACCTGCGCATGCAGGTAGTTGCCGCCCAGCACCACACGCAAGCGCGGCGTGATCACCGAGCCGACGTCCAGGTCGGCGCCCAGATCCCAGCCGTTCCGGGCATGGTCCACCCAGGTGTAGCTGATGTACGAGCCAACGCGGTCCACGCCCAGGTGCGCCTGCTCCTCGGTCTGCTCCTGTGCGAGGGCCGTTCGCGCCGCCGCCGGCAGTGCGGCAAGCGCGAACAGCGCGTACGCCGCCCCTCTCCATATCCCACGCATGCAGATGCTCACCATTCCTCCGTGGTCCGGGTTCGTGCGCGCGGCCGCGCGCGTCAGCGTGTGACCTTCTGCGGCACCGCACGCCCAACCAGCTCCTGCACGAGTCGCGGCGCGTGATACACCATGCCCAGTGCCTCGATGATCGCGCGCGAATCCACGCTCACGGACCGCGCAGCTTCGTCGGTGAAGATAAACCGGTTGGGCAGCGATTCGATGTTCTCATCGAAGATGAGCCCGACCAGTTCACCGTTCCGGTTCACGACGGGACTGCCGGAGTTGCCGCCGATGATGTCGTTCGTGCTCACGAAGTCCAGCGGCGCGGCCAGGTCCAGGCTGTCGCGCGCCTGCATCCAGCGCTCGGGCAAATGGAACGGCGGCTTGTCGCCGAAGTCCGCCGAATGGCCGAACATGCCGTAGAACGACGTCCTGTATGGCGCGATGGTTCCATTGTATGGGTAACCTTTGACGGTGCCATCGGAGATGCGCAGTGTGAACGTGGCATCGGGTGGCAGCTTCGTCCCATAGACCGCGAACAGCGCCTGCCCGACCTTCGCGGCGTTCGCGGACATGACGTCATCCAGCCGGCGAACACGCGCGCCTGCGGCGCGATCGAGCGGGTCGATGTGACGCGCGAGCACGATCAGTGGGTCGGTCGATGCCGCGACCGCCTTCGCACCACCCTCGACGAGCGCCGT
>Ga0134126_10002443_pt1 | contig 23424 bp, 23 predicted proteins | sample KB31752_FD_96881 | JGI IMG/M metagenome (GOLD analysis project Ga0134126, IMG submission 96881) | Terrestrial soil microbial communities with excess Nitrogen fertilizer from Kellogg Biological Station, Michigan, USA - KB3-175-2 | ecosystem: Environmental > Terrestrial > Soil > Unclassified ... | reverse complement strand
TCGGTTCAACAGCTCTGTGGTCGAACTCGGCGATTGTGGAGCAGCCAGGACCTGGGCCCGGGCGGTAGCGTGCAGCGAGCGATCGTCTACGACGCAGGGGGTGGAGCCGGTGCGGCAGGCCCAGCGCGAGCACCCGCAGCCCATCGAGTCCGCCCCCGGGCAGTTGGGTCCCGCGCAGCGAGCGGCGGACTGGCAGCGGCTGGCCGGTGAGCAGTTCGACGTGGTCGTCATCGGTGGCGGTGTGGTGGGTTCCGGCGCGGCGCTGGATGCCGCTACCCGTGGTCTCAAGGTGGCTCTGGTGGAAGCGCGGGATCTGGCCTCGGGAACGTCCAGCCGTTCGTCCAAGCTGTTCCATGGCGGCCTGCGCTACCTGGAGCAGCTGGAGTTCGGGCTGGTCCGCGAGGCCCTGCACGAGCGAGAGCTGATGCTCACCCGGCTGGCGCCGCATCTGGTCAAGCCGGTTGGTTTTTTGTACCCGCTGGCGCACCGGATCTGGGAGCGGCCATATGTCGCCGCCGGGCTGGCGCTCTACCAGACGCTGGGCGGGGCACGATCAGTGCCCGGTCAGCGGCATCTGACCCGGGCCGCTGCGCTGCGGTTGGCGCCGGCGTTGCGCCGCGATCATCTCGTCGGCGGGGTGCATTACTACGACGCGATCACCGACGACGCCCGGCACACCCTGACAGTCGCCCGGACAGCTGCTCAGTACGGCGCGGTGGTGCGCAGTTCCAGCCAGGTCATCGGCTTCCGGCGGGAAGCGGATCGAATCAGCGGAGTCCGGGTGCGGGATTGCGAGACCGGCGCGGAGACCGACGTCGACGCGCACGCGGTGCTCAACTGCACTGGGGTGTGGACCGACGAGATCCAGCGGTTGTCCGGTGGGCGGGGTCGGTTCCGGATCCGCCCCTCCAAGGGCGTGCACATCGTGGTGCCGAGGGACCGCATCGTGTCGGAAAGCGCGCTGATCCTGCGCACCGCGACGTCGGTGCTTTTCGTCATCCCGTGGCGTAACCATTGGATCATCGGTACCACCGACACCTGGTGGAACCTCGACCTCGCCCACCCCGCAGCCACCCGTGCGGACATCGACTACCTGCTGGGCACGGTCAACGGGGTGCTGGCCACCCCGCTGAACGAGGAGGACATCGAAGGCGTTTACGCAGGTTTGCGACCCCTACTGGCAGGCGAGAACGAGCAGACCTCGCGGCTGTCCCGGGAACACGCGGTCGCTCGGGTCGCACCCGGCCTCGTCGCTATCGCGGGTGGCAAATACACCACCTACCGGGTGATGGCTGCCGATGCGGTGGACGCGGCGGTGCCCGACCTGCCTGGCCGGGTAGCGCCCTCCATCACCGACAAGGTGCCGCTACTCGGCGCGGACGGCTACCACGCCCTGGTCAACCAGGCCGACACGCTGGCCGCTCGGTACGCGTTGCACCCCTACCGGCTACGGCATCTGCTGGACCGGTACGGCTCGGCGGTGCATCAGGTGCTCGCACTGGCCGCGGATCGTCCGGATCTGCTGGCACCGCTGACCGCCGCGCCGGACTACCTACGTGTCGAGGTGGTGCACGCGGCCAGCCACGAGGGAGCCTTGCATCTGGAGGACGTGCTGACCAGGCGCACCCGGATCTCGATCGAATACTCGCACCGGGGCGAGGCGTGCGCAGCCGAGGTCGCCGGCCTGATGGCCGAGGTGCTGCACTGGACGGTCGCCGCACAGGACCGGGAGGTGCAGTTCTACCTCGCCCGGGTGGCCGCCGAGCGCGACTCGCAGTGCGCGCCAGACGACTCCGCGGCCGACGCCCGCCGCGCCGCCGCGCCCGATCCGCGCCCCCGGCTCCTGCTCTCCATCAGCTGATCTCACCAGCCGCGCGTGTCGCACCCACCCGTCGGTGTGTCGCGCGCCGGTGCTCAGCGGCGAATGGCGGGGCGGGCACCGGCGCGCGACACACCGGGCACTGGGGCGCGACACGCGGGGATTAGGGGGTGATTGTGCACAGAAGTGTGCCGTGGGTAACGGAGGTTCCCGGCTGCACGGTCAGGGCGGTGATGGTACCCGCCTGATGCGCAGTGACGGGGTTCTCCATCTTCATCGCTTCCAGTACCAGGATGAGATCACCGATGTTCACCACATCCCCATCGGATACCGCAACCCGGACCACGGTGCCCTGCATGGGGGCGCGGACCGCGTCGCCCGATGCCGCGGTGACCCGGCCGCCGCCGCGCTTACGGGGCCTGGTCCGTGCGGCGCCACCGCCGCGCAAACCGAAATCGCCCGGCAGGGACACCTCCAGCCGCCGGCCGCCGACCTCCACGACCACCGTCTGGCGCGGAGCTTCCGGCGGCCCGGTCGCCGCAGCTCCGGACGGCTCCAGCGGCGCGGAGAACTCGGTCTCGATCCACCGGGTGTGCACCGTGAAGTGATCGCCATCGGCGGCAGCGAAGGCCGGGTCCGCCACCACCGCCCGATGGAATGGGATGACGGTGGGCACGCCTTCCACGGTGAATTCCGACAGCGCCCGCCGGGATCGCGCCAGCGCCTGCGCCCGATCCGCGCCGACGACGATGAGCTTGGCGAGCATCGAATCGAAGTCGCCGCCGATCACGCTGCCGACCCTCACCCCGGCGTCGAGCCGCACCCCCGGCCCTGAGGGCGGATCGAACACTGTGACGACGCCCGGAACGGGGAGAAATCCGCGAGCCGGGTCCTCGGCGTTGATCCGGAATTCGATCGCATGTCCGCGCGGCGGTGGGTCCGCGGTGAGAGTCAGCCGTTCACCGGCCGCGATCCGGAGCTGCTCGTGCACCAGGTCCAGGCCGGTGGTCTCCTCCGACACCGGATGCTCCACCTGCAGCCGGGTGTTGACCTCCAGAAAGGAGATCGAGCCACCGGGACCCACCAGGAACTCGACGGTGCCCGCTCCGGTGTAGCCCGCCTCCTCGCAGATCGCCCGGGCCGCCTCACGGATGCGCTGCTGCTGCTCATCAGACAGAAACGGGGCGGGGGCCTCCTCCACCAGCTTCTGATGCCGGCGTTGCAGGGTGCAGTCCCGGGTGCCGACCACGATGATGGTCCCGTGCTGGTCGGCGAGGACCTGCGCCTCCACGTGCCGGGTCCGGTCCAGGTAGCGCTCCACGAAGCACTCGCCGCGGCCGAAGGCAGTACGAGCCTCGCGGACCGCGGAGTCGAACAGCTCGGGAATCTCCGACACGCTCCGGGCGACCTTCAAGCCCCGCCCGCCGCCGCCGAAGGCGGCCTTGATGGCCACCGGCAGGCCGTGTTCGGCGGCGAATGCCACCGCCTCAGCCGGCCCGGACACCGGGTCCCTGGTGCCCGGCACCAGCGGCGCCCCTACCTTGGCAGCCAGCTGCCGGGCGGTGACCTTGTCCCCCAGATCGCGGATCACCTGGGGCGACGGTCCGATCCAGCGCAGCCCGGCGTCGATCACCGCTTGGGCGAACTCGGCATTCTCGGCGAGGAAGCCGTAGCCGGGGTGCACCGAGTCCGCGCCGGCCCGGGCCGCGACGTCGAGCAGCTTGGCCTCCGCGAGGTAGCTGTCCGCAGGTGTGGCGCCGCCCAACGCGAACGCTTCGTCGGCCAGGGCGACGAACGGCGCATCGCGATCGCCTTCGGCATACACCGCCACACTGCGCACGCCGGCATCCCGGCAGGCCCGGATCACCCGAACGGCGATCTCCCCGCGGTTGGCGACAAGCACCTTACGCAGGGACGGCGTAATGGGAGAGGGCACCTGGCGAAGTCTAAGGCGCCCGCGTTCGCGCGCCCTGATGGCGCCAGAACCGCCGCAGCGCAAGCCGATCGTGGACACGATGGGGTGATGTGCTCAATCATGACTACATTCCGAGATCCGAGACGGTGCACAGCAGGGAGACCACAGGTGACTGGTAGGCAGTCCTCGCCGGGCCACGAGCTAGTGAATATCGACGCCAGTAAGCCGCAGTCGGCACGAATCTGGAACTACTGGCTGGGTGGCAAGGACCACTACCCGGTCGACCGCGAGGCGGGCGACGCAGTCCGGGCGGGTATCCCCGATATCGCCGACGGTGCTCGCGCTGAGCGCGCGTTCCTGATCCGGGTGGTCCGATATCTGGTAGGCGAGGTAGGGATCCGGCAGTTCCTCGATGTCGGCACCGGACTGCCCACTCTCAACAACACTCACGAAGTGGCCCAGGCAATGAAGCCGGAATGCCGCATCGTCTACGTCGATAACGACCCGCTGGTCATGGCGCATGCCCGTGCCTTACTGACCAGCACTGCCGAGGGCGTTACCGACTACATCCACGCCGATCTGCGCGAACCTGAGGTGATTCTGACTAAAGCCGCCAAGACGCTGGATTTCAGCCAGCCCATCGGATTGATGCTGTTGGGCGTCGTCAACCACATCATGGATTCTGATGAGGCGCGTTCGGTGGTTCAGCGGCTCGAGGCGGCCATGCCCAGCGGCAGCTACCTGGCGCTGACTCATTCCACCGCAGAGATCCATGGTGAGCAGATGCTCGAAGTGATGCGGCAGGTGACCGAGCGCGGTGGCACCCCTATCAGGGCGCGGACCCGTCAAGAACTCATCGAGTTCTTCGATGGGACCGAACTGCTCGAGCCAGGCGTCGTCTCGTGTTCGCGGTGGCGTCCGGATCCCATTGAGGTGGGCGTCGCGAAAGAGGTTTACCTGTTCGGCGGCCTGGGCCGGATCCGTAAGTAGCGACGACGTCGAAGCACCTGGTGAGTTACGACCACAGCGACACCACAGCAATCCCGACCTCGGCAAGCAGGCGCCGGGTCAGCGGCAGGCTGATGCCGATCACGCTGGAGGGGTCACCGTCGATTCCGTCGACGAACCAACCGCCCCGGCCGTCCAAGGTGAAGGCGCCGGCCACGTGCAGCGGTTCGGCACTGTCGATATAGGCCTCGATCTCCTGCGGTGACGGGGTGCCGAACCGGATCACGGTGGTTTGGGCACCACTGGCGCTCGCGATGCGGGTACCTCCCTCCATTCGCACCACGCCGTGTCCGGTGAGCAGCTCGCCGGTGCGGCCGGCCATCGTCTGCCAGCGCCGCACCACGGCTTCGGCGCAACCGGGCTTGCCCACCAGTTCACCATCGATGTGCAGCATCGAGTCACACCCGACGATCACCGCGTCGGGGTACTCGCCGGCAACCTTTGCCGCGACCGCGTCGGCCTTCGCCCAGGCCAGTGCGGTGACCACCTGAGTGGGTGTCGCCCCGTCCAGCGTGGCGGCCAACGCGTCCTCGTCCACTCCGGACACGTGCACCACAGGGTCGATCCCAGCGCCGCGAAGTACACCGAGCCGACCCACGGACGCCGACGCGAGGATGAGACGCACGGCGCTCAGCTGCGGGTGGCGAACATGCCGGTGAACGGCATCCGCAGCACGCAGTCCTCACCGCGGTGCGCCGAGCCGACCATCTCCAGCAGCCCGAGTCCAGGACGGCTGCGCGACAGGCGTGCGCTGATCACCTCCAGCCGCATACGCAGTACGTCACCGGGGAACACCGGCGCCGGCCACGATATGTCCCGGCCACCCGGCGAGCCCTGCGAGGTCGAATCAATCAGCACGGTGTCCACATACGCCCGCATCCACAGGCACGCGGTGAACCACCCCGAGGCGCACAGCCCTCCCAGTACTGATCGGCTCGCCGCTTCCGCGTCCAGGTGGAACGGTTGTGGATCGAAGCGCTGGTTGAAGGCGAGCATCTCCTCCCGATCGACCTTGGCCTCACCAAGATCGATCACGGTGCCCGGGATCAGATCTTCGAACGCGGTCGTGGCCATACGCCTGATCCTGCCACTGGTACGGCACCGCGGCAGCACGCAGGTGAGCGCGCTAACCGGCGAGAAATGGATACGAATTGATCGGCACCATTCACTATGGACCACCTGGCGCGCCTGCACCGGAGTCAGCGGTGGGCGGAGTTCGCGCGTGGTGCTTGGTCTCGTCGTGAGTGTTGTCAAGTTGGATGGGGAGGGACCCAGTGCCCGCGCAGCGCGGCGTGCCAGGCACCGGGGCCGAGATGCGGCGACGTCCGTATCCGGTGCACCGGGCTACCCCGAGTGCGGTGCACCACGGGTGGCTGCGCGGCGGCCGCTCTCGCCAACTCGGCGAGCACCGCGATCAGAGCGGCCAGCTCCTCGTCCGTGGGCTCACCACGCACGATCTGTACCTGCGGTGCCGATAGACCGGTTCTGGGTTCGCTCATTTTGTGCCTTGCAGCTTAGTGGCCAGCCGGGCCTCTTGACTGCCCCTCAACAGCTCGGTAGTCCTGGCCCACCCCGGTCACTCGCGCTGGCAGGCGGTTAGGCACTCACAACGGGATGTTCCCGTGCTTTTTCGGGGGAAGAGCCTGGCGTTTGTCCTTGAGCATGCGGAGGGCGCGGGCCACCTGGGAACGGGTGTGGCTGGGGCGAATCACTGCGTCGACGTAGCCGCGGTCGGCGGCGACGTAGGGATTGAGCAGGGCGTCCTCGTACTCCCGTTGCCGCCGGGCCCGCAAGGCCTCGGCAGCGCCGGCTTCGGCCGCCATCGCGGCCGCGGCCAGTTCCTTGCGGTACAGGATGTTCGCCGCGCCGGAGGCGCCCATCACCGCGATCTGCGCCGACGGCCAGGCCAGGTTGATATCCGCGCCGAGGTGCTTGGAGCCCATCACGTCATAGGCGCCGCCGAACGCCTTACGGGTGATCACTGTGACCTTGGGCACGGTCGCCTCCGCATAGGCGTAGATCAGCTTGGCGCCGCGCCGGATGATGCCGTTCCACTCCTGGCCCGTACCAGGCAGGAAACCGGGCACGTCGACAAAGGTGAGTACCGGGACGTTGAACGCGTCGCAGGTCCGCACGAACCGCGCGGCCTTTTCGCTGGCGTCGATGTCCAGGCAGCCGGCCAGCTGGGTGGGCTGATTGGCTACCACACCGACGCTGCGGCCCTCCACCCGGCCGAAGCCGACCACGACGTTGGGCGCGAACAGCTCGTGCACCTCCAGGAACTCGCCCTCGTCGACGACCCGGGTGATCACCTCGTGGATGTCGTAGGGGGTCTTCGCCGAATCGGGGATCAAGGTGTCCAGCTCCAGGTCGACGTCGGTCACCGGGCCGGCTACCGGCGCGTCGAACACCGGCGGTTCGGAGAAATTGTTCGACGGCAGGAAGGACAGCAGTTCCTTGACGTAGGACAGCGCATCCTCCTCGTCGCTACCGAGGTAGTGCGCGTTGCCTGATTTCGCGTTGTGCGTTCGCCCGCCACCGAGGTCTTCGATCCCGACCTCCTCACCGGTCACGGTCTTGATCACATCCGGGCCGGTGATGAACATGGCCGACGTCTGGTCGACCATCACCGTGAAGTCGGTCAGCGCGGGGGAGTAGACGTGCCCGCCCGCGCACGACCCCATGATCAGCGAGATCTGCGGGATCACCCCGGAGGCGTGCGTGTTGCGCAGGAAGATGTCGCCGTAGAGCGCCAGCGAGACCACGCCCTCCTGGATCCGCGCTCCGCCGCCCTCGTTGATCCCGACGATGGGGCAGCCGGTCCGCAACGCCAGGTCCATCACCTTGACGATCTTCTCGCCGTACACCTCGCCGAGACTGCCACCGAAGATCGAAGCGTCCTGGCTGAACACGCACACCGGCCGGTCGTCGATGGTGCCGTAGCCGGTGATCACGCCGTCGCCGTAGGGCCGATTGGCCTCCTGGCCGAAGTTGGTGCAGCGGTGCCGGGCCAGTTCGTCGAGCTCGATGAACGATCCCGGATCCAGCAGCAGGTCGATCCGCTCCCGGGCGGTCTTGCGGCCCTTGGCGTGCTGGCGAGGCACCGCGCGCGCCGACCCCGCCTGCACCGCCTCCTCGCGACGAAGCAGATCGGCCAGCTTGCCCGCGGTGGTGTGGATATCCGGATCGCCAACCGGCACTGTGCTGCTCATGGCGCCCGACCCTAATCCCCGGCCGAGTTGGTGCGGCTAGTCTTCACAGACTGTGTGGTCCGATCTGGCGCGTCCCCCGCTGCGTGCGGATGCGCTGCGACGGGCGCTGGTGGCCCCGGCCGGCCCCTACGCGGCGCTGGACGTCGTGGCCACGGTTGCATCTACGAACAGCGGGCTGATCAACGCGGCCCGGCAGGGCGCACCGGATCGCACCGTGCTGGTCGCCGAGCACCAGAGCGCCGGGCGGGGACGGGCCGGGCGCAGCTGGCTGGCTCCGGCTCGATCGGGGCTCATCCTGTCGGTGCTGCTGCGTCCCACCGAGGTGCCGCAGACCCGGTGGAGTTGGCTGCCGTTGCTGGCCGGGATGGCGTTGTGCCGGTCCGTCAGCACCGTGGCCGAGCTGCCGGTGGCCCTGAAATGGCCCAATGACCTGCTGCTGGGCAGTGCCCAACGCAAGGTGGCCGGAATCCTGGTCGAGCTGGTTGCCGGGCAGTCCGCGGTGGTGATAGGCCTCGGACTCAACGTCACGGTGCGGCCGGCGGAATTGCCAACGCCCACCGCCACGTCGCTGGCCATCGAGAACGCCGCGTGCACCGACCGCGATCCGCTGCTGCGGGCTGTGCTGCGGGCGCTGGACGGCGAGCTGCGGCAGTGGTGCGAGTACGAAGGCGATCCGGTTGACTCCGGCCTGCACGAGGCTTACCGGAAACGCTGCGCGACCCTGGGCGAGCAGGTCCGGGTGCAGTTGCCCGGCCAGGCCGACCTCACCGGCACCGCGGTGGACATCGACACCGCCGGCCGGCTGGTGGTGCGCTCCGGCAGCCAGCGGCGAGCGGTGTCAGCCGGCGACGTCACACACGTCCGGGTCCAGCGCCAACCCTGACGGATGCCAGAACCATGCTGTCGAACTCGGCGACAAGACGGCGAACGGTGATCTACGGGGCGGGCCCGTCATAGACCAGCAGGCCGTCGTCGCGGACCCGGGCAACATCGGTCACACGGTGTTCCTGTAGCCGCCCGTCATGCATCAGATGCAGTACCGGCACTTGCGCGCTGAGCATCACGAAGTCGGCGATCATCCGGCGGTGGCAGCGCCACCACACCGACTCCGAGCACAGCACCGTGGTGGCTCGATCAGGTGACCTGTCGAGGAGGTCGCGGATCGCGTCGAGGAACTCGCCGGTTCGCATGTGGGCCGCGTAGCCGGCGAAGGAGCGGTTGCGCAGGCCGGTGTCCGGTGCGTCGGGCGGCGCCTTTCGCCACCCGCCCAACCGCCGCTCCCAGCGGTATCCGATGTGGTGATCGGGTAACCAACGCGCCATCGCCTGGCCCGCCACATCGGGATTGCGCCGGCTGCCCGGAGCCGTCCGCACATCGACGAGCTCACGGATCCCGGTCGTGGTGAGCAGTTGCAGCAACTGGTCACGGTTCGCCGTGCCGTGGCCGACGGTGAACAACGGCATCTACCCAGCATGGGCCACCTTATGCGCAGCCGCAGCGGCAAGCGGGCTCAGCGAGAACCGGCGCGCTTCGACGCAGGTGTCGGCGGGTTGTCGAGTAACCCAACGCCGTCCGTGGCTGATCCAGACACCGAACAGGCCGGGCCGGCTGGCCGCGTCAGCATCGAGCAGCGGATCATCACCGACCACCCACGTGTGTGCGGGTTCTTCAACGGCCTGCTGAAAAGCGCGCGGATCGCACCCACTCGCTGTGCCAGGCGCGCGATGACCCAGCGTGGGCTATCGCGCGCACCCACTCGCTGTGCCAGGCGCGCGATGACCCAGCGTGGGCTATCGCGGCGCTTTCGGCAGCCGAGGCTCGATCATCTGTGCGATGCGCAACGCCTCGGCGCACGGATCGACCGGTGGAGGAGGCGCGCTGCTCGGCACCGCCACGCTCACCGACAGCGATGCCGATCCACCGTCGATGAGCTGCGCGCATTGCGAACCGTTTTTGTCCACTCCGAAATGGGACCCGGCTCGACCGTTCACGGTGTTGTCCTGGAAATTGACGAAATGAGGATCGCTGCGGTGTGCCCGGTACCCGGCCAGCGTGCTGTTATCCCGCTCCAGGCTCAGCGTGTATGACTTGCCCCGCCACCGGCAGCCAATCACCCCCGCAGTATTGAAATTCTTGCGGGTACTTGTTTGCACACCCAGTCCAGCCAGTTCGGGATCCGTCAGAATTGTGCACATATCGACCTTGTCGGCGTCGGCCACCGCTGGTGGCGCCGGTGGCGCCGGGGGCTGCGCCTTGGATTCCTGGCTGCTACAGCCGGCGGCGAGCAGTCCCGCGATGACGACCGCGGTGCCGCGCCTCACGGCCGCACCTGGGTGGTCGTATCGTCGTCGGGTGACTCGGTTCGCCGGGCATGCCGGGCGGGCGGGCGTTGGCTGAGGTCGCCAAAGCGGTCGCGGTAGCAGGCCACGATCTGCACGGCAGGACTGTCTTCGCTGTCCACGGCGGACGCGGCCACCAGATCCTGCACTTGAGTGGCCAGGGTGCTGTGCGCGCGCCGCAGGCACGTCATCAACTCGGCAGACAGGCGTGCCGGATCCACCCCGCGGGCCCGCTCGGTCAAAGTCAGCTCGGTGGGCACGCCTTGCGCGTCCACACTGACTCGAACCATGCCGTCGGTGGAGGTCTCGGTCACGGCCAGCTGGGACATCTCGTGGTGCAGGCCGCGGTAGGCCTCCGCCTTCCGTTGCAGCTCGTCAGCCCACCCGATCAGGGCTCGACCTGCCTGGCCGGGGTCCATGCCGGCGAAGTCAGGGGTCGAGTTATGCATGATCGATCTCAACTTTCTGCGGCGCCGATCCGCGCCGCCCCCGCGTGAACATGTCCGTTTCGGCCACCTGACCCGCCGGACTGTACCGGCCCACCGCGCCGCCCGCGCAGCGGTACCGTGATCAGAGGCGACGAGGAGGAGTCGTGCCCTATCCGGAGGATTTCCTGCACGGTGACGAGCGGGTGGTGGTGCATAAGCACCCACACTGGAAGATGCTGCTGTTGCCGGTGCTGGCATTGTTGGTCATCGTCGGGCTCGGCTCTTACCTGGCCGCGTTGGTCGCCGGATCGTCGTGGCAGCCCTACGGGTGGATCGGGCTGGCGGTGCTCGGTGGCATCGGACTGTTGTGGCTGACCGTGGTACCGCTGCTGCGCTGGCGCACCACTCACTTCGTGCTCACCACCAGGCGGGTAATGGTGCGCGAAGGCATCTTGTCCCGCAGCGGCATCGACATCCCGATCGATCGGATCAACAGCGTGCAGTTCCGGCACTCGGTCATCGACCGGATCCTGGGTTGCGGCACGTTGATCATCGAGTCGGCTTCCGACGAGCCGCTGGAGTTCGACGACATTCCCCACGTCGAGCGGGTCCATTCGCTGCTGTACTACGAAGTGAATTCGGAGCCGGTATCGGAATGACTGCGCGCGACGGCTTGCCCGACCGGCACCCGGCGTCGGGGTTGCCCGCGCGGGTGACCATCTGGGAGGTCGGTGCCCGCGATGGCTTGCAGAACGAGCCCCTAACGGTCCCGGTCGAGGTGAAGGTCGAATTCTTGAACCGGCTGGCCGGGGCGGGGCTGCAGGTGCTGGAAGCGACCAGCTTCGTGCACCCGCGCTGGGTGCCGCAGCTGGCCGACGCCAGTGAGCTGCTCGGGTTGCTCTCGCGGCGCGCTGGGGTGCGCTACCCCGTCCTGGTGCCCAACGAGCGGGGTCTGGATAGGGCGCTGGCCGCCGGGGTTGCCGAGGTGGCGATCTTCGCATCGGCCACCGATAGCTTCGCCCGGCGTAACCTCAATCGAGACTTCGACGCCCAGTTCTCGATGTTCTCGCCGGTGGTGCGCCGGGCGAAGGCGGCCGGTCTGGGGGTGCGCGGGTACCTCTCGATGTGTTTCGGTGATCCCTGGGAAGGTGCGGTGGCGGTCGACCAGGTCGTCGGCGTCGGGCTGCGGCTGCAGGAGCTGGGCTGTGACCAGCTCTCCCTGGGTGACACCATCGGGGTGGCCACGCCCGGTCACGTCACCGCGATGCTGGACGCATTTCTGCACGCCGGCGTTTCGGTCGGCGCCCTCGCAGTGCACTTCCACGACACCTACGGCCAGGCGCTGGCCAACACGCTGGCTGCCCTGCGCGCCGGGGTGAGCTGCATAGACGCCGCCGCCGGCGGCCTCGGTGGCTGTCCCTACGCCGGGTCAGCCACCGGCAACCTCGCCACCGAGGACCTGGTGTGGATGCTGGACGGGCTGGGTATCGAGCACGGCGTCGACCTCCACGCCCTGGTGCACACCAGCACATGGATGGCCGACCAGCTAGGTCGACCGTCCCCGTCCCGCGTGGTCACCGCCGTTGGTGGCTCTTCAAGACCCACCAACCGGGCGGAAAGTCACTCATAACGGGGCCAACCCCCGCCGTGACACCAGCGGAGGTTGGCCGTGGTTTGAGACCGCCCGGACCCGGGTTGGTGGTACTTGAAGAGCTGCCTACCGGGTCAGCCGACCTCGTTGAGCTTGCCGGTTGCTACATCGAACACGAATCCGCGGATTGAATCCTTGTGCGGGACGAAGGGGCTGGCCTTGATTCGGGCAATCGACTGCCGGACGTCCTCGTCGAGATCCGGGAAGGCCTCAGCCCCCCAGGACGGTTTGATCCCCGTTTCGTCCTGGATGGACTTTTTGAACTCGTCGTCGGTGAAGGTGAGCATTCCACAGTCGGTGTGGTGAATAAGGATGATCTCCTGGGTGCCGAGTAGACGCTGGCTGATCGCCAGCGACCGGATCTCGTCATCGGTGACCACGCCTCCGGCATTGCGGATGACATGGGCTTCGCCCTCGTTGAGGCCTAGGATCCGGTAGACATCCAAACGAGCGTCCATGCAGGCCACCACGGCGACGTGCTTACCGGGTGGCATCGGCAGCGGGCCGGAGAAGGACGCGGCGTACTCGGCGTTGTTGGCGAGCAGTTCATCGGTGACGGACACGCAAACTCCTAATCTGGGGGGTGAACTGGGGGTGAAGTGGGCACCGGACAGCGGCCGCGCGAGCAAGCGAGAACAGGCGCTGGGGGCCAGGCGCCGACGCGCGGCCTAGCTACAGAACTGATCGAAGGCATCCATGCGCCGACTCGGCCAGAACTGCTCGAGCACGGCGCGCAGCATGCGCATATCGTTACCCGTCGGTCGCTGCGTGGGCAAGGGTTTCAGCAGATCGGGTGGCCGCCGGCAAGGTGAGCAACCGAATGGCGCGCTCCGAACCCAAGATCGTGGAAAGTGGGCTGTGGCCGTGCAGATCTGCACGGCCACAGCCCACTTCCGACGATCACCATCCGGGCGGGCGCCCATGGATCGGCCGATCAGCGCTGGAGCACGGCCAGGGCAGCGTCGTGCAGCAGCCCGTTGGAGGACAGCGCGGTGCCGCCGTCAAAGCGAGCCGCCCCTTCGAGGTCGGTGAACCGGCCACCGGCCTGCTCGACCAGTACCTGCACGGCGGCCAGATCCCACGGACTGACGATCGGTTCGGCGGCCAGGTCGATCGCCCCCTCGGCCACCAGGCAGTGCTGCCAGAAGTCGCCGAAGGCGCGGTTCTCCCACGTCGCGTCCACCAGCGAGAGATAGGACTCCCGGCTGCGGTGTTTCGCCCAGGTGCCCAGGTGGGTGGTGGAGACGTAGGCATCGGCCAGGTCGTGCACTCCGGATACCGTGATGGGTCGAACAGTCCCGTGCGCATCCTGGGTATGGGCACCCGCCCCGGCGGCCGCCCACCAGCGCCGCTGCAGCGCCGGTGCGCTGATCACCCCCACCACCGGTCTGCCGTGCTCGACCAGCGCGATGAGGGTGGCCCAGACCGGCACGCCGCGCAGGAAGTTCTTCGTCCCGTCGATCGGGTCCAGCAGCCAGCGCCGGTCGGTGCCGGTAGACGTGCCAGGGCAGGCGCCGCCGCGCTCCTCACCGACTACCGCATCCTCGGGCCGCTGGGTGCGCAACACTGTGCGTATCGCGTCCTCCACGGCCAGGTCGGCGTCGGTGACCGGGGTCCGGTCGGGTTTTTGGTCGACCCGCAGGTCCGCGGCGCCCGCCCGGGAAAGCGTGATCTGGTCGGCGGTGTCGGCCAAGGTCAAGGCCAGCGCGAGATCTCCCGAAGGCATGGCAGGCGACACGTCAGCAGTCACGAGCACAGGCTGCCATGCGGCCTAGGCTGAGCGGCGTGCCCACTGTGCTGCTCGTTGAGGACGACACCGGCATCGCCGTGCCGCTGTCCCGCGCGCTCCAGCGGGAAGGCCACGAGGTGCTGGTGGTCGGTGACGGTTACAGCGCGCTGAGCTGCGCCGGCCACCAGCGTGTCGACCTGCTGGTGCTCGACCTGGGACTGCCCGGTATGGACGGCTTGGACGTCTGCCGCCGGCTTCGCCGGACCCGCCCCGATCTCCCGGTGCTCATGCTCACCGCCCGCACCGATGAGGTGGATTTCGTCGTCGGGCTGGACGCGGGCGCCGACGACTACGTCGCCAAACCGTTCCGGCTGGCCGAACTGCTGGCCAGGGTGCGAGCACTGCTACGCCGCAGCGTGCCGGATACGCCGGAGGCGCTCGAAGTAGGCGGGGTACGGATGGACCTCGCCGGACGCCGGGTGCTCGTCGAGGGCGCCGAGATCGCGCTGGCCAACAAGGAATTCGAGCTGCTGCGGGTACTGCTGTCGCGGCCCGGGCAGGTGGTCAGCCGCGAGGAGATCCTCCGCGAGGTGTGGAAAGACCCCGAGCTGAAAAACTCCAAGACGCTGGACATGCACATGTCCTGGCTGCGTCGCAAGATCGGAAGCAGCCGGATTGTCACCGTTCGGGGGGTCGGGTTCCGGTTCGATGCGTTATAGCAGAGTCGACCAACCGGCGTAGCGTGCGGCCGTGCGGTGGAGGATTCTGCGGTCCACGTTGATCGCGGTGGCGATCACCGGCTTGGTGCTGGGCGGCCCGCTGGCCTACGCGTCCTGGCGGCTGGTGGACCACGCCGCCCACGCCGACGTGCAGATCAGGTTGGCGCAGATGGTGCCGCGGCTGCACGGTCTGGCAGCGCCGGTTTCGTCGCTGAACCTGGTTTCGATCGCGCGGGCGCTTCCGCGCGGTGCCCAGCTGGTCGTGGATTCGCCCATGACCGGCCACTTGGTGATCGGTACCGATCCGGGTGATGGCGCTGTGGTGGAGACCTTGGCGCTCGGTCAGCGTGGCACCATCCGGCTCGCGGTGCCCGGGAGCGGGGTCCTGCAGGGCCAGCTTCGCGCCGTTGCGCTCGTCACCCTTCTCGTGGGGCTATCGGTAGGGATGGGAGCCACCATCGCCACCGTCACCGCGCGGCGGCTGGTGGGCCCGCTGCAGGACGTCGCCGACCGGGCCGCGCGGCTGGGCGCCGGAGACTTCCGGCGGGTGCCATCCAGGCACGGCATCCCGGAGCTCGATCAGCTCGCCGACCTGCTCGACACGTCGGCGGCCGCGCTGGCCGACCTCGTCGCGCGCGAGCGGGACCTTGTCGGCGACGTGTCCCATCAACTGCGCAGCAGGCTGACCGCGCTGCAGCTGCGGCTGGACGAGCTGGCGGCGCACCCCGATCCCGATACCGCCGCGGAGGCGGAGGCTGCGCTGGAACAAGCTGAGCGGCTCGGCGCGGTGCTCGACGATCTGTTGCGCGCCACCGAGGAAGTCCGGGCGGCTAGCGCCGAGCCGGTGGAGCTGGGCGAACTGCTGCGCGAGGTGGTCGCCGACTGGCGGCCGCAGGCCGAGGCCGACCGGCGGCCGCTGCGGCTGCGGGTGGTCGAGGGGCTGGTCGCCCGGGTCACCCCCGGCAGGCTGCGGGAGGCTCTCGGCGTGTTGATCGACAACGCCCTGCGGCACGGCGCCGGCGTGGTGACGCTGTCCGCGCGATGGACCGGGGTGGCGCCGGAGCGGATGGTCGTGGTGGAGGTGACCGACGGCGGCGAGGGGGTGCCCGAGGAACTGGCCGCGCACGTCTTCGATCGGGGGATCTCCGGGGCATCCTCGACCGGTGTCGGGCTGGCGTTGGCCAGGGCGCTGGTCGAAGCTGACGGCGGCCGCCTGGAGCTCAGCTCGGCGCGGCCCGCCAGGTTCGCGGTCTACCTGCGGGTACCGCGGACCGAGGACCTGGCCGGAAACTCCCGCCCGGGCACCGGCGTGGTGCGCTGATCAAACAGCGTCAACCCGCGTCGGCCGGCACCGCAACCTGGCGGCGCACGTTCTCGTCGGGGAAGACGTACCTGCGGAAAGCCCACCACCGAAACGCCATCGCCAGCAACGTTCCGATCACGTTGGCGCTGGCGAAGTCCGCGGCCTCCTGGGCGAGCAGGCTGACGACCGGTACTCGCAGGTCCAACACGTATCGCGAGATCCATAGCGGCGTCGCGTTGATGACCAGGCCGATGCCGCAGATCAAGAAGAACAACGAGGCCTCGTAATGCCGTTCCCGGCCACCCCTGGTGCGGAAGGACCATTCCCGGTTCAGGACGTAGGACACCATCGTCGCCACCAGCACGGCCACGATCTTGGCGGTGACCGGTTTCGGCTCCAACACGGTCAGCTTGAGCATCGTGAACAGCGTGATGTCCACGACGTAGGTGATCCCGCCGACGACGGCGAACTTCACCAGTTCCCGGTGCCGCACCGCGATGTCGCGGTACGGCTGCGGGATCCGGATCAGCACCGCGTCGACCAGGGACACGGCGGCAGTGTACGGACTGCCGGTGCGTCGTTGCCGCTCGGCAGCTCGCCGACGTGCTCTGCGCGCGCCGGATGGGATGATCGGTTCGTGGACGTCCGTACCGGGTTGCCGGTGGTCGGCATGGTGGGCGGCGGGCAACTGGCTCGGATGACCCACCAAGCCGCGGTAGCGCTAGGGCAATCCCTGCGGGTGCTGGCCGCCGGGACGGCCGATTCCGCAGCTCTGGTAGCCCCCGATGTGGTAGTGGGCAGTCATGATGATCTGGCGACCCTTCGCCGCTTCGCCGAGGGCTGTGACGTGCTCACCTTCGATCACGAACACGTGCCCACCGAACACCTGCGGGCCCTGGTCGCCGAGGGAGTGCGGGTGCACCCGGGGCCCGACGCGTTGCGCCATGCCCAGGACAAGCTGGTGATGCGCCAGGCGCTGGCCGGGTTGGGTGTGCCGGTCCCGCCGTTTCGCGAAGTGACCCAGCCACCCGACGTCGTGGCGTTCGGTGCCGAGCACGGCTGGCCATGCATGCTCAAGGCAGCCCGCGGCGGGTATGACGGGCGGGGCCTGTGGGTGCTGTCCAGCGCTGCGGTAGCCCGGCGGGTCGTGGCAGAACTGCTCGCCGCGGGCACCCCGTTGCTGGTCGAACAATGCGTGACGATGCGCAGAGAACTCGCCGTGCTGGTGGCTCGCTCACCGTTCGGGCAGGGCTCGGCGTGGCCGGTGGTGCAGACGGTGCAGCGCGGCGGCATCTGTGTCGAGGTGCTGGCTCCGGCACCGGGATTGGATGCCGAGCTTGCGCAAGCTGCTCAGCAGCTGGCGTTGCGGGTGGCGGGCGAGATCGACGTGGTGGGAGTACTGGCCGTCGAACTGTTCGAGCTGCCCTCTGGTCAGCTAGTGGTGAACGAATTGGCCATGCGGCCGCACAACAGCGGGCACTGGACCATCGAAGGCGCCGTGACATCACAGTTCGAGCAGCATCTGCGCGCGGTGCTGGACTACCCGTTGGGCTGCACCGCCCCGCGTGCGCCGGCCTGCGTGATGGCCAACGTGCTGGGAGCCGGCAGCCCATCGACGATGGGTCTGGATGAGCGCGTGCACCACCTGATGGCCCGCTACCCGCAGGCAAAGGTGCACCTGTACGCGAAGCCGGAGCGGCCCGGACGCAAGATCGGGCACATCACGGTGTCCGGCGACGAGCCGGCGCCGGTGCGCGAGGTGGCGACCGCCTCGGCCGCCTTTCTGGCCACCGGGGCATGGCCAGACGGGTACCCGGTGCATGGCCAGGGACGGGAGACGGTGTGAGTACGGTCGGTGTGATCATGGGCAGCGATTCGGACTGGCCGGTGATGCGCGCCGCCGCGCAGGCGCTGGCCGAGTTCGGCGTCCCGCACGAGGTGTCGGTGGTCTCCGCACACCGCACCCCCGACCGGATGCTCGACTACGCCCGCGGTGCCGCGGGCCGCGGCCTGAAGGTGATCATCGCCGGGGCCGGTGGGGCGGCGCACCTGCCCGGAATGGTGGCGTCGGCGACGGTGCTGCCGGTGATCGGCGTGCCGGTGCCGCTGGCACATATGGACGGGCTGGACTCGCTGCTGTCCATCGTGCAGATGCCCGCCGGGGTGCCGGTCGCGACCATGTCGATCGGCGGAGCCCGCAACGCCGGCCTGCTCGCCATCCGCATACTGGCGACCAGTGACCCAACCCTCGCCCACCGCATGCTGGCATTCCAACAAGACCTGACCCACCAGGTTCTCGCCAAAGACGCCGCCCTGCGCGCGTCGCTGGAGTGACGTTCACCGCAATCTGGATGCAGACTGCGGTGATAGGACACCGATTTACCGCAGTCTGCATCCAGACTGCGGTGGAGGACGGCGAGTGGTGAACGACGAGTACGAGGCGGTGCGGGAAACCGTTCGGGCGTTGGCTGAGAAGGAGATCGCGCCGTACGCCGCGGAGGTCGACGAGCTGGAGAGGTTCCCGCAGGAGGCTCACACGGCACTGATGAGCTCGGGTTTCCATGCGGCGCACATTCCCGAGGCTTACCGCGGTCAGGGCGCGGACGCGGTGACGACCTGCATCGTGATCGAGGAGGTGGCGCGGGTCTGCGCGTCGTCCTCGCTCATCCCGGCGGTGAACAAGTTGGCCACCATGGGGTTGCTGCTGGCCGGTTCGGAGCAGCTGCGCCAGCAGGTGCTGCCCGCGGTGGCCAGCGGCTCGATGGCCTGCTACGCACTGTCCGAGCGGGAGGCGGGCAGTGACGCGGCGGCGATGCGGACCCGAGCTTGGCCTGACGGCAACCACTGGGTACTCAACGGCACCAAGTGCTGGGTCTCCAATGCCGGGCAGGGCAGCTGGTACACCGTGATGGCGGTCACCGACCCGGGCCGGGGTGCCAACGGGATCAGCGCATTTATCGTGCACAAAGACGACCCGGGGTTCTCAATCGGCCCCAAGGAACGCAAAATGGGAACCAGGGGTGCCCCGACCCGGGATGTCTATTTCGAGGACTGCACAATTCCGGCGGACCGGATCATCGGAGAGCCCGGAACGGGATTCAAAACCGCATTGGCGACGCTGGAGCACACTCGTCCCACCATCGGAGCGCAGGCGGTGGGCATCGCGCAGGGGGCGGTGGATGCCTCGATCGCCTATGTCAAGCAGCGCAAGCAGTTCGGCAAGCCGATCGCGGACTTCCAGGGTGTCCAATTCATGCTGGCCGACATGGCGATGAAGACCGAGGCTGCCCGGCAATTGGTCTATGTCGCTGCGGCGCGGGCCGAGCGCGACGGGAGCAAGATCGGGTTCATCTCATCGGCATCCAAGTGCTTCGCCTCCGACGTGGCGATGGAGGTGACGACCGATGCGGTGCAGCTGTTCGGTGGTTACGGTTATACGCGGGATTTCCCCGTCGAGCGGATGATGCGCGACGCGAAAATCACTCAGATCTACGAGGGGACCAACCAGATTCAACGCGTCGTCATGGCCCGCGCCCTGCTCAACGGCTAGATCAACGATCTCGGTACCACTTCGGGAATACTCAGTTTCCATGATCAGGCCGCCTCCAGGCCGTCAGCCGACTTCAGACCGAACACACCGTCGATTGCCAGCCGGGCACGTTCATAGCTGGACGGCACGAGGTGGGTATACGTCCGCAGCGTGAAACCGGGATCGGAGTGGCCCAGGTACTCGGCCAACTCCTTGATGGATACGCCCTGCGCCAGCAGCGCCGAAGCGTAGAAATGCCGTAGCGCGTGCATGCCGTCCGCCCGGCTGCGATATTCCACCCCAGCGGCGCGGAACGCGCCCTGCCATACGACCTTGTTAAAGCAGTCGCCCCTGTATAGCCGGCCATCCTCTCCGGTCATCAACAACCGGACCGTGACCGGCTTGCCTCCTGCCTCACCCCAGGGCAACGTGACTTCCACCTGCGGGAACGCCCGCTCATGCGCTCGTATGGCCGCAAGCACCCCCGTTGACAGGGGAACGCGCCGCTTCTTGCCGCCTTTGGGTAACGCAAATACCAATGTTCGGTCTACCACCCGGACCTGGCGCTGTACATGCAAAATTTCACCGTCTTCAGCAATATCATCACAGGACAAGCCAAGAATCTCGCCTTGACGCAACCCGCAGCCCGCGCCGACCGTGCAGACAATCCGAAACCGACCTGACAGTCCCTCTTGGACTGTCCGTAACCGGTCCTGCGGCCACACCACAATGTTGGAAGCGGGGCTAGTGGGCCGTCTGATGCTCTTGGCCTTGCACGGATTGGTCGTGATCAACCTATCCTCTACCGCTGAGTCCATGATGGATGACAGCGCGGTGAATAGGACTGTCTTGTAGTTCTGGCTCAGCTTGTTTTCCTCTAGTACGCCCAGCCAATCCCGCACGGTGGCCGATTTGATGGAGTTGATAGGTAGATCTCCGAAGTACGGGTAGATCTGACTGTCTAGTCGACTTTGCAATACGCCCCGAGTGGCCCCGTCTGGCGACTGTCCTTTGATCCAGTTCTCCGCCTGCTGGCGAAATTTGATTCGTCCTGCCCGTGGATCGACGTACTTGCCCTCCCGCTTGCTTGACTCGACCTCAAGCAGGAAGTCTTCTGCCTGCTTCTTGTACTTGTCCGGGTACATCTTGGATTTTTCGTTGCTGTCCGGATCGAGGTAGCGAACCTTGTATCGTAAACCAGTGCCACACAGGTCGGTCTTGACTCGGATCGTCTTACCGGTAGCCGGATCGTTGACAGTCTTGTACCAACGATCTTGTATGTGTCCCATGGCAGTCTTTTCCTATCGGTTGAATTTCCAAGACGTTCAGGCTGCTTGCGTGGCCCAGCGTTTGACGGCCGCCGGGTCGTATCTCAGGTAGCGGCCAACTTTCCGCACCGGTGGTCCTTCACCCCGCCATTTCCACTGATAGAGCGTCTTGACTGGGACGCCCAAGTAGACGGATACCTCCTCGACGGTCCACAACCGGTCGATCGAAAGCAGTGAGTCCATGTCGCCTCCGGTCACGCGGCTTGATCACGGGTTGCCGAAAGATCTGAAGCGGGTGGTGGGCCAGCAGTGGCGAGTTGGGCCGCCGTGTACTCGGCTTTCCATCGCTGTCGTTCGGCCACGGCTTGCAGGAGCAGCACTGGCCGGGGTGGGATGTCGGGGTCGGTGGGTGCGGGTCGTTCCCACAGGTAGGGCCCATCTTGGGGGCCATGAGCGGGTTGGATGCCGGCCTGCTGGAGCAGCTGCCGAACAAATTCGCCGCGTTCCGCGCGGTGGTCATCCAAGTTTTTGTTCGACCACTTGCGCGAGACCAGAACGCGGCGCCCGGCAATACCCAGATGTTCGGCCCGGTGGGCCTTGCCCTTGCAACGTCCTGGCGTCATGGAGTGTCGGGCACCCTGGGGCTGGACCCCGTACAGGAGCCACACCGCGCACCGAGGTGAGCATGGGGTGATCTGGAGTTCGGCGTGCAGCCGGTGGATGTGATCCCGCTGGGCATCGGTGGCGTGCTCGTCGAGGCCGGCGGCCTGGTGGATGGTTTTGGTTAGGTATTTGGTGAGGTAGCCGATGTGGCGTCCGGCTTCTTCGGTGCCGCCGAGGATGCCCTTCACGTGCACCTGTTCGCCGAACCGGACCACGTGGGCGGGCTCGGTTAAGTCCGCACATGCCTGCTCCCAGGTGGGCAGCGGTGCGCCGGTGCCTGGGTCGGTGAATGCCTTGGCGCGGGTGTCCCAGACGGGCAGCCGGTCGCCGGTGTAGACGAGTTGGTCGTGGGCTGGCCACCAGACCTGGTGGTAGGTCGCCGCGGTGATCGCCCGCAGCTCGGTACGCGGGATCGTGCCGCGGATGGCGGCGTGGAAGTGCGGGGCGCCGCGTTTTTGGGGTTCGACGGTGCCGAAGTACTGCACGTCCCACCCGACGCAGCGGCGGGCGTTTTGCCACAATCGGTCCACCAGCGCAGGGAAGTGGATGGCATCTCGGGCGGCGCGCCGGTAGTCATACCGGTCCGGATCGACCGCCGCGCCCTCGTTGTTTACGCGTCCGTAGGAGTCCAGGGTGAGGGTGAGGAAGGTGGAGGGCCGGTACCGTCCGGCGAACACTTGCCCGATCGTGCGGCGTTCGATGGGTCGGCGAGGTAGGTTCGGCGTGTCTTGGCGACGCCGGGTGGAGCGCTTGACTGACTTGGCTGGTGAATCGAGCGGGGTGAGTCGGCCGCGTACTCTGAGTGTGCGCAGTTCGGTATCTAGTTCGGCGACCGATTCGGCGATCTGCTCGGCGGTGTCCTCGTCGCCGTTGGCTTTGCATTCGGTGTAGGCGGCGAACAGATCCGCCCGGGCGGCCATCAGCGCCTGCTGCTCTTCGGTCGGTTTGGTCCGCTCGGTGACCGGTTCTTCCTCCAGGTGCCAGCCTTGGCGGCATTGCGCCATCCGCAACCGTCGAGCCTTGTCCGCACATGGTCGGCACTGGTCTTGCCGGGTGGACCCGCACGGGACCGGAACGATGTCGATACGACCGGTGGTGGTATCGATGCGGCGCATGGCCAGTGGTCGGATGCACACGCCGTGCTGTTCGGCCAGGGCCTGGGCGACGTCGGCGCTGATGGGCAGGGTCGCCCGTTGAGCCCGGGTCATCCGCGCACCGTCGAGGGTGGTGAGTTCGGTGGTGGTCACGCGGCACCGCCGTGTGTCGATCCACCGGGGCCGGTGGGTTTGGTCGGGAAGGGCAGTACGGCCGTGTTGTGGGAGGTCGGGCCGATGACGAAGGTTTCGAGTTGCTTGATCGTGCTGTCGGGGACCCAGCCGGCCCGGATGCGCAAGGGTTTGCGGATGCCTTCGCCGAAGATGTAGCCGACGCCGGGTTCGGCTTCGGTGATGCGGTTGGCCCAGGCGCCACGGTCGTAGGCTTGATCGCCGAGCACCATGCCCACGTGGGACTTCGCCGAGACCCGCAGCAGATCCGCCGAGGGAACAGTTCCCGCACTGGGACGGTGTCCTTGGTGGGTTCTTGGACATATCCGCGGACGGTGAAGCCAAGAGCTCGGCCTTGGGTGGTCAGCAACGCCACTCGCTCGGTGATCGCCTCCCGGGTTTTGCGGTCGGTGTATTTGGTCAGCGCGCCAATTTCGTCGAATTCCAGGAGCTCCAGGGGATGCTCGACACTGATCGGCGTAAATATTCAGCCCGTGGGCTGACCTGGGCTGACCCGCTGCCGGTGGCGTGCTGAGCGGTCGGCGACATGTGCGTGTCGATCACGCTGTGATCGGC
>Ga0134126_10002441_pt1 | contig 23426 bp, 12 predicted proteins | sample KB31752_FD_96881 | JGI IMG/M metagenome (GOLD analysis project Ga0134126, IMG submission 96881) | Terrestrial soil microbial communities with excess Nitrogen fertilizer from Kellogg Biological Station, Michigan, USA - KB3-175-2 | ecosystem: Environmental > Terrestrial > Soil > Unclassified ... | reverse complement strand
ACGGGTAGCGGGATTCGTTGATGCCCATATAGAACGGGAACCAGCTGTGGGCGATCTCGTGTTCGGCGACGAAACGGGAGAAGAGGGGATCGCGGGTAGTGTTGTCGTTCACCATCATGGGGTATTCCATGTCGGCATAGCCCTGGAAGATGGTTGTTTTTGGGAAGGGGTAAGGGACGCCGGGCTGGTGGTGCGAGAGCCAGTCGAGTGCATGCCGGCCGTACTCTACCATATGATGAAAATCTTTTGCCGTATCGTTATAGGCGGCCTGGACGCTCGCGCGGCGGCCGGTGGCGTCGTCGACGACAACGCTGGAGGCATCCCAGACAAAGTGATCGCTGATACCGACGGCCATATCCGAGATGTCGTTCGCGGTCCAGATCCAGGTGTTCTTGTCGCCGGCCTGCGTTACTTTTCCTTTAGCTATTTCGGCGGGGGTGGCGATATTGACGATCTCGTCCGAGGTCATGGACCGGGCGAGTTTTCGGGCATAGGAAGGGGTCAGGACGGCATCGGGGTTTTGAAGCGTGCCGGTAGACCACACGATGTAGTTTTGGGGCACGCGTACCCGCAGGATATAGTCGTTAAAGTCGTTGTAGAATTCCTGGAGGTCGGTGAAATCCATCCGGTCCCAGCCATTGTAGTCGTCGTATACGGCTATGCGGGGGTAGAAATAGGCGAGATAGAACGTGGTGGGGTCGATCATCCCTTCGCGGTTACTCTTTAACGAGAGGAGATAGTGCCAGCCGATGTCAACGCGGACCGAATCGTGGGGAGCCAGGGGGGCGTTGAGGTGGATCAATTTCCAGGTGCCGTCCGTGGGGTTGTTCTGCCAGGGTTTGGCCTGGCCATTCTCGGCATAGGTGTCGATGAAGATGCCCGGTGTAAGATAGGAGGAGTCTTCCTGGCCGTAGCGGGCGATGCCGGGTTTATGGATATTGACGATGAGTCTGAAATCGAGGATCTTGAGGGTATCGGGGGAGTTGTTGGTATAGACGATGGTTTCTGTGCCCCGGATGGTGCGGTCGGGTGGACGGGCGGTGACGGTGATGTCGTAGCGGCCGCTATTCTGCCAGTAGTGCGGGCCGGGCCGGCCATCGATGGATCGGGTCCCTTTCTTATAGGCCAGCTTGATATCCCTTGGGGTATAGAGCGATTGACCCTGAAGTGAAAGAAAGCTCACCATAGCCAGCAGGGGCGTGAGTATTCGTCTATGCATAGGAACAAAGATATTTATCGGTGGATCTTATGTCTACCGGGGCAAGCAGTCGTTTTGAATGGTTCACCCCAGACTTGACGCAAGGGGGCTAAACAGTGATCATAAATATAGGAAAAACCAGCGAATCCAACCATTAGAATCCCACAGAATTACCGCCATCCACGGGGAGTATTACACCGGTGACATATTTGGCTTGTTCGGATGCGAGGAAGAGTGCGGCGTCGCCGATATCGCCGGGGTCGCCGAGCCGTCCCATGGGGGTGCGGGAGAAGACCTTTTGTTTCCGTTCCACATCGCCGTTGAGGGCTTTCGAGGACATGTCGGTGGCGATGAATCCGGGGGCAATGCAATTGACGAGGATGCCTTTGGGGGACAGTTCGACGGCCATGGCTTTGGTCATGCCTTCGACGGCCGATTTGGATGCGGTATAGGCGATCACTTTGGGGATGCCGTATTGTGCGGCCATGGAGCTGATGTTGATGATATGTCCTTTTCCGCGGGGCAGCATGGCGCGGACGACTTCGCGGCTTACGGTGAAGACGGAGCGAAGATTGGTGTGGAGGATGCGTTCGAAGTCCTCGTCCGTGACGTCCGTGAATTCCTTTTTCATGTTGATGCCGGCGTTGTTGACGAGGATATCGATGTGGCCGTAGCGCTGGACGAGGCGGTCGATGAGGCCGGGGATGGCGGCGAGGTCATTGAGGTCCTGGCATACGGGCTGGCAGAGGTCGCCGAGCTGTTTTTGTGCGGCGTCGAGCTTTTTCTCGTCGCGGCCAATGATGATGGTGAGGATAGATGCCTGTACAAATTTCTCTGCGATGGCCAGGCCGATGCCTGATCCGCCGCCGGTTACGATCGCTATGCGCTGTGTATTGGTAGGTGTCTTCATTTGAAAAGTAAAGTTAGGGTTTCCGGTTTCCGGAAGAGTCTCGAACGATGAGTTCGGAGCGAAGGATGATGGTATTGGTTGCCTGGATGCTGGCCGCGCCGTTGAGGTGGTCGATGAGATTGCGGGCGGCCACCTGACCCATTTCGTAACCAGGGTTATTGATGGTCGTGAGGTTGGGTTCGACGACGGTGGAGACCGGGTCGTTGTTGAAGCCTACGAACGCGATGTCCTCCGGGATGCGGATGCCAAGTTGCTTGAGGGCGATCATGCAGCCTACGGCGCAGTTGTCGTTCGCTACAAAAACGGCATCGGGAAGGGGTTTCATCTGGCGGATGCGGGATGCGGCGTCGGCGCCGGCTTCCTGGCTGAGGTTGCCGACGATCACATAGTCTTCGCGGAAGGCGATGCGCTGATCGGCGAGCGCCTGTTTGTATCCCTGCAGACGGTCGATATAGACATTGCGTTTAGGGGGCGCCGTGATATGGACGATGCGGCGGCGGCCCTGGCTGATCAGATGGGTAGTGGCTTCGTATGCCGCCCGCTGGTTGTTGATCTGGATGCAGGTGCTGTTGGGGAGTTCGGCGGTACGGTCGAAAAAGATCACGGGGATCTTTTTATTGAGAAAAGGTTGAAAATGTGCGAGCGAGTCCGTGTCGTAGGCGAGGGAAACGAGGAGGCCATCCACGCGGTTATTAAAAAAGGTATTTGTATTGACAGTTTCTTTCTCAACCGACTCGGAGCTCTGGCTGATGATGAGGTTATAGCCTTCGCTGGTGGCGACGTTCTCCATGCCGGCGATCACCGCGGACATAAAATGACTATTGATGCGGGGGATAATGACCCCGATGGTATTGGTGCGCTGGGTACGAAGATTGCGTGCAAAATTGTTCGAACGGTAGCCCATTTCCTTTGCGAGATCGGCGATGCGTTTCTTGGTCTTTTTGCTGACAACGGGATCATCCTTCAACGCCCGGCTGACGGTGGCGATGGAGATGTTCAGCTTGCGGGCCAGATCGTAAATGGTCACTTCTTTGGAGCTACTCATACAATCGTTTACATGCAGTTTATGAAGGTGAAGATAGAAATTTTTATGAAAAAAAATGTAATCGGTTACATTTTATTGGAATTTTTCCTATTTTAGCCTTGTCAACCCGTCACACGGTTCAAAACAAAACGATTGATCTTATGCAGCCATATCGACCTCGCGCCATCTGTGCGCACGCTTCAAAGGTTTCTCCTGCTTTACTTTTTACAAAAACTAAACTACATATGCGAAAATTCACGTTTCGGAACATCCTTGTTTCGAGTATTCTGACGATTGCTGTCAGCCTGTTTTCGTCTTCGTCGCTGTTCGCGCAGGACGTCGGCGACGTCGTGCATGGAAAGGTGGTCGATTCCGCCGGCGTCCCGATAGCAGGGGCTTCGGTAATGAATGTAAAAACCAGAATGGGCGCTTCCGTCGACCAGGACGGTAATTTTACTATCCATGCGGCAAAAGGACAGACCTTGCAGGTTTCTTTTGTAGGTTACCAGTCGACAAAGGTTATTTACAAGGGGCAGCCGAATGTCGCTGTAACGCTTTTCCGGGAGAACGCTGTCCTCGGGGATGTGGTGGTCATTGGTTATGGTACGCAGCGAAAGGAGGCTGTGACCGGATCGGTGGCCTCGATCACCGGCGGTAATCTGCGTGAGGTGCCGGCTCCCAATATTTCCGATGCCTTGCAGGGCCGGTTGCCGGGGGTAGCTATTTCGGAGACCTCGTCCCAACCCGGCTCCACGATGCAGATCCGGATACGTGGTACGCGGTCACTGACGGCGACCAACGACCCGCTCATCGTGCTGGACGGTATCCCTTTCCCTGGGAATATCGCCGATATCGATATGAATGATGTGAAAAGCCTGGATGTGCTCAAGGATGCGTCGGCCACGGCGATCTATGGTTCACGGGGCGCCAACGGCGTTATCCTGATCACAACCTATAAGGGTAATTCGGGTCAGGAGCCGCGGATAGCCGTCAACGGTTATTATGGTGCCAACAAAATCTTCTCGAAGTACCCGATGATGAACGGGCCGCAGTTTGCCGCTTTGCGGAAGGCGGCGGGTCGCTATCTGCAGCAGGGCGGTGCGATCCAATTGGGGGCCGACGAGCACCTCAACACCAGTACGGACTGGCAGAGCCTGTTCTATCAGACCGGTAGCGTGACGAACGAGAATATCAGCGTTTCTGCGGGGACGAAGAGAGGCAGCTACAGCTTCGGCGGCTCTTTTTATAATAACGAAGGCGTTGTCCCCACCCAGGGATACCGGCGTTTTTCGATACATGGTTCGCTAGATCAGCGCGTCGGAAAATATGTTCGCATGGGCTTTACCACCAACAGCAATTATAATTATACGCAGGGGTCGAATGTGGGGCTCTATAATGTCCTGTCCAGTTCACCGCTTGCCAGTCCATACGACAGCGCCGGGCGTACAAAATATACCATATCTATGCCGCTGGATGTACAGTGGGTAGAGACCAAAAAAGTGATCGACAGTTTGAAGAACCAATACCTGAGCCAGCAAAAGGGCTATGCCACTTATAATACCGTCTACGGTCAGGTAGATATCCCCGGCGTACCGGGGCTGGCCTATCGTGTTAACGTGGGGCTGAACCTCTATGATCGCAAGACCGGTTCGTATACCGCAGTGGGAGTCAATAGCAACAATCCCACGGCGCTGGCGACGGCCAACTCGGGTGACTCCTCGATAACCGACTGGACGGTGGAGAACCTGCTGACCTATGATCATAGCTTCGGAAAAAGTCAGATCAACGCGCTGGCCTTGTATTCCACCGAACGGACCCAGGGCAGCAGCACGAATATCGGCGGGATCGGCGTTCCCGAGGATGCCCTGCAATACTACAATATCGGCACTGCCAGCCAGGAGATCGATGTCCTGCCGGGCAATCAGTATTACTACGAAAGGGGGTTGTTGTCCTGGATGGGCCGTTTGATGTATTCGTATGACAACCGTTATATGATCTCGGCCACCGTTCGTTCGGATGGCGCCTCGGTATTGGCTCCAGGTCATCAATGGCATACCTATCCGGCCGTTTCCGCCGGTTGGAATGTAGCCAACGAATCGTTTATGAAGGGTATTCCCGCGATCAACATGCTGAAATTGCGTGCGGGTTATGGACAAACGTCCAACCAGGCGGTGCTCCCCTATTCCACGTTGGGCATATTGAACACCAATCCGTATAATTTTGGTGCTACCGGCTATGCTACGGGTTATTATGTTTCGCAGCTGCCTAACCCGGCGCTGAGCTGGGAATATTCGAAGACCTGGAACTACGGCGTAGATTTTGCTGTGCTGAACAACCGACTTTCCGGTACGGTCGAATATTATGTCACGAATACCAGCGGTTTGCTGCAGAATGTAACGCTGGCGGCAACGAACGGCGTTGGCAGCTATACGGGCAATGTGGGCAATACACAGAACAAGGGTATTGAATTTTCGCTTCAGGGAACCATCCTTCAGACGCATAGTGGTGTTACCTGGGATGCCGGCATCAATATGTCATTCAACCGCAACAAAGTCACGCATCTTGCTTCGGGGGTACCGGAGGATCAGACGAACTGGTGGTTTGTGGGGCATCCGATCAATTCGATCTACGATTATCAGAAGATCGGATTGTGGAAGAACGCGGCGGATAGTGCCGGCGGTCATGAGAATATTTTGCAGCCGGGCGGGACGCTCGGGACGATCAAAGTAAAATATACCGGCGGCTATGCCGCGAATGGTGTACCCAACCGGGCCATCGATCCCGACGACCGGCAGATCATGAATGCCGATCCGAATTTTATCGGTGGTTTCAATACGCGCGTGGCCTATAAGGGTTTCGACTTTACGGCCGTAGGTATCTTCCAGAGCGGCGGTATCCTGATCAGCTCGTTATATGGATCGGCCAGCTACCTCAACCTGGAGAGTGGACGGAGGAACAATCTCAACATCGACTATTGGACGCCGACGAATACCAACGCGAAATATCCCAATCCGGCGGGTCAGATCAGCGGGGATAATCCGATATATGGTCAATCTTTAAGTTATTTCAGCGGATCGTATCTAAAGATAAGCACGCTTTCGCTTGGATATGATTTCACCAGGTTTGCGAAGCAATTCGGTATTCCACAGGCACGGATCTATGTTACAGCGCAGAATCCGTTCGTGACCTTATCGCCCTATCACAAGGAGACGGGACTGGATCCTGAAACCAACTCGTATGCCGATCAGGCCGCCAATGCCGCGGTACCGCAAGCTTATGCTTTGCACCGCTTCCTCACGCAAGGATACAACACGCCTGCCACGCGCAGTTATCTGGTAGGTCTTAACATAACCTTTTAATTCTCGAGAATATGAAACGGATACTTTTCAATAAAACGATAGTTGGAATAGCCGTGGCGGTTGTCTTTCTGGGAGGATGCAGCAAGGTCCTGCAGGAGCAGCCCCGCAGCAATTATACGCCCGCGTTTTTCAACACACAAACCGGTGTCGTCGGCGGATTGACGGAAATGTATGCGCATCTGCGGCAATTTTATGGCAATGGCTATTGGTACAATACGCTCGAGGTCGGTACGGACGAATCGACGTATGGCCAGAGCGCCGATCAGAACTTCCTTGTCATGGATATGAGCGGTCAGGGGGCGATCACTTCTACCACCAGCCGGTCGGATGCGATCTGGAATTCCTGCTTCACGAATATCAATACGGCCAGCGGCGTGATCCAATATGGGGCCGGCGCAGGTGTATCTGCTTCGTTGACGGCGGAAGCCAATTTCTTCCGGGCCTTCGACTATTTCCTGCTGGTACAAACCTTCGGCGGCGTGCCGTTGGATCTGGGTGCAGGCATTTTGAAATTCAATACCTCGCCGCAGCCCGGCTCGGTGCGCAATAGTGTGCAGAGCGTGTACACCCAGTGTATCTTCCCGGACCTGCAGACGGCCGTGAACAATCTGCCGATGGCAGCACGGTTGACCGGAACCGTTACCAAGCCGGTAGCGGAGCTGTACCTGGCCAAGGCGTATCTCACCTATGCCTGGTGGCTCAAGAATCCCAATAATATCCCGACATACCCGGATTCCGGCCGTACCGATCCGGCGGGGCATGACGCCAACTATTATTTTGCGCAGGCTTATGCCGTTGCGACCAACGCTATCGAGAACCCCGGCCCTTATGGTTTGCAGCCTACTTTCTATGACGTGAATGTGGGGTCGAACGACCGGAACAACGAGATCATGCTGTATGCCGACCATACGCAGCAGAGCCAGCAATACAATGGTGCGAGCCTTACGTATAGTAATGGCGGCGGGACAGACAATTTTTCGTGCTGGATGCAGACCTGGAACTATCCGGTGACGACGAGCAGCAAGAGTTCCAGCACATGGACGAACGTAAATTCGGTTCAACGCCAGTCCGTGCAGGGTTATGGCCGGCCGTATATCCGCATGGCTCCGACGATCGGCGCCGTGGTGAATACCTTTGCCGACAAGACCGACGATTCGCGTTACGACGGCACGTTCCAGACGGTTTACCGGGCTAATTTTGCCGAAGCCGGTTTGGGCACCGGTACGTTTTACAACGCCAACTTTATGCCCGTTACCGAGGGCAGCCCGATCCTCACTTTCCTGCCTGATGAAACTTTGGCCGGTTCCATCGACTATACGAACGCGGTGTATAAGAGCAGTGTGGGTGCGGGCGTCACGCCGGGCAGGGCCGATTTCGTGATCGATCCCAACGGGATCAGCAGGATCGTGTATCCGGGTCTTTGGAAGATAAGCGCTTACCGTACGGACAATGGAACGGGATTGGGCAATCCCAACGCGGCAAGCACCCGGCCCTGGAATATCGACAAGTTCTCGGAACTATTCTTTGTCGCGGCAGAAGCTGCTATAGAAGGCGCACCTACTTCCGCGGTCACCGGCACCTATGCCAACGACGGCACTGCCTATGGGTTGATCAATGTCATCCGTGCCCGGGCCGGCCACTGGAAGTACAGCAATGCCAACGGCGCCGCGCTGGTGCAGGACAACAGTGCCGCCATGGTCGCCGCCACGCCTCTAACAATAACGCTCGATTATCTTCTGGCGGAACGTTCGCGCGAATATTATGGGGAAGGCTATCGTTGGTTCGACCTGGTTCGGACACAGGAATGGACGAACCTGTCCTCTACCTACCAGATCTGCGGTACGGCCTATGGTGCGCATACGCCTTCAACGGTGACGCGGACGATCACACCCGCTTTGTATTTGCGTCCTATCCCGCAGGGACAGTTGGATGCCATGCAGGTAAGTGCGTCGGTGAAGGCAGCCTATCAGAACCCGGGATACTAAAACTATGAAGATGCGAATAGTACCCTTGGTTGTCGTGTTATGTTTTGCGGGTATGAGGGGCTTGGCCCAGGACCTTGTGACGGAGAAGTTTGCCCCCGGCGTTTTTTCGATAGTGGCAGAAAATGCGACGGCAACTATTTGTGTCGACGATAGCGATTATACCCTGGTAAAAAAGGCAGCAGCCTTCTTACAACAGGACATAGAAAAGGTAACCAATAAAAAACCGGCGGTGACGAACTCTTTGTCATCGCCGGTTAAAAATATCATCCTCATCGGTTCGGTAGACCGGAGCAGTTTGATCCGGCGACTTATCGATAATGGAAAGTTCAAAGCCGACAGTCTGCAAGGGAAATGGGAAGCCTTTCAATTGCAGGTGGTCCATCATCCCTTTGCCGGTGTAGACAATGCGCTGGTCATTGCGGGCAGCGACCGGCGGGGTACTGCCTATGGCGTTTTTACCTTGTCGAGGCAAATGGGGGTATCGCCCTGGTATTGGTGGGCGGATGTGCCGGTAAAGAAAAAGGCGACCGTGTATGTGAAAGACGGAACCTACCGGGAAGGGCCGCCTTCCGTAAAGTATCGCGGTATCTTTCTAAACGATGAGGCGCCTGCCTTGTCGGGTTGGGTGCATGAGAAGTTCGGTAATTTAAATCATCAATTTTATGAAAAGGTCTTTGAGCTGCTGTTGCGGTTGAAGGCCAACTATCTCTGGCCTGCGATGTGGGGCAATGCCTTCAACAATGACGATACGCTGAACCCGGTGATGGCGGATGAATACGGGATCGTCATGGGCACATCGCACCAGGAACCCATGAACCAGGCCACGGAGCATTGGCGTCACTCCCATTTAGGAGCATGGGATTATACCAGCAACGATTCCGTATTGCGGGATTTCTGGAGAAAGGGGATCGAAAATATGGATCATCGGGAAACCATCGTTACGCTTGGCATGAGAGGTGACGGCGATAAGCCGATGACGCAGGGTACGGCCATCGATCTTTTGGAACGGGTCGTGGCGGACCAGCGGAAGATCATTGCCGATGTTACAGGCAAACCGGCTTCGGAGACGCCGCAGGACTGGGCGTTGTACAAAGAGGTGCAGGACTATTATGATAAGGGCATGCGGGTGCCTGATGATGTCACGCTTTTGCTAAGCGATGACAACTGGGGTGATATCCGGAGGTTACCGCGGCTTGGGGACAAGCCGAGGACCGGGGGATACGGCATCTATTATCATTTCGATTATGTAGGTGGGCCAAGGAACTACAAATGGCTGAACACAAATAATATCGCCAGGGTGTGGGAGCAAATGCACCTGGCCTATGAATACGATGCGAGGAAAATATGGGTGGTGAATGTCGGCGATTTGAAACCGATGGAATTCCCGATCTCGTTCTTCCTGGATTATGCCTGGGACGTCCATAGATGGGGTGCCGGTAATTTGCCCGATTATTATACGCAATGGGCGGCGGAGCAATTTGGACCGCTGCATGCAAAGGAGATCGGGGCGATCCTTCGACAGTATACACAGATCAATGCCAGGAGAAAGCCGGAATTGTTGAATGCCGATACGTATAGTCTTGCCGATTACAATGAGTCGAACCGGGTAGAGGATAGCTATGATAAGCTGGCTGAAGAGGCCGGAAAGATCAGCAACGAATTGCCGGAGGAATACAGGGAGGCTTTTTTCGAGCTGGTGCTTCACCCGGTAAAGGCTTGTGCGAACCTGCAGGACCTTTATACGGCGGTGGCCTGGAATCACTACTATGCACAGCGGAACGATCCGCGGGCGAATCCGTATGCCGATTCCGCGAAGCGATTTTATTTGAACGATTCGCTGATTTCAGCGGAGTATAACCATATGAACAACGGCGAGTGGGACCACATGATGGACCAGACACATATCGGTTACCGGTACTGGCAGGAGCCGCGGCACCAGTCGATGCCGGAGGTGAGCTATGTAACCGGTGGTTCGCGGGTGTCGGAGCCCGCCCTGGCGGCGCGACGTAATGCCTTATCAATGATACCCAAAGGCCGGGAGGCTTTTTATGAAAGGGACGGCTATGTTTCCATCGAGGCGGCACATTTTACGGGTAAGACCAACACCGGCGCGATCCACTGGCAGGTGATCCCGGGTATCGGCAGGGACGGGGACGGCATCACCACTTTTCCCGTAACGGCTAGAGCTCAGGCCGCCGGTGCCGGCAGTCCGCGGCTGGATTATGTTTTTTATTGCTATGATACTGGTGCGGTACGGGTGAATGCTTATTTCTCTCTAACACTTAATTTCGGGCATGATTCCACGGGGCTGCAATATGCGATCTCCGTTGACGGAGAAACACCGCAAGTCGTCTCCATCAATAAGGACGACGCTAATCCGCGGATCTGGGGCGGTTGGGCAGCGAATGATGTCATTATCACGACTACAGGGCATAGTGTACCCCGGAAGGGAAAGCATACCATCAAGTTCTGGCGGGTGAGCCCGGGAGTCGTATTACAGAAGATCGTGGTCGATCTCGGGGGAGAGAAACCGAGTTATCTGGGACCGCCGGAAACGCTGTTGCGTGTGAAATAAAAGGAATCGTGTTTTCAGACCGAACTCTATAAAATAAATATAAGATGAGACGGAGAATAAGCTTTGTGCTCCTATGCTTAACGGCGTATCTATCTCCCTATGCGCAAATCAGATTGCCGCGGCTGGTAAGAGACAGCATGATCCTGCAACGGGATATGAAGATCGATATCTGGGGTTGGGCGTCGAAGGGTGAACGGGTGACGGTCAAATTCAACGGCAGGACCTATCGGTCGAAGACCGGCGCCGAGGGTAAATGGGCGCTGGAATTGCCGGCAATGAAGGCGGGCGGCCCCTATACCATGGAGGTCAGCGGGAAGAACAAAATAATTTTGCATGATGTCCTCGTCGGGGATGTTTGGCTTTGTGCCGGGCAGTCGAACATGGTGCACCAGATGAAGCTGCACAGCGTGCGTTACGCCGATGAGGTTGCTGCTGCGCATTACCCGCAGATAAGACAATTCTGGATACCGACACTCACCGATGTGCAGGGGCCGAAGGATGATCTGCCCGCGGGTAGCTGGAAATCGGCCAACCCGGAAGATGTGCTGGAATTTTCGGCGGTGGCTTATTTTTTTGCCAAAGACCTGTATGAAAAGTATCATATTCCGATAGGCATCATCAATTCGAGTGTCGGCGGGACGCCTATCGAAGCCTGGATGAGCGAGCAGGGATTCAAGGACTTTCCCGAGTTATCGGCGACGGTCGAGAAGAATAAAGACACTGCCTACGTCAACGGTTTGAGCCATAGGCGGGGTATGGGTGATATGCCACGGCCGGTGGATAAGGGGCTGGCGGGTTCGACACCATGGTACAGCCCTGCTTATATTCCCAAGGAATGGCGACAGATCGGGGTACCGGGTTATTGGGAGGACCAGGGCCTGCGAAATCTCGACGGGATCGTTTGGTACCGGCGGGAGATCGATGTGCCGGCGGCCATGACCGGCAGGCCGGCCAAGGTCTTCCTGGGAAGGATCGTCGATGCGGACGCGTTATACATCAACGGGAAGGAAATAGGAAATACGACCTACCAGTATCCGCAAAGGAGATATGCCGTTCCTGCCGGTGTGCTGAAGCCGGGAAAGAATCTTTTTGTCGTGCGTGTCACCAACACCTTTGGGAAGGGCGGCTTTGTTCCGGACAAGCCGTATTGCCTGTTCGCCGGGAACGATACGGTCGATCTCAAAGGCTATTGGGAATATAAAGTAGGGGAAGTCTTCGTGCCGCGACGGAGATTTGGCGGCGGCGGCCCTGCTTTCTCTGCGCAAAACGCGCCGGCGGCTTTGTACAATGCGATGATTGCACCGGTGGTGAATTATCGGATAAAGGGCTTTGTCTGGTACCAGGGAGAAGCCAATACGGGCCGCGCGGCCGAGTATGCAAAATTGCAGCCGGCGATGATCACGGACTGGCGCGCGAAGTGGAATGAAGGCAATATCCCGTTTTTATATGTGCAGCTGCCGGGTTTTGGGGATTACAATTACCTGCCGGAAGAAAGTGGCTGGGCGGAGCTGCGGGAGTCGCAGCTGAAATCCTTGTCGGTTCCGAATACGGCCATGGCCGTGGCGATCGACCTCGGGGAATGGAATGACATCCACCCAGACAGGAAAAAGCCCGTGGGGGACCGTCTAGCGCTGGCAGCGGAGCATATTGCCTATGGGCAAGATATCGTGTATTCGGGGCCTATTTATGGTTCGGCGGCTGTCTCGGGCGATAAGATAACCATTTCCTTTTCTCATACGGGCGGCGGGTTGATCACCAACGATGGTGAAGCGCCGCAGGAGTTCGCCATTGCGGGCGCCGATAAGAAATTCGTTTGGGCGCAGGCGAAGATCGAGGGCGACAGGGTCGTCGTCTGGAGCGAGGATGTCAAGGACCCTAAATATGTGCGGTATGCCTGGGCGGATAGTCCCGTGGACCCGAACCTGTTCAACAAGGAGGGACTGCCGGCATCGCCTTTTGAGACGGAATAAATTGTGCACTGTGGTCAACATTAAAACGGAGATCCATGAAAAGATTTTTTTTCTGTTTGGCGGTAATGGGTTTGATGCAAAAAGGTTTTGCCCAGGAGGATCATGACAACATGATGCGGCAGCTGGGGATCACCGAATTGAGGCCCGGCCCCAGCGGCGATGCCAATGCGCCCAATCATGCGAACTATGATGAGACAAAGGCTAATCCCTGTCCGGTGCTGCCGGATGCGCTGACCCTGAAAGACGGGCAGAAAGTGACCACTGCCGGAGTGTGGTGGGCCCAGCGTCGTCCTGAGATCGTCGCTGATCTCGAGCGCGAAGTATATGGGCGGATGCCTGCCCATACGCCCGGGGTGACATGGACGGTGAAGGTGACGGATCAGGAATTCGTGGGGTTCATGCCGGTGGTTGCAAAAGAGCTGGTCGGGCATGTGGACAACAGCGACTATCCGTTGATCGACGTGAACATTAAAATGACCCTGGTCGTACCGGCGAATGCCAAAGGGCCGGTGCCGGTGCTGATGATGTTCGGCCGTCCGGAACTTCCCGCGCCTGCGCAGCCCTCGCCCCAGGACATGGAGAAATTGAATTCCGTGTTCAAGGAAATGATGATAAAGGCCGATCCGTCCGTAAAAGAGATCTTCGATAAATACCCGGCGTATTCGCCCGTTACGCGTCTTCCGGCACCGAACTTTTTTGCGCCGCGGCCCGCGGAGCTTCCGCCTACGGAACAGCTGATCCGTGCGGGGTGGGGGTATGCGACGATCGATCCGAACAGTATACAGGCCGATAATGGAGCGGGGCTGACGAAGGGGATCATCGGGTTGGTGAATAAGGGTCAGCCGCGTAAGCCGGAGGACTGGGGAGCGCTTCGCGCCTGGGCCTAGGGGGCAGCGCGCGGACTCGATTATCTCGAGACCGATCCCGCGGTGGATGCGAAGAAAGTGGGGATCGAAGGCGTGTCGAGATATGGCAAGGCGGCGCTGGTCACGCTGGCTTTCGAACCCCGGTTCGCGGTCGGGTTGATCGGGTCGTCCGGTAAAGGAGGGGCGACATTGCTGAGGCGCAATTATGGAGAAGCCGTAGAGAGCCTCACGGGTGGGGAATACTATTGGATGGCGGGGAATTTCCTTCGTTATGGTGCGGCCGCCGCGGGTTTCGGCAGCAAGACGGGCTGCGATCTCGACGTCGACTCGCATGAGCTGATCGCGCTATGTGCGCCGCGGCCCACGTTTATCAGCTATGGGATCCCGGAGAAGGGCGATGCTCATTGGCTCGATCATGAAGGCAGCTATATGGCCACCATCGCGGCGGGCGCGGTGTTCAAATTATTGGGCGCCGGCGATCTGGGTGTATCCAATGATTATATGAAAGAGAAGATGCCGCCGGTAGATTCGGGATTGCTTGGCGGTGCGCTGGCCTGGCGGCAGCATGACGGCGGGCATACCGATGCGCCGAATTTCAAATATTTCATTCCATGGGCAAGTAAATTCCTTGGCGATGGTGAAGCTGGCGTCAATCAAAATGCGAAAGGCCTGAAAGATTACTATAAGAACTATTTTCCCATCGGCGTGGCGGTCGCTCCCCGGGACCTGCATGGCGATGAGGCTCGGCTGATCCTGCAACAGTTCAATAGCCTGACGCCGGAAAATGCGATGAAGATGGGGCCGATCCACCCGCAGGAGAATGTTTACAACTGGGCCGATGCGGATTCCATTGTCGCCTTCGCGCAGCGACATCATTTGCGGGTACGCGGACATAATCTTTGCTGGCATAACCAGGCGCCGCGGTGGATGTTCAAGGATTCTGCCGGAAACACGGTTTCGAAGGAGGTATTGTTACGGCGGCTCAAGGATCATATCACGGCGGTCGTCAGCAGGTACAAGGGCAAATTATACGCCTGGGATGTCGTAAACGAGGCCATTGCGGACGATAGCGCGCACGTTATGCGGCCTTCGCTGTGGTACCAGATCTGCGGGGACGAATTCATTGAAAAGGCTTTCGAGTGGGCCCATGCCGCGGACCCTAAGGCGGTGCTCTTCTATAATGATTATAACACCGAGAACCCTGCGAAAAGAGAAAAGATCTATGCCATGCTGAAGAAGATGCTGGCGAAGGGCGTGCCGATCAACGGCATCGGCTTACAGGCGCACTGGTCCATCAGCACGCCGACGCGTGAAGAGCTCGAAAGATCCATCCGGCTTTTTTCTTCGCTGGGATTGCAGGTACAGATCACCGAATTGGATATCTCCGTGTATCCCGGTCATCAAGGCGGGCAGATCGTGACCGGCAATGGCGGCAATGGGATGGATTCGGGTTTTACGCCGGCGATGGAACAGAAACAGCTGGACCAGTACAAGATGGCTTTCGAGGTTTTCCGCAAATACAGGAAGAAGATCACGGGCGTAACGTTTTGGAATGTCTCGGATCGTTATAGCTGGCTGGACAGGCGCGGCAGGAAGAACTACCCGCTGCTCTTCGATAAGGGCCTGCAGCCGAAGAAGGCGTATGATGCCGTGGTGAATTTCTGACAAATTGTTCGATATGAGAACGCTGGTTTTTTTGTTATGTATTTTTGGAGCGGCCGGGGCGGTTTATGGACAGGCTTCGCGGAAAGGGCTGGTGATCGACAGCGCCGGTTATTTTGAAAAGCGGGGTCTGAATATTTTTGTTTTCAACGACCGGTATGGCTTGTTCGGTGATGAGAAGGCCAGCGGCATCGAGATCATCCATCATGGGGTACGAACCGCGACGAACGGTGATGTCCGGTTAAGCGCTACGCCGATGCAATGGGACTCCATCCCGCAGGTTATCCGCAAAACGGTAGACAGGGAAACGAATTCGATCGAGACGTTTTTACGTTACCCTGCTTTTGATCTTACTTATAGTATAAAGGTCGAAGCCCGGGACAGCGGGGTGCTGGTGTCCGTGCATCTCGATAAGCCGCTTCCTGCCGCATTGATAGGGCATGCCGGTTTCAATCTCGAATTTTTGCCCGCGGCCTATTTTCATAAGACGTATCTGGTAGATGGAGAGAGCGGAATTTTCCCGCTTTATCCATCCGGCGACATGCAGCGGGACAGCGATCTGCATAGGTTCGAGCCTTTGCCGCTCGCCACGGGCAGGGCGCTAACGCTGGCGCCTGAGGACCCGCTGCATAGGATATCGATCACGAGCCTGAAAGGGAATATCGCGCTGTATGATGGAAGGAACCAGGCGCAGAATGGCTGGTTTGTTGTCCGAAGTCTTATTCCCGGCGGCGAAACCGGGGACGTCGTCGAGTGGTCCCTCCATGCGCATACCCTGGCTAATTGGACAAGGGAGCCGATGATCGCCTATTCGCAGGTGGGCTATCACCCTGCGCAGAAAAAGACCGCCGTCATCGAGCTGGACAGGAACGATCCCCCGCTGGCAAGCGCCACGCTGCTGAGAATAACGGTGAACGGTGAGGCGGTGAAGGCATTCGAAGGCCCGGTGACGCGTTGGGGAAAGTATCTCCGCTATAACTATTTCCTATTTGATTTTTCCGGCGTAAAGCAGGACGGTTTGTACGAGATAGCCTACGGGCGTCAGCGGACATCGCCCTTCCGCATTGCGCGGGACGTGTATGACAAGGCCTGGTATCCTACGCTGGACGACTATTTCCCCGTGGCGATGGATCATGTTTATGTGAAAGAGGCCTATAGGGTATGGCATGGCGCGTCGCACCTGGATGACGCCTTGCAGGCGCCGCCGGATCACGTCCATTTCGACCTGTACGCGCAGGGGCCCTCCACGGGCGACCGTTTTCATGCCTATGAACATATCCCGGGTTTGAATGTCGGCGGATGGTTCGATGCGGGTGATTTCGATATCCGGACGCAGACGCAGTATGCGGTAATCCTGAGCATGGTCGACAGCTGGGAGCGTTTCGGGATCACGCGGGACGAGACGTCGGTAAACGAAAAGGCCAGGATGGTGCAGCTGCATATTCCGGATGGCGCGCCCGATCTCCTGGAGCAGATCGAACATGGCATCCTGCAATTGCTGGCGCAGCAACGGTCGGTGGGACATGCCATCAACGGGATCGTGGAGGCGCATCTTTCGCAGTATACGCATCTCGGGGATGCGTCCACCAAGACGGATAATCTTATCTATGATCCGAAGCTCGGTCCAGGGGAATCGGATGGCTTTTCCAGCGGCGAGTTCGATGACCGCTGGGCGTTTACGTCGAGGTCATCGGCATTGGATTATGGGTCCGCGGCTGCCTTTGCCGCGGCGGCGCGTGCGTTAAGACATTACGACGATACGCTCGCGGATGAGTGCCTGGCGGCTGCCCGGAGGATCTGGACCGAAGAGCACTCCCATGCGCCTTATATCTTTCGGCATGGAAATACGACCGGTGGACCGCTCGATGAAGAAGAGCTGAAGGCCGCGGTAGAGCTGCTGATCAGTACGAGGGATAGCGTGTATAAGAACCGGATCTATGGGTTGCTTCCGGTTATCGCCTCGAAATTCGGCGGGGTGGCGGTTTGGGCGGTAAAGGCCCTGCCCTATATGGACCGGGGGTACCGGGATACCTTGGAATCGCTTACCAGGCGGTATAAGGAGCAGATGCCGCGGATCGGTGGCTCGAACCCTTTTGGTGTACCGATAACGACAGGCGGCTGGGCGGGGGACGGGGCCGTCATCGGTTATGCCATCACCAACTATTATTTGCATGAAGCGTTCCCCGACATTATCGATAAAGAGAGCGTTTTCAGCGGGCTCAATTATATTTTCGGGTGTCATCCCGGGTCTAACATTTCCCTCGCTTCGGCGGTTGGTGTTCGGTCCAAGGAGATAGCGTATGGGAATAATCGCGCCGATTTTACCTTTATCGCCGGCGGTGTGGTACCGGGCGAATTGATCCTGCATCCCGATCTCCCCGAGAACAAGGAGGACTGGCCTTTCCTATGGGGTGAGAATGAGTATGTGATCGATGTCGGGGCTTCTTATATTTTCCTGGTAAATGCCGTGCAAAAGTTATTGGAGGAATGAAAAGTAAATCTTTCGGTATGAAAAAATGGCTTTTTTTGATTGGTGTATTTGTGGCTGGTGGAGGGATCCATGCGCAAACGGGGCATGCCCTCTGGCTGGGCCGGCGGCAGGCGGCGGCGCCGGTTACGATCGTTTGTCGGAGGAGCTCGCCTACCCTGGTCATTGCACGGGAGGAACTGCAGCGAGGCTGGAAGGGCGAATCGGGCGCGCGGGTAGAGCTGGTCATCAAAAAAGACAAGTTGTTGAAGCACGACGGTTTCCGGCTAGACGGGAACACGATCGAAGCGGGCACGGATGCCGGCATCTTGTATGGCGTCTATGCGCTGCTTCGGCGTCAGCGTACGGGCGAGAGCGTTACGCCGGGGGTGTGCAATCCTTCCTATGAAGTGCGGATGCTCGACCACTGGGATAATCTCAACGGGACGGTGGAACGCGGCTATGCGGGCGGCTCTATTTTCTGGCGGAAGAATGATCCGTTCACTGTTACGGAGGCGGATAAGACCCTGTGGCGCGAGTATGCGCGCGCCAATGCTTCCATAGGTATAAATGGGGCGGTGCTGGACAATGTCAATGCTTCGCCGAAGATCCTGACGCCGGAATATCTGGCGCGTGCGAAGGCGATCGCGGATGTATTGCGGCCCTACGGCATAAAAGCCTATTTAGCCGTGAACTTTGCCTCGCCCGTGCTGCTGGGCGGGTTGAAGACGGCAGACCCGCTCGACCCGGGTGTCATGGCCTGGTGGGCCCAAAGAGTAAAAGAGATCTATGCCAGCATTCCGGATCTGGGGGGCTTTTTGATAAAAGCCAGCAGCGAGGGGCAGCCGGGCCCGCAGCAATATGGACGTAGTCATGCCGATGGGGCGAATATGCTGGCGGATGTGTTGAAGCCTTTTGGCGGTATCGTTATATGGCGGGCTTTTGTCTATGCTGCTAATGACAACGACCGCGCGAAACAGGCGTATACGGAGTTCATGCCATTGGATGGGAAGTTCAGGGATAACGTGATCATCCAGGTGAAGAACGGGCCGGTGGATTTCCAGCCGCGCGAGCCCTTTAGCCCGTTATTCGGCGCCATGAAGAAGACGGCGGTGGCACCCGAGTTCCAGGTCACGCAGGAATATCTGGGTCATTCCGTTTATGTGGTGTTCTTGTCTACGATGTGGGAAGAATGTTTGCGGAGCGACACGTATCAGCAGGGTCCGGGCAGCACGGTGTCACGTTGTACCGATGGGAGTATCTATCCGCAAAAATATACGGTGATCGCGGGTGTCGCCAATATCGGGACGGATACCAACTGGTGTGGCAATCTGTTCGCGCAGGCCAACTGGTATGCGTTTGGGCGGCTGGCCTGGAACGATACCCTGAGCAGCGAGCGGATAGCGGATGAATGGCTGAAGCAGACCTTTTCATTGGGGGATCATCTGGCGCCTGTCAGGCAACTGATGCTCGAGAGCCGGGAGGCCGCGGTGAATTTCATGATGCCGCTGGGTTTGCATCATATCATGTCCGCCAACGGGCATTACGGACCGGGGCCGTGGTGGGCGCCGCCAAAGGTGCGGCCGGACTGGACGCCCCGCTATTATCATCAGGCGAGCGTAACCGGTATAGGCTTTGACCGTACGAGGGCGGGCAGCGATGCCGTCGATCAGTATCATGAGCCGCTGGCATCGGAATTCAACGATGTGGCGACATGCCCTTGCAACTATTTGCTGTGGTTCCACAATTTGTCCTGGGATTATAAGCTAAAAGATGGGCAGACTTTGTGGGATGCGCTTTGCCATCACTGGGACAAGGGTGTCCGGCAGGTGCGGGCGTTTCAGCAGACCTGGGATGAGGCGCAACCGGTTGTGGACAGCGCGCGTTTTACGGCGGTGCAGCTCAAATTACGGGAAGAGTGCGCCAATGCTATCTTGTGGAAGGATGCCTGTATCCTTTATTTCCAGCAATTCAGCCGGATGCCGATCCCGGGTGACATCGACCGGCCAGTGCATGAGCTGAACGATATTATTGCGCACGAATTCGATCACCGGATACCTTAGTGGAATCCCTGGCACATTTTTAGTCAAAAGACCGATATTGCGGTACAAATCGGTTTTCCAATGACTAGTACAAAGAGGAAGGGATGGGGACTGTTCTTATTGTTATTTTCCGGACCCGCCTGTTTTGCCCAGATCCGCGTGCCCCGGATGGTGAGTGACGGCATGGTCCTGCAACGGGAGATCCCGCTGCGCATCTGGGGTTTTGGCTCGCCGGGAGAAAGGGTGACGGTGAAATTTGACGGGGAGACGGCTAGCAGTACCACCGGTGATGATGGAAAATGGATCGTTGAGCTGGCGCCTAAAAAGGCGGGTGGTCCTTATACGATGGACATCGACGGCATCAATCACATCTGGCTCAAGAATATCATGGTGGGGGAGGTCTGGTTCTGTTCCGGGCAGTACAATATGCAGCTGCCGATGGGGCATGTCAGGGAGCAGTATGCCGACCTGATCGCGCATGCGGGCGATGTGCCGGTGCGCCAGTTCTATATCGGTGAACATTATGACTACAGGGGGCCGCGGAATAATGTGGCCGGCGGGCATTGGGAGACGGCTGATCCCAATACCGTATTGACGTTCTCTGCGTTGGGGTATCTTTTTGCCCGGCAGGTCTACGACCACTATCATTGTGCGGTGGGGTTGATCAATGCCTGTGTGGGTGATGCGCCGGCCGAGGCCTGGCTGAGCCCGGAGGCGCTGCGGCAGTTTCCCGAATATGCGTCTGCTGCCACCCGTTATGCCGACAGCGTGTTCCCCGAAGGTGCAGGGCCTGCGGATCGCATGGCTACGGGGGGCCTGTTCAATGGCATGGTAGCCCCGGCGGATCTGTATACGGTACGGGGTATCCTCTGGTGGCAGGGGGAGGCCAATGTGTCGAAGGCGGGCGACTATACCGCTATTTTTCCGCTTCTTATCCAGGACTGGAGGCGGCATTGGGTGGAAAACGATCTGCCATTCCTCTATGTCCAGCTGGAGGCCCATGGACCGGCGCAGGAGCAGCCGGATCAAAGTGCCTGGGCCGACCTGCGGGAGGCGCAGCGCATGGCCTTGACATTGCCGGGGACGGGGATGACGGTCAGCGCCGATCTCGATGCGGGCGGCAAGCTGCAACCGAAGGATTACGAGGAGATCGCGCGACGGCTGATGGTGTCGGCCGAAGGCGTTGCTTATGGTAAGAAGGACATCATCTTTTCCGGTCCGCTCTATGAATCGATGAAGGCGCATGGCGATAAGGTACATGTCCTTTTCACTGATGCAGGTAATGGGCTGATCGTCAAAGGTGGTGGCGAGCTCAAGGGTTTTGACATTGCGGGGCCCGATGACAAGTTCGTTCCGGCAAAGGCGGAGACGGATGGAAAGAAGGTGATCGTCTGGAGCGACCAGGTTCCGCATCCCGTTGCCGTGCGATACGGTTGGGCGGACAATCCTTATGGCATCAATTTATACAACCGCGATCTGCTATTCAAAGACGGGCTGCCCGCTTCTCCCTTTGCCGGCCGCGCCAAAGAGGGAAAAAAGTAGGCGCGTCCGGCAAAGCTAATGATGGGCCTTCGGCCGAGCCGCCTGTGGCGGCTCTTGCGGCCGCGCGAAGGTGAAGCAAAAGCCCGCGGACGAAGATCAACAACATTAATGTTGTGAGGGGTCGTTCACCACGCCGATGAACAGGATAAGACCCGTGGCTTTTTCCCGGATGAGATAGACAAAGGGGTGATCGAGCTTCACCGCGAGGATAGCAGGCGCGGCGGTGGTCACCATGCCGACACCAGTAACGGCCGCGGCTACCGTGCCATTTTCCGATACGGAGATATAGGTCTTATGGATAACCTGGGAGATATTCGTTTGCTGGCCGGGGTACATCGCGCTGAAATTCGCACTGTCCGAAAAGGCGATACCCATACCCAGCGCCGTGAGCTCCGGTTGCATGTTATCGATACCATAGCTGTATTCCCATTTGGGCATGATCAGGTCGATCTTTGCCGAGTCCAGGCTGTTCAGGGCCTGGTCAAGGCTCGTCGCGTTCAACCCGCTGACGAAGGAATTGATAGGCTGGGTCCGGCTAGTGGGCACGACGAGGTACATGTCGAATGCTTCCCCTGTGCCATAGGGCATTTCGACCATGACCAGGTTGCTGTCCGTATGAAGACGCAGCGAGGTCGTTTGGTTCATGAAGGGAACGGTGACGGTGTTTCCGGTGGAGGTGAGGAAAGGACCATTTTGTGTGGCGCTGGCTGGAAAGCCATGGAGCCAGGAACCATTGAAGTAAACGGCATTTACGAGAAGCATGACAAGGCCCGGGTCGAGCTGCTTGAGCAGCTGAGGGATCTTACCTGCGGTATTCTTCGAGACCCAGCTATTGATCGTATTCAGTGACCCCGAGTTGGTGAAGTCGATGGGTTGTACCATTCCCGCGTAACTATTGGTGATGCTGTCTTTGAAGCCTCTTGCGGGCGCCGGAAATTTTGTCGCATACCAAATAGAATTGGCGATATTCAGCTGGACCTTGCTATCCTCTTTGGGCAGCTGTTGCAGGAGTGCGTGGCTCACGGCATTGAGCTGACCCAGGGGGGCGCCCTGCAGCTGGAGGGTCGCGGCCATCGAATCCGCGGTGGTGCCGGCGGCTCCATTGTAGGTCATGTCCAGGGCCAGGTAGATGCTCAGCGGGGAGATCAGGGTATTGGGCCCGGAGGGTTCCGTTTTGAGGGTCTGCTGAAACGTATTGATGGCAAACTGGTTGGCGGCATCGGTTATCGTGGAGCTCCCGGCGGGCAGGTCGAGGGGCGTGTCGACAACAGGGCCCTGGATCGTTTTGTGACAGGAGGCAAACGTTAGTGCGAAACAAAGGATAAGGCCTGCGGACAGACTGTTGACAAAGGCGCGGAGCTGCATAAGTATCATTTTTTATCGTGACAAGGGATTGGGCCAGACCGTTGCATCGATCAAAATGTAATCGGTTGCATTTTTTGCTTATCTTTCCGGTATGAAACAACTTTTAACGATTGTATTTGCCGGCATGATCCTGCGGGCCGGGGCTCAGCAGGACGCCTATTTGAATCCCAAGCTTCCCATCGACATGCGGGTCAACGATCTCATTTCCCGGATGACGCCGGAGGAGAAGGTGTATCAGATGATGAACAGTACGCCGGCCATTCCCCGGTTACATATACCCGCTTATGATTGGTGGAACGAAGCGTTGCATGGCGTGGCCCGGAGTGGCATTGCCACGATCTTCCCGCAGCCTATAGGGATGGCGGCGACGTTCGACGATGGGCTTGTGCACCAGGTGGCCTCGGCGATCTCGGATGAGGCCAGGGCGATGTACAATGCCGCCATGCAAAAGGATTATCATT
>Ga0134126_10002439_pt1 | contig 23433 bp, 17 predicted proteins | sample KB31752_FD_96881 | JGI IMG/M metagenome (GOLD analysis project Ga0134126, IMG submission 96881) | Terrestrial soil microbial communities with excess Nitrogen fertilizer from Kellogg Biological Station, Michigan, USA - KB3-175-2 | ecosystem: Environmental > Terrestrial > Soil > Unclassified ... | reverse complement strand
CTTTATGCTCCGAAGTACCCGGCCTGGCTTTCAACTGCAGGTTGTTATCTACCTGCAGGTTTCCATTTTCATCGGTATAAATATCTATGCAAAGTGGATGCTCACTGGAAATAATGTTATGTTTCACTGCATTCTCAATAAGTAGCTGCAGCACGAAAGGGGGTAGTAAATGTTCATCGAGTTCTTCACTCGTATGGATGTTCACTTCCAACGACTTTTCAAACCGTACTCTTAACAATAGCAGGTATGAATCCAAAAACGAAAGTTCCTCTTTCAGCGTAGTCAGATCTTTTTCATTTTTACTTAGCAGGTAACGATATACTGTTGACATCTCTTCTACGTATAGTTCGGCTTTTGCAGGGTCTGTTATAATCAAAGCGCTAAGCGTATTGAGACTATTGAATAGAAAATGTGGTTTAATCTGTTCTCTTAAAAATTGGAATTGGCTATTGCTATTTTGCTTTTTTAAATTTTCAGATTCGCGAAGAAGCATTCTCCACTCCTGGTGATGATAATGGCTTTCATAAACATTCACAGATATGGCACAACACAATATATTAAGACCAGTAACAAAGAAGTAATCATCAAACGTCAAATGCTGATATTGACCAAGCCAAAAAGTGAATAGTTGGTCTGTAAAGCCAACCAATGCTGATATGGGGATACCTAATAAAATAATGAAGCGGATTCTCCTCTTTGCATTTCGGATACCGGGCATACTTTTGCGGCAACGCATCACCAACCAACGACCCGATTCCCAACTTAGGATGGAATAAAAAACCGGGATTAACGCCCATCGGGAAGTCATAGTGGATATATCGATAAGCATCGCAAAGAAAAATACCAACAAGAAAACGTAAAGAAAAACCGGGCCATAAATTCTAAATTTTCTTTCCCCATTCAGTGAGTGTGTCAGATGATGTATTTCCATAAATTCAATTTGTTATACTGTGATATAAGTTTAAAAATGTATCCGGGTATTTTACATTTGTTCAACAACATTTCCAGGGTTGGAGGATATCAAATTTCACAATCGCAGGTACCTCAGGTGTTTGTTTTTTAACCCGTATGCCGCTCTATAAATGAAAGGATTATAATCTGGTATGGTAATAATGGTGACCATCAAAACTGATGAAATATATTTTACTATTTGCTAATTTTATAGCAAATATATTTTGATACAACAAGTGGCAAACTGACCATTGTCAGTTTCTTTTGTTTAGTCTTTTTCTAATGCGATTCAGGCTGAAATATAAATTCTGAATTGGTCTTCTGACGTGTAATGATAGTATCTGCAGGTAAGTATTTAGTTGAAATAAATCCATTCATTCTTTGGGGTAAAGATGTTGTTATCCCTGAATCACCAACCCGGTTGATTAAGCAAACATATACCATTAAAAATGCTACTATCCCATAAATGTGCAACTAAAAATTATTAGGATTTAAATTTTACCTAAGCTAAACCCTAATCGAAAATTTATTATTTTCTAACGCTGAAATTCTATTTGGTTCTCCATTTTAGTAACCTTTCCATTTCCGGGTATCCCTTTCTCAATTCGTTCAATTTGTTTTAGGTGCCTTAAATTATGGTTTATAAGAAAATTAAAAGTGTCGCCCAGTTTGATTGTTATTAAATTGGAAATAGAAGTTTTTACTTTCACTTTATTTAAACTAACTTTTCGCGATTGGTTTATCAAATCGATGAATGCTATTTGCTGATGGATAAACCGGTCAATTACGAAGAGGTCTAAGTTGGCATTTAGCGGATTCTTATCTTTAAAAGTTTTTATCTTTTTCATGTTCTCTTTTGGCAACATACTTTTGGCAAAGTAGTTTCCTAAAAAACCGGATTTAAATTCAACCTCAGGCGTTGAATCGGAATGTAAAATTGATTTTTCAATTTGGGGAAGGTAAAAATCACCATATAAATTTAAATGCTCAAGGCATTCTAAAATGTTCCACGAGTTGGCATCTTCCCTTCGTTTTAAAAAAGGCAGATCGTATTTATTAAGTCTTTCTACCTGGTTAATGATTAGCCTTGTTTTTTCAATGGCTTCCTGTAATAATTTTTCTGTTTGCATATTTTATATTTTATACAAAGATGTAAAGACAGTTTCTTTTTTTTATTGACTGAAGTCAAGACTTTTTTAATCGGCTAAGTGTTTCGGCACTCATTCTTAAGTAGTTCGCAATATGCTTATGAGGAATTTCCTGAAACAGCTGGGGACTTCGCTGAAGTACTCTTTGGTAACGCTCGCGGGGAGAAGTAGTTAGCACATCTATTTCACGCTCCAATTGCTGTAGTACTAAATTTTCTAATATCTCCGTCCATAGAAATCTGTTTGCTTCCACTTCAAGAAAGCTATCTAATTGTGAACGGGTAATAACTTTTAATACCGATTTTTTTAACGCCTGGATATAAAACAATGAGGGCTTTCCTGTCAAAACAGAATCTACGCTGGCAATTAAATTTCCGCTGTATCCAAACCTTATAGTTTGCTCCTCCATTTCGTCCAGCACAAAAATTCTTAAACTGCCACTTTCTACAAAATATAAATTGGTGTCAATACTACCTTTTACTTTCAGAAATTCATTTCTGTCAATGCTGATTGTTTTTTCTGAAAGTTCTTTAAGTTCTCTCATAATTTTTTAGTATTGTTTTCATGTTTTTTGCATTCTGTAAAAATAGTTTTTGAAAATGCTTCAAAAGATTTTTAAAGCACGGTATTCTATTTTTTTAAAAGTATAGTTATTTTTTTTACTTCATTGGGTTTATATAATTTTTTAAATTTTAGTTATAGAATTACCTAATGGAAAAAATCTTTTTATAGATCTTTATTGTTTTGATGCTGAATTTTCCCTTTAACTTTTTTCACCATTAGCCTTTACAGATACTTGTGTAGTTTATAACACCAGGCAAATTTCGCTGCATAGCGGAATTTTTTGTCTGGCATTTGCATTTCATACATCTGTCATGGAGGTTTCTGTGCGTTTTCCTGTAGAACTGACGGTACTAACTATCTGCGTTTTTTGATCCATAACAGTTAACATGCAATGTTTAAAAATACGACTGGCATAAAACTTCATAGGTACGGATGTTCGTTTACCGGCCTGCATTTTAGACCAGCATCACTCACCATAAAGCTGTTACCCATTCCCATTTTTGACGTCATATTATCTTCTCCTTCGATAGTAACTGCCGCAAAAAAGTGCTTTTTATCCGGGCTTACCAATATTTTAGCAATGTGATGGTAGGGGCCGAAAATTTTTCCGTTAAATACCAGGTATAATTTTCCGTCTATAGTTTTGCTGTCAGTTTGCATGTTACCACTGCCTGTTATTATGTTTTTGCCGCAGGATGCGAGAAACATAACAGCCGGTAATAGTGCTACAATTATTTTTTTAATTTTATTTTTTGCGGTTGTAATTTGTAAGTGTTTCATAATTGTTCTTTGTTTTCTATAGCGACAATGGCAAAGTGATATGTCGCTTTTAAAACATCGAAACTATTAACACAAAATCTTAGCAAATTTACAGGTCGGTTAAACTGTTATATTTAATGACTGGAATGATTTTACTATTGTGTGAAATGCTAAGAAGCGCATTAGTTTTTTATCGAAAATCCTGTAACAATTGTGAGCATTTTTGTTTTATTTATAAGGTATAGTTATATTTAATTATGCTTAATAATTTGATTCAATGGTTTAAGGATAATAACATTTTTACCCCAAGGGAAGAGATTGATTTGTTTCAACAACATACTCATTATACCGTTATACCAAAGAACACCATCATTATGCAACAGAGCAGGCCTGTGGATAAATTGTATTTTATAAACGACGGGCTCGCCAGGCTTTTTCGCCGGCACAATGATGATGACACCACTATCGCATTTATTAAGAATAACGAATTTGCATCTACCATCATTTACCTGCTAAACCAGGTGCCTTCGCCATGTGCTATAGAAACCTGTACAGATGTTGAATTGCTCTATTGGGAAAGAGATGATATTCTTTTCCTGAAACAGCATACAGTTTTAGGCCAGCAACTGGAAACTGCTTTAACCGAAATATTACTTACCTGGATACAGGATCGTGAGGTAGATAAATTATCTATGGACCCTGAACAGCGCTACAAAAAACTACTTAACACAATGCCTGCGGGCTTGCAGCAGGTACCGGCTAAACACATAGCTTCTTACCTTGGAATTCATACTGATAGTCTCAGCCGAATTAGAAAAAGGCTGGCTAAGAAAAACTGAAAATGGTCAGTTTGACACCTGTGGTAAGAAAATTCATTTGCCTCAAATTTGGGAAATGGCAAAATATTATCTTTCGGTTTTGCTGCCTGACTTGTCTTTGTCGGGTGACGGACAAATCGCAAAGAAAGGCTTTAAGGCCTTTTTGAATGGCGTATACTTTCTGGTTTCACGTTATGAAAGACACCGCACAAACGTGTACAAATAACTGGGTTTTCTTACTCATCACACAGAATAAATGAAGATAAAATGAGTATATATCAGTTCAGTCGTTGGTGAGGTTCTCGCTTCATATCTTTCCATAACACCAACAACAGCAAAAGGTTTGTGCATAAATATTGGGAGAAATTTAGGTCAAATTATTATTTCACCTGCCCAAATTGATTTTTCATTACTTTATTTATACGCTTCAGGCGCCCGTTCAAAATATTTTTTTGAAAAAATCATAAATTGGGTTTTCTAAAAAATAGGATGGCGATGGAAAGATTAAATGATAAATGGTTCCGGTTTATTGGCGTTCCGGTTATTGGTTTAATGGGGCATATTATTTTTTTCAATAGAAATGATCATGGTCCGGAACAGTTCGGATTTTTAACCATCTATACTTTGTCAATGATGGAAACCTTGATTTTATGGGAAGTGAACCGGCTGATCGTGCTGCATTACCGAAAAGTTTTTAGCGGCTTGCAGCATACAAAATATCGTATCATTTATACCCTGGTCGTTTGTACCTTTTTCACCATCATACTCCGCAGCTTAAATATTTTTATTTATGATCGAACTCGTTTCTGGGGCTATCGTTTTCCATTAGAAGCTTACCTGCACGGCATTTTCGTTGCCGTTTTATTTGTGGTGATCATAGCAGGCATTTATGAAGCAATTTATTACTTCAGAATGTGGAAGAATACAGTAGTAGAAGCGAAAGCTTTAAGAGCAGAAAACCTGCAGACTGAATTGGATCTTTTAAAGGCTCAATTAAATCCGCATTTTCTTTTTAACGCTTTTGGCTCCTTGTCTTCTTTAATTGATGAAGATTCATCCAGGGCCAAAATTTTCCTGGAACAACTGTCTGTTGTGTACAGGTATTTATTGCAATCGAATGAAAAATCCCTTACCACTTTAAAAGAAGAACTTGAATTTATCTATTCTTATTCAGCGCTTTTAAAAACAAGATTTGGTGACGGATTGATCGTTGACATTCAAATAGAGAAAGAAGAATATTATGACCGCCTCATTCCTGCGCTCACCCTTCAGTTGCTTCTTGAAAATGCAGTGAAACATAATATTGTCATACGGGACAGGCCTTTGAAAGTATTGATTCACACAGATGACAATGCGAATCTTATCGTGAAGAATAACCTGCAAAAGAAAACAACGGTTGCTTTCAGTTCTAAAAAGGGATTATCTAATGTGGTAGCCAAATATAGAATTCTCATCGGTCAAAATATAGGGATTGAAGAAACCGGTGATTGTTTTCGTGTGGCTGTTCCTTTAATCAAAAATAATTTATATGGAGCTATTGATCGTTGAAGATGAGCCATTGCTTGCCAATCAATTAAAAAAAATAGTTAGTGATCTTGAGCCTGCTTTTGAAAACATTGCCATTACGCATACCATCGCCGGGAGTGTGCGCCTGCTGCAACAGATGCCCCAACCCGATCTTATCCTGATGGACATTGAGCTGGCCGACGGCCAAAGCTTTGATATCTTTGAACAGGTACACATTACTGCTCCTGTAATTTTCATTACCGCTTACGATGAGTTTGCCATAAAGGCTTTTAAGCTTAACAGCATCGATTATTTATTAAAACCAGTTAAGAAAGAAGAACTAAGAGCTGCGCTTAATAAATTTCACCGGGCACATCAACGATTAAATATTTCTGGCAGCATCCAGGCGATGTTGAGTGAAATACAAAAACTTCAGCAGCAATCACGGGGTTACAGGGAACGGTTTCTCCTGAAGCTTGGAACAAAAATGATTAGTGTGGACGTGGCTGATATCGCGTACTTTATTCATGAAAACGGGTTTAGCTACCTCCATACGCCACAGCAAAAATATATCGTGGATTACACGCTGGACGAATTAGAAAACATGTTGTCTCCCAAACAATTTTTCAGGGCAAACAGGAAATGTATTTTGAACAACAAGGCAGTCATTGCCATCCGGCCGTGGTTCAACCAAAAACTAATAGTGGAAGTAAAGCCACCCACTGCTGAAAATATCATTATCAGCAGGGAAAAGTCTAACCGGCTTAAAGCCTGGCTGGGAGAATGAGCGCAGTTGGCCTTTCAGCATATGCCTTGTAAATATAATCAAAAGTAAATTTCGGTTAATCAGCCAACAAATTAAACCGGTCAAAAGCTGTTGTGGTCTTGTTCATGCGGTGGTCAAAGGTCGCGTTTCATCCGCTTATTTCTACGTTTCAACAATTACGATGTTGCTGTTTTTTGCAATGAGTTTCAACTTTGCATCAAATAAAATACAACATTAATTTTTTAGAAAAATGAAACATGTAAGCATGATGATCTGCGTTCTTTTTTTACACTCATTTGTAAAAGCGCAGCACAGTAAATTCCAGGCAGGTATTGGTTACCAACGAACCTGGATGGTTGATAAACAGGCGTCGCCCCTTAAATACCAAAGCAGTGAAAAGACCTTTTTAATTGGATATGAACATACGGGCCCGAATGCTAAATTCACGGTAAAAATTGATGGCGGGCTGGGCAGCTTTTTTCCAACAGGATTTGCAGGCAGGCAATTTTATGATCCCGGCTATAATGAAGATGGCAGTCCGAAAAACGATTCTTTTTCAATGAAAGGAAAGCTCTATAATGCCCGCATTAAGCTGGGTTATATGAAAGCGTTACCTTCCGGTTTTTCCAAAATCGGGAAGAATAATATTTATACAGACGACTACCTCGGCGGATCAATAAATAACCAGGTTTTTTATTCGGATAATGTCGTTCGTACCGGCTGGATGAACAGCACCTCGTTAAATGCAGATTACGAACATGCCATCTTATTCAATACCAAACACAATGTTAGTATCAAATTGTCTATTCCACTATTTGCCCGTAACACAAGGTTGCCCTACCATAATACCATTAGTTCGGGCGATGGCGATAGCGGTGTAAAAACGTTTTTTAAACAAGGTTCCAGGTTTGCCTCGGTATTCGATTTTCAAAATATACACATCAGTGCCAGTTATGAATATGCCTTGAGCAAAAAAATGGGAATTGGTATTCAATATTCCGGGCAATGGCTTCACTATAACCGCGAAGAACCCATCACACTTTTTCAAAATAATATAGGTGTAATAGCTTCTTTAAAATAAGCTATAGCCCGCTTAAAAAATTTAATAATCATCAATACACAATAAAATGAAACAGGTATATTATATAATCACTATTGCACTAACCTTCTTAACATCCTGTCAAAAAGTACTGCTGCCGGAGGTTTCAACAAATACCCCAATAACCAATTTTGAAGAAATGTGGAAGGGATACGATAAATATTATGGATTATTTGAAACGCATCATATCAACTGGGACTCATTGTACCAGGCAAACCGTCCGCTGGTTAATAATAACATGAACGAAACACAGCTATATGACGTGCTATGCAGACTGATCAAGCCCCTCAATGATCCTCATGTTTTTTTGCAGCCCACAAGTCAGCATTTACCAAGGTATGAAAGCAGCGTTTTCTTTAGGGAAAATAAAGTGCAGCAGGACTTTTCAATTGAGCTCATAAAGAATAATTATTTGCCACAACTCATTACCATTGATGATCAGTTGCATTTCGGCGTGCTGCCGGGAAACATTGGCTACCTGCATTTTGGTGAATTTGGAATGCCTGTGTCGTTTTATAAAATGCAGCTTGATAAAATATTGGATTCATTAAAGGATACCAAAGGCCTTATCATTGATATCCGCAACCACGGAGGCGGTGATGATGAGGTGAGCAGGTATGTAGCCGGCCGCTTTGCCAAAGAGTCTAAACTTTTTATGACGGTAAGAAAAAGAAATGGCCCTAAGCATACTGATTTTACAGATCCCCAATCATGGTATGTTCAGCCGGAGGGGAATCCTTATACCAGGCCGATTGTTTTAATGACTACCAGGTGGACCACCAGCGCCGGGGAAACTTTTACCTGGGCTATGAATACTCAATCGTATGTGACGCAGATTGGCGATACAACCGCAGGCGGCTTTACCGACCTTATCTCCCGCGAATTGCCGAATGGCTGGTTGTATTTTACAGGTGTAGGCGATTATCGCAACGCAGAAGGCAAGAGTGAAGAAGGCATAGGCGTAGCACCTGTAAAAAGAATTGTCAACACTGAAGAAGATATTCAAAACGGAAAAGACGAAGTTTTGGAAGAAGCGATGAGGATGTTGAATTAATAGAAAAGGGAAAAATAATTTTCAAAAAAACGGTTGATATACTTAGGGGCTTGTTTGTCCCGTCGCTAAATGACATAAATGCAAACGTTACGCCTCATACAAAACGAACAAACGTAAATGAATAGACTATTAAGAAATATCGACAAACAAATCCAATTCAATCAAAGAAAAAATATTTTCCTTGACAACCTCAATCAGTTTCAATTTACTGATGAAACACGAAAAATTATTTCTGACGTCAATAACTTGACATCAGCTTGATGTTGAAACAATTACTCCTCCAACCATACGATGATAGTGTACGAATGTTTTTTAAAAGGAAAGGAATAAATTAAATAGAATATGAAATTTCTCCGCTTCATACAATACCATCTTTCTATCATCATGTCATGATGGTCATTCTTATATAGCTGCTCATTTCTTGCACTTTGTAATTAATATAAAAAGCCAAATAAGTAAAGCGGGATTTTATTTAAATAGCCTGTTTCAATATCATCGGCAATAATAAAACTGTTTGGTTTGTTTTTTATTTCTTTGTTCGATTTGTTTTTCCCTCCTATTTCAAAGGTATAATAGTGCCGCTGATCGTAAACAATTATATCACCTTCATCAGGTAGATATATCTTTTTACCTGAATTTTTCAATTGATTCAATATAAACGTTTCGCGAAGTGTTCCCGCGTCCGGTTGTGATTTTAAAGTATAAGAAAGATTGGTATTTTCAAGATAAATTTTATCCGGTTTTTGCAATATACTTATACCCTTTCCCTTCCTGTTTAAAAAGTTAAGTAACCCCGCCTTTTCCAGCGCATGCAAATATTCCTTAATGGTATTTCTACCGATAGTAAGTTTATCTGCAATGGACGAAATATTAGCAGTAAAAGGAACTGATTCTGCTAATATACCCAGCAACTTTTTTATTTTAAAAATGTTATCTGTGGTATATCCTTCTACGTACGATAGATCTTCATTTAAAATCACCTCAAGCGTCTGAACTAAACGTATCTCAAAACTATCTTCAGACAATCCTTTGCTAAAAGGAAAATAGCCTCTTCGCAAATAATCTTTTATCAAAGCCAGTGGTTTGCATAAATTAGCGATAGCAGTTGTATGAGAATTGTGATTTTGCAACAGATCTTGTAATTCAATCCGCGGATAATGAATGTTATGATACAACTCCAGGTATTCTCTAAAGGATAACCCGGCTAACTGATAAGTGAGCACTCTGCGGCTTAAATCTGATTCTCCCCGGTATAAATCTAAAGCAGAAGATGAGGTAAAAATTAGTTGCAAACCAGGCAAGCCATCAAAAATGATTTTAATTTGCCTTGACCAGTCTTTCATTTTATGAACCTCATCTACCAGCAAGGTTTGTCCACCCAGTTGATAAAAAGATTGCGCCAGATCATATAAAGTGTTGGAATAAAAATAAGGATGATCCAACGTTACATAGAGATGCTTATTAGTATCAATTAAATTATATTTTAGGTGTTGAAGCAGAAGAGTTGTTTTTCCCACACCTCTTAATCCTTTGATACCAACAAAACGTTCACTCCATTGAATCTTCTCAAAAAGATATCTATTGAAATTATTGGATATGCCTTGCAGTAGCCCCGCTTGATATTGAAACAATTTCTCCACTCTATTGGTTTGACTTCAAATCAAAATTAAGTATTTATTGGTTTCAGTACAAATCATTTCTATTTTTCAATTTAGAATTAAAAATCATGTTTTGTTTGGCAGTTTGAAATCTGTCAGCCTTAAAGAAAAATTATTATAATTTTTCTTATGTTGTCGTAGAAGTTATATTGAAAATGCCAATTCCTGGCCATAGCTGAAACCTTCCAGGTTTCCAGTCTTTCGGTGTGACGGTGAGTTCGCTGCAATTGCAGCCAATGGGTAAATTTATAATAATATCTTTTTTACTAACGATTTTACTAACGTTTAAAAAAACTACATCGTAAGAAAGACTTTAAAAAAAGAAATGAAAGCCTTGCCGGGCAAGGCTTTCATCTTGTGGGCCCACCAGGACTTGAACCTGGGACCACCTGATTATGAGTCAGGTGCTCTAACCAACTGAGCTATAGGCCCTATTACCAATGAGGTAATTTTAAGGTTTGCAAAAATAGAAAAATTCAATTAGGGAACACAAATTATTTTGTTATTAAAATTAAAATGAAAATTCCTTCTTTAGTCATGCTCCCAAAATCTTCTTTACTATCCCCGGTCCCTCATAAATAAAGCCGGTCCAAACCTGGATAAGGCTTGCGCCATTGTCAAATTTTTCTTTGGCATCCTTTGCCGAAAAAATTCCACCGCTGCTTATTATCGGGATGGATCCTTTGGTTCTTTGATGAATATAGTTGGTAATTCTGTTGGCTTCCGCCGTTAGAGATTTTCCACTAAGGCCGCCGGCGCCAATCTTATTAATTTCATTTTCCGGCGTGGCTAGATTATCACGTTTTACTGTGGTGTTGGCCGCCACCAATCCATCCAAATGAATCTCCATTGCCAAATCAATAACGTCATCCAGGTCATTTTGATTAAGGTCCGGGGATATTTTTAAAAGCAAGGGCTTTTGAATTTTTTTTGTTTTATTGATTTCCTGGAGATTGCTGAGAATTTTTTTTAAAGAATCTTTTTGTTGCAAATCTCTTAATCCCGGGGTGTTGGGCGAACTCACATTCACCACAAAATAATCTACCACTTCATGCAACTCACGAAAGCAAATCTCATAGTCTTTCCAGGCATCTTCATTCGGTGTTATTTTGTTCTTACCGATGTTGCCCCCGATAATAAGCGTAGAGTTTGTGGCTTGTTCCTTGTACTTTCTTACCCTTTTTGCTGCTGCTTTTGCACCTTCATTATTAAAACCCATCCGGTTTATTAAAGCCTTGTCTTTTGGTAAGCGAAACAATCTTGGTTTGGGATTTCCTTCCTGTGGCAATGGCGTTACGGTTCCTATTTCAACAAAACCAAAACCTAATACTTCGAGCTCGTTGAGATATTTTGCATTTTTGTCAAAACCAGCGGCAAGGCCTACAGGATTTGAAAACGTAATTCCAAAAACATCTTTTGAAAAACTGGTATTGCGCGGAGTGAAATTCTTTTTTAAAATTTTCTTGATAAAAGAAAATTTAGAGGAGAATGCGAGCATGTTCATTGCAAAATAATGAACCTCTTCAGCGTCGAACCAAAATAATATTTTACGAAGTAATTGATACATTTTGGCAGCGAAGGTAATGATTGTTGAAGGTTGATGAAAACCTATAAGTGTTTGCAGAAAGGGGCTGAAGCAAGGGAAACCTTATAGTGTTTTTATAGAGGAAGTGAAAGGTTGATTGTTGAAAGTAACAGGGCCTGAACAATGGTTCATATTGTTGAGAACGAAAATCTTACTTAATTGTTTGTTTACCGGGTGTTGTTGTTTTTGACTTGCTGCTAAGGATTTCATTGCTGCAAGCTGCCTATTTCTTTGTAAACTTATCCAGCAAATGCATCACGGTTGCGCCGTCTTCGGCACTGCTGGGGTTGGGTCCCTTGTCTAAAAAGTAATCGACGACTTTTTGTATCAATGGCTGTTGCACGTGGGCAAGAGGTTCAAATAAAATATTTTCCGTTTTTCCGTTTTTAATGACCTCTATTTTTTTATGTTCAAAAACCGGGAAACAAATTTTTCCTTCAGAACCTTGAATTTCGCAATAATCTTTCACATTTTCTTCAGCAACATTAAAGCACCAAAGCCCGTTAAAAACGACTCCTGATTTGAATAAGATATTTCCTGAAACAATATCATCAGCATCATACATTTTAGATTGATTATTTGAATACCCTGACGCTTTTTCTATCTCCCCAAAAAGCCAATACATTAAATCCACCTGGTGAGGCGCAATATCGTGAAACAAGCCGCCACCGGCTATTGCGGGATTGACACGCCAGGCTACTTTCGGAATAGTAAGTGCTTCTTTATTTAATGGTTTTTTATAAAATTCCAATCTTGCAAAGCGTACATCGCCGATAATCTTATCTTTTAATAATTGCTTTACTTTATTAAACAGCGGTTGGCCACGGCGATAATGTGCGACAGATACTTTTATATTTTTTTCGCTGGCTACTTTCGCGATCATGTTTGCTGATTCAAAATTCAACGCCATTGGTTTTTCAATATAAACAGGCTTTCCGGCATGGATAGCTGCTAACGCGTATTCTTCGTGATAGGCTGGCGGAGTAGCGATATAGATAGCGTTTATATCATCATCATTTATTACATCACTGGCATTGCTATACCATTTAGGAACATGATGGCGCTCTGCATAATCTTTTGCTTTAGCAGCATCCCGTCGCATCACTGCTACCAGTGAGGAGTTATTTACTTTATTGAATGCGGGCCCGCTTTTTACTTCTGTTACGTCGCCGCAACCGATCATCCCCCAACGAATAGAATTCATAAAATTATTTTATTTAAAAGAATGCTGCCGCGAATTTCACGAATTTCAATGAATTTCCTATTAGCTTTAATATTGTCTTTTCAGTAAACAAACAAAAAAGTAGTATTTCTATTTTTCTTTTGATAAAAATCAAGACGAATGAATTATTAGAAATCAAAAGAATGATCTTTTTTACAATCTCTTTTCAATAAATATTAATCCAATCCTCCCCTTCTTGTTGGTGATTTTTGCGGGGGCCATTTATCTTGTTCGCCTGTTTGTTGATTCACGGGTAAAACGATTTTAACGCGTGAACTGGTTTCAGGATCTTCGCTCGCCATGTAGGCAAGGATAGCGGTTACGATTGCATTATTTCTCACATCATCAAAAACGATTTTGTCATACGTATCACGATTCGTATGCCACGTATAGGTGCCATAAGCCCAGCTATTAGAACTTAATGAAAATGCAGGCGCGCCCGCGGCTACAAAGGATGCAAAGTCGGATCCGCCACTGCCGGGGTATCCGGGGAAATTTGTCTCTATCTGACTGCGAAAGCTATCCGGAACCGCCGAAAGCCAACGGCCGATATATTCACTGGAATTTAAAAATCCCTGTCCCGCGATATTTACAATCCGGCCTGTGCCATTGTCCTGGTTGAATACGGCTTGTATATTTTTTACTATCTCCGGATGATCTTCTACAAAAGCCCTGGATCCGTTCAGCCCTTGTTCTTCACTTCCCCAATTGCCCACCAGTATTGTTCTTTTTGGATGAGGATACACTTTTTTTAATATCCGGATTGCTTCCATAATAGTGATGGTGCCTGTTCCGTTGTCTGTGGCTCCCGTGCCACCATCCCATGAATCGAAATGTGCGGATAAGAGTACATATTCATTAGGCTTTTCCGTTCCTTTTATTTCAGCGATTGTATTAAATGTCGGAACAATACCCGTTTCTTTTGAGTCTGCTCTTACACTTATTTTAGGAACCGTGCCGTCTTCAGCCAGGCGATAAAGCAAACCATAATCTTCTAAAGCAATATTTATCGTTGGTATTTTTTTTGTGTAAGCGCCAAATATTTTATCTACACCAAAACCTTTTGACCAATAGTTTTGAACAATGCCCGCCGCACCCGCATTTTCCAATGCCCGCACTAAAGTTTTATTATTGTAACCTGTATTTGAAATTCGTTTGCTCCAGTTCGCTGTTTGTTTATCACGGGTATCTTTCATTTTTTGAATGGAGGGTTTTGTGCCAAATTCTTCCCAGTTATAATCAGGCCTTCCTGTTGGCTGGTTCATAGAAACCATTACAAATTTTCCCTTTACGGAAGGCAGCCATTTTTGAAATGACAAAGAATCCGGCATGTCGGCAAGTATAATCACATCGCCGGTTATAGTTTTTCCTTTGGTAGAAGGACTCCAGGCAAGTTGCGTTCCTTCGAGCGATTTTATCCAGGGAGCAAGCATATCGATATGAGTGATGCCTCGCTCCCATCCGCGCCATTCGCCCCATTTTTCATTGTGTGCGTCTATACCCCAACTGTTATATTTTGCAATTGCCCAGTCATGCGCCTGTTGCATTTTAGGCGAACCTACTAATCGTGGGCCTATTTTATCCATCAGTTCATGAGCCAGGTTTTCCAGTTGCGAATTATAGGTTGCTTCGTGTACAATTCCATTGATGATTGAAGTATCTTTTACCTGCGCAAAAGAAAATTCAGCAACCAAAAGGAAAAGAATTATCAAGTTGGTGTTTAATTTCTTCATCATGTTATTTAATTAGGTTGATTAGTCAGTGTGGCTAAAATAGGGATTTTATATTGAACAGGTTAGGAATTGATAATCGGACCACAAGAGCTGTGAATAGCTTTTGTTTCTTCGTTAATATTTGTTGAAAATAAAAGCAGCAAAATGCCTGATTAAATCATAACAAACAGACAAATAAGATGATTTTCTATTTTTTTATTCTGGCAATATTTTCTTACTCTTAATTATGATATCGTTGCTTTTCGTAGCAACATATCATCTTGTAATGAATGAATTTATGTTGCCTGCTAATATGAATTAAATAAATAAGAAAATACCTTAAAGCTTAAACGCTTTAACAACGCTGAACTTATTAATTGGATGTTTATATTTTGGATAATCCAGTTAGTGGTTACCCTCGGGTGCACTTTTTTTAAGAAATAATTTTGTATTCCTTTATCGCCGAAGAAATTAATTCTTTCTAATTAAACTTTTCAACAACTCTTCTTTTTCTATTAGCAGTTTCAATAGTACAATCTGATTCCCCGCTCTTACAAAGTTATGGCCTTCATATTTTGCGCCGTAATAGATGTCATTATTCAAATAATCCGCAAGGAAACGGATCGCCTGCATGTAGATCATAAATTTTCCTGAATAAATAAAATGTCTTCTCTCGTCACGGTTCAATTCGTCTTTCATTTCACTCATATATCCTTCCCAAATCGATTTGAAATAGGCTTCCCGGATTTCTATTTTAGAAAAATCCTTTTCTTCTTCATTGGCCGGAGAAAGATAGGTGCGCATCATATCGCCCACATCGCTTATAAAATATCCCGGCATGACGGTATCCAGGTCTATCACACACAAGCCTTTATTTTTTTTATCAAAAAGCACATTACTTATTTTAGTATCGTGATGGGTTACCCGCAATTTGAAGGAAGGGTTTTGTAAAATATCTTCGTAAATGTCAACAATGTTTTTATTATTTTTTATAAATTCTATTAATTCTTTTGATTCTTGGATCCGTGCTTTATTTCCTGTCTCTAATGCATCCAAAAACTGCTCGTACCTGAGCTTAAGATTATGAAAATCCGGTAATGTGGTTTGTAATTTTTCCACCGGGAAACCTGATAGCAATCGGGTAAACTCCCCGAATTTTTTTGCCGCTTCAAAAGCCTGTTCGGGTTTTTCAACAGTAGTGATCGTGTGTGAATTTTCAATAAAAGGGATCAGCCTGTAATAGCCGGAACCCCGGATATACTTCATTTCTTCATGGCTTTTTGTTGGTATGGGTGATGCAAATAGATAGCCCGGATTATTGCTGGATAAATATTCTGCAACCAACCTTATGTTACTGGCAATGGCCCCAGGATTCTTAAATACGTTGTCATTTACCTTTTGTAAAATAAAAGACTGGTGAGAATTTTTTACAAGCCATGTTGAATTAATAAGGCCGTTATTTATTGGCTCTACTATTAAATCGTCTATGGCTAAATCGTACGCCGCAAGAACTTCAGCATTCTGTCTCATTACATTTTTTAAAACAAACTTAGGTCAGTAATATTAAATATCGGCGCGCAAACGGTTGTTTTAATTGTCTGAGGATCTCGGTCTGAAAATTAAAACCAGAGAGGAAATCAAATATAACAGTGAAAAAATTGCGTACAGTCAAGTAACAAATAAGCCAAATTCTCATTTTTTATGAACTACCAATTGTCCTTCAATTATTATATTTTTAAAAGTAGGATTGGTTTCCTGTTTCTTTTGTTTTTTGAAAAGATCAAATAATATTTCGGTAGCTTTTTTTGCCTGTTCATAAGGGAATTGCTCGACTGAAGCTAAGGGAGGAAACTCCAGGTAATTGGATATGGGAAGATTGGCATAGCTTACAAAGCAAATGTCTTTATTTATTTTCAGTTTGGCTTTCCTGGCATACTGGGTGGCATCCAGGGCTACGTAATCATTGATGGTCAAAATGGCCGTAGGAGGATACTTTAAAGAAAGGAGCGACTTCATCGCCTCAAATGTTTTTTCAGCCGTCAGATCTGTAGTTTCGATAAGTGCAAGATCAATTTTTATTTTTTTCTTTTGTAGCGCATCCATGTAAGCCTGTTTTCTTTCCATACAGGATTTCATTTCTTCCGGGCCATTAATTACGCCAATTCTTTTATGGCCGTTTTTAATGAGAAATTCTACTGCTTCCCTGGTACCTGCAGAAATATCTGATGATACTTTATTTACCTCCGGCAGATCGGGAACCCGGTCAAAAAACACAATAGGAATATTATAATTTTCAACCGCAGTGAGGTGATCGTAGTTTTTAGTATGTTTTGAAATAGAAATAATCAGGCCATCCACTCTTTGATTTTTCATTGCCGTCACGATTTGTTTTTCACTCTCCACATCATCGTGTGACTGCCCAATGAGCACGCTGTAATTATTTTGTTTGGCCACATCTTCGATGCCGTTAATAGCATTCGAAAAAAATTCTTCGCCGAGGTTGGGCAGGATTACTCCAATGGTATTTGTTTTTTGTTGTTTAAAAAGAAGAGCAGATTGGTTAGGTTCATAGTTTAGCTCCTTAGCCAGTTTTTGCACCTGCGCGGTGGTACGCAATCCAATACTGGGATGATTGTGCAATGCCCTCGAAACCGTGGAAACAGAAAAATTTAAACGTTGCGCAAGTTCCTTTAAAGTGATTATTTTATTGGCCATAAAACAGTATTAACACAAATTACAATAAAATGTTTCTATTTGATTCAAATGTTTGCCTAAAAAATATTTTAAGTTTACTATTTTTTTGATGCGGTATATTTTAAAAGATACTGTCATCTTAATATGACAAATCGTTTATGAACAGAAAAAGTTAAACAATAGGATTAATTTCAATTTTTTATCTGAATCATTTTCGGGGTTATGGTTGTATTAGTGACTGTCTAAAATGATTTATAAAATTCTTAAGACCGCAAAAAGTCGCCGGTGGAGATCCCGTTAGTAAGGACCAGGGCGGAGCGTCGCGGTTGGTGTCTGACCAACAGCAATCTGATGAACGAAAATTGTTTAGACAACCTCATAGTAAAATAGGGATCTTTCTAAAATTAATAAGCAAAAAATGAGAACATCAAAGTTACTTCTTTACGGTTTTGAAATGATAGCTTTCCTTGCGTTATCAATAAATGGTCTGGCGCAACAAGAAGTTGTCAGTGCTGGTCCAATTGCAGAAGCTATTCGTGTTGAATACATCAAAGCGGGCCAGTCTCCCGATCAGGTGGTAGAGATGCCGAAATACGATGAGAATGTTTCGGGTAACATCAGGCTCACTTCCTACCGTAACAAATTTTACCAGGTAATGATTCATGAAATTGACAGGGGTGATTATACAGAAATAAATGGAGAACTCGAATATCTTGATACGGGAACCTCCGCGCTGACACTTAGGATTATCTTTCCCCGGAACGGAAAGCATTGGAAATGGTTCTCCGGGCTTGATAGTTCGCATACTATGAAACCCGATTCAATTTATGCTGATCTTGTATCAGCCAACACCGTTTTGCCGCCGGATGGCGCATTAAATGGAAAGACATTAGCGGATGGCGGATACGGCGATGCGGTAGGTCGTGGAAAGCTGTCATTTTATCCCTTGTGTGCAATAAGTGTAGATGGTAAAGGAGAAGCATTAGGGATTGATTTGTCTGTTCCAATCGTATACCGGTTGGAAGCGGACAAACGCGGATTAGTTGCTGAGTTTGATGTAGCTACAAGTCCACTTACCGATAAATTTCCGAACCGAAGTTTTTTTAAGTTGTGCAGGTTTCAATTTGATGCCGGTTGGGGCATGCGGGCTGCTTTGAAACGATATTATTCTGTTTATCCCGAATCATTTAAAAAGAGAGTTACGAGGGAAGGGATCTGGCTTCCTTTTACACCACTCCGAAAAATCCGCAATTGGAGCGATTTTGGATTTGCTTATCACGAGACTTCCTGGGGCAGTACTGATCAAAAGGATGGACGGAAGGTGCCTACAATCACATCAGACAAGGAATCCGGAGTTTTAAGTTTTCAATATACCGAACCCTGGGATATTCAATTGCCAATCCAATCAAATGCAATTGACTATAAAACGCTTCTTTCTTCTGAAGTTATTCCAAAATCACAAAAAGAATTCCTGGACATCAGCGCCACGGAAGATAAGAATGGCCTGTGGCAAGTCAGGCGTCTGAAAACGCCCTGGTTTAAATCAGGTTGGGCTGTAAGCATTACCACTAATTGTAATCCGGATATTTTGGGAGAAAGCCGGTATCGAGATATTTTAAAAGATGAAATCAATCCGGCGACAAAATTGAATGTTGATGGTATTTATTTTGATTCGATGGAATGGAATTGGCATAATGACCTGAATTACCGTGGGGAGCATTTTAAATACACAAACTATCCATTGACGTTTTCGAAGGATGTAGCAAAACCGGCAATCTGGAATTTCGTATCAGAATTTGAAATAATGAAAAAGATAGCTGATGAAATGCATTCCCAGGGGAAACTGGTCATGGGAAACGGGCACGCCTGGAATCCTTTTGCAGCGGCAAACCTGGATTTATTTGGAGCAGAACTGAGTTGGTATTCATCGGGAGATCATGATACCAGGGCTTTGGATTTTAAAAGGGCCATTTCATTTCAAAAACCTATTGTATTTCTTTTGAATGAAGGGTTGAATGATACAGCATTTACAAAATTTCCATATAAAGGATATGAAATATATTTTGAAAAACTACTGGCTTATGGTTTTTTCCCGTCTTTTTTTAGTGAAGATGCTTCAAGCGATCCATATTGGCAGGATAGTGTAAAGGTAGAGAGAGGGCGCCCCTTTTTTAAAAAATATATTCCCATCATAAAGCAAATATCACAAGCAGGCTGGCAGCCGGTAACCTATGCTACCACCGACGCAAAGTCCATAAGGATTGAAAGATTTGGCGAGCAGGGAAAATTATTTTTTACCATACGAAATAATGGCAAGGCAGATGCAGATTGTATCATTTCACTGGATTTGCAGTCATTAGGTTTAGATAAATATTCCGCCATTGAAATGATTGGCCGACAATCTTTAAAAGTTAAGAGCCAGAATCTGTATATAAAAGTTCCTGGTGGAAGGACTAAAGTTATCCAAATTGTTAGAGAGTCCTGATGGGCTTTTATCTTCTGATGCAATAAGGTGATGCTATTGTCTTCCGGGTATTAAATCGTATCTATTTTGTCAAAACAGGCATCCGCCCTAAATTTACTTACATAGCGCTCATCGTATTTGTAAGTATTAGCATAATCCAACTTATTGTTTTCCACGATATGTCCATCATAATACATTGCATATTTTTCGCCTTGCTTAATATCTTTTTTGCCTGCAAAGCTGTCATTAAGCTATTGAAGCTCTTGTGTTCATTTATAAAATGTTCTTTGCCCAGTAGTGGTTGGTTCATTTTAGAAATTGTATAAGTTTAGAAATTGTATAAGTTCCCCAAGTGCTTATTCAATGGTGTTGAGTGAGGCTATCCATGCATAGAATGGTCTTGCAGTTATTCCTTTAAATATTGAGGCCATCAACGATAATTTCACTCATTTGGATGGAATTGCCACAACCACTTTCGAAAAGACGTGTAGATCTGACACTTATTTTGCAAGTTACTTTGCAATATTATGATATAGTATTATTTTATCAATATGTAGTATTTTTTTATTAAATGCAACAAAAATGACACACTTATGTGTCTTTTTTTTAGTTAAATCTATATTAAATTATAAATTGCGGTACAAATTAAATTTTAAATCCTCAATTACTTGATTATGAAGAAAAAGTTTTTGTTTAGCAGCGTCCTGCTGCTATTCTGCTTTATGCAATCCTTTGCCCAACGAACTGTTAAGGGTAGAGTAACATCCAGTGACGGAACCCCTTTATCTGGCGCATCTGTAGTAATAGTTGGACAGAAAACAGGCGCACGAACTGGTGCCGATGGAAAATTTTCCATTGACGTTCCTGCCAATTCCAATGAACTTGAAATTAGTTTTGTAGGCTACAATGTACAGAAAGTTCCCATTGAAGGGAAAAACGATATTTCTGTATCCCTTATAGCTTCTGCTAATAGCTTAAATGAAGTTGTAGTAACTGCCCTTGGCATCAAAAGAGAGAAAAGATCGCTTACTTATGCAGTCTCTGAGGTTAAGGGATCCGATCTGACGCAAGCCAGGTCAGTCAATGTAGCGAATTCGCTGGAAGGCAAGGTGGCCGGATTGAATGTTTCGGGTACGGCTACCGGAGCGGGCGGTTCCACCAGGATAGTAATAAGGGGAAATGGATCCCTTAGCGGCAATAATGAACCATTGTTAGTTGTAGATGGTATTCCAGTGAGCAATCAAAGCGTTAACACTTTAGGAGGCAACGCGGGGAACAGTACGGTCGGAATGTGGGGAGGATCAGATCAGGGGGATGGCATGTCGAGCCTTGACCCAGATAATATTCAAAGTGTTACTGTGCTGAAAGGCGGTACTGCTGCAGCGCTGTATGGATCGCGTGCTTCTAATGGAGCTATATTGGTAACAACCAAGACCGGTGCCGTGAACAAGAATGGTGCAATCGGACTTGAAATAAACAGCAACTTTGTTGCAGAAAACCTGCTTTATAAGAAATTTGATGATTATCAGTATGAGTATGGAATAGGAGATGCACCTACAGGTCAGCTTCAGGGCCAAAAACCCGTGGCGCCAAATGCCGGCCCCAATTTCCAGACCAACAGTTATGGAGCAAAACTTGATGGAACTCCTGTGGTTCAATTTGATGGAGTAGCCAGGCCTTATTCTGCAGTAAAAGATAACCTTACTAAATTTTACAATACAGGTACGACATTTACTAATACGGTAGCAATGTCCGGCGGGAGCGATAAGATTGTATATCGTGCTGCGTTGACTGATCTGAATAACAAAGGCATCTTACCCAACAGTACACTTAGGAGAGATAATGCCGATGTAAGTCTGTCAGGTCACATGAACAAGCACCTGTCTTTTGTTGGTAATATTAAATATATTGCTGAGAAAGCGCACAATCGTCCTAAAGTGTCCGACTCCCCGGGGAATGCGGCATACAGTGTTTGGACCTTACCTACTTCTCTTTCCGTTGAGACTTTGAAAAATAATATGCTGACACCGGCAGGTAATGAGTATGTTTATACCAATAACCAATACGTAACAAATCCTTATTTTGCTACTCAGAGTTTTAAACAGGATGATCAAAAAAACCGCGTTATTACTTCCTTTGAGCCAAAATATAATTTTACGGACTGGTTATATGTGAAAGCAACAGGTGGGTTTGATAAATTTAATTATTACAATACTGCTATTACGCCAACTGGTACAGGGTATCAATTGGGCGGGGGCTATAGCCACAATAATATTTCATTCAGTGAGTCTAACTTAGGACTTATATTCGGAGTTGATAGAAATATTGGCCAAAAGTTTACTATCAATGCAATCGCCGGCGGCAATTTAATGAAACAATCCATTATAAGTCAAAATGTGAGCGGCAACCCTTTTAACATTCCCTTCTTTTATGATGTTAGCAATATCAACCCAAGTAACGTAAGTGCATCTGATGGGGATTATGAAAAGAGGATAAACTCTGTTTATGCTTCCGCTGATCTCTCATTTAATAATTATCTGTTTTTGGGGATAACTGCACGTAATGACTGGTTTTCTTCACTAACACCTCCGGTAACCTACCAAGGGACTTTTAAAAACAATATTTTTTATCCTTCTATAGGATTGAGTTTCGTATTGTCAGATGCTTTGAAACTGCCTAATTTTGTTAATTATGCTAAATTAAGAGCTTCCTGGGCACAAGTAGGTGGAGATACAGATCCCTACCAGCTGGCGCTCACCTATGGACTTTCAGGTGCCAACAATGGAGCGCCTTTGGCTCAACTTGGCCCAAGCACAATACCAAATCCAAAACTGGTTCCACTGGTATCTACTACAGATGAAGCAGGCTTAGAAGCCCGTTTTCTTAATGATAGATTAGGACTTGATTTCACTTATTACAATCGTGTTACGACAAAGGATATTGTTAGTGCAACGATTTCCCCAACCTCTGGTTTCACCAGTGCCGTATTCAACGTTGGTAAAATTACTAACAAGGGAATAGAGCTATTATTGAGCTATCGCGTAGGCAGTGGTAAAGGATTAACATGGGAACCTTCCTTAAATTTGGCCTACAATAAAAGTGAAGTGGTGGCATTATATGGAGACTTAACACAAATCACATCAGATAACGCCCGTAGCCAAACCGCTTATATTGCCCAGGAGATAGGCAAGCCTTATGATGAGGTTCAGGTGGTTGCCTTTCAAAGAAACGCGGCAGGGCAGATTGAATATGATGCGTCAGGAATGCCAATAGCGGCAACTAAGCTGAAAGACATGGGAACTGGTGTATCTCCCCTGACTACAGGCTTTTCCAACACATTTCACTATAAGAATTTTAATTTAAGCTTCCTGGTTGATGCAAAATTTGGCGGAGTTATTTTCTCAGGAAAACAAGCATTGGCTTACCGGTATGG